>Ga0207665_10000508_pt1 | contig 26274 bp, 18 predicted proteins | sample LARL112metaG_FD_184351 | JGI IMG/M metagenome (GOLD analysis project Ga0207665, IMG submission 184351) | Corn, switchgrass and miscanthus rhizosphere microbial communities from Kellogg Biological Station, Michigan, USA - LAR L11-2 metaG... | ecosystem: Host-associated > Plants > Roots >... | reverse complement strand
GCAGCGGCAGCCTTCTGTGGGGATCAGCGTGTCCCACCAAAGCACGTGATCGTTGCGGGTGTCGAAGGCTAGCAACGCCGAGCCGCGAAAACAGCGCTTGGCATCGTGCCAGGAATACCAAGGCGAATAACGGGGCAGATCGATCGGCGGACCGGAAAGGTGCGTCGCCATATAGAGCACACCGTCGTGCATCGACGGAACGAAGCTGTAGTGAATTTTGCATTGTGAAGCTCGGCCGGAAGTGCCGGGATCGTCCACCATTTCGGCGAGATTGAAGAGGTAATCCAGGTCATCGCGCTCTTCGTTGTAACGAACAGGCTTCACCACACCCCCGGGTACGCTTTCGGCGCAAGCCGCCGCATAGATGCGACCGTCGGGCCCGACAGACAGCGACCAACAGGTGTCCGAGTCAGGATGACCTGTGAATGGATACCACTTGACCGGGTAGGGCGTTTCGCCGGGAGACTCAGGTTGAGCGTCAAGCGCGGGGACGACGAAACCCGCCGCGAAAGTTGTGCCGCCAATCTTCATAAACGTGCGGCGATCAATCTGCTGTTTTGAAATCACCGGTTCCTCCGGTCGGCTCGGCCATTTACGGGAATAGATAATAGAGGATTCCTTTAACTTGTGGTGTCCTCGTCTAGGCCAGTTGCGGCCGATGACCACTCACGAAAGTTGCGATCCGCTCCGGATCGAAGCTGCATCGTATGAAGAGCGTTACCAGGCAGGGGCCGCTATACTCTCACAGCGGCACGAGGAGGCTAGGTGCCTAAGGGAGGCGGCTTGGCGATTTCGCCGGTGGTGGAGGTTGAGGGGAAGCGGCTGAACCTGTCGAATCTCGACAAGGTTCTGTATCCAGTGAGCGGGTTCACCAAGGGGCAGGTGATTGACTACTACGCTCGCATTGCGCCCGCGCTGTTGCCGCATTTGCAGGGACGGCCGGTGACGATGAAGCGGTATCCCGATGGCGTGGACGCGGAATACTTCTACGAGAAGAATGCGCCAAAGCATCGGCCGGATTGGGTTCAGACGGCGCCTGTGTGGAGCCGACATAATCGGCGGCACATCAATTATCTGCTGGTGGACGATCTGCCTACGCTGACCTGGCTGGCGAATCTGGCGTCGCTGGAGATTCATCCGTCGCTGGCATTGGCGAAGGACATCAACTGCCCGACCATGATGGTGTTCGATCTCGATCCGGGTCCGCCGGCGAACATCGTGCAGTGCTGCCAGGTGGGGTTGTGGCTGCGGGAAATTTTCGAGCACTGGGGATTGCGGTGCTTTCCGAAAACGTCGGGGTCGAAGGGATTGCAGGTGTATGTGCCGCTGAATACGCCAACCACCTACGAGATCACCAAGCCGTTTGCCAACGCGCTGGCGCGTTTGCTGGAGCACGATCATTCCGAACTGGTTGTTTCCGATATGAAGAAAGAAGTGCGCACTGGCAAGGTTTTCGTTGACTGGAGTCAGAATGACGAGCACAAGACGACCGTGTCGGTGTATTCGTTACGCGCGCGGGAGAGGCCGACGGTTTCGACGCCGGTGACGTGGGAAGAGGTAGAGAAAGCGCTGAAGAAGAAAGATGCTGGGCTGCTGGTGTTTGAGGCTCCGAGAGTGGTCGAGCGCTTTGAGAAGTTGGGGGATCTGCACACGGCGGTGCTGGAACTGAAACAGAAGTTGCCAGATTTGCGGGCCGCTGCTGCTCCGCAGCCGGCGACGGTGGATCTGGCGGCCCAGGCCGAGGAGGAGCCGGCTCGGCGCCCGAGCAGTTCGAAGAGGACAGACGGCGCGACGCGGATTGCGGCCGGGAAGAAGACGTCGGCGGGGAAGACGGCTGCGAAGAAAAGACGGGCGGTATAATCCGCGGGCGAGCAAAGACCGCAGACGGATCTCATACCTTAGGCGGACAGGAGTGTCCGCTCCATACGAGCGTCAATGGCGAAACTATTTGCAGGCACTTCGGGATGGGCTTATCCGAGCTGGAAGCCGTATTTCTATCCGCAGAAACTGGCGCAGGCGAAATTTCTGAGCCACTATGCCGCGCAGCTGAATGCGGTGGAAGTGAACTTCACGTTCCGTCAGCTGGTGAAAGAGACTACGCTCGCCAAGTGGATGGCAGACAGTCCTGAGGGTTTTCGGTTCACGGTGAAAGCTCACCAGGTGCTCACGCACATCAAGCGGCTGAAGGGGACGGAGGATTTTCTGCCCCGCTTTCTGGGTTCGATTGAGCCCCTGGCCGGTGCTGCGAAGCTCGGTCCTGTGCTGTTTCAGTTACCGCCCAACTTTAAAGTAGATCTTGAAGTGCTGAAGAGCTTTCTCACGGCCCTGCCTCGCGTGCTTCAGTCGGCTTTCGAATTCCGGCATTCGTCGTGGTTCAACGACGAGGTGTATGCGGCTTTGCGAGAGTGTGGGGCTGGGTTGTGCGTCGCTGAGACTGAAGAGATGACCACGCCTGAGGTGGTCACGGCTGATTTTATGTATTACCGCTTCCGCAAGCCGAATTATCCGCCGGACGAGCGGGCGGCGATGGTGGAACGGATTCAGCAGCATCTGGCAGCGGAGCGGGATGTGTTCGCATACTTCAAGCATGAGGAAACTCCCGAAGGGGCGATTTATGCGCGGGAGTTGCTTGGGGCTTTCAGTGGAAAAGCTGCTAACCGCTAAGGTCGCTAAGGTTGCGCAATGATCGCGAAGAGGGGCTTGTCGCAGACTTTGGCGGAGTCGTGGGCCGGTAGAGCCGGATTTCTTCAATGCGGACCGGTATTGGTACTTTGCTGTGTCCGATAATGCGTACTAGGCTTGGTGAGGCGGACAGGAGTGTCCGCCCCACACTTGCATGTCTGCGGAAGCCAATGCGCGGGTTTTGTCGGTGTTTCTCGACTACCTTAAGGTGGAGAAGGGGCTGGCGCACCTGACCGTGTCCGCTTACACCACCGACATCTGCCAGTTTGCCGAGTTCCTCGAGGGGCGCAAACGTGTGCTCGCGACTGCGCAACGCATCCATGTGCGCGATTTTATCCAGCAACTATTTTCGAATGGGGTCGATGGGCGCTCGGTGGGACGGAAGCTTTCGGCGCTGCGGCATTTGTACCGGCACCTGCTGGTGGACGGGAAGATCGATCACGATCCCACGCTGAACATCGATTCGCCGAAACAGTGGAAGGTGCTTCCCAAAGCTTTGGCCCGCGATGAAATGGAAAAGACTCTGACTGCGCCGCAGGCGGCTTCGGATTCGAAGCTGTCACACGCGATCGCCTCGCGGGATCGGGCGATGCTGGAGGTTTTCTACGCGGCGGCGCTGCGGGTATCGGAGATTGTTCAAGCAAAACTTGAAGATTTGAAGTTGGAGGCTGGGTACGTGCTGGTGCGTGGCAAGGGGGACAAGGAGCGGATTGTGCCTTTGGGCAAATCGGCACAGCAGGCGCTCGGGAGTTATCTCGAGGAGGGGCGCCCGGTGCTTTCGGGCGGGAGAAATTCGCCCTATCTTTTTCTTGCGCGGGGAGCCCACAAGCTGACGCGGCAGCGGGTGTGGCAGATGGTGAAGGCGGCGTCCGCGGCATCCGGGCGATCAGCCTCGCCGCATATGCTGCGCCATTCTTGTGCCAGCCACATGGTTGAGAACGGGGCTGACCTGCGCACCGTGCAGACCATTCTTGGGCATGCGGATATTTCCACGACGCAGATTTATACGCACCTGGCTTTGGACCGGTTAAAGACTGTGTATCAGAAGCATCATCCGCGGGCGAAGACACAGGCTTGAATCACCACAGAGACACAGAGTCACAGGGAAACGAAGCCTAGGATTTCCAGATGCCTTCAGCGCTAACTTTTTTTCGTGAGGGATGGGAAATTCGAAATTCATACGCAGAAGAATTTGGTTCCTCGGTGTCTCTGTGATTCTGCGGTGAAAAGATGTCTGGCGATGGGAATGAGCGAGAAATTAAACCACAAGCGCACGACGGTTGAAAAAGCTACCGATGAATTCTTGCGCGTGTTGCGGGAGCGGAATGCTTCTGCGCATACCATCAAGGCATACGCCGGGGATTTAGAGAACTTTGCCAGCTATGTTGGGGCGCGGGATTGGAAGAAGATCGACCACGTTGCGGTGCGCGGATTCTTGTCGCATCTCTACGAAAAGGGATTGGGCAAGGCTTCAGTGGCACGGTCGCTGGCCGCAGTGCGGTCACTCTACCGGTGGCTCGCGCAGGAAGGCGTGGTCGAGCAGAATCCCGCAAAGCTGGTGGCGACGCCGAAGTTGCCGAAGAAATTGCCGCGCGTGCCGACTATCGAAGAGATGAACTCGGTGCTTGATGGCGCGATGCCCGAGGTGGCCGCTTTTCCCGAGCGCGACCGGTTGTTGCTGGAACTGCTGTATGGGTGTGGGATTCGGAACTCGGAATTGATCGGCATCGATGTCGATGACATTCGCGTTAGCAACGAAGCGATTCTGATTCGCGGGAAGGGGAAGAAGGAGCGGTACGTGCCGTTCGGGGGATCGGCAGCCTCGGCGCTGCGCGCCTATCTTCCGGAGCGGATGAAGTTGCTCGGGGAAACGAAGAAAACGTCTCCGGCCCTGCTTCTCAATCAGCGCGGTGGGAGGCTGACGGTGCGTAGCGTGGGGCGTATCGTAAAGAAAATTGCGGTGGCGAAGGGGCTATCGCCCGACGTGCACCCGCATACGTTGCGACATGCATTCGGCACGCACATGCTGGAGGAAGGTGCGGATTTGCGCGCGATCCAGGAACTGTTGGGACATGAACGATTGGCCACGACGCAGCGCTACACTCAGCTTTCGATGAAGCACGTGCTAGCGGTGTATGACCAGACGCATCCGCGGGCGAAATAATGGAACCGATAGCCCAAACGGCAGACATGCCCCGCGGAAGGTTGCGTCGCTTCCTGTCGCTCACAGCTGTCATTGCGCTAGTTCATGGAATCGTGACAGCTACGTGCATAAGCATTGCGTTCAGCGCGGGCATGGCTCGATTTGACCACCCTGAGATTCGATTGACGTATTGGGAACAGGGTTGCGGTGTGGTGGCGGATGTTTTGATGCAGCCCGGTGAACGCGTTTGGGAGGGGCTCGGTATTACACCTAGATCTGCACCATTGGAGTGGGCTGCATTGCTTCTCAATAGTTTGGTTTGGGGCGCGACCATCGCATTGTTCGTGTCAGCCGTCCGCAAAACCCCGCGCCTGATAGCGTAAAAGTGGCCTATCAGCGACCTGGCTAGTCCGCCGCTTTCGCTACCGGCGCCGCCTCCACCGCTTCTCCGCGCAATTCCTTCCACATCTCGACCACGCGATCTTTCACTTTCGCAATGAGGTCTGAGTAGGCTTGCTCGGAAGCTTGTGACTCGGGCGGCGGGTAGATGGGATCGCCGATAGTTACCTTCAACGGGGCAAACTTCTGGAAACTCTTGCCGCGCGGCCACGCATCGTGGAAGCCATCGATCGCGATGGGGACGATCGGCACCTGCATGTGTACGGAGAGAATGGCGGCGCCTTTCTTGAAGGTACGCGGCGTGCCGTCGATGCTGCGCTCGCCCTCGGGATAGAGGATTAAGTTGCGGCCGTGGCTGAGGCCGAAGGCGCCGGCGCGCATGGCCGGGATCAGGTTGGCGTCGGGATCGACCACTACTACGCGCACGGCCTTCGCCAACTTTCGCATGAATCCCGTGCCGAAGATTTCGCTGGTGCCTACAGCGAAGCAATTGGAGAAAACTTCGCGCGGCAAGATAGAGGCCAGGACTACCGGATCGAGATAACTTTGATGATTTGAGGAAAGAATATAGGTGCCGGTCTTTGGGAGCTTCTCGAGCCCTGAGACAGTGAGGTGGAAGCGATCGCGCGCGATCAGCTGCAGCCCGCGCGTTACAAAATACCAGAAGCCTTCGACTACGGGATGCGGGCGGGCGAGTTCGAGCACGTCGGGATCAGTAGGATCTTCGCGCAGCACGGCGCTCCAGCCGGCGAATTGCGCCTTGGAGACGGTCTTGCCGCTGGCCGCGCTTTCGAGAACGGCATTCACCAGATCACGCACGGTGTAGATTTCGGCGAGTTGGCTTTCCTCGACGTCGCCGCCGAGTTCTTTTTCGATCTCGACCAGCAGTTCAACCCGCTGCATCGAGTCGAAACCAAGGTCGAGTTCGAGGTTGTCGGTGGGCAGAACTCGGTCCGGTGCATTGCGAGAGCTCTGCTTAATGACGCCGAGCGCTCGCTGGACCTCGGGCTTTTCGAGCCAAGCTTCGTCTTCGGGCGTTAATGCTTTCTGCGTGGGGACCTCAGACTGACCCGTTGTGCCCTTGGCCTGGTTTGCGCGCACGCGCTTTTCGATCTCGAAACGTTTCAGCTTGCGAGTGGTGGTGCGCGGAAGATCTTCCTGCCAGATTTCGTAGTTGCCGATGCGCTTGGTGGAGGCTAACTGCTGCGAAAGCCCCTCGATGTCGAAGCGTATGACTTCTTTGGCGTTGACGACCTTGCGTTCTTTGAGCACGTCGAAATTGGGGACAACGACCGCGTACAGCCGCTCGGAGTTGGGGTCGCCGGGTTTGGCTTCCAGGCCCATCACGCAGATTTCCTTGATGTAGGGCGACTTGAGATAGTGGGTTTCGATTTCCTCGGGATAGATGTTCTTGCCGTTAGCCAGAACGATCAATTCCTTGCGCCGGCCGGTGATGAAGAGATTTCCGCCGGGGTCGAAGTAGCCGAGGTCGCCGGTGTGCAGCCAGCCGTCTTTGATTGCTTCGGCGGTGGCGTCGGGCCGATTCCAATAGCCCTTCATCACGATGGCACCGCGAATCAGGATTTCGCCGGTGGGCGGGCCTCCTTCTTCAGAAGATTGAGCATCGAGAATCTTCGACTCAATGGTTGGCAGAGGCGGGCCAACCGAGCCGATGACGACATGCCCTGGCGGGTTGAGAAAAGCGCAGGCAGAGGTTTCGGTCAGGCCGTAGGCGTTCAGCAGGTCAATGCCGAAGTCGTGGAAGTCGCGGGCGACTACCGGATCGAAGCGCGAGCCACCCGTGATCAGATAGCGCATCCGAGCACCGAAAGTGGCGTGAATTTTTCCGAACAGCAGCTTGCCCGCGTTGAGGTGGAAGCGGCGCAGGAAGCGATTCATCTTCATTAGCGAGCGGAGCACCGACTCGGCGATGCGGCCACGCTTGCTGACCTCTTTGAAGATGCGCTCGTGGATCAGGTAGAAGAATTGAGGAACAACGGCGAAGGCGGTGATCTGCCGCTCCTGGAGAGCGCGTAGCAGTTCGGTGGTGTTTAGAGTCTCGAGATAGACGACGCGCGCGCCCTTTACCAACGGCAGCATCAGATTTGCCATCTGCGCCAGGACATGAAACATGGGCAGGATGCCGAGCACGGCGTCGGTGGGGCCGATCTGCAGGAGACCGAAGACGGCATTGACCTCGCCCAGCATGTTGGCATGCGTGAGTTGCACGCCCTTGGGATCGGCGGTGGTGCCAGAGGTGTAGAGCAAGGCTGCGACAGTGTCGGCCGGAGCTTCGACTGCGCGGAAGTTGGCGGGCCCGGCGGCGAAGATTGCGTCGAGATCACCGATCCAGCCGGCTTGCGGTTGCTTGTCTTCTTTGCCGGTTGCGGGTTTCAGGGAAGTGGGATCGGTAAGAACCAACTGCACGTTGAGCCCTTCGACAGCTTGGCGTGCCGTCACGAGGTGCTTGACGTCGGTGACGAGCAGGGAGGCACCGCTATCCTTCAAGAGCTTGGTGACCTGGTCGGCGTGGAATGCGGTGTCGAGCGGCACGGCCGTGTACCCGGCGGCGATGGCGCCCAGGTACGCGGCCACCCAGCGGGGGTGGTTGTCGGCAAACAGGGCAACCCGCGCGCCTGCGGGGAGCTCTTTCTCGGTCAGCCAGCGCCCGACCGATTCGGACATCTTGCGGGTCTCGGCGTAGGTGTAGCTTTCGACCTGGTCGTGGCGCTGGATTTCTAGGGCGATGTTCTGGGGGCCGCGCTGCTCGGCTTCGACGAACTGGTCGTAAAAAGTGGACATGAGGGGCGGGAAAAATATACCTGAAATCAGAGGCGGTTAGATTGGGCGGTTGTTATTGACGATGGGAGGCACGAGCGTCTCGCTCGTCCCGGCGGGCGGGGACGCCCGCCGCTCCATCGGCCCAAATTTGCAAGTGGTTGCCCGGTTGCTTGTTCGGACCTAAGGCTGTTCTGCCGCATCCAATATGCTACGCTTGAGTAGTTTTATACTGTGGGGTACGTGTCCCCCCTCTGAAGGAACCCAGATTTGATTAACACCTTAGTAGCCAAGGTCTTTGGGACCAAGAACGAGCGCGAAGTGAAGCGGCTGTTGCCGCAGGTCGAGGCCATTAATGCGCTCGAGCCCGCGATGAAGAAGCTGTCGGACGCTGAGCTGCGCGCCAAGACCGACGAGTTCCGGCGGCGGATCCAGGAGCGGTTGCCCAAGATTGCCGACGAGCCCGACGCCGATCCCGACCGCCAGAAGGCCATCGAAGCCGAGCGCGATCTGGCGCTGAAAGCGATTCTCGACGATTTTCTGGTGGAGGCTTTCGCGGTTTGCCGCGAGGCCAGCTGGCGCGTCTTGAACATGCGTCACTTCGACGTGCAGTTGATCGGCGGAATGGTGCTGCACTCGGGCAGGATTTCGGAGATGAAGACCGGCGAAGGCAAGACGCTGGTCGCGACCCTTCCGGTATATCTCAACGCGCTCAGCGGACGCGGCGTGCATGTGGTCACGGTCAACGACTACCTGGCCAAGCGCGACTCGGAGTGGATGGGCAAGCTATATACCTTCCTCGGATTGTCGGTCGGCGTCATCGTGCACGATCTGGATGATGAAGAGCGCCGCGAAGCCTATGCCGCCGATGTGACCTACGGGACCAACAACGAATTCGGCTTCGACTACCTGCGCGACAACATGAAGTTCGATTTGAAGGATTGCGTGCAGCGCGTGCACAACTTCGCCATCGTCGACGAAGTGGACTCGATCCTGATTGACGAAGCTCGTACGCCGCTGATCATCAGCGGCGCCAGCGAAGAGTCGACCGACAAGTACGACCGCGTGAACCGCATCATCCCGAAGCTCGAAAAGGGTGAAGAAGTGGAAGTGCCGCCCGGCGAGCCCAAGATTTACACGGGCGATTTCGTGGTCGACGAGAAGCACAAGAACATCATCGTTACCGACGAAGGCTGGGAGAAGGTCGAAAAGCTGCTCGGCATCGGCAACATCTCCGACCCGGAGAACTGGGACCTGAAGCATCACGTCGAAACCGCCGTCAAGGCGCACTCCCTGTACCGGCGCGACGTCGAGTATGTGGTCAAGCCCAAGGACGACAACCCGCGCGAGAAAGAAGTGATCATCGTCGACGAATTCACGGGCCGCATGATGCCGGGGCGGCGCTGGTCCGACGGCCTGCACCAGTCCATCGAAGCCAAGGAAGGTGTGAAGATCGAACGCGAGAACCAGACGCTCGCCACTATTACCTTCCAGAATTACTTCCGCATGTACAAGAAGCTGGCCGGCATGACCGGTACGGCGGAGACGGAAGCGCCTGAGTTCGACAAGATCTACAAGCTCGAAGTCGTCGTGATTCCAACTAACAAAACGCTGCTCCGCAAAGAAAATCCCGATGTTGTCTACCGGACCGAGAAGGAAAAGTATTTTGCCGCGGCCGATGAGATTCAGCGCCTATACGAAAGCGCGCAGCCGGTGCTGGTGGGCACTACGTCGATCGAAAAATCGGAGAGGCTGTCGGAACTTCTGAAAAAGAAGGGGATCAAGCACGTCGTTCTGAATGCGAAGTTCCACGAGCGGGAAGCTGAGATCGTCGCGCAGGCTGGACGCAAGGGAGCGGTAACCATCGCAACCAACATGGCCGGCCGCGGTACCGACATTCTGCTTGGGGGCAATCCGGAGTTCATGGCGAAGCAGGAGTGCGTGAAGAACGGGGTGGCGCAGCCTTTGCGCGCCGCGCAAGGCAAAGTAGAAGCTGGAGTGGATGACGCCAGCATGACCCGCTGGTACTACGGCGGGAACGAGTACGCGGTCCCCACCGACAAATGGAACGATGCCTTCAACCGCTACAAGGTGCAGACCGACGCTGAACACGCCGACGTAATCGGCGCGGGCGGGTTACACATCTTCGGCACGGAACGGCACGAGGCCCGTCGCATCGATAACCAGCTACGCGGGCGTGCCGGCCGCCAGGGCGATCCCGGGTCGTCACGCTTCTACCTGTCGTTGGAAGACGATCTGATGCGCATCTTCGCCAAAGAGTGGGTGTCGAACTTGCTGCAGCGGCTGGGAATGGAAGAAGGTGTGCCCATCGAGTCGCGCATGATCACCAAGCGCATCGAGTCCGCGCAGAAAGCAGTCGAGGCACAAAACTTCGAAGCCCGCAAACATCTGCTCGAGTACGACGACGTGATGAACAAGCAGCGCGAGGCCGTGTATGGATTGCGGCGCCGGCTGCTGGAGGGCCTCGATCAGAAAGACCTGATTGTTGAGGATTATGTTTCGGGAATTCTGGGCGACCTGATTGACCAGTGCTGCCCGCTCAAAGAACACGTCGACAATTGGGATCTCAAGGCTTTGAAGGACGGCATCTTCACGCGCTTTGGCGTGGACATTTATGCCGAAGGCATCAAGCCGGAGACGCTGAACCGGGGCGAGCTGGGCGACGCGATCTTCGACAAGTTGAAGGAACGCTACGCTGCCAAGGAACAGATGATCGGCCCCGAGGCCATGCGTTATCACGAGCGCATGATCATGCTGAGCGTGCTCGACTCGCTGTGGAAAGACCACCTCCTGAACATGGATCACTTGAAGGAGGGTATCGGGCTGCGCGGCTACGGGCAGCACGATCCGCTGGTCGAGTACAAGCGCGAATCCTTCGACATGTTCGAAGAGATGATGAAAAAATTCCAGGAAGAGACGGTGCGGTATCTCTACCTGATGCAGATTCTGGAACGTCCGGCGGATGGCGGAGTTGGCCCGGAAGGACCCGGTGGGCCGGTCGGCCAAGGCGGACCGGAGGCTGGTGTTCCTGTGCTTCGTCCCGGTGGCGGAAATGGTAGACCTCCTCGGCATGTGGCGACTTCTGTCGACGATCTTGAGGAGGCCTTCCAGCGGAAGAAACGCCGTGAGCTGGAATCGGCGCGTATGGCGGGGGGCGGGGAAGCGAAGACCGTGCAGCAAGTGGTGCGGGGCGCCGATAAAGTGGGTCGCAACGATCCATGCCCTTGCGGGTCGGGGAAGAAATATAAGAAGTGTCACGGAGCGTAGGGGCAAAACCGTTTCGGACCTAGACCACGTAGTGGGAGTGTCTCGAGCTCTCAGTAGTCGTAGAATAGAGACAGGCAGTGCGGGAGGCTTCCCCATGATTGCCCTTCGCCTCGTCCGACTCATCGAAACTCATTCCGAGGAACTGGCCGAAGGCTTAACCCGAAAACTCCTGTCGTCGGAACGCACGCGCGACATGCGCAACGTGCCAGCCAACGAACTTCACCATCGTTGCCACGAAATCTATCGCAATCTCAGCGACTGGCTCCTCAACAAGACCGAACACGATGTCGAGGAGGTTTACAAGGCGCTGGGTGCCCGCCGCGCTCAACAAAACGTGTCCATGGCTGCGCTGGCTTGGGCCATCCTGCTGACAAAGGAACACCTGTGGACGTTTCTGGAGTGGGAGGGTGTGCACGGCGGGCTACACAACGTTTTCGGAGAATTGGAATTGCTGCGGTTGCTCGATCAATTCTTCGATCGTGCGGTATATTACGCGACTGAGGGTTACGAAGAGGCGACGGCTTCGCGGGCCGCGTAACTAGTCGTCAGTCGCTAGTCATCAGTCGTCAGCACTGCTCGAGTGTCTCGCGATGACCGACGACTGGAGGCGGGTGACTGCGGTCGAATCGCTCGAAACGTCATCTCCTGGGCTCGACTTCGTGTCCGCCGCTTCCAGGCGAAGAATAATCCGGCGTAGGTGTCGGTAAGATAGTCGTCGGGGCGGATGCCTAGCTGCTTTGCGGTCTGATCGATCCAACGCGCGGGGCCCTCGATCTCGCCGAAGTTGCCGATGGGTGTTTCGTCCACGACTACGTGGCCTCGGCCATCGCTCCACTCCGCTCGGAATTTCTCGTAGCGAAAGGAAGGCCGGAAGCCCAGTGCGTGCAGGACGGCATCCATTTTTGGTCCATCCTCTACTTTCGTTTCGAGTTCTACGCGCATTTTGTGACGGCCCGCCTTGCCTTTGGATTTGTGTGTGAGCACCCACTGCTCGCCATATTTGCGCAGCCGTAGCAACTCTCCGCGTTTCCGTAGGGCTTGTCCCGGTAGATCGTAGAGCATATTCATCTCGTGCGTTCGTGGCGTGACCACGCGAAATTTAGCGGCGCGCAGGCTGCCCGTCAGAGCACGCTTATCTGCTACCCGGAACTTGATCTCGATCTCTTTGCTTGACGCCATATCGGAAACTAACGGAACGTGGGTAGCTTTACGAGATCGGCTGGCGGCACGGTCTCGATCGGTTGTCCCGCCTTGCGCCAGGCGGTTAGACCGCCGACGAGGATGAACGCATTGAATCCTTTTTCCCGCAGCATGTGCGCCACCCGGGCGCTGGTCGCTTCGCGTACTCAAGTGCAGTAGAGGTACACGTCTTTACCGGGTGGAAGTTTCTTTAACTCGGCTTCGAGATTGTTGGGTTCGATGCGGATGGATCCCTTAATGCGCGCGGCCTGTGCGTCGTAGTAGCCGTGACTGCGCACATCGACCAGCAGCACTTTGTCCGCCTCTTCGGAAGCCAGCCTCTCGATGAGTTCCTGCACCTGCACGCGAGGCACGACGCGGTACACGCGGTTCTTGCGGACCAGCCAGATGCGATAAGCGGCGTAGACGATCAGTCCCAATAACAGCAATTCTTCTATTGCATGGCCGGCTGTCTGGAAGCTGCTGCCGATGGCTTTCAAGAAGTCGCGGCCCAGGAAGCCGAGAGTGAAATACGCCAGAATGTACAGCATAGCGCCCAGCGTGTCGTAGCGCAGGAACTGACTGAACGGCATCTTCATGCTGCCGGCAAGCGGAGGCCCCATGGTGTTTACGCCCGGGATGAACTTGGCGATCACGAGTGTGGTCTTGCCGCGTTTATAGAAGGATTCGGCGGAGCGGAGGATGCAGGCCTCCGGATTGGCCGAGACTTTGCATAGGAATCCGAGCAGGGTCCAGCCTGTCCACTTGCCGGCCAGAAAGAGCAGAGTATCGCCGAGCACCATCGTTCCCAAAGCCAAGGGCAACAGAATCGGGGCGCGCAAAACATGACCAGCCACGGCCGCGCCTGCGGCCACCAGAGCCAACGCTGCGGGAACAGGCAGCCCGATCGCTTCTGCAAAAACAAGCGTAGCGACGATCGCGTATCCGTGCCGGGATATGAGAGAAATCAGGTCAGACATGCCGTACAGCTAGACTAACTGTGATGGGGGAGCCGAGTCTAGCCGAGCGCCGGCGGCAAATTACGAATCCGGCGTGTGCGGTCCGCATCCAAGACTTGGAAACAGAATGAATGCGAGGTCCTATGGCACAAGCAACCACTACCGATACGCGACGCTACGTCAATCTGCCCGACCGTCCCTCGAGCCTTCCTTTCAGCGATGGCGTTCTGGTCGGGGATACCTTTTATCTGTCTGGCCGAATTGGCATTGATCCGGTGACTGGGCAAGCGCCGAGCGACGTGGATGCTGAAATCACGCTGTTGCTTGATGGCGTGCAGGCGGTTTTGGCGGAAGCGGAAATGAGTATGGACGACCTTGTTTCGGTGCAAATCTTCTCGCCCGATCTTTCTTTGTGGGAACCTTTTAATGAGGCGTATGTGAAGCGCTTCGGCCGGCATTTGCCGGCTCGGGCATTCATTGGATCGGGTCCGCTGTTGCTTGGGGGCCGGTTCGAATTGATGGGAATTGCGGTACGTAGGTCGTGAAGGGGGCAATTCTCTGCTTCCATTGGTACTGAGCCGCTGGCGGGCTTATGCCCGCTTCGCGGCGTGCCGCCCCTGCGGGGCTCCCTCATCGTCGGGCTGGTTACCCAGCACTTACGTGCTGGGGTAACCCCTATGCCGCCGCCGCGCGGCTCTTGTTCGGTCAGTTCATCTGCCAGATGCGGAAGTTAAGGTAAGACGCGAAGACTACCCAGAGCAGGTAGGGAATCAGAAGCCACGCGGCCAGCAGGGAAATCGGGAGGAAGGCGACTGCGGTTGCGACGATCATCGTCCACAAGATGAGTATTGCGCCGAACGCGGCGCCAATGCGGTGAAGGCCGAAAAAAATTACGGACCACAGGGAATTCAACACGAGTTGCATGCCGAACAGCGCGAGTGCCAGGCTGACTTGCGACCAGCTTGAACTGCGCCACACCAGCCATGCGCTGATCGCCATCGTGAGGTACAGGACGGTCCAGACCGGACCGAAGATCCAGTTGGGTGGCGTCCACTCCGGCCGCCGCAACTGCGTGTACCACGTGTTCACGGATGAGCTGGTGAAGAGCGCTCCGATCGCGGCCGCCGTGAAGCACACCACGACGAAGGGCACCAGAGATATCCACGATCCGCGATCAAACATCGCAAGGCTCTTTCGATTCGCGCCCGTCGCTCGCTAGGGCAAAGTTACGGTGATTGCTTCACAACGCCGCGTGCCGACGCGCCGGTAACTGTGTTGCACGGCGGAATCGAAATAGATGGCGTCCCCGGTTTCGAGCGAGAAGTCTTCGTTCCCAACCTTTATATCCAAACTACCACTGACCAAGTAAAGGAACTCGACCCCGGGATGATGATGGGGCTTACTTTTGTCTGGAGGCACGTCCTGAAACTCGGCTAGAAACGCATTGAATTTGCGTTCAGTTGCGGGATAGTCGAGACATTCGAAAAAATAGGCGACTTCGCCGGATCCGGGACGCTCAGGAAAGCGGATGCGGTCCTGCTTGCGCACGATGGCCACCACGCGACGCTTTCTCTCGTCGGTAAAAAAGAATTCAAGACCGACCCCGAACACCAGCGCAACGCGCAGCAGTGTGGGCAGAGTGGGAAACAGCTTCGCGCGTTCGAGCTTAGAAAGCAGGGCGGCCGATAGACCGGTGTGCCTGCCGAGTTCCACCAGCCCCATGCTCTTTTTCAGGCGGAGCGCTCTAATTTTTTCGCCAATCGCGTAAGGTTTTAGACCGTCGGTGACAGTTTGAGAGATCATGTAAATATCCCTACAAGAAAATAAATTTGAGTGATAATAAATCACGCATGCTTTTGAGGCAAGTCGGAATCATCGAAAATCCTCGAAAAACGATAAGGCGGCTCACGGGGAGCCGCCTCGGCAGGAATTTCTTTTTTTACCGTGATTACTGGGGCTTTTTCTTCCCGAGGAGTCCGCCTAATGCATCGACCGCACTGCCGGTTTTGCCGCCCCCGGCTTTGCCGCCGCTCAACACGCCCTGAATCGCGCTGCCGGCGAGTCCGCCCGCCATGCCCTTCAGGTCGGGAACGAATTCCGGCTTGGAGGTAGTTCCCGCGATGCTGAATGGGATGCCGCCTTTTCCGCTACCCATGCCAGCTACCTGAGCCAGGCCTCCGGCCATGCCACCATGCAGGTTGGCGAGCATCTTGAAGTTCAGCACGCCTGCTGGACTCACCGTGCCGTTGCCGGTGATCACGCCGATCGCCGGAACGGTCAGGTTGAGGTTGTCGGCCCGCGTGCCTTCTGGAGCTACGCGCGCGGTGGTGCTGAAGTTTTGAATGCTCGTGTCGGGATTCGAAGTGGCCTTACCGGCGAACGTGGAGAGCGCGCCGAGCTTCGATCCCAGGTCAAATCCGGCGAGCTTGGTATCGGAGAGACGGACCGGACCGGTGATGACCAGCTTGTCGATCGGGCCAACGATGTTGAGGTCGGTAGACAACGTTCCGCCCTTGAGTTGGGAACCCGAGGGCAGTACTACTCCGAGTGCGGGTAGCATGGCTTCGAGTTCTTCGATCGGCATGTTGGGTCCGTTGAGCTTCATGTCGAGGACCTGGGTTTCGCCCTGCGTTTTGAAGGAGCCGGTCAAGTGAGCGACGGCTTTGCCGATTTCGACATCGCCTTGGGTGAGGTGGCCCAACTGCTTGTCGAGGTCAACATCGACCGCATGCTTGATGACGACGGTTTTCGATGCCGGTGAGCCCTTGGGCGAGAACTGCAGCCTGTTGCCTGTGAAAGTCCCAATCGCTTTGGCCATGCTGCCATCGGAATTCAGGGTTCCGTCGAAGCTCGCCAGGCCAGCAATTCCGCTGGCGGGATCGATGAAGCCTGACGCCACGATGTCCATGTTGTTGACTTTAACCTTGGCTTCGAAGGGAGTCTTGGCGGCGTCCGTTGCGTTGATCGGTCCGGCCTGGCCGGTGATGTCGGCAGTGCCGCCCGCCGGCAACTTCGCCGTAAGGCGGAACGGGAACTGCGAAGTTGGCGAAAAATTCGTGACCGTGATGTTGACCTGGTCGTAGACGTGCGGCTTCGCAGAGGAATTTGCTTTGCCGACGATCAGCTTGCCGTCTGTCACGTTCAGTTTGGCAACAGATAAATTACCGGGAGCAGAACTCGAACTGGAGGACGAGGATTTTTCGGTGGCCTTCCCGCCCAGGCTCGAGAAATTCCACTTGCCGTCGGCCGTTTTTAAGAGCGTGATCTGCGGCTGCTCGAGGGTGATGTCGGTGACGCGGATTTCTTTTGAGGTGATGAGCGGCATCACTTCGACGCCCACCTTCAGAGATTTTGCGGTGACGAAGGGAGTTTTGCCGAACGCGGGGTCTTCGGCGATGGAGATATTGTCGGCCGAAACGCTACCGGTGAGGATCGAGAGGCTGAGATTCCCGACCTTGACTTCTCTTCCGAGCGCTTCGCTTGCGGTCGCTTCGATCTTGGGCCGGAAGCTGTTCACGTTGATGAAGAAGGGAATTGCGACCAGGATTACGACCACTATAGCAATGACGATACCGGCGATTTTGAGGGTGCGTTTCATAGACTCCCTGCCTTCCGAACGGACGGTGAGGTTACGGTGGAAAGATCCAAGGAAGAAGCACGGCCCGGAACAGCGACTTTTGTGGCCTAAGAGTCTATCAAAAAACGATCAGTACTACCGGTTGTCCTGAGTCAACTCGGGGTTGGGAACGGAACTGCCTTCGAGTTCTTTTTGTCGTTTGTCGCGTTGCGCTCCGCTCAGTTGAACAGAGGTTTCGAGTTCCTTCTTGCCTTCGGCTTTCCGTCCCATGTGCACCAGCGTCTGCCCGCGCAGGTAGTGAATGCGCGACGCTTGCGGATCGAGTTTCCGGGCTTGATCCAATTCGGCAAGCGCCTTCGGATATTCCGCTCGGCGTTCGTACACCTTCGCGAGTCCCAGGTGGGAGTTGATCATGAGCGGATCAAGGCTCAAGGCCTTGCGATAGTTCTTCACCGCGGCTGCGTCGTCGCCTGCCAGAAAGCATGCGTTGCCCAGTTCGTCGTAGTTGAAGACTACATCGGGCTCAAGAGCGATGTCTTTTTGAAATTCTTCCCGTGCTCTTGGGTAATCTCCCCGTTTGGAGTAGAGCAGGCCAAGGTTGAAATGGACGAAGGGGAGGTTGGGATCGGCCTTGGCGGCAGCGTTCAATTCTTTGACGGCCTCGTCGTAAGACTCAAGGTTGAGCATCGCTTTGCCGAGCAGCATGTGGACCACGGCGGAATCTTCGCCGACCTCCGCCATGCGAGCGAGGGCGCGGTCTGCGAGTTCTTTGCGGTCGGCTTTATCGGCCGAGGTGGTAAGGACGTAGAGGTAATTGAGATCGCGTGATTGCTGCGGCCAGAGAGGTTCCAGAGCATCGACCGCTTCCACGAATCGGTCGGTGAAGAAGTAGCATTGCCCGAGGAGATAACGAGCCTGCAAAGAGCCTGGTTCCTCTTTCACCACGGACTCAAACGCGGGAATCGCGTGCCGGTAGTCGCCCTGGCGATAGTAGGCCAGGCCGATGTTCAAGCGTATTCCGGATAATTGCGGCGCCAGCTTGCTGGCGTGTTGGAGAGTGGCGATCGCGGGGCCCCATTCCTTGCGTCTCATGTGGATCACCCCAAGATTCGCGTAGGCCGCAGCGGTGCTGGGATCGAGGGAAACCACTTGCTTGAAGCTGCGCTCGGCTGAGTCCAGATCGCCGCTGGTCAGCGCAGCCTCCCCCTGCTTGAAGATGGCTTGCGGATCGGGTTCGTGTGCGGATGACTTATTGTCGGTACCGGGTTGCGCGTCTGCCTGGAGAGCGAACAGTGCGGTCCATGCGAAGATAGTCAGGACGGCGCCGATTCTTGACAGCGCTCCCGCCGTCCTGTAACGTCCGCCAACATCGGGTTGCGCGGCGGCAGGCGCCGTGTGCGACGCGATCACGGTGCGGTGGTGAGGAGACGGGAAGGGATTCATGGTCACGATTCGTGACGTAGCCAAAGAAAGCGGATTCTCTTCGACCACGGTTTCCATCGTACTAAACAACGCGCCGCTCGCCCGTTACATTCCGGTCGCGACCAAGAAACGTATCGAGCGAGCCGCGAAAAAGCTGGGCTACCGGCCGAATCTGTTTGCACGTTCATTGCGCAGCAAGCGCAGCCACACAGTAGGAGTGATGGTTGTCGATATGACCGACCCGTTCTGCACGCTGGTGCTGCGCGGCATCGAAAATTCTCTGTACCAGTCGTCCTTCCTGCCCATTCTCACCGACATGCACAACGAGCGCAGCCGGTTTGAGCGCTATCTGGAGATGCTGCTCGATCGCCGCGTGGAGGGTTTGATCGTTGTTGCCAACTGGCTTTTTCTGGACATCAACCTGCTTTCCGACCTCGAGAAGAGCAGCGTTCCGACGGCGATTATCGGGTGCGAACTCAAGAACGAACAGATGAGTTCTGTGATTGTCGATAACGAACTCGGATCCCAGCTTGCCATCGAGCACCTGCATGCTCTGGGACATCGCAAAATCGCCATCATCCGGGGTCCCAAGGGTTTGGTGGACAGCAGTCCGCGCTGGAAGGGAATTCGCAATTTCGCGAAGTCGAGCGGACTGGAGCTGGACCAGCGTCTCATTCTCGATCTGCCCGAGTCGCGCGACCCGATTTCGAGTTTCGAAGCCGGGTTCAAGCTGACCGAGGACCTCATCAAGCAGAAGCGTCCCTTCACGGCGATACTGGCTTTCGATGACATGACAGCGTTCGGCGCGATCCGCGCTCTGGCCAAGGCCGGCATCCGAGTCCCCGAGCATTGTTCTGTGATCGGTTTTGACGACGTCGCGAATTCCGCGTTCTACACTCCCGCTTTGACCACCATCCGACAACCGTTGGAGACCATGGGCGGCATGGCGGTGGGCCTGGTGGTGGATGGCATCAACGCGGTGCTCGAAAAACGCGAGGCTTCCGCCCTGCACCGGAAGGTTGCCCCCGAACTTGTAGTCCGAGAATCCACCCACCCCCTCAGTTAGTCCGAGTCTGTTCCTCAAGTCGGCCATTTTCTGCTTGACACGCCGAATCATATTAAAGCACTATTCACACGTTTTAATAAAACCTTTCATTGAATCGTGTCATTGTTCAGCTTTACAAAAGCATGCCGTGGATGGTCCGGCGGCGGGTGGAGTCCCGAAAAAAATCGCGCTCGAGGAGAGGCCATGAAACTGTGTCTCGTATTGTTTGGTTGCCTGTTGTGCGTGCTGCTCGTGTCGAGTATGGCGGTGGCGCAAGACACTTCGACGATGGTAGGAACCGTTCAGGACCCAACTGGCGCCAGCATCTCTGGCGCGAATATCGCGGTTGCAAATACCTCACGTGGAATCAACCGAACGACCACCACGAATGCAGCGGGTGAATGGGCGGTTGCCGCTCTTCCTCCCGGAACCTACAACCTCTCTGTCATTGCCCCCGGGTTTAAGAAGTATGAAGTTCGTGGAGTGGTCTTGCAGGTGGCGCAGAAGGCCAGGGTGGACGTGGCCATGCAGGTAGGCGCGGCGAACACAGAGGTCACGGTTGAGGGAACTGAGGTAGCGCAGGTCGAAACACAGTCATCGGACCTCGGCGGGACGGTGAACGGCAAGGAGATCAGCCAGCTCCAGATAAACGGCCGCAACTTTACGCAGCTGGCGACCCTGGTCGCGGGCGTGAGTAACCAGTCGGGACAGGATGATGCGGGAGTTGGGGTGGGCGGAAATGTTGCTTTCAGCATGAACGGTGGCCGCACCGAGTACAACAACTGGGAACTCGACAGCGGCGACAACATGGACAACGGCAGCAACACGACGCTGAACGTGTACCCGAGTCTTGATGCCATTGCCGAGTTCAAGGTGCTCACCTCGAACTACGGTGCGCAGTATGGGCGCAACGGTTCGGGCACCGTCGAGGTGGAGACGAAATCGGGAACGAACAGCTTTCACGGCGACGCGTACGAGTTTGTTCGCAATGACGCGTTCAACGCGATGACATTCCCGCAAACAACTCTGCCTGCGTATAAGAAGAACGATTTCGGCTACACGATTGGCGGACCCGTCTACATCCCAAAGCTGTACAACACCAGTCGACAGAAGACTTTCTTCTTTTGGTCGCAGGAGTGGCGGCGTGAACGGGTGCCAGCGAATCTTGGCAGCGTGACGGTGCCGTCGCTGGCAGAGCGGAATGGCGATTTCTCAGACTTGTGTCCCTCCACGAACACGCCGTTTCAACGTTCCGACTCCACTACACCAGCGTACTTTCCCGATTGCCCTGGCACTCCGGCTGCGGCTGGTTTCTTCAACCCCTTCGTCACGAATGGGACTTTAAACCTGGTACCGATCGATGCCGTGAACTCGCCTGCGTTGGCGGCGCAGATCCCAACGCCGACGAATGGAACCAACACGTGGAACGGAGCGCCGACACTTCCGACGAGTTGGCGCGAGGAGTTATTCCGCGTAGACCACAACTTCACCGATAAGGTTCGCGGCACTTTCCGTTACATCCACGATTCGTGGGAGCAAACCTATCCCACCCCGCTGTGGAGTAACGGAACGAGTTTTCCGACGATTCAGACAGACTTCAAGGGGCCCGGCGTCAGCATGGTGGCGCGCTTGACCGCAACGATCTCACCGACCTTGCTCAATGAGTTCGTGGCCAGCTACACCACGGACCACATTACGTTGATACCGATCGGTGCGTGGAAGCGTCCCTCGGACATGACGTTTGGCCTGTATCCGGGCGTAGACCAAGGCAAAGTCCCCGGGATCAACCTGGGCGGTGGCGGAATTTTTAACTTCCAGGAAGACGTTGGCTATTTGCCGAACGGTCCCTACAACTCGAATCCGACCTACACCTATCGCGACAACATCACGAAGATTGCGGGAAAGCACAACCTGCAATTCGGAGCGTACTTTGTAGCGGCGCAGAAGAATGAGCTGGCACAGCCTGGAACGGCAACGAATGGTGTACTTACGTTCGATACAAGTAACTCATCGGTCAGCACGGGAAACGCTTTTGCTGATCTATTGATGGGCAATGTTTCCTCCTTCTCCCAGACCAGCTCGCAGCCCAAGTTTTATAACCGATACAAGATTTTGGAGCCCTACTTTCAGGACGACTGGCACGTGACCAGTCATCTGACGCTGAATTTGGGATTACGGGTCAGTCTCTTCGGAACTTATCGAGATCGCTATCACTCGGAATACAACTTCGATCTTTCGCGCTACGTTGCCGGCGCCAGCAGCACGAATCCCGACGGGACTGTGAACGGTGATCCTTTCAATGGAGTAGTGCAGTGTGGAGTGACACCCGGTATTCCCGTCGGTTGCATGAAGGGCCACCTGTTTAATCCGGCTCCGCGCATTGGTTTTGCGTGGGACCCGCGCGGAAACGGGAAGACTGCGATACGCGGTGGATATGGTGTTTTCTTCGAGCACACCAATGGCAACGAAGCGAATGCAGAGTCGCTGGAACCGGCTGCGAGTCCGGTTGTGCAGACCACATCGATCTTCAGCGTGATCGGGTACGATCAGATTGTTCCGCAACCACCTGGATCTGCAGCGCCTCTGGCGATGATCTCCATCCCAAACAAGGCTGTTTGGCCCTACGTACAACAGTGGCACTTGGACATTCAACACGAAGTCTTCGCGAACACGGTCGCGACCGTCTCTTACGTAGGAAGCAAGGGCACGCATTTGACGCGGTTCACAGACGTGAATCAGCTTCCAGTGCTTGCTTCATCCCAGAACCCATACCAACTTCACGAGGGCATCGGGACGAACGACTGTGGTCCCGTGGACGCAAGTGGCGCATTTCCAGTCGACGCATATGGTGTACCAACCGCAGCTACAACTCCCAGTGGCGCTCCGGTGGTCAATGCGGGGTCGGGAGTACTGAGCCCGGCGGTCTACCTCGGTATTGCGGCTTGCGGGACGAATCCTGATCCATTCCGGACACAATTCCCCGGAGTCGGTTCGGTGAGTCGGCTTGAAGAAAAGGCGTCCTCGATCTATCACGCGTTGCAACTGTCGGTGCGACGCAGCGTCGGAGGACTCACACTGAGCGGCGCGTATACGTACAGCCACTCCATCGATGACTCCTCCTCTGCTCGCGATGCCGTGATCCTGAACACGTACGACGTGGCTAGAGCGCGGGCGAGTTCGAACTTCGATCAGCGTCACCTGTTCAACCTTGGTTACGTGTACGATCTGCCGTTCTTCAAGAGCCCGGGTCTAGCGAACAAGATCCTGGGTGGATGGGAGTGGTCCGGAATTACGACTATTCAATCGGGCACGCCATTCAGCGTGGCCAACGGAGTGACCGGGGATAACGCCGGAGTCGCGAACGGGGTGAGCGTCAATTCGGCGCAGTCGTATCCTGATCTGGTAGGCGATCCACGATCCGGCGTAACCAACTTCCCATTCGATGGCTTTGGGCCTTTGCTCTACAACCCGTCGGCGTTCGCCGCGCCTCGTGGACTGACGTTCGGCAATGCGCCGCGGAATTACTTAACCAATCCCCGGCGCACCAACTTCGACATGGCGATCTTCAAGCACTTTGCCATCAAGGAGAGTGTGGCGTTCGAATTTCGCGCGGAGGCGTTCAACGTCTTCAACCACATTGAGTACGCGTGGTTGGGCGGGGACGGGGGATCGGCGGCTTCCAATAGCCCCTTCGGGAATGCGAACAGCACGCTCAGTTGCTACGGAGCGAACAACTCGGCTGGGGATCCAACCTGCACATCGGCGAATCCGTATCTGCGGCCTGCCGTGGCGCACAACGGAAGGATTCTGCAACTGGGGGCGAAGTTTATTTTCTAGACTGCGTCGCAATACAACCGGCCTCTGCGGAGGCCGGGATTCTTGAAACAGTGCACAGCGCGTTTATCTTGTTCCAACCTGCTCTTTCGCGGCAGCGCCTACGCTGGCAAAGGCTCGCTCCAGATCTGCGATCAGGTCGTCGACATGTTCGATGCCAACCGAGAGGCGGATCAACTGCTTGGTTACGCCCATTTTCTCGCGCTCTTCGGAGCGAATCATCGCGTGCGATGTAATGACCGGAATGGTCACAAGGGACTCGACTCCGCCCAGACTGGGCGCGAGGGTGAAGAGTTCCAAGGCCTCTGCAAACTGGCAGGCGTCTTCGCCGCTGCCGTCGATTTCGAAGCTAAGCACGCCGCCGCCGCCCTGCATCTGTTCCATGGCCAGCGCGCGCTGCGGGTGTCCTTCGAGGAACGGGTAGTTCACGCTGCGCACTTTTGGATGCTTTTTGAGGAACTGCGCGACGCGAAGTGCGTTCTCGTTCTGCCGATGGACGCGAACTGCCAGCGTCTTGATTCCGCGCAATAACAGCCAGGCGGCGTGCGGGTCCATGTTGCATCCGAGGGTGGTGCGCGTCGAGTGGATTGCCTGCACAAGGTCCCGCCGGCCGGCAATGATGCCGCAGATGATATCTGCGTGTCCGCCGAAGTACTTGGTGCCGGAATGCATGATGAGGTCGATGCCATGTTCGGCGGGGCGGCAATTGATGGGCGTTGAGAACGTGCTGTCCACCAGCGTGACAATGCCGTGCTTCTGGGCAAGGGCTGCGACTCGCTTCAGGTCAACCACTCGCAGGGTCGGATTGGTTGGCGACTCGAGGTAAAGCAGTCTGGTATTGGGACGGAACGCGGCTTCGTGTTGCTTGTAATCGGTCGTGTCAACCAGCGTGACCTCAACGCCAAATTTTGGAAGCCACTGCGTCAGGAACTTCGTCGCGCCGCCGTAGATGTCCCGTTGAGCGACGATGTGATCTCCGCTCTTCAGGAGTGAAAGGATTGTGGTGGTGATCGCCGACATGCCGGACGAAAAGAGGAGAGCGGCATCGGCGCCTTCGAGATCCGCAATCGCGTTCTGGGCAACCGTGTGCGTGGGGTTTCCGTAGCGGGTGTAAAAGCGATCGGTGTAGGTAGCCCGGACCTGCTCTTCCATGTCGGTGGCTTCGAACGTGGAAGTTTGATAGATCGGCGTACTGACCGGGCCATTCTTCTTGGTGAGGTCTGTGCCACCGCGTACTGCCTCAGTTTCCGCGTGTCGCTTACTCTTTTTCATATTCCACATCCGTTATCGATATTCCGGAGCCTTCGCGTTTTTCCTTGTCTGATTCGCAAGAGGTTCCTCGTTTCATCCAATAACGAAGAATGACTTACGCTTTCACCGTGGCCTGATCCACTGCCGGCACCGGCGAGAACCACTGCTCGGATCGCGCGTGCCGGCCGCCGGTCAGTTCATCGAATGCCTTCTGGAGTCTTCTCGTGACTGGGCCCGTTTTCCCGCTGCCGATCGTGCGGAAGTCAATTTCGCGCAGGCCGATAACTTCAGCAGCCGTCCCGCACACGAACACTTCGTCGGCAATATAAAGCTGGTCACGCGAGATCGGCTCTTCTACAACCGTGTAACCGAGGTCTCCGGCAATCGTGATCAGGCTGTCGCGTGTAATGCCCTCGAGAATGGAGCCACGCGGGACGGTATAGATCACGTCGTTGCGTACAACGAAAATGTTCTCTCCCGTGCACTCGGCCACGTAGCCCGATGGATCGAGCATGATCGCTTCGTCAAAGCCGAGGCGCTGCGATTCCGTTTTCGCGAGGATCGATCCGACGTAATTGCCCGAGACTTTCGCCTTGGTCATCATGATGTTTGGATGGAGCCGGGTGAACGATGAGATGTTGGCGCGAATGCCGCGCTCCTTGGCCTGTTCTCCCAGAAAAGCTTTCCATTCCCAGACGGCGATCAGGAGCCGGGGTTTGCCGGCATCGACCACCATGCTCATGGCGCCGTCGAGATAGATCAGCGGACGGATGTAGCAGGACGAGAAGCCGTTGGCGGCGATGAGTTGGTGGATCGCTGTAGAAATCTGATCCCGCGTGTACGGTAGATCGCGAAAGCCGACCACCAAGGCGGAATCGAGTAGCCGGTCGACGTGTTCGGTCAGTCGGAAGACAGCGGGGCCGCGATCCGTGGCGTAGCAGCGGATGCCCTCGAACACGCTGTATCCGTAGTGCAAGCCGGCATTGACGAAGGGCACGACGCCTTCCGAGGAAGGCCGGAGTTCGCCGTCGATCCAGATGAATTGCGGGGTCCCTGACATGACTCTCCTGAGAATCGATGAAGTTCTGCTCGCAAAAAACGCTGGCATCAGATTAAGCTGCCGCCTCTGCAAGGAGCAAGGGAAACCCTCGCCAGGCCTGTGAAAAGGCGGTCCGGCGGGTTGTTATAATCCGACGCCTATGGAAACTGGACTTCGGAATCGTGTGGCCATTGTGGCGGCCTCAAGCCAGGGAATTGGACGAGCCACGGCCGAGGCTTTCGCGGCCGAGGGCTGTCGCGTGGCGATGTGCGCGCGCAATGGCGGCGCACTTGAAGCCGCAGCGGGTGCTATCCGCAAACAATACAACGTTGAGGTGTTGAGCGAGTCGCTCGACGTTACCAGTGCCGAGGCGGTTCGAAGCTTCGTGGAAGCGGTCGTTGCTAAATTTGGAGCGGCAGACATTTGTGTCACCAACGCCGGAGGGCCGCCCGCGAAGGGCTTTTTAGCAGCCTCAGTCGAAGAGTGGCGCAAGGCCATCGATGCGAACTTCCTGAGCACGGTTTATTTCGCAAAAGAAGTGATCCCGCACATGCAGAAGCGAAGATGGGGACGGATCATCACGATTACGTCGATCACTACCAAGCAGCCGGTCTCGGACCTGGTGTTGTCGAACGCCGTCCGCGCAGGCGTGGTGGGGCTGGTGAAGAGCCTGGCCAA
>Ga0207665_10000505_pt1 | contig 26426 bp, 21 predicted proteins | sample LARL112metaG_FD_184351 | JGI IMG/M metagenome (GOLD analysis project Ga0207665, IMG submission 184351) | Corn, switchgrass and miscanthus rhizosphere microbial communities from Kellogg Biological Station, Michigan, USA - LAR L11-2 metaG... | ecosystem: Host-associated > Plants > Roots >... | reverse complement strand
CACGATGTGCCGACCTTCACCCACGTCGCCTACATGTCCCGCGTCGATCCGGAGAGCGCGGCCGAGGCCTATGTCCGCCTGATCGGCTATGCCGGCGCCACCGGCGCGCACATGCACATCTGCCACTTCAACTCCTCCAGCAAGACTGACGTGGAGCGCTGCGCGGTGCTGATCAGCAAGGCGCAGGCGCAGGGCCTGCCGATCACGGTGGAAGCCTATCCCTACGGCACCGGCTCGACCGTGCTGGCGGCGTCGTTCTTCAGCGATCCCGAATTCGAGGCGCGCAACGGCACCGGCTATGATTCGGTGCAGCGCGTGACGGACGGACGCCGCTTTCGCGACCGGGAGGAGCTGCTCGCGGCGCAGGCCGAGGAGCCGTCGACGCTCGTGCTGTGGCATATCCTGGACATCGACAACAACCCGCATCATCGCGACCTGCTCGACATCTCCGTGCTGTATCCCGGCGGCGCGATCGCTTCCGACGCGATGCCCTGGACCTTGTCGAACGGCCGCCCCTATACCGGCGACGCCTGGCCGCTGCCGGACGACGCCACCTCGCATCCGCGCTCGGCCGCCTGCTTCACCCGCTTCATCCGCGAATGGGTGCGCGAACGAAGGGCGCTGTCGCTGCTCGAAGGCGTGCGCAAATGCGCGCTGATCCCGGCGGAAATCCTGTCCGCAAGCGCGCCCGCAATGCGCGCCAAGGGCAGGCTGCAGGCGGGTGCGGACGCCGACATCGTGGTGTTCGATTTCGAGGCGTTGACCGACCGCGCGACCTTTTCGGCGATGAACCGCGCCTCCGAAGGCGTGCGGCACCTCGTAGTGTCCGGAGAGCCGCTGATATCAGATGGCGTGCTCGACGTGACCGCAAGGCCGGGCAAGCCGGTGCGCCGGCCCGTCACGCAAGCCTGAAGGGGTTTTGGCGTGCCCGTCCCGATCCTGCTGGTCACCGGCTTTCTGGGGGCGGGCAAGACCACGGTCGTGAACCATCTGCTGGGGCAGGCGGAGGGGCGGCGGATCGCGGCCGTGGTCAATGATTTCGGCGCCATCAACATCGATGCCGAACTGATCGCGGGCGCCAGCGACGGCGTGGTCAGCCTCTCAAACGGCTGCATCTGCTGCTCGCTGGAGGGCGATCTGTTGCGCACGCTCGCCACGCTGCTGCGGCGCGATCCGCGGCCGGAGTTGATCGTGATCGAAACCAGCGGGGTGGCCGATCCCGCTGACATCGTGCGCAACCTGATGGACCCGGTGATTTCGCGCGAGGCGCCGCTGGAGACGGTGCTGTGCGTGGTCGATGCGACCGCACGGCCGGAGGCGCTGACCGAGGACGCGCTGCTCCGCTCCCAGCTCCGGGCAGCGGACATTGTGGCGCTGAGCAAGGTCGACCTGGTGGACGCGGCGGCGTCTGCGCAGATGCGCGCTGCGATCCGCGTGCTGCGTCCGGCCACGGTGGTGGTAGATGCCATCAATGGCGCGGTGCCCTCCGCGCTGCTGTTCGCCCCGGACCTGGATCGTGTGCCGGCGGCGCGCGAATCAAGGCCGCGCGGGCCGGTGGCCGACCACTTCGAATCCTTGAGCTGGACCTCGGAGCGGCCGCTGTCCCTGCCGCGGCTGCAGCAGGCGATCGGGCGCCTCGCGCCAAAGCTCGCGCGGGCAAAAGGGCTGTTCGAGACCACCGAGCAGCCGGGGCGGCTGATCGTGTTTCAGCTCGCCGGCGGCCGCGCGACGCTCGCTTTGGGCGGGCCGCTTTCGGCCGGCGCGCCGCGGTCGCGCATCGTCTTCGTCGCCGAGCTCGGCGTTCTCTCCCGCGCCGAGCTCGATCGGATCATGGAAACATGCGTTGATGTCCAGGCGACATGAGGCCGATCTGTTGTGGTGTGAAGCGCCCACACACTCATCCGCCGCATCGTCATCCCGGGATGCTGAAGCGGAACGTCGCGCCGCGGTCGACCTCGGCCTCGGCCCAGATGCGTCCGCCATGGCGCTGCACGACACGGGCCGCGATCGAGAGCCCGATGCCGGTGCCCTCATATTGATCGGTCGCGTGCAGGCGCTGGAATGCGCCGAACAGTCTTTCGGACTGGCTCATGTCGAAACCGGTGCCGTTGTCGCGCACGGCATAAATGCGCTCAGCTCCCTCAGTCCGGCCGCTCACCGCGATGACGGGAGCGGAGCGTGTCGAGGAGAACTTGAACGCGTTGGACAGCAGGTTGAAGAAAACCTGCCGCAGCAGCGCCTGGTCGGCGACGCAATCGGGAAGCTCGCCGACATGTACGGCGACCTGCCGTGCACCGTGGGTGCGGCGCAATTCGTCGGCCGCCTCGCGCACCAGGCCTGTGACATCGACGCGCTGTCGGGACAGCGGCTGGCGGCCGAGCCGCGACAGCCTGAGCAGGCCGTCCGTCAGCCGCCGCATCTGCTCGGCGCCGGCGACGATGCCTTCGAGCTGCACCAGCGCCTCATGCGGCAATTGCGGCGAAAATTCCTCGATCAGGCTATCGGCATAGCCGAGGATCACGGTCAGCGGGCTGCGCAGGTCGTGCGCCACCGAGAAGGAGAACGCCTCGAGCTCGCGGTTGGCGGCCTCGAGCTCGGCGGTGTGCTCGCGCACGCGCCGCTCCAGCGCGGCATTTTCGAGCCGCAGCCGCCGCACCGCGAGCGCGCGCTCCAGCACCGGAATGATCATGCTGAGCTTGCACGGCTTCAGGATGTAGTCGAGCGCGCCCGCCTTCATGGCCTCGACCGCGGTCGCGATGGTGCCGGCGCCGGTCATGATGATGACGACGAGATCGGGATCGACCTGAAGCGCGGCCTGCAACAATGCGATGCCGTCCATGCCGCCCGGCATCATGCGCAGGTCGGCCAGCAAGAGGTCGCATCTGGTCCGCCGCAACTCGGCCAGCGCAGCTTCGGGATCGGTGAAGCCGATCGGATCGTAGCCCTGCGCCGGCAGCGTGCGGCACAAGGCCTGCACCTGCGCGGCGTCGTCATCGACGATCATGACCAGCGGCCTTGTGTCCGTCATCAGCCACGTCTCCGCTTCTGCTCGCCTGCCGACGTCTCGCTGCACACCACCAGCGTTTCGCGCAGCTCGCGAAGTTTTGGCGGCTTGCTCAGCACGTGATCGACATGGAGTGGAATATCCTCCTCCGACAGCAGCCGCCGTCCCCACCCGGTCAGCATGATGACGGGCATCGCCGCAGACAGCTCCTTGATCGCGGCGGCCACCATGCGGCCATCGACATTGGGCATGCCGAGATCGGTGATCACGGCGCCAAAACTCTCGCCGGCCGCGATTGCATCGCGGAAGGTTTTGACGCCGGCCGCTCCGCCATTGGTGGTCACGACGACATGGCCGTCCGCCTGCAGTGTGTCGCGCAGCGATTTGAGCAGCAACGGATCGTCATCGACCAGCAGGAGGCGCATGCGCGGCGGCATCGCCAATCCCGGGCTTGCCCCGGGCGCGGCGATCTGATCATCCGTCGGCACCGGAAAGCTCAGCGACACGACCGTGCCCTTGCCGACCTCGCTCTCGATCTCGACGTCGGCGTTGTGCCGGCGCGCGACGCCATAGACCATGGCAAGGCCGAGACCGGTGCCCCGTTCGCCCTTGGTGGTGAAGAACGGCTCCATGCAGCGTCGCCGCGTCTCCTCGTCCATCCCCGAGCCTTCGTCGCCGACATCGACCTGGAGCTGGTCGTGCCGGTTGCCGGCGGGGCTCTTTACGAGGCGCGTGCGCACGGTCAGCGTGCCGCCGTTCGGCATGGCGTCGACTGCATTGAAGATCAGGTTGATCAGCGCCTCGCGGATCTCGCTCTCGACCCCGAGGATCGGCGGCGGCGCGGCGGCAAGCTCGGTCCTGAGCGCGACCACCGTGCCGCGCTGCTGCGCCATGTCGCTCCAGCGCGCCCGCGTCAGGTCGATGACCTGCTGCACCAGCTGGTTCAGCTGCACCGGAGCCAGCACGAGCTGCGGTTCGCGCTGCCGGTAGAATTCGGAGAGGCGCGCGACGGTGTGCGCGACGTCGTCGACCGCGCGCTGGATGGTCTCGAGCGATTCCCTGGCGTTGGCGGTCAGATCGGGCTCCATCTCCAGCAGCACCTGGGTGTAGAGCGTGACCGGCGACAGCGCGTTGTTGATGTCGTGCGCGATGCCGCTCGCCATCTGCCCGAGCGCGCGCAGGCGTTCCTGCTGCATCACCGCCTGCTGCGTCTGCTGCAGGTCCTGATAGGCCTGCTGCAGGGCCTCGTAGAGCTGCGCCTGATGCGCCGCCAGCGCGACATGCTCGCTGAGCTGGCGCAGAAATTCGCATTCGCCGCTGGAAAATCCTTGCGGCTGCAGGCGTGCCGCCACCAGCACCCCGAACACCTGGCTTTCCACCTGCAGCGGCGCCAGCACCAGCGAACGCAGTCCGGCGCGGCAAAGCCGTTGCGGAAAGGAAGCGTCCAATTGCGCCAGATCGGGCTCGTAGACCAGTTCGCCCCGCACGCAGCGCGACAGGCCGTTCTGGTCGATGGCGAGCCGCGCCCGCTCGGGCATCGCAAGGCCGAGCGCGAGGTTGCTGCTCTTGACCCCGAACCTCGCCACCGTCAGCGTCTGGTCGGTGCTGTCGTGAAGACACAGGCAGGCGAGGTCGACTGGCAGCTCGTCCTCGAGGCTGCGCACCGCGACCTGGAAGATGCTGCTGAGATCCTGGCGCTCGCCGATCGCCCGCGTGATCTGGTGCAACAGGCTGAGGCGGGCGAGCTGGGCCTGGGCCTTCTGCTCTGCCTTCTGGCGAACGTCGACTTCGCTGGCTAGCGCCTTGTTCGAGGATTCGAGCTGCTTGCTGCGTTCGAAAGCGTCCTGCTCGCTGCGCAGGCGCGCCAGCTCGGCCGTCCGCAGCGCGTGCAGGACCTCGTCGGCCTCGCTCAGGCCCGTCGGCGGCGCAGTCAGGATCTCGCCGCGATGCTCGGCGGTCGCCAGGCGGCGCAACATCGCGATCGGCGTCACGATCTGCCTGGTTACGATGAGAGCGAGCAGCAGACCGAGCGCCAGCACCGAGCCGCCGACGAACAGCGTGCGCATCGCGGCTTCGATGGCGGGCGCGGTCAGCTCGGCGATCGGCACACCGATGGCAACCGTCCAGCCCGAGGTTTCGATGCGGCTGAAGGCGGTGACCAGCGCAATGCCCTCGCGCGAGGTGTTGAAGAACACGTCCTCCTGCTTCGTCAGCAGGCGCTCCAGCAACGCAGGCAGCGGCTTCTGGCCCACGAACCGTTCAGGACTGAGATTGCGTGCGACAGTCACGCCGTCCCGGTCGAAGATCGCAACCGGCCAGCCGGCTGGAAGGTCCTGACGGCGCATCGCGTCGGCAAACGCCTCGGCCTGCGGGACGATCGACAAGGAATAGAGGATGTTCCCCTCGGGGCTGCGCACCGGCACCTCGATCGAAACGACGTAGCGATGGGTGGCGACTCCGAGATACACGTTGGAGATCGCCGGGCTGCCGGTCGCGAACACCTGCTTGGTCGCTTCGATATTTGGCCGCTGCGGCAGTGGCGCGCCCGGCGGCACCAGCGTATTCAGGATCTGCGTGCCGTCCTCGCGCAGCAGCACGATGTTCGAGCCGGGAAACTGTTTCGCCACGACGGCGTCGGCGCGGGCGCGGAAGACATCGAAATCGCCACGACGCAGCGCGTTCGACATCGCCAGCACCTCGAGCACCGCGATGCGCGACTGCTGCTGCTTCTCGACGCTGAGCGCGAGGCTGTGCGCCAGTTCCAACGTCTTGTGGCCCGCGTCGGCCACCGCGTTCTGATAGTCCAGATATCCACGCGCCAGCGTGAAGGCGACCAGCGGAACCACGCTGGCGATCACCAGCATCATCAGCCGCGCGCGCAGCGAAAAACGTCCGTCGCGCCGCTGCGCCGCAAGGGCCTGATCGGGAATGACGTTCTCCATCGATCGCGGCCTCGTTTGACGACAAGCTGTTCCGCACAGCCAACTGGCGACGATACAAGTTCACGCGGACGCTTGGTCGCGAGGTTCTTCGCAGTCAAGGCAATCGGCGAGCCGAATCAGACACCGCTTTCAACCTTAAATCAATATCTCGGCGAGACCGGCGCTGCTGCTGGCGGTGGTCGAGCAGATCTGCGCGGCCGCCGTGCTGACGCCGGACGGCGAGGGAACGTCCATGACAAACGGGCCGCCGACGCGATACCACTTTTCGTCGCGACATCCATATGTCACAAGTGTGATCTGCGCGCAACGCCACGTTGCAGACAGTACCAATATGGGCCCGACGGCCCTTTTTGCGCGCACGAGGAATTGATGCCGGGTCTCTACGGTATCGTCCCCCGGGGCGCTGACGCTTCGTCGGCGGAACATGGAAGACCGACGCGTCACGGTCGTCTCGGGCCGCGCGCTTGCTGTCTTGCTCGCAGTGATCGGCTGGGGTCTCAACGCGTTCGAGAACAGGGCGGCGAGCAGGCCTCGCGCGACTGGTGCGCGCTGCATGGCAACGAGATCGCCGACTGAATCGACATGCCAAAGCTGAAACGGCTTTCCGCGGTCACGGGCCCACGATTCAAGACACGCGGTCGTGCGGCCGCGTGAATTTGTCAAGGAATATATCCGCGCCCGCTTGAGGGATGCGGGTTTTCGTGATGTTCTTTTTTTGTTCTTTTCTATCTCTAGTCGAGCATATATAAAATTGCAGCAATTAGGAGGTCGCGATGGATGCGGTCAGCGCCGGCACCGGGACAATCCGGCTCGTCTTTCATGATGATGAGGCGACACCCCATGGTTTCGTGGTGGAGCTTCTCCGCAGCGTCTTCGGCAAGACCGAGCGGGAGGCGGTCGCGTTCCTTTCGGGGATCGACAAGCAAGGCAAGGTTGCCTGCGGGCCCTTTCCAGCGTCCGTGGGCAGTGTGTTGCTCGAGGCAGCGCGAACGCAGATCCGCGCCGGGGGATTTCCGCTGCTGATCACCAGCGAGGCGGTCAGCGATTGTTGCGATCTTTGCGGTGCGACGCCGGCCCGGACGGAGGTACGGCTCGCGGCGCGGACGGTCTGCCTCTGTGCGGCCTGCGTGCGCGCGATCGCAAGCGTCCCGCAGCACGAGCAGGAGGGAGAGTTCAGGTGGGCCTGCGATGCGCTCGCCTGGCACTTTTCCGGGATTCCGCAGAGCGGGCTGGTGACGACGGTCCGGCAGTTCCCAGGTCATATGCGGGCCGATGTTCAGGTCGCGATCAATGCGCTGTTCGCCGCGCCGGTCCGGTTCTTCGGCTTTCACGAGGAATATCGTTGGGAGACGACGACCTTCACAGGGCTGATGCGGCCGGGCCGCGACGCCCCGGTGATTGCACCGCCGCAATATCATGAGATCGATATCGGCGAGGACGCGGCGGTGCTGTGCCTCCACAACGGGCTGTGGCTGTGTCGCGATGGCGAACTGCGCTATGCGGCCGTGCTGTCCCTGCATCAGGAACCCAGTCAGGAGACCGCGATCCGCATCGAGATTGCCGTTCCCGCAGGAAGTGCCGGCCAGGAGGTCGCGCAGCGCTGCTTTGCCGGGCTCGAAAAGGCCGTGCGCGCGGCGTGTTCCTATCGCGGCAAGATTCTCTCGCTCGAGGGCGGCGCCAACTATCGCGAACGATCGCGCGGCGTCATGGTCCACCGCCTGCCGGCGGTCGACCGCGAAGCGGTGATCCTGCCCGAGCAGACCTTGAGACTGCTCGACCGCAACGTGCGGAGCTTTGTCAAGAGCCGAGCCAGCCTGCGCCGGCTCGGCCAATCGACCCGCAAGGGCATCCTGCTCTACGGCCCGCCCGGCACCGGCAAGACCCACACGATCCGCTATCTTTCGACCAACCTGCCCGGGCACACCACGCTGATCATCACCGCCGAGCAGGTTGCTTTCCTCGGCGTCTACATGAACCTCGCGCGGCTGCTGCAGCCCGCCTTGGTGGTGATCGAGGACGTCGACCTGATCGCCCGCGATCGCAACGAGATGGCGGGGCCCTGCGAGGAATCGCTGCTCAACAAGCTGCTCAACGAGATGGATGGATTGAAGGAGGACGCCGACATCCTGTTCGTGCTCACCACCAACCGGCCGGAGCAGCTCGAGGCCGCGCTGGCCGGCCGTCCCGGCCGCATCGACCAGGCGATCGAGGTGCCGCTGCCAGACGATATCGGCCGAGACAAGCTGGTTCAGCTCTATGGCAAGGGGCTGCCGCTCGATCAGCGCCTCGTGGATGAAGCCGTTGCCCGCACCGAGGGCGTCAGTGCCGCCTTCATCAAGGAACTGATGCGGCGGATCGCGCAAAGCGCGCTGGCGCGCGACGCTGCGAAATCGGTCGTCTCGGCCGATATCGACGAGGCGCTTGACGACATGCTGTTTGCCGGCGGCCAGCTCAACACAAAACTGCTCGGCGGCGCGCAGGAGATGGTCGCGGGGTGATGGGGCCGGCGGCGCTGATGACGTCCGGACCCCACCGAAATGCATCCCGTCATGCGGCCTGCCGCTGCTGGCGCTGCAGATACTCCATCGTCACCTTCTCGACATTGCCGTCGATCCAGTCCGCCATCCGCTCTTCCTCCTGCAGCGATTGCAGCAGCGGCGCGCGCGCCTGGTCCATGCCCGCCGCCTGGCAGAGCGCCAGCAGCGACTTGTAGGCCGCGATCTCGAAATTCTCGAAGGCGTTGTTGGCAAAGGTGTTCTTGAGGATTTCGTCTCCGGCCATCGCATGCATCATGGCCGTGAGGTTTGCCGCAACCGATTGCGTGGTGTCCTTCACGCTCGAGGTGCTCTCGCCGCAGGCCTCCAGGCACTGCTCCAGGCGGCGCAGCTGCTCGTTGGTCTCCTGCAAATGCATCGAGACCTTCGCCTTGACCTCGGGATATTCGTCGAGCCGTTCGGACTGACGTTCCATCAGTTCCCTGGCCTGAATCTCCATGGCGTGCGCGTTGCGCAGTCCGACGATGAAGGTGTCGCGTGCGGTGTTGGTGGTCATCTGTGCGTCCTTGAATTGGCTGCTTCTCTTCAAGCGCTCAACAGCGGCGGCGCAGGATCGTTCCTAGAAACGGGATCCGACACGGACGTCCCCCGTGATCTCAGCTTGCTTGAGATCACGGTGCTTCAAGCAGGACAATCCCCTCGTTCGCGCGCAGCAGGATCGGGCCTTTTACCTGTTCGACGGCGCGATCGAGATGGGTCGACATCAAGCGGACGCCGCCGGTGCAGGACCATTGCCTCGGTTCGTTCGCGATGTTCAGGCCGACCGAGATTTGGGTCTGACCCTGGCAGCGCCGATAACCGAGGACATCGTTGCGGGCGCGAATCGGCTGGTAGTCGCCGTCGACAAGACATGGCTGTTTTCGCCGCAGCTCGATCAACCGGCGATAAAGCTGCAGCAGCGAGCGCTCCTCGCGCTGCTGCCGCGCCACATTGCATGACCGCCCGTCCAGCATCGGCAGCCAGGGTTTGCCGGTCGTGAAACCGCCGGCCTCGCTGTCATCCCAGCGCATCGGCGTGCGTTCCGGGTCGCGGCCAAGACCGAAACCCGGCACCAGCATGGGACTCGGGTAGATCGGCGTCAGCCACACCGCATCGACGCCGAGCCATTTCAGGTAGTCGATGCGCCGCAGGAAGCCGGCCAGATCGCCCTTGCCGTCGCCATCGGAGTCCTGGAACGAGATCGTTGCGACCTCATAGATCACACCCCGCCGCCACCAGCGATCATCAAGGTCAAATCCCACGTGCCGCACACTCCTGATCGCCGAGGCAACCTTTTGCTTGCCTCGAATGTTCCTAGAGGAGCATCCGGCCGGCATTGCTCCCGGCGCAAAACCCATGCCAGGCAGAGGGCGGCGTCCCGCCTGCGCAAACCGATGGACATGTCTGCGATGGCGATGAATCCGACGCTGTGGTGGCAGGGCGGCATCTTCTATCAGGTCTATCCGCGGTCCTATCAGGACTCCAATGCCGATGGCGTCGGCGACCTGCCGGGCCTCATCGCGCGACTGCCGTATCTCAGGCAACTCGGCGTCGACGCGGTGTGGCTGTCGCCGATCTTTCCCTCGCCGATGGCCGATTTCGGCTACGACATCTCGGATTACAACGGCATCGATCCGGTGTTCGGCACGATGGCGGACTTCGATGCGCTGATCGCCGCCGTGCATGCGAACGGGCTGAAACTGATCCTCGACCTGGTGCCGAACCATACCTCCGACCGGCATCCCTGGTTCGTCGAGAGCCGAAGCTCGCGCGACAATTTTCGGCGCGACTGGTACATCTGGCGCGATGGCGCGCCGGATGGCGGGCCGCCGAACAACTGGCTGTCGGAGTTCGGCGGCAGCGCGTGGCAATATGACAGTGCGCCCGGGCAGTATTACTATCATGCCTTCTTGTCGCAGCAGCCGGACCTGAACTGGCGCAATCCAAGGGTCCGCCACGCGGTCCACGACGTGATGCGGTTCTGGCTGCGCAAGGGCGTCGACGGTTTTCGCGTCGACGTCATCTGGCATCTGATCAAGGACGCGCAGTTCCGCGACAATCCGGCCAATCCGAACCATCGTCCGGGCCAGCCGCCGCATGAAGCGCTGCTGCCGCTTCATACCACCGATCAGAGCGAAGTGCATGACGTGATCGCCGGGATGCGCGGCGTCATCGACGAGTTCGAGCAACGCGTGCTGATCGGCGAGATCTATCTGCCCGTCGAGCGGCTGGTTGCCTATTACGGCAAGAACCTCGTCGGCGCGCATCTGCCGTTCAATTTTGCGCTGCTGTCGGCGCCCTGGCATGCGCGAAGCATCGAAGCCATCATTGCCGAATATGAGAAGGCGCTGCCGAAGGGCGCCTGGCCGAACTGGGTCTTGGGCAATCATGATCGCCCGCGGATCGCGAGCCGCGTCGGGCCGGAGCAGGCGCGGGTCGCGGCGATGCTGCTACTCACCTTGCGCGGCACGCCGACGCTCTATTATGGCGACGAAATCGGCATGCATCAGGTCGCGATCGCGCCCAATCAGGTCCGCGATCCGTTCGAGAAGAACGTGCCGGGCCTCGGCGTCGGCCGCGACGGCTGCCGCACGCCGATGCAATGGGATGCGAGCGAGAATGCCGGCTTCTCGAACGTCGCGCCATGGCTGCCGCTGGCCGACGATTTCGCCCGCGAGAACGTCCGCAACCTCGACGCCGATCCGGCCTCCATCCTCAATCTGTACAGGGCGCTGATCGGCTTGCGAAAGCAGCATCAGGGCCTGATCTCGGGCAGCTATCAGCCGGTCGCGGCGAAAGAGGATCTCCTGATCTACCGGCGTGCCGGCGAATCCGATTCCATCCTGGTGGTGCTGAATTTCGGCGCCGATCCCGTCGAACTCGTCTCCGGGCAAATCGGTCTCGAGGGCGAACTGCTGCTGTCCACCGTCATGGATCGCGCGGGCGAGAGGATCGCCGGATCGCTCGACCTGCGCGGCAATGAGGGCGTGATGATCCTGACCTCTCGCGCCGGTTGATCCGCCCGGCCGCTCCGATGCGACGCGGGCATCGCAGCCGCGAATGCCGCCCGTTTTTCTGGAACGAACGACGGGGCCGCTCATTGCCCTTGATCTTGTCAGCGCCGACGACACATCAAGCGCGTGAGTCGCGCTTCCCGTCCGCTTTCGAATGGAGGAACGGCCATGCGTCGCCTCGTCGCCATTCTCCTGCTCGCGCTGTCGGCCACGGCGCTGAGCAGCGCCCCGTCGACCGCACAGATCCAGGACCGGTACTGCCTGCAAGGGCGGACATGGGGGTATCCTGGAAACTGCCAATTCTCGAGCTACCAGCAGTGCATGGCAACGGCGTCCGGCACCGACGCCTATTGCGGCATCAATCCGATGCGCGCCTTTGCGCGCCAGCGGCAAGGCGGTTATCGGAGCCACCATCACTACGGCTATCCGCCCTACGGCTATCGGTCCTACTGAGGGCGCTGCGTATTGCATGAGCGCGACAGCGGCTAGCTCTTGCCGGGCAACGCGTAGGCGCGGACGTAGTCGCCCAGTTTGGTCCCGAAGGAGCCGTGCCCGCCGTCGACGGTGACGACATACTGCTTGCCACCGATCTCGTAGCTCATCGGGGTCGACTGGCCGCCGGCCGGAAGACGGTCTTCCCACAGCATCCGGCCATCGCTGACGTCGAAGGCGCGGATATAGTCGTCCATCGTTCCGGTGAGAAAGGCGACGCCGCCTGCGGTGACCATCGGCCCGCCCAGCATGGGAACGCCGAGCTTGAAGGGCAGCGGCAGCGGCGCCTCGTCGCGGATCGTGCCGACGCGATGCAGCCAGATGATCTTGTTGGTCTTCAGATCAAGCGCGGCGATCGAGCCCCATGGCGGCGCGATGCAGGGAATTTTCAGCGGCGACAGAAAGATGCCGAGGTCGACGCCGTAGGGCGTGCCGTACATCGGCTGCACGCCGAGCTCGGTCCCGGGCGGATGCGCGGCGTTGGGCGCTGCGGGATTGTCCTCGCCGCGCGGCACCAGGCGCGAGATGAACGGGATCGACTGCGGATTGGCAATCGCGATCTGCCGCACCGGATCAACGGCGATGCCGCCCCACTCGAACATGCCGAAATCGCCGGGATAGACCAGCGTGCCCTGCTCGGAGGGCGGCGTGAACGGCCCCTGATAGCGCAGCCGCCTGAATTTGACGCGGCAGATCAGCTGATCGAACATCGTGCTGCCCCACATCTGCGCCTCGCTCAGCATCTCCTTGGGACGGAACGACAGATCCGAAAACGGCTGGGTCGGCGCGGTCCGGTCGCCGGGCGCCGCGCCCTGCGGCACCGGCTGCTCCGGCGCCGGCACCAACAGGTGGCCATCGCGCCGATCGAGCACAAAGATGTTGCCGGTCTTCGCAGGGATATAGATCGCCGGCACCACACCCTGCGCGCCGCTGATGTCGACGAGACTTGGCTGCGACGGCATGTCCATGTCCCAGAGGTCGTGATGCACGTTCTGGAAGAACCAGCGCAGCTTGCCGGTCGCGATGTCGAGTGCCACCAGCGCGGAATCATAGCGCTCCTTGTCGGCGCTGCGGTTGCCGGCCCAGATGTCCGGCGAGCTCGAGCCGAGCGGCTCGTAAACCAGGCCAAGCTTCTCGTCGACGGAGGCGATCGACCACGCATTGGGCGAGCCCGCGGTGAAATGGTGCGTCGCCGACGGCATCTCGTTGGGGTCGCCATTGCCGGCATCGAAGGCCCAGATCAGCCGGCCGGAATAGATGTCGAAGCCGCGGATCGCGCCCGACGGGACCTTGTCGGAATAATTGTCGATCACCGCGCCGGCCACAATCAAGATCTTGTCGGTCACAACAGGCGGCGAGGTGCCCTCGTAGAAGCCGAGTGTCTTGATCTCGTGGCCTTCTTTCAGATCGATCTGGCCGTGATTGCCGAAGCCGTCACACGGCTTGCCGGTCTCGGCGTCGAGCGCGAACATCCGGCCATCATCGGTCGGCAGGAACAGCCGTTTTGGACATTCGCCCGGCGCCGGCGTGCCGTCGGCCGTGGTCGCCCCAGGTGCAGTCTCATGATAGGCGACGCCGCGGCAGGTCATGTGCTGAAAGTTCTTGTTGTGCTCGATCTGCGGATCGAATTTCCAGCGCAGCTTGCCGGTCGCGGCCTCCAGCGCGAACACGATCTGGTGCGGCGAACAGGTGTAGAGCAGATCGCCGATTTTCAGCGGTGTCGCCTCGCTCGTGAACTCGTCGGGATCATCGGGCCCCTTGCGGTCGCCGGTCTCGAACTGCCAGGCCAGCTTCAGGTCCTTGACATTGTCCTTGGTGATCTCCCGGAGATCCGAATAGCGCTGGCCGAAGGCGTTGCCGCCATAGGCCGTCCAGTCGACCTTGGCGGGCGCGGCGGCGGCGGGATCTGCAGGATCGGCAGTGGCGCTCGCCGCCGGCAATGTGCCGGCGAGATCGAACCGGTCCGCGCTCAAGGAGACGCCAAGCACCACCGCCGCGACCGCGAGCACGGCGACGAGCGCCCACCGCGCGATGCGCCAACCCGGGGAGAGGCGGGCTGCGATGAACGGAAACAGCAGCCAGATGCCGAGCGGCACGAGAATGTCGCCGCGCGGCGCCAGCGACCAGAAGTCGAGCCCGACTTCCCAGATCGCCCAGCCCATCGTGGCGAGCAGCAGCGCCGAGTACAGCCAGAGCGCTTCCGCCCGTCGCAGGATCAGCAGCCATGCCGTGAGCAGCAGCACGATGCCGGCGATCAGGTAATAAAGCGAGCCGCCGACCAAAACCAGCCAGATGCCGCCGGCGGTGAGCGCGATGCCCATGATCGCTATCACGACCGCCGTGAGCGTGACCAGGACGCTGCGGCGCATGTCGACAGCTGCGGCCATCGGGCTCGCCTCTCAATGTAGGTCGATATTGGAACTGCACGATGTCTGAGCAAAGAACATTTCGCCGCGGCCGAGGTTCCTCTCACTCTCAGTGAACCGCATATCCGTCGCGCCGTTCAGCCGCCGTCGCGTGCAGGCCGGTGGTTCGCGAAAAGCGACGTCACGCCGACCGCAGCGCGTCGACCGGATCGAGACGCGCCGCCCGCCACGACGGATAGAGTGTCGCCAGGAATGACAGGGTCAGCGCCAGGATCACGACCGCGCCGGTCTCGCCGGCGTCGATCTCCGCCGGCAGGTGGGACAGGAAATAGATTTCGGGTTTGAAGATATCGGTATTGGTCAGCCACGACAGGAACTGCCGGATCGGCTCGATGTTGCGGCAGACCACGAGCCCCAGCAGAAATCCGGTGACGGTGCCGACCACGCCGATCGACGCCCCGATGATCAGGAAGACCCGCATGATCGTTCCCTGCGAGGCGCCCATGGTCCGCAGGATGGCGATGTCGCTGCCCTTGTCCTTCACCAGCATGACCAGGCCGGACACGATGTTGAGCGCCGCCACCAGCACGATCAAGGTCAGGATCAGAAACATCACATTGCGTTCGACCTGCAGCGCGCCGAAGAAGGTCGCGTTGCGCTGCCGCCAGTCGACCAGGGCGACCGGCCGCCCGACGGCCGCGGTGACGCGCTTTGCGAAGGCGTCGACGCGGTCCGGACTGTCAGTGAAGACCTCGATCGCGGTCACGTCGCCGTCGCGGTTGAAATAGGCCTGGGCCTCCGGCAGCGGCATGAGCACGAGGCTGGCGTCGTATTCCGACATGTCGATCTGGAAAACCGCCGCAACAGGATAGGTTTTGACTTTCGGCGCGCTTGCGCTGCAGGTGATTTCGCCTTGCCTGGACACCAGGGTCAGCCTGTCACCTGCATGCAGCGACAATTGATCGGCCAGCCGCTGGCCGATCGCGACGCCCTGCCCACGGTCGAAACCATCCAGCGTGCCTTCGTTGAGGTGATTTGCGATCGACGTGAGACTGTTCAGATCCTCGGCGCGCATCCCGCGGACCAGGACGCCCGATGCGTTGATCGGCGACGATGCCAGCGCCGGCCCGTCGACGACCGGCGCCGCAAGCCTGATGCCCTGCAGCTGGCCGATCCGGTCGGCCAGGTCCTTCCAGTCGGTCAGCGGCGAGTCCAGCGGCTGCACCAGCAGATGCCCGTTCAACCCGAGGATCTTGTCCAAAAGCTCCTTGCGGAAGCCGTTCATGACGGCCATCACGATGATCAGGGTGGCAACGCCGAGCATGATGCCGAGGAAGGAAAAGCCCGCGATCACCGAAATGAACCCTTCCCGGCGCCGCGCACGCAAATAGCGGCCTGACAGCATCCATTCGAATGCGGCGAACGGCATCGTCTCGCGGGGCTCGGCCATGGTTTCACTCGTTGCGTGATCGCGTCGTTATGATAGCAGATCTGCGATCGTGGGCGATGCCATGACGGGCGGGATCGGGCCGCTCGCGGTCGGACATTTCTGCGCGGCACGAGGGGAGCAGAGACATGACGTCGGTGCGGGGAAGCTGCCTGTGCGGCGAGGTCGCGTTCGAGGTCGAGCGGCCGTTCGATGCCTTTTTGAACTGCCACTGCTCGCGGTGCCGGAAGGCGAGCGGCACTGCGCATTCCTGCGAGGTGATCGTCAAGGCCGCAGGCTTGCGCTGGCTGCGCGGCGAGGCCTCGGTCGTGCGCTTCGACCTGCCGAGCGCGCGAAGCTTTGCGACCGCGTTCTGCAAGAGGTGCGGCTCTCCGATGCCGCATTTGACGCGGAGCGGGCGCGAGGCGATCATTCCGGCCGGCGGGTTCGACGAGCCGCCAGGCGCCGCACCGGATCGCCATGTGCAGTGGGCCTCGCGTGCGGACTGGTACGTGCATGGCGACGGGCTGCCGGTCGAGGAGTAGCGCGCGCGATGCGTTCGGGGCGACCGCATCGCGCGGCAATGCCGGACGATGCGCTCGCTGCAGCCCGCAAATCGAAACAGCCTTGGCATCAAGGGCTGTTGCCAGCATGGCGGCAGCAGGTTTGATGTAGGCGAGAGCATCAACCGAAGGCATGATATGCACGACCGCACATCAAATCTCAGCCGGGCGCGATCGAGGCCGCTCACCTTCGCTCTCGGGCTTGGTTCGTTCCTGATTTTGTTCGACGTGACGGCGGTCGTCGTCGCCATGCCCGGCATTGCCGGGGATCTCGGCTTTGCCGCCGCCGGCTCCCCCTGGGTCATCGATGCCTACAGCCTTGCGTTCACCGGCGCGCTCGTTGCGTCCGGCGCGCTGGCGGGCCGTTTTGGCCGCCGTCGTTCGATGCTGGCGGGCAATGCGGTTTTCTTCGCGGCTTCGATTGCCTGCGGCATGGCGGTGAATGGCGGACGATGCTTCGCATCGCTCGGCGAACCATGAGGCGCCGATGCGGACTTCCGGGCCTCATCCTTCGAGACGCTTGCTAAAGCAAGCTCCTCAGGACGAGGGGATGGAGCCGTTCTGACGCAGTAGGATTAATTGGTGTTTGACGGACACGCTCAGCCACGCTCTGCCGACAGGATCAGGATCATCGGCCGCTCGACCTCCTCGCCCAGGTCGGGATTGGCGGCAATTTGCGCGGCGGTCGGCGCCCACTCCTGGACATGCCGGATCGCAAAATCCGCCGCGATCAGCGTGTTGAGTGTCGTTCCGAGCGTGCGGTGCTGCTTGATCACGCCCCTTGTGAGCCAGTTCGTGGTGCGCGGGCCTTCGACGGAATAGCCGTCGACCGGCCAGCGCTTGCGGCCGTGCCCATCCAGCGCCCAGCCCGGATCGGTCGGGGCCATGTAGATCGGATGCTCGATCGTGAAGATGAAAGCGCCGCCGCCTCGGAGCGCGCGGTGCACGGTCTTCACCAGCCTTTCGAAATCCGTGATGTAGTGCAGCGCGAGCGAGCTGTAGGCGACGTCGAACGACGCGTCGGGGAGTTCGACCTGTTCGAGGTCCGCGATGGCGTAGTCGATGCCTGGGTCCTGCGTATCGGTCCTGGCGCGGCCGATCATGTTCTCGGAAAGATCGAGGCCGAGCACATGCGCCGCGCCGTGCTGCCTGGCCCAGCGCGCGAACCAGCCAAAGCCGCAGCCGAGATCGACCACGTGCTTGCCGCCGAGGTCCGGAAGCAGCGCGCGGATGACAGGCCATTCCGGGGCGCCGTCCAGTCCATGGATCGACCGGCGGAGCTGGCTGTAGCGCCCGAAGAACTCGGGCTGGTCGTAGATGTTCTGCGCCATTTCATTCGAACTCCGATCGCCGCGCGCGATGGCGCGACGCACACCTACCTAGCTGCGATCGGAGCCGCTTCCAACTGTCGGTCGGCGATGAGGATCGGGCGAACTACGTCGTCGCGCTCAACGGCGTGGGTTTCGGGACCTTGGCGAGAATGACATCGCCCAGCGCGCCGGTCAGCCGCCGGGTGACCCAGTCGCTGTCATGCAGCCGGTCAGAGTCGCCGGGATCGACCATCCGGTCGTAGGATATCTCTTCGATGTCATGCCAGCCTTTCATCAATTCGAAGCGCCGGAACAGGTTGATTCGCTTCTGGCCGCTGACCTCCGCGATCGCCCGGACCATCTTGTCGGTGGCGACGCGCACGGCTTCCGTCAGCATGGCCGGCACGCATTGCGGATCCATCAGGATGATGTCGATCGTTTCTTCAGCGCGAACGAGCTCGATGCCCTCGCGGAGCGCTGCGATGGTCTGCTCATGCGACGGCGGATGATCCTCCGGCTTCTGCCAGACCGAGTTGGTGCCCATCTGCCAGATCAGGAGACTGGGCTTCTCGTCGATCACGTCGCGCCGCAGGCGCTGCAGTTCCTTGGGCGCCTCCTCGCCGCCTATGCCCCGATTGACGACATCGATGCGGCGATTCTCGTAATTGTCGCGCAGGACGGCTTCGAGCCGGTAGGGAAAGGCGGCGATGCCGCCCTCGCCGGACATGGTCGAGGAGCCCAGCGCTGCGATCCTGACCGCGCCGCCGGCGTTGATCGCCTTGGCGAAATTCGGCAGCTCGTAGTCGAGCGGGGCGGGCTTGACCGGAATGAGTGGAGGCGAGCTGTTCATGTGCAACCTCATCTTGGCCAGGCGCCGTCCGTCGCTGGCGCGGGCTGTGCATCCCAACGGGCCTGCCGCCAAGACCGAACGGGCGGAGCGGATCTACCCGAACGCGGCACCGACTGTCACGCAGACTACGGGTTGAACCCTACTTTCACTATGAGCAATCTCACAATCGACATGAGAGCGAGTCGGAGACTCCCGGGAATTCCGGTTAGATTGTAGGATGGGTAGAGCGAAGCGAAATCCATCATCTCTCCTCACCGTGAAGGATGGATTCGCTGCGCTCTATGCGACGACGGATCGTATCATGACATCCAACTGATTTGCCCGAGGGGCAGTTTTTCAGAAACCCTGTCCAGCCCTCCACGCAAAAATATTCCACTTTACTTGTTCTGTAAATCAGAAGTATGGTCCGCCCGTCCCGCCTCGGCAAGAGGGGCGAACGCGTCGTCACGATCGTGAGGCGGGATGCGATGGACGCTGTGGTCACTGTCAGACGAACGTGGCCAAAGCGGACGGTGAAGTCGTGTGGTCCTGACACCCCGACGCTGGTGTCAAGTCCGTGAGCTGACGAGGCTTTCGGGCGACGGGGGCAAGAGAGCCCGGGCCCCGGGGAGATCACGTATAAGCCGTAACACTATCGCGCAGGGAATGCCGGGTGATTTGGCTGTACCTGTGGTGTCTGCCGCCTGCGTTTTTTGCTTGCAGGCGGGCCATGGGGGCGGCCAGCTCCCGGCATTCCCTGCGCCCTCTTGCCTCAGGAGGGTCTTGCTGAACCCAGCTCGGGCGATTGGCGCCGCGAGAGTGCGGGCGCTTGTACTGCGGCAATGAGTTGACGATGGTCCGCGATGCAGCAACGACGGCATGGTGTGTCGCTTCAGGGCTTCGCTCCGGTTCTGCCAAACGTGAAGCGGCTCAGCCGCCGCGGCGGCGAATTGCCACGCACGCGACCACAGGCAAGCCATGATGACCGCGCGGCGGCGAAATCCCGCGTTGACGCGGCGCAAGCTAACTCCACTGTCAGAAACTGTCGCATTCTTCATTTGATATTGCTGATGCATTTGGGCCTGCTGAGGCTCGCTCTGTTGCGGTGAGGGTGGCCGCCGACAGGGACCAACAACGGAGGCATCGAGATGAGCACCAGGATCCTGCATCGCGTCGCGGCAGGCGTGCTTGCGGCGGCGCTTGCGCTGTCTTCACCGGCGTTCGCCCGTGGCGGCGGTGGCGGCATGATGGGCGGCGGTGGCGGCATGCACGGCGGCGGTGGCATGGCCGGCGGGCATGCCATGGGCGGTGGAATGCATGCCATGGGCGGCATGGGCGGCGGGATGCATGCCATGGGTGGCCCGCATGTCGCCGCAATGGGCTTCGGTGGTCCTCATTTCAGTGGCGGACATTTCACACATGCCGCATTCTCGCCACGGTTTGGATTCCACCACCACCGCTTCCATCACGGCTTCTTCTTCGTCGGCGCGCCTTTCTTCTACGCCGGCTACGACAGCTGCTGGCGCCGGGTCTGGACGGGCTATGGGCTGCGATGGGTGAACGTCTGCGGAAATTACGTCTACTGACATGCGGGTTGGGCATGACTGACAAGGAAAGCGCTCCCCATGTTTCCCGGTCATGTTCCGCAAGTGACGGTCGCCAACGGCCGGGTCCGCAAGGGCCGGTGGCGGCCGTCACATTTTCGGCCTGCTTGCTTAGGATGTGGAGTGTGATGGGCTGGCTTCTGGTATATCCGTCGATGTCCGACCTGACCGAAGTGACGGCGCCCGGCCCATCATTCGGAGACTGAAGGCTTATGACAGGAAGTCACCGCCGCATCCTGGTCGTCGAGGACGACCCCGAGACTGCCGGCCAGCTCGTCGAGCAGCTCACGACCAGCGGCTATCAGGTCGACCTCGCCTCCAACGGCAGCGAGGCGCTGAACCGCGGCGGGGGCAGCGACTATGCCGTGATCACGATCGACCGCATGCTGCCTGACATCGACGGCCTCACGATCATGCGGCAATTGCGCGACGATGGCGTCGCAGCCCCGTTTCTGATCATCAGCGCGCTCGGCGAGGTCGACGACCGGGTGCGCGGCCTGCGCGCCGGTGGCGACGACTATCTGGTCAAGCCGTTTTCCTTCATGGAGCTGCTGGCCCGGCTCGAGGCGCTCGGCCGGCGCAGCGACACCATCGCCAAGGAAACCATTTTGCGCGTCGGGGATCTGGCGATCGACCTGATTTCGCGCACCGCCAGCCGCCACGGCAAGGAGATCCAGCTGCTGCCCAAGGAGTTCCAGCTGCTGGAATATCTGGTGCGCAACGAGGCCCGGGTGGTGTCCCGCGCCATGCTGCTGCAGCACGTCTGGGACTTGCATTTCGATCCGTCCACCAACATCATCGACGTCTATGTCGGCCGGCTGCGTCGCAAGGTCGACGATCAGCAGGCCTATCCGCTGATCCACACGGTTCGCGGCGTCGGATATTGCCTTCGTGCTCCTAGCTAAGACCTTCACGTCCTCGACCTTCAAGGTGGCGCTGATCGCCATCCTGACCTTCGGCTCGGCGGTCTCGGCGATTTTCCTGTTCGTTTATCTGTCGACCACCTCCTACGTCCGCAGTCACGCCGACCACGCCATCCTCGCCGACTATCAGGGCCTGCGCGACGCCTATGAGCGTTCGGGGCGCGAGGGGCTCGGCGAACTGATCCGGCAGCGGATGGCTGACAAGGGCTTTGCCGACAGCATCTACCTCCTTGCCGACCCGGCCTCGACCGTGCTGGCCGGCAATCTGGCGCAGTGGCCGTCGGCGCCGGCCGACCTTTCGGGATGGACGGAATTTCGCAGTTCGCCAGTGCCGGCCGCGAACAATGCACCGCTGATCCGCGGCCTGATGACGACGTTTCCGAGCGGCGACCGTCTGCTGGTGGCACGCGACATCGGCCATCTCGATCATTTCTCCGCCCGGATCAGGACCGCCGTGATCCTCGGCGTCGTCCTGACGTTCGTGATCGGAGGTTTTACCGGTTTTCTGGTAACGCGGCGCTCTGTCGGCCGCATCGAATCGATCAATGCCACCAGCCGCGCCATCATGGCGAGCGGCCTCGACAAGCGCATTCCGCTCCGCGGCACCCATGACGAATGGGATGCGGTCGCCGAAAACCTCAATCTGATGCTGGATCGCATCCAGACCCTGATGGGCGAGGTCAAGCAGGTCAGCGACAACGTCGCGCACGACCTGCGCACGCCGCTGACGCGGATGCGCGGGCGGCTGGAGAAGGCCTATCACACCGAGCGAACCTCCGAGGCCGATCAGGCGCTGATCGGCGACACCATCGCCGATCTCGATTCCGTGCTGCGGATCTTCGCCTCGATCACCCGTATCGCGCAGATCGAGACGCAGGCCCGCAAGGGCGGTTTTCGCACCGTCAACCTGGTCGAGATCGCCGGCGAAGTCGTCGAACTGTACGACGCCGCGGCCGAGCAGGACGCAACCCGCCTGTCGCTGGCCGGCGAGCGCGAGGTGCTGGTGACCGGGGATCGCGACCTCCTGTTCGACGCGATCGCCAATCTGGTCGACAACGCGATCAAGCACGGCCGCGCCGGTGGCGAGGTGACGGTCGCGAGCGAAACCGTCGAGGGCAGGCCGGTGATCTCGGTCGCTGACGACGGGCCGGGGATCCCGGCCGAGCAGCGCGAGCATGTGTTCAAGCGCTTTTATCGCCTGGAGCAGAGCCGCTATACGCCCGGAAACGGGCTCGGCCTGAGCCTGGTCGCGGCGGTCGCCCATCTGCACGGCGCGCGCGTCGAACTGCTCGACAACGCGCCGGGTCTCAAGTTCCGCCTGCTGTTTGCGACGGCGGCGGCGTGATGAGATGACGCGGCACGCCGCGCGGGCGAGCGGAACAGGGCGAGTTTGCGGAGACCTGGAGTGATGGGGCCGCCCGCTTTAGCGGACCCGCAGGAAGCTGCCCGCTTCCTCGCGCGAGACATCCTGGCCGCGGCGCTGCGGCGCCTGGGACAGCGCAAGCGCGTTCGCGGCCTGCGCCGCGCGCTGCCGCTTCAGCACGGAGTCGGGCTTGCCGGCCGTGGCCGGCTCCGGCCTGCCGCGCGCCGGCTTGTCGGAATGTTTGCCCTCGATCTGTTTCGCCCGCGCCACGTCGGCCAGCGCACGGTCGAATTTCTGCATGCGGTAGAGCACGATGCCGCGATCGATATAGGCGGCCGCGAATTTCGGGTTGAGCTGGATGGCCTGGTCGAGATCGGCCATCGCGCCGTCGAGATCGCCGTTGCGATACGCGGTGATGCCCCTGGCCCGCAGCACCTCGCTCGCATCCGCGTCACCGGTCGCCGTGGCGGCCGTGGTGTCGGTGATGGTCTCGGTGGTGACGACGCGCTGGGTGATGGCGTCCGGCGGCATGACCGCGCCGTCGTCCTTGGCCGTGGAGGTCTTGGTCTCGCTCGCCTCGCGCAGGGCCGCATGCGCGAGCGCCGCCATCTCGACCTGACCGCGGGCCGCGGTGTCGAACTCGTTCTGCGGCGCCATATTCGCGGCGGTCAAATGCAACAGCAGGAGGTAGACGCCAACGGTTGCAACCGATCCGCCGGCAAGTCCGACCACGCCGAAGGCCAGCTTGTAGATCCGCGTCGCGATCACCTGCGTGGTCACGGACCGCTGTTCGACCACCGCAAGGTCCATCAGATGGTCGTAGGCGGCGCGCTGATCGGGATCGCGAAGAATTTCGTTGGCGCGGACGATCTGCCTGAACTTCAGGCCAGCATCGGGATCACCGGGGCGGATGTCGGGATGACTGCCCTTGACGGCGTTGCGGAACGCCGACCTCAGGGCTTCGGCGTCGTCGTTTGGAAGCGCTCCGAGCAAATCGTAAAGCGTCTTCATCTTGCACTCGTCCGGTACTCTACCCTCGACCCCGTCCGAATTCCCGCACGAACTTTCTGTTGAGCACTCGCACCGGACGCTACTGATGCAAATGATGTCGGCCTACTGCGGCAGAACAATGACGCAGATGGTGAGAGCGTGTTCGAGAGGTATTGTAGGAGAGTTTTATCTGTTCAGCGCTGCGCGGTCTGGACCTCGCACCGTGCGGCCACCTGCAGGCGCCGCAGGCGTTCGCGCGCGATCTTCTCGGCGTTTTGATAGCATTTTCGCTCGAATTCGAGCTTCAGGCGAGCCCACTGCTCGGGATCGACGGTCTTCAGATCGGCCCTGCCGAAGCCACAATCGGGGGCATGCGCCGGTGTCAGCAATGCGCGGTCGATATGACACATTTGCGCCGGAGTGTGGACCGGTTCTGACCTTGTTTCGACTTGCGGCGCGCTGCCCGCGCAGCCCGATACCACGAGCACGCAAGCCAGTGCGTGCAGATGCGAGAGTCTTGGAACGATGCGCAGCTGCCGGTGCGCACAGCCGGCAAGTGCATGAAGCCGGATCGACAACTCACGCACGTAGGAAGCAGCGGCGGCTGCGCCGGCGTCTATATGCCGCGCGGTCTTTCGTGTTGATCCGGTGTCGTCGCACATCGCTGCCTGTCCGAACCTCCACGCCGCCCCGACACGCGAAATCAGCTTTCGCTTCGCGCCGGCCGCGCGTTGTTGCCAACTCCCAAAACGCCGGCATGAGCCCGGTCGCGACCGCTCGGCGGCGAAGATGGCGGCGACGCAGGCCGCATCTTGCGCGTGTCAGCAGGTCGCGTTGCGATGCTCGCGCGGCAACGGTCGCCCGGATCGAAATGACCAGGCGCCGTGATGGTGCAGCGAAGATTTGAATTGCTTTCTAACAATGATGGTGAACCTTCTCCTAAGGGCGGCGGTTGCCGGCGGATGTCGCCGGCGTCGCTGCTTCGCATGACCGAAAAGGCCTGCGAGACGCGCTTTTCTTGCATTCTGGGGTTGCGTATGGATGGTTCGACGCGTCGGCGCCTTCGTGGAATTGTCGTTAATGTCGGGCTAAGATCGAATGTGAGATCCGGAGTTTCTGCATGACCCTCACCATTGCCGTCCTCGCGCCAGGTGCCATGGGGAGTGCGGTCGCCCGCCGTCTGAGCGACCACGGCGCGCGGGTGCTGACCTCGCTCGCAGGCCGTAGTCCGGCCACCGCCGAAAGGGCCGCGTCCGCCGGCATGATCGCGGCCTCCGATGCGGAGATCGCCGCGGCCGACATCATCCTGTCGATCGTTCCGCCGGGCGAGGCCGTGGCGCTGGCGGAACGGCTCGCCGGTGCGATCACGGCGGGGCCGAAAAAGCCGGTGTTCGTCGATTGCAACGCGGTCAATGTGGCGACTGTCGAAGCGATCGCCCGCATCATTGCGCCGACCGGCGCGGCCTTCGTCGATGCCGGCATCATCGGCCTGCCGCCAGCACCCGGCAGCAAGGGGCCGGTCTTCCATGTCTCGGGCGGCGCGGCGCACGGGCTGACCTGCCTTCGCGAACTCGGCCTCGACCTCCGCGTGATCGACGGGCCGGTGGGCGCGGCCTCCGCGCTCAAGATGTCCTATGCCGGCATCAACAAGGGTTTTACGGCGCTCGGCGCTGCCATCGCACTCGCCGCCACGCGCGCCGGCGCGGCGGATGCCGTGCGCGCCGAACTCGCCGCGAGCCAGCCGCAGATGCTCGCGCGTCTCGAGAAAGCGCTGCCAGACATGATCCCGAAAGCCTATCGCTGGGTGGCCGAGATGCGCGAGATTTCCGGCTTTCTCGGGCCTGATGACCCGGCCGGCCTGATCTTCGAAGGCTGTGCGCGCCTGTTCGAACATATTGCAAAGGAGAAGGACGAGGGCGGCGAGGATATCGCGCGCATCATCGCCTTTGCCGAGGGCGGTCGCGCGCGGGTGGATGCCTGATGCCGCGTGTCGTCCCGATCCTGCGCAGCCTTGCGATGGCGCTGGTGCTGGCCGGGCCGGCCGCCACGCGGGCCGTCGCCGAGTCCACCTTCTCCTTCGACTCTGCGCCCGGCAAGCTGCCGAAGACGGTGGTCCCGCATCACTACGCAATCGACCTCGTGCCCGACCTGACGCAGCTCACGGTGGCCGGAAACGAAACTGTCGATGTCGAACTGCGTGAACCCGCAGCGCGGCTGACCCTGAACGCCGCGAACCTGACGATCACGGAGGCTGCCGTCGACAACGGGGCGCAGCAGGCCGAGATCTCGCTCGACGCCGGCTCCGAGACGGCGAGCCTGAGTTTTGCAAAGCCGCTCCCGGTCGGGCTGCACAAGCTTCGTCTCGGCTTTAGCTCGCACATCAACTCGTTCGCCCGCGGACTGTTTTATGTCGACTATCCGGCCGGGCAGGGCACCAGGCGGATGATCTCGAGCCAGCTCGAGCCTTCCGACGCGCGCCGGATCTTTCCGTGCTGGGACGAGCCGGCCTTCAAGGCGACGTTTTCGCTTACGGTCACCGTGCCGCGCGCTTTCATGGCGATCGGCAACATGCCGCCCGAACGCGAGGACGCCGTCGGCGCCGACCTGAAGCGGGTCAGCTTTGCGACCACGCCGCGCATGTCGAGCTATCTGTTCGTGCTCGCAGCCGGCGAGCTCGAGCGTCAGAGCGTGCAGGCGGCCGGCGTGACCGTCGGCGTCGTCACCACGCGCGGCAAGAGCGACAAGGGGAGTGTGGCACTGGATAATGCCGCGAAACTTCTCGCCTACTACAATGACTATTTCGGCACCAAATATCCGCTGCCGAAACTCGATCTGATCGCGGTGCCCGGCGGCTTCGGCGGCGCCATGGAGAACTGGGGTGGCATCACCTTCTTCGAAAGCCGGCTGCTGTTCGATCCCGCGAGCAACGCCGAGACGGCGCGCCGCGGCATCTTTTCCATCCTCGCGCACGAGATGGCGCATCAATGGTTCGGCGATCTCGTCACCATGGGCTGGTGGGACAATCTCTGGCTCAACGAGGGTTTTGCGAGCTGGATGCAGGAGAAG
>Ga0207665_10000502_pt1 | contig 26489 bp, 18 predicted proteins | sample LARL112metaG_FD_184351 | JGI IMG/M metagenome (GOLD analysis project Ga0207665, IMG submission 184351) | Corn, switchgrass and miscanthus rhizosphere microbial communities from Kellogg Biological Station, Michigan, USA - LAR L11-2 metaG... | ecosystem: Host-associated > Plants > Roots >... | reverse complement strand
TCGCGGCGAGTTCATCTCGATCGTCGGCCGCTCCGGCTCGGGCAAGTCCACCCTGATGGCCATGCTCGGCGCCTTGACCAGGCCGACCGAGGGCAGGCTGTTGCTCGATGGCACCGACGTGTGGGCGCTGTCGGAAACGCAGCGCGCGACGTTTCGCGCGCGTCAAATCGGCTTCGTCTTCCAATTCCCGAGCCTGTTGTCGAACTTGACCGCCGCGGACAACGTCGCTGTTCCGGCGCTGCTCGGCCGCACGATGGCGGCGGAGGACGCATACGCGCGCGCGCGCGATCTGCTCGCCCGCGTCGGCTTGGCGGATCGCCTGGATGCCTATCCCGGCAGCATGTCCGGCGGCGAGCAGCGGCGGGTTGCCGTCGCGCGCGCGCTCATCAATGCGCCGCCGCTGTTGCTCGCCGACGAGCCGACGAGCGACCTCGACGAGGACACCGAAAGCGACATTATCGATCTGCTCGAACACTTGCAGCGAACGGAATCGTTCGGCTTCGTCCTCGTCACCCACGACCTCGAGCTCGCCAAGCGCGCCGAGCGCAGCTTCGAGATGCGTCAAGGGACGCTGGCCGCGCGCGAGCTGCCACAGATTGAAGCCGCCCCGCGACGGCCTGCCATTTCCGCGAGGCTCGATGGGGCGCGAGCCCCGTCGCAGCCGCAGCCGCCGATTCGTCTGGGCGAGAGTCTGTGGCGCGGGGTGAAAATCTTCCTGCCCGCAGCAGCCGCGATCTTCGCCGCCATCCTTGCCGTCGACTGGGGGGTCGAGAAATATCAGGCGATGCGCTTGCGCGAGCGCGCGGCCCGCGTCGTAGCGCTGCAGCACCTCGCGCTCAACAGCCTGCGCGGAGACGTCCAGTCGGTCACCGACCTCGGCGAGGGACGCTACGAGCTGACGACCTATCTCCAGAACGTGGGAGGCCAGCCGATCTACGTCATGGCGCCGGAGATGCGCGCCTATGTTCAGGTCGCAAGCCTATGGCAGGAAGTGCCGATGACGCCGGCGGACGAGGGCACGACGGGTGTCACGAAAATCGAGGGTAAGCAGACCTACCGTTACCGCTTGGACGCCCGCGTGCGCGATTTCGCGCAATTGCTGCCCAACTACATGCACGTGCGCTTCTCCGGCTCGATGCTGGTCAGTCCAAGCAACGCGCCGAACGGGGACGTATTCGAGCGCAAGGACAACTATTACGTCTACCTCAAACCGTTCGACGTCGCCGACGACGTGGTGTTGAAGCGGATGCGTTTCTCGGGCAAGCCGCCGGTATGGATTCCCATGCCGCCGCACTGAGCAGTTTTCACAATCAACGCGTCGATCACGGCAACGACCTTGATCGCCGCGCGACATTATTGTGCAATCCGAACGAGCCAACACGGGAAGGAGGAGCTGGGTCATGTCCGATGGGCGCAAGCCGAGATTCAAAGAGCCGGTCGATCTGCCGGAAATGAAAGTCGAATTGGAAGGAGAGAGCAAAGTCCCGCTCACCGCCGAACAGATCTACCTCAAGCGCCAGGCCGAGGTGACGCAGCAGGACAACCAGGATTTTTCCGACTATCTGCAAAGAAAAGCGGCGCGCGATCAGGAGCAACCAGCGCCGGCCCCGCCGGTGGCATGCGCGCCGCAGCAGCCCGCCAGGAAACTCAATCGCAGGAGCCTGCTCACGTGGGCGGCCGGCACCGCGGTGGTCGGCGAGGCGGTCACGCTCGGCTATCCGGTGCTCACCGGGCAGGGCGTCCCCGATCACGGGGCGAAGCACGCCGGATCAACCTATACCGAGCCGCAGCGCCATCCCATCGATCGCGAGTTGGTCAATCCTCAGGCCGACGTCGGCGGCCGGCGCTTCGGCGACTGGGTTCTCTTGATGCCGACTAAGATGAGCGGCGGCACCTACGCCGTGAACCTCAACACCGGCAGGGCGCTCGCTTGGATCTCATACTGGAATTACGGCGACTACAATCCGATCTCTCACCACCTCTGCGCGTTTCCGAGCGCAGATCCCGCCAAAGGCTTCGAGTGGATCAACAGCACGCAAGGCGGCAAGAATTCCCTGATCTACGGCATTCCCACCCACGAGGAGACCCCCGACGAGGGCTTCAACATCTACCGCGTGCGCTACGACGGGGCGCAGATGGAGGTGATCGAGAACGTCGCGGAAACGACCGGCCTCGGTCTCGGCGTGCACGTGAACATCGACCCCAGGACCGCGGAGCGTTATTTCGTCACCGACGGGCAGAAAGACATCGCGGCGTGCTTCGATCGCCGCACCTCCCGCGTCATCGCGGCGCTCAAATACGACTGGGTGCCGAACGTTCGCAATCTCTCCGAGGCCTGGCAGAAGGGCGGCGTACTCAAGATCTCCAAGATCTATCCCGACTCCGCGACCGGCAAATACGACTATCGCGGCACCAAAGGCCAGAAGATCGAATGGGAAATGGTGCCCATGGGCGAACTGTTCGTCGAGGAAGGCACGCTTCCCGGCGATGACGTTTTCGGCCTCTGCGGTGCCGACGGCACGATCTGGCATCCGAGCGGCCGCTGGGCCTCCACCATCGTGCGATTGTGCGGCGGCCAGGTGATCCTCGACGCCGAGAAGAACTTCGAGCCGGTCACGTTTCTGCAATTCAACAAGGACGCTCCCAACCAGTACCCGGTCAAGAAGATCGACAACGATCATTGGGAGGTGACGTTCGACAAAATCTTCTCGCCCGGCCACGAGATCGGCTTCTCGCCCGATGGGCGGTTCCTGTGCATGATGAACAATCTGCGCGAGAACAACTGTTCGGTCTTCGATTCCAGCGACCCCGATCCGCGCAACTGGAAGAAGATCGCGCATATCGAGGATCCGCTGTGGGTCGGCAAATACCCGAACCCATTCCACATGGTCTTCTCCATGGACGGCTCGAAGCTCTACCTCTCGATCTTGCACCCCTCGCCCGCCGCCAGCGGCATCATGGTCGTCGATACGAAGACTTGGAAAATCAAGAAGGAGATCCAGGGCATCGGGCCGGACATGCAAACGCTGGCGGTGACGTATGACGGCAAATACGTGGTCGGCGTGTTCAGCGGCTTCCAACGGCTATCGAGCGGGATTGCTTTCGTCGATACCGAGACCGACGAACTGGTCGGCATCTGGCCGAGCAATGGCGGTCACCACGATTGCGTCATCATTCCGCGAACGCTCGAGCACATGAAACATACGCGCTCGTGTACGCTTTAGAATGCAAACCCCGCTTGAATTGATTCAAGCTATGGCACATCCCACCGGTCACCCCCGGGCTTGACCCGGGGGGTCCATCTTTGTCCGCACGGACTTTTTAGGAAAGCCATGGATTGCCGGGCATAAGCGCGTTTACGCGCGTCTTTGACGCGCTATGCCCGGCAATGACGCCTGCTATGGATCGATCTCTGGAGTCGCGGGGTTGTCTGCACGGTTTGCGCCTTCAGACGTAGCGCAGGGTCGTGAACATCCCGGCGTCGAGGTGGTAGAGCAGGTGGCAGTGGAGCGCCCAAAGCCCCGGGTTGTTGGCATCGAAGGCGACCACGACCCGGCGGCCGGGCGTGACCAACACCGTGTCGCGCACCGCGCCGGCAAAGCGCTTGCCGTCGATCTCGACAACCTGAAATTCGTGCCCGTGCAGGTGCATCGGATGCGACATTGGCGTCTGATTGACGAAGATCAGCTCGACGCGCTCGCCCTTGGCGATCGCTAGCGGCGGAACGTCCTTGGTCCAGGGGACATTGTTGATCGACCAGACGTAGCCCGCCATCGTCCCAGTCAGGTTCAAGGTATGGGTCCGAGTGGCCTTGCGCGGCTTGAGCGGCGAGGCGGCGCGCAGGCGGCTCTCCAGATCGAGCGTAAGCGCGGGATACGCCATGCTGGCGGTATCCGGGATGCGCGCGATCGGCGCGTCTGCCGCACGCAAGATGATGCCCGTTTGCTTATTCTCGCCTTCGAGCACCGCAAGCACGGGGTGGGCAGCCGGCGCACGGGGGATGGCGAGCCGGATATCGAGCCGCTGCGCCACCGCGATCGGGAAGCGGCGGGCCCCCACCGGGGCGATCGGGAACCCGTCCACCGCAATCAGCTCGCCATCGAGCGCACCGAGATCGACGTGAAAGCCGCTCATCGAGGAGGCATTGATGACACGCAGCAGCACGCGTCCGCCCGGCTCGACCTTGACCACGTCGGGATCGCCCAGCGTTCGGTCGTTCGCCACGAACGCATCGTATTTCACGTCGTTCAAATCCGGCTTGGCGGCCGCCCCGCCCATAGCCATGCCGGGGGCCATCGTCCCCATTCCCTTCATTCCGCCGGATGCGGGAGTTGCCGACGATGCGCCGGTCATGGATGGCATGCCGCCCTTCTTGAGCTCGGCAAAGATCTGGTCGGGCGGAGTGAAGCTGAAATCGGCGAGTAGCATGATCACTTCTTGCTGGTCCGGCCGGTCGCGCTGATCGCGGATGATCAGCGGCGCGGCCAGCAAGAGCTGCTCCTGCAGCCCCTGATGGGAATGCATCCAGAAGGTCCCGCCGAAGCGTAGCGGGAAGTCGTAGTCGGCGCTGCCGCCCGGCGGAATGGGCGGTCCGGAGACACCGGGAACGCCGTCCTGCTGCCATGGCGGCGTGAGGCCGTGCCAGTGGATCAGGCTCGGCTCCTCGATCCTGTTTTCCAGGCGCACGCGGAATCGCTTGCCCACCTCCGTCCGAATCCCGAACGTGCCGTCGCCCTGGCGGACCCCGAGCACCGAGGCAGGCTTGCCGTTCACCTCGATGCTGCGGCGCTCGATCCGTAACACAGTCGGCGGAGCCTGCTCGATATTCGGCTGCGCGCGGGCGAGCGTGGTGGCGGCCGAAGCCGCAGCGGCGGAGACAAGGAACGCGCGGCGTGAAAGCATGGGCTAAGCCTCCTCGGGCAAGGCAGGCGTCGGTTGGCGGAGAAAAGCAAGGATATCGTTTGCGCGCGTTGCCGTGAAGCGGACTGCGTTTCTTCGCTATGCAGCCCGCAACAGAAAAGCGATCGCCACGCCTGCCGCCAATGCCGCGAACGAAAGCAGCGTCATGACCGGCACCAGCGGCCACGGAGCAGCGCCGCTGCCCATGACCATGGCCGGCGCGGCAGGTGGGGCGGCATCGGCGCCGTGCGCACCGTGCGCGGCGGCTGCCGGGCGCACCGTCATCATCCCGTGCTTGAGATGGTATGCCACCAACCACCAGTTCATCGGATAGGCGAAGATGAAGCCGACGAGGAGGCCCATCGACATCACGAACCAGAAGTACGGCGTCGTCGGATCGGCGGCGCCTGCGATGCGCGACTTCAGCGCCATCACCGTCGGCACCATTCCGGCCATCAACAGGTTCATGGAGAGTAGTTCGGAGATGAAGGTGCTGCTCAGCGCACGCAGATATGAGCCCCCCGCCATGTCGCGCATGAACAGCGCCTGGAAAATCGTCCAGCCGAAGGCGAAGCCGAGAACGTATTCGAGGATGATCTCGGCCAAGCCGGCGAGCCCGAACACGCTCGAGAGCGCGGCGCCGGCAAGGATGCCAACCCCGTCGCCGGCGACGCAGTGCATCGTCGATCCCAGCGTCTGCCGCCAGCGCGCGGCGACGTAGCGCTCGTGCAAGCCGGGCAGCGGCTCGCGGCAACCGAGCACGTAGAGGAACGCACCGACCACGCCGGTATACGCGGTCACCAGCACGAATCCCCATTTGAGCACCGGGGATTCCGGCGTGGTGCGGATGTCCACCGCCACGAACAGCAGCGCCGCGGCCGTCAACACGAACCACAGCAGCATCACCCCTTCCAACATCGAAACCTCCCCGCACCCGACGCGGCATCGATCAGTCCGCCACAACATTTTGCCTGAATCGCAGCGGATTCTCGCGCGCAAATCGCTCCGGGGGCGGAGGATATGGGCGGGATCGCCGGACGTCGTTGGGCACGGACGTTCGCTGCTGCTGCGCTGCTCTTAGCCGGCTGGGCTGCGGATTGCCGCTGGCCCGCCTCGGCACAGACCCAACGGTCGGAGCCGCCGCCCGCCTCCCCGCCCAGCACCTTGACCGGCGATTGGGGTGGGCTGCGGTCCTATCTCGACCGCAACGGCGTCACTATTACGCTCAACTACACCAACGATTTTCTGGCGAATGTCAGTGGCGGGATCCGGCCCGGGGCCGTCGCAATCGGAATCTTTCAGCCGCAGCTCGACATCGATCTGCAAAAGCTCCTCGGCTGGGAGGGCGGCAAATTCCACACCCACGGCCTCATCACCCATGGGCCGTTTTTCAGCCCGACCTATCTCGGCAACATTCTGCCCGTGTCGAATCTCGAGGCTGGGCCGGTCGCCCGGCTCTATTCATTCTGGTACGAGCAGAACGCCTTCGCCGACAAGTTGTCGATTCGCGTCGGCCTGATGTCGGCGGATAGCCAGTTTCTACAGAGCCAGACGGCTGCGAATTTCATCAACAACGCCATCAGCTGGCCGACGTTTCTCGCCGCCAATCTTCCGGCCGAAGGACCGGCCTATCCGCTCCCTGCTCCCGGCGTTCGCGTCCGCATCAAGCCAGTCGATGAGTGGCAATTTCAGGCTGCCGTGTTCAGCGGCGATCCCAGCGGAGGCAACGGCTCCAATCAACCTACGCAGCTTCCGACCGGTACGGTCGCGAGCTTTCGCGGCGGCGCCTTTTTCATCGCCGAAGCGAGCTATCTGCCCAACCAGGGTAAGGATGCCAAAGGCCTGCCCGGCGCTTACAGACTTGGAGCTTGGTATCACACGAGCCCGCGGTTTGGCGATCAGCGCTTCGACAATACCGGCCGCTCGCTCGCGGACCCGCAGTCGACCGGCATCCCGCTCGACCACACCGGTGATTCCGGCGTTTACGGCGTCATCGATCAGATGCTCTATCGCGTGCCTGGCAGCGACGACAAAGGCCTCTCCGCATTCATTCGCGCCGGCGGCGTGCCGAACGATCGCAATCTGATCAATTTCTATGCCGACGGGGGCTTCGTCTACAAAGGCCTCGTCGCTCGCCGGCCGAACGACAAGGTCGGGATTGCCGCAGCCTATGCCCGCGTCGGCGACAATGCGCGCGGGCTCGATGCCGATACCGGATTGTTCGGAAGCTTCCTCTATCCGGTTCGCAGCGGAGAAACTATGGTCGAGATGATGTATCAGGCGCAGATGGCGTCCTGGTGGATGCTACAGCCGGAGGTGCAATACATCATCCGTCCGGGAGGCGGGGTTCTCAACAGCGACGGAAGCCTGCGGCCCAACGCCTGGGTGATTGCCGTGCGTTCGGCACTGAGTTTCTAAAGCTTGCTGTATAAGCTGCCGCTCGAGCGAACGCGAAGGGGCAAGCGATGAAGATCGTCGATATGAGTCACGTGATGAACCTGCATACGCCCGGATGGGTCGGATATGCCGGCAACAGGATGTACTACGCGCAGAACCTGCAGACGCAGATGATCGTCGCGCAACGCATCGAGACCGCGCTTCACGTCGGCACCCATTTCGACGGCGCCATGCATGCCACCGACGATCCCAAGGGGGACATGGCCTCACTGCCGCTCGATTATCTGCTCAACCGCGGCGTGGTGGTCGATATCTCCGCAAAGATGTCGGACTGGGCCGTGATCACGCCGGACATCATTGAGAGCGCGGGCGCCGACATCCGCGAGGGCGACATCCTGCTTCTGCATACGGGCTGGCACCGCCACTACGAGGGCCGGCCGCAGCAGGATCTGGTTAAGTATTTCTGCTATCACCCCGGCCCCAATGTCGACACCCTGCATTGGATGCTGAAGAAGAAGATCAAGTGGTGGGGCATGGACACGGGCTCGTGCGACCACGCCATGAACACCTCGATCCGTAACATGCGGCCCGATCTCGCCGCACAATTCACCAAGCTGCACGGCAAGCCGCCCGGCGAGTTCTTCGGCACCTTTGAATACGTCCACAAGAAGTCCGGGCGTCGGGTCGCTGCCGACGTGTTTCCGTTTCACAGCTGGGCGTTCCAGGAGGGGTTGCTGCACGCCGAGAACCTCGGCGGCGATATCGAACTCATGCTCAACAAACGGGCGCTGATCGGCGCATTCCCCTGGCGTTACCAGGGCCTGGAGGCTTGCCCCTGCCGCATCGTCGCCTTTCTCGATGCTGGCAATGACGTCGAGGCGGTCGGCAACGCGGCGAAGGCGATCATGGCCGGCTGAGCCGCCATTGCGGAGGTCAGGTTGCTCAACTAGCCTTCAATGCTGCGCAACGCCATCGCGCGGGGCGGCGTATCGAAATATCCGCAATGGGCAAAATCTCCACGCCGGACGGGGTGAACCTTTACGTCGAAGCGGTCGGCTCCGGAACGCCGGTCGTATTCGTGCATGAATATGCCGGCGACTATCGCAGCTGGGAGCCGCAGGTGCGCTACTTTTGTCGCCAGCATCGCTGCGTGACCTATAGCCAGCGCGGTTATCCGCCATCGGACGTGCCCTCCGATCCTGCGCGCTACTCGCAGGACCTCGCCCGCGACGACGTGATCGCCGTGATGGATGCACTCGGCATCGACAAGGCGCACGTGGTCGGCCACTCGATGGGCGGCTACACCGCGCTGCACGTCGGTATCCGCTATCCGCAGCGCTGCCTCTCCGTGGCCGCGGCCGGGTGCGGCTGGGGCTCGGCGCCGGACGCGGAGAGACGCGCGGCCATGAAGGCGCTGGCGGCGGAGACGGGAAAGATGTTCGCCGAGGAAGGCATCGCCGCCGCCGCCGCCAAATATGCCGACGCGCCGATGCGGCAGGCTTTCAAACACAAGGATCCGCGCGGCTGGAGCGAGTTCGCGCGCATGCTCGCAGAGCACTCGGCCGAGGGCCACGCCCACACCATGCTGAACCTTCAGCTCCGGCGGCCGACGCTGTGGGAAATGGAAGCCGAGCTCAAGCAGTTTTCGGTGCCCCTCCTGGTGATCGTGGGCGACGAGGACGATCTCTGTCTCGACGGGAGCCTCTTCATCAAGCGCACCGCGCCGATCGCAGCGCTCTTGGTGCTGCCGCTCTCGGGCCATACCATCAACAGCGAGGAGCCGGCAGCGGTGAACGCGGCGCTGGCCGAGCTGTTCGGCGCCGCCGAGACCGGCCGCTGGCTCGCGCATAAACCGGCCTGAGCCATTGCGAAGGGCAGATCGCACGAGGAGACCGACATGGACCTTAAGCTCGAGGGCAAGACCGCACTGGTGACCGGCGGCAGCGCGGGGATCGGCAAAGGCATCGCCTTGGCGCTTGCAAAGGAAGGCGTGGATGTCGCGATTTGCGCGCGCCGCAAGGAGCCGCTCGATCAAGCCGCGGCCGAGATCGCGCGCGAAACCAATCGCCGGATCGTGCCCATCCCCGCCAACCTCAGCAAGGACGCCGACGCCGAGACTTTCGTCGCGCAGGCGCACAAAGCGCTCGGCCGCATCGACATCCTGGTCAACAATGCCGGCTCTTCGCCGGGCGGTGTGCTCGAGCATCTGTCCGAGGCGGATTGGGAGCAGTCGCTGCAGCTCAAATTCATGGGCTATGTGCGCTGCCTGCGCTACGTGCTGCCGATCATGGTCAAACAAGGTGGCGGCCGCGTCGTCAATCTGATCGGTAACGACGGCGTCAAGCCGTCCTATTGGGAGATCGCGCCGGGCGCGGCGAATGCCGCGGGGCAGAACCTGACGCTTTCGCTCGCCGGTCAGTACGGCAAGCACAATATCAGCTTCTGCGCGGTCAATCCGGGCCCGGTTAGAACCGAGCGCTGGGCGGGCCTGGTGACGGCGATGTCGCGCGACATGAACTTGTCTTACGAGGAAGCCGACAAGCTTGCTCCGGCCTCGATTCCGTTGGGCCGCATCGCCGAGGTGGAGGAGGTCGCGACGCTCGTCGTGATGCTGGCCTCGCCGCTGATGCACATGGTCAACGGCACGCAGATCGAGGTCGACGGCGGGCAGGAGAAGTCGCTCATGGATCGCCTGCGCGACCGCAAGTGAGGACGCCGGCGCTCGCATGAACATCGGCCTACCAGCCGGGTGCGCGATTGCGCGACCTTGACAAGCTTTCGCGCGCGCTCACTACTTGTCGACAGGCGAAAGATCGCACGAGTTGCAAAATCCCATGAGATGGAGCACCGCATGAGCAGCAGATTCCGGCTCCTTTGGCTCGCCACCGCGAGCGCCGTTTGTCTCGGCACGCCCGCCGTCGCGCAGAACACGGTGAAGATCGGTGAGCTCAACAGTTATAAGGCGCAACCCGCGTTCCTGGAGCCATACAAGCGGGGCTGGGAACTCGCGGTCGAGGATATCAATACCAAGGGCGGCGTCCTCGGCAAGAAGATCGAGGTGATCTCGCGCGACGACGGCGCGAGCCCCGGAGACGCGGTGCGCGTCGCCAACGAGCTCGTCACCCGCGAGGGAACCAACATCATTGCCGGCACCTTCCTGTCCCACATCGGTCTTGCCGTGACGGAATTCGCCGGCAAGGAGAAGGTGTTCTTCCTGGCGGCCGAACCCTTGACCGACAAGATCACCTGGCAGAACGGCAACAAGTACACGTTCCGTCTGCGGCCCTCGACCTATATGCAGGTCGCGATGCTCATGCCCGACGCGGTCGCCGCGAAGAAGAAGCGCTGGGCGATCATCTATCCCAATTTCGAGTACGGCCAGTCGGCCGCGACCTGGTTCAAGGAGATGCTCAAGAAGGCGCAGCCCGACGTCGAATTCGTCACCGAGCAGGCCCCTCCCCTCGGCAAGGTCGATGCCGGCGCAGTCGTGCAGGCAATCGACGATGCCAAGCCCGACGCGATCTTCAACGTGCTGTTCGGACCCGATCTCGCCAAGCTGGTGCGCGAGGGCACGACCCGCGGCACGTTCAAGAACCGTGTCGTCGTCAGCCTCCTCTCGGGCGAGCCGGAATATCTCGACCCGCTGAAGGACGAGGCGCCGGTCGGATGGATCGTCACCGGATATCCTTGGGACGCGATCAACACGCCGGCGCACAAGGCGTTCGTCGCCGGGTATCAGAAGCGCTGGAACGACTATCCGCGGCTGGGCTCGGTGGTCGGCTATGACACCATCAACTCGCTGGCCGCCGGCATCAACAAGGCGGGCTCCACCGATACCGACAAGCTCGTCACCGCCTTCCGCGGCCTCAAGGTCGAAGGCCCGTTCGGGCCGTTCGAATTCCGCGCCAACGACCATCAGGCGACCCTGGGCGCCTTCGTCGGCAAGATCGCGCTCAAAGACGGCAAGGGCACGATGTCCGATTTCAAATACGTGGACGGCGCGAGCGTGCTGCCGTCAGACGAGGAGGTGAAGAAGCTGCGTCCGGCGGCGGCAATGAATTGAGTGCAGCTCGGACCGAAGCTTTCTCGCTGCTCTACTGCTCTCCTCCAGCCGAAGCTGGATTTATGCGACTTCGGCCGACTTGAGGCGCCGAAACTCGGGCGGGCCCGGTCGGTGCGGGAGAAGGCAGCTCGAATGGATCGACCCAGAAGAATGGGTGAGGGGAATCGCACGAAGGCCCCTCACCCATTCGAACGTGCAGCCATACCGCAATGCCCTGTCGGCAAGGGGAGACGGCAATCTTCGAGCGCGGTGGCGCGGCTCGTTATCACCGCAATGAAATTCTTCCGGTAGGCAAATCACGCTCGGGCGCTAGCGGGTGCATCGCGGCTTCCCATGACGCTTGAAGCCCTTCTGTTCCAGGCCCTCAACGGCCTCGCCGCGGCATCAAGCCTGTTCTTTGTGGGTGCCGGGCTCTCACTCATTTTCGGTGTCACCCGCATCATCAACATCGCCCACGGCTCCTTCTACATGCTCGGCCTCTATCTCGCCGCGACCCTTGCCATCAAGGTGGGCGGCGGATTCGGGTTTTGGGGCGGCATCCTCGCTGCCGGATTGGTGGTGGCCGCGCTGGGCGGGTTCGTCGAGATGCTGGTGCTGCGCCGCATCTATCAGGCACCGGAACTGTTTCAACTGCTCGCCACCTTCGCACTGCTCCTCGTCATCAACGACGTCGCGCAATATGTGTGGGGGCCGGAGGACCTACTCGGGCCCCGCGCTCCCGGCTTGCGCGGCTCCGTCGAAATTCTCGGGCGCAATTTTCCCAGCTACGATCTTTTCCTGATCGCGATCGGCCCGCTCGTCCTGTTGCTGCTTCACCTGATGCTGGCCAGGACCCGCTTCGGCCGGCTGATCCGCGCCGCCACCCAGGACCGCGAGATGGTCGGCGCACTCGGCGTCAACCAAGCCTTGCTGTTTACCGTTGTGTTCGTGCTTGGCGCTTTCCTCGCAGGATTCGGCGGCGCGCTGCAGGTGGCGCGCGAGCCCGCCAATCTCGGGCTCGATTTGATGGTGATCAGCGATGCATTCGTCGTCGTGGTGGTCGGCGGGATGGGCTCGATCCCCGGCGCCTTTCTCGCGGCCGTCATCATCGCCGAAGTGAAGGCGCTGTGCATCGGGCTGGGCCTCGTCCATTTCGGCGCCTTTGCCGTCAATTTCTCCAAGCTCACGCTGGTGGCGGAATTCCTGGTGATGGCAGTGGTGCTGATCGTGCGCCCGTTTGGGCTGCTCGGTCGCCCCCAGCCCCCGGTGCGCAATCCCGCCGAGATCGACGATCCGATCCGGCCCGCGGCCTTGCCGCTCAAGGCGGCCGCAGCTGCGCTGCTCGTTCTCCTGGTGCTGCTGCCGCTCGTGTCCAGGACCTCGCCCTATGTCCTGGTGCTGAGCATCGACGTGCTGATCGCCATCCTGTTCGCCACCTCGTTGCATTTCATCATGGGCCCCGGGGGCATGCATTCCTTCGGCCACGCCGCCTATTTCGGCCTCGGTGCCTATGGCGCGGCGCTGATGGTGCAGTTTGCTGCGGCGGCGACGCCGCTCGCCCTCATTGCGGCGCCGCTCCCGGCGCTGATGGGCGCCCTGCTATTCGGCTGGTTCGCGGTGCGGCTCTCCGGCGTTTATCTCGCGATGCTGACACTCGCCTTCGCGCAAATCGTGTGGTCGATCCTGTTCCAATGGGAAGAGGTCACCGGCGGCTCGAACGGCATTCTCGGCATCTGGCCGCAGGCACCGTTCGACAGCCGCCCGGCATTTTATTTTTTGACGCTTGCGCTCGTCGTCGCCGGCGTTCTGCTCTTGCGTCGTTTCCTGTTTGCGCCGTTCGGCTATGCCATGCGGGCAGGACGCGACTCGCCGCTGCGTGCGGAAGCAATCGGGATCAACGTCAAGCGCGTGCACTGGATCGGGTTTGCCATCGCGGGCACGTTTGCCGGCATCGCCGGCGGCATTTTCGCCTTCGCGAAAGGAACCATCTCCCCCGACGTGGCGTGGGTGTCGCGCTCGATCGACGCCATGGTGATGGTGCTATTGGGCGGGATTCAAACGCTGACCGGCCCGATCGTCGGCGCCGCCGTCTTCACCGTGCTGCAGGACAACGTCATGCGCCAGACCACGTTCTGGCGCGGACTGCTCGGCGCGGTGATCCTGTTGCTGGTCCTCGTGTTCCCGGGCGGCATCATCGGCGCGCTGAGCAAGCGGGCCGCGGCGCGGAGAAAACCCGCATGAACGTGCTCCGCGTCCGCAACCTCTCCAAAGCATTCGGCGGCGTGCACGCGGTCGAGAACGTCAGCTTCGACGTCGGCGAAGGCGAGTTCCTGGCGCTGATCGGCCCCAACGGCGCGGGGAAATCCACCTGCTTCAACATGATCAATGGGCAGCTCGCGCCCGATCGCGGCGACATCGAATTTGCCGATCGCAGCATCGTCGGTCTCAAACCGCGGGAGATATGGCGCCTCGGCGTCGGTCGCACCTTTCAGGTCGCGGCCACCTTCGGCTCGATGACGGTCGCTGAGAACGTGCAGATGGCGCTGGTGAGTCACCATGGGGAGATCTTCCGGTTCGGGGCGGCGCTCGCAGCGCGCCATCGCGGGCGGGCGCTCGAGCTGCTCGAGCAGGTCGGCATGGCTGCGTCCGCCCCTCGGGCCTGCAAGGAGCTTGCCTATGGGGACGTGAAGCGGGTCGAGCTTGCCATCGCGCTCGCCAACGAGCCGCGCCTGCTCTTGATGGACGAGCCGACGGCAGGCATGGCGCCGCGCGAGCGCAACGAGCTGATCGAATTGGTGAAGCGGCTGGTGGTGGAACGCGGGATCTCGGTGCTGTTCACCGAACATTCGATGGACGTGGTGTTTGCCTATGCCGACCGCATCATCGTGTTGGCGCGCGGGGGGCTGATCGCCGACGGCAATGCCGCGGCCATCCGCGACAACACGCAGGTGCAGCAGGTCTATCTCGGAACCGGCCGCACCTTCCGCCCCCATGCCGAGGTGTGACCGTGAGTGCGCCCATGCTCGAGGTGGAGCGGCTCAAGGCCTGGTATGGGGCCGCGCAAGTGCTGTTCGAGCCATCCTTCCACGTCGGGCACGGCGAGGTGGTGGCGCTCATGGGCCGCAATGGCGCCGGCAAGTCGACGACGCTCAAGGCGCTGATGGGGCTAATCCCGCAGCGCAGCGGGAGGGTCCGCTTTCTGGGCGAGGATATCTCCGATCTCAAGCCTTTCCAGATCGCGCGCCGCGGGCTCGGCTTCGTTCCGGAGGACCGCCGTATCTTTTCCGACCTGACGGTCACGGAGAACCTCGACGTTGGCCGCCAGCCGGTGCGCCATCTCGACGGGCGCCCCGCACCGTCGTGGACGATGGAAAAGCTCTTCACCATCTTTCCCAATCTGCGCGACATGCCCGATCGACGCGGCGCGCATATGAGCGGCGGCGAACAGCAGATGCTCACCGTCGCTCGCACCTTGATGGGCAATCCGCTGCTGGTGCTGCTCGATGAGCCCTCCGAGGGCGTGGCGCCGGTGATCGTGGAGCAGATGGCCAATGCCATCGTCGAGCTCAAGAAGGAAGGACTATCGGTGTTCCTGTCGGAGCAGAACATCCATTTCGCCGAGCTCGTCTGCGATCGTGCTTATGTTCTGGAGAAAGGACAGCTGCAATGGCACGGCCGCATGGCGGAGCTCGCCACCGATGTCGCCGTGCAACGCCGCCTGCTGTCGGTGTGATGGGGCGCATGCTGGTGCGCCTCTCAAGCACGATCACCGCTCCGCCCCCTTGAGAATCTGCCGCAGCCGTTGGGGTGTGACCGGCAGGCGGGTGATGGCGCCCGGCATACCGAGAGCATCGTCGATGGCCGCGGCGACCGCCGCGCCGACCGCATTGATGCCGCCTTCGCCCGCACCCTTCAAGCCAAGCGGATTGAGCGGCGAAGGCGCGTCCTCCCTGATCAGGACATCGAGTGGGGGTACCTCGCGCGCAGAGGGCATCAGATAGTCCGCGAAATTCACCGACAGCGGCTCGCCCCGCTCGTCGTAGCAGAACTCCTCGAACAAGGCGCCGCCGACGCCTTGGGCGAACCCGCCCGCGAGCTGACCCTCGACCAGCATCGGATTGACGGCGCGGCCGACGTCATAGGCGAGGAGATAGCGCTCGATCCTTACACCGCCGGTTTCACGATCGATTTTGGCGAGCGCAATGTGCACGCCGTAGGGATAGGTCATGTGATCGCTGAAGAACCAGCCCTCAGCCGAAAGGCCGGGCGAGCGCGCTCCGAGCAGCTTCGATGTCGGCTCCAAAGCCTTGGCAATCTCACCGAGCGCGATGGAAGGGCCGTCGGCGCCCTTGCACACCACCTTGCCGTCGCTCACCGCGAGCGCGCCGGCGTCCTGCTGCATGAGCTCGGCCGCGACCTCGAGCGCCTTGGCGCGAACATCGACCGCGGCGCGGCGCGTTGCCTCGCCCGTCATCACGGTGGCGCGGGATGCGAAAGCGCCCATCCCGAATGGGATGCGGTCGGTGCGGCCGTGCACCACGCGTACGCGCCGATAATCGACGCCGAGCGCATCGGCGCAGATCTGCGCCACCACCGTCTCGATCCCTTGGCCGAGCGAAGCCGCGCCGGTCACCACCTCGACCATGCCCGCCGTATCGACCGACACGCGCACGCCGTCATAGGGACCGAGCCCGCTCTTCTCGACGAAAAGCGCAAGTCCCGCGCCGACGCATTCGCCGCCGGCCCGCCGGCGCTTGAGCTCGACCTGCAGATCGTTCCATTTGGCCGCCGCCAGCGCCTGGTCGAGGAGGCCGGCATAGTCGCCGGAATCGAGCACGACCTCCGTGCCCAGCGTCGCCAGCGGACGGCCGTACGGCATCTCTTCTTTGCCAATGAGGTTGCGGCGGCGAACCTCGATCGGATCGATGGAAAGCCGGACCGCAATTGCGTCCAGCAGCCGCTCGCGCACGAAGGTGCTTTCGAAGCGACCCGGCGCGCGATAGGTGCCGCACGGGGTTTTGTTCGTGAGCCGCACGTGTCCGGCCGCCCGATAGGCGGGAATGCGATATGGCCCCGGCAACATGGCCGCCGCGAGATCGGGAACCGTCGCTGCGTGTGTGCGGACATAGCCGCCCTGGTCGTGGAAGAACTCATCTTCGACGGCTAGCAGGCGGCCCTCGCGATCGACTGCGGCGCGCACCATGTGGCGTTGCTGGCGCGAATGATTGGCCGCGATCAGATGCTCGCGACGGTCCTCGATCCATTTCACCGGCCGGCCGAACCGCAGCGCGGCGAGCGAAACCAACACATCCTCGGGATAGAGCTCGCCGCGAATGCCAAAGCCGCCGCCGACATGGCCTTCGATCAAATGCACGCTCGCGCGGGCGCGGCGAAGCATGCGGGCGATGTTATCGCGATTCCAGTGCGGCACCTTGGCGGCGCCATAAAGCTCCAGCACGTCGCGCGCGGCATCGTAGCGCGCAATCGCGCCGCGCGTCTCGAGCGGGACGCCGGAATGCCGCCCGATGGCGAGATCGAGCTCCACTACGGCCGCGGCGTTGCGAAACCCCGCCGCGAGGTCGCCATAGGCCTTTTCCACCAGCGCCGCTTCGGTCGAGCGACCCGCCTCGAATTCTCCGGGTGCCGCGCTCGCGTCGAGCAAAGGTGGCAAATCGTCGACCTCGATGGTGACAAGATCCGCGGCGTCCTCCGCCACATAGGGGTCGGTCGCGAACACGGCGGCGACCGGCTCGCCGACATAGCGGACGCGTTCACGGGCCAGGATCGGTTGGCGATAAGGCGCCAAGCCTTCGATGCGGGTCAGGCGAAAATCGATCGGAGGAATCTCGGCGACATCGGCGGACGTCCACACCGCGGCAACGCCCGGCAGGGCGAGCGCTGCGCTGGCCTCGATCGAGACGAGGCGGCCGTGCGCGTGGGCCGAGCGCACCAAGCGCAGGTGCAACATGTGCGGAAAGGCGACATCGGCAGCGAACTCGCCGCGGCCCATGACCAGCGGGCGATCCTCGAGACGCTGCACCGAACGACCGATGACACTCATATCAGACGTTATACCGCCGTCGGTTGTTCTTTACTCGGGTATCGTTCCGCAGCCGAGCGCAGCAGTATTACGATTTGCCGCGTGCATCGGCGGCGCACAGCGCCGCGCGGATGCGCTGCGGGGTTGCGGGAACCTCGTCGATCGAGACGCCAAACGGAGACAGCGCATCGTTGATCGCATTGAGCACCGCCGCCGGCGCGCCGATCGTGCCGCCCTCGCCCAACCCCTTCGCCTTGGTGACGGACGCTTGCGTCAGCGTTGCAAAATGGTGGATTTCGATCGCGGGGACCTCGCGCGCGGTCGGCGGCAGATAATCAGCGAGGCTCGCGGTGAGAATGTTGCCGGTGTCGTCGTAGATGATCTCCTCGAAAAGCGCGTTGGCGATGCCCTGGGCTACGCCGCCTTGGATCTGCCCGTCGACGATCATGGGATTGATCAAGCGTCCGGCATCCTCGGCGACGAGAAACTTTTCGATCCCGACGCGGCCGGTCTCCACGTCCACCTCGACCACGGCGAGGTGGCAGGCATTGGAAAACGTCCCGAGGGGGTCATAGGTCGCGCTCTCGACGATGCCGGGCGTCATCTCGCCTTTGAACCGGTGGGTCTGATGATAGGCGGCGCGCGCCAACATCACGAGCGGAATCGAGCGATCCGTTCCGGCGACCCGCGCGGTGCCGGCTTCGAGCACGATGTCGTCGGCCGATGCCTCCAGCATGACACCCGCAATCTTGGTGAGCTTGGCGCGGATCTTGCGCGCCGCCAGTAAACTCGCCCCGCCGGCGATCACCAGCGAGCGGCTTGCGAAGGTCCCCCAGCCATAGGGGGTGCGATCGGTGTCGCCGTGCACGATCTTGATGCGCTCCGGCGAGGTGCCGAGCTCGTCGGCGATGATCTGCGACAGCGTCGTGCGTAGCCCCTGCCCGTGCGGCGACGCACCGATCCGCGCCTCGATGTACCCGGACGGGTCCATGCTCATCTCGACGGTTTCCCAGCCGGGCGTCACCTCCATGCCGCGCGCGGCAAACGCCTGCGTGCCATAGCCGGTGCGCTCGCAGAACGTCGCCATGCCGAGCCCGAGGTAGCGACCTTCGGCGCGCGCTTTCGCCTGCCGGGCGCGGAACGCCGGCGGGTCGACGGCTTTGACCGCTGCCTCCATGGTTTCGATATAGCTCGCCTCGTCGAATACGAGGCCAGTCACCGACGTGTGAGGAAAGGAGTTCACCAAATTGCGGCGGCGGATCTCGATTGGATCGAGGCCGAACACCGCCGCCGCCTTATCCATCAGCCGCTCGATGGCCAACGTGATCACCGGTCGCGACACACCGCGGTAGGGCGCCATCGGACAGGTATTGGTCAAGACGCCGCGCGAGACGCAGGCATATTCGCGCACGTCATAGGGGCCGGGCAGCTCCGTCATCGCCATCAGCGGCTCGACCGCGCAGGTCGTCGGATAGCAGGAATAGGCGCCGACATCCGCGACGATGTCCGCGCTCAGACCGATCAGCTTGGCGTCGGCATCGAAGGCGCCCTCGAGCGAGATCGACTGGTCGCGACTGTGAAAGCATGCAACGAGATTCTCGCGCCGATCTTCCACCCATGCCACCGAGCTCCGGAGCGTGCGCGCCAGCCAGGTCACAACCACGTACTCGGCCGCCAGCGACATTTTCTGCCCGAAGCCGCCGCCGACGTCGGGCGCGATCACCCGCAGGTCGGATTCCGGCATTGCGATGAGATCGGCAACGATGGTCCGCAGCGCGTGCGGCATCTGCGTCGCGCAGGTGAGCGTGATGCGCTCGCTCGCGCCATCCCATACGGCATGCGCTGCGCGCGGCTCGATCGGCAGCGCATTTTGTCGATGCGAACGGACATCGAGCCGGAGGCGCTCATGCGCCTGCGCCACCGTTGCGTCGAAGCCCGGCGTCTTCAAGCGCCCTTCGACCGCGACGTTGCCGGCGGCTTCGGGATGGACGTGGGCGGCGCCGCGCGCGAGCGCCACATCCGTGCCGACGACCGCCGGGCTTGTTTCGATTTCGAGCTCAACGCGATCGGCAATATCCTCGGCCTCTTCACGGCTCGGCGAGACTACGGCGGCGACCGGCTCGCCGACGAATCGCACGACCTCGCGCGCCAGCACCGGCTGGCTGATGGGCACGTAATTAAACTTGTGCAACATCGGCCGGATCGGTTTGACGGCTGCCAGATCGGCGGCGGTGACGACCAGCGCGTCCTCGGGTGCGCTGATCCGAACGATCCGCCCCGCCGCCACCGGGCTTCGCACGAAGCGGACCCACCGCGCGGCCGGCAGATCGCCGGCGAAGCGGCCGCGACCGGCGACCAAGGTCGGATCCTCGAGGCGTCGGATCGAGCGGCCAACCCAGCCCCGACCGCCGTCGCTCTTGGCATTGCCGGCCATTCAGTTCCGCGCTTCGCTATCGCTCAGCGCAGACGCGCGAACACACGGCGCGGATTTGCATCGGCGATCGCCTCAATCTCGGCGGCGGACAGTCCAGCCGATCGCAGCAGCGCGAGTGGCTCCATGTCGGCCGGTGGGAACGAATAATCAGTCCCAAGCAGGACATTATCAAGTCCGGCCACGTCGATCAGAAAGCGCAACGCCTTCGGCGCGTGGACGATGCTGTCATAGGCCATCTGTGCGGCGTAGGCCGAGGGCGGCTTGGCCGCGACGTCGCCTTGCGCGGCGCGGTCCATGCGCTGATGCATGATGTCGAAACGGCCAGCGAGATAGGGATAGGCGCCTCCTCCATGCGCCAGCACCAGCTTGAGGCGGGGAAAGCGGTCGAGCACGCCGGACATCAACAGCGAGCCGATGCCGAGCGTGGTGTCGAAGGTGTACTGCGCAATCTGGGCGAGAGCGAACTTTGCGGCGCGCGGTGCGGGCCCGACCAGAACCGGGTGGATCAGCACGGGCAGGCCGAGCGCTTCCGCCTTACGCCAGAATGGGTCGAGCGGCAGCTCGCCGAGATTCACATTCTCGATATTGGACGAGATGATCACGCCGCACGCCGCGAGCGCGCCGGCGCGCTCGGCTTCCTCCGCCGCCGCCTCTGCCGCAATGAGCGGGACCGAGGCGATCCAGGCGAATCGATCCGAGTTGTCTGCGCACCATGCCGCCAGCGTGTCGTTGAGCATCCGGTGCCACGCCACACAGGAGTCGAGTGAAAGACCGTAACCAAATATGTCGGGCCAGGTGCCGACGATCTGTCGCTCGATGCCTTGCGCGTCGAGCCAAGCGCGTCGTTCGGCGGCCGGCTCGACGAGCCGGGGAAAGAACGGCCGCACCTTGAAGCCGTAATCGAAATTCAGCGCCGGCGTCGAACCGGCGGAATGCGCCAGCCGCACCCCAATCTCTTTGCCGCGCGCCTCGATTGCCTCGATCAGCTGCGGCGGGACGTAATGAGCATGAATGTCGATCGGCACGCGGTCCTTCAAATCTTGCTTGGCGAGGTTGCCGACCCGGATGCCGCAGCTAGCGCGCGGGTGACCGACGCATCTCGGCGACGGTGCTGCGCACGGCTTTGACGATGTTCTGATAACCAGTGCAACGGCAAAGATTGGAAGAGAGGAGATCGAGTATGTCGTCGTCGGTGAGGTCGGGATTGGTTTCCAACGCGTTCACCGTCAGCATCAGGAAACCCGGCGTGCAGAATCCGCACTGAAGCGCATGGTGCTCGATGAATGCGCTCTGCACCGGATGCAGCTTGTCGCCGTCGGCAAGACCTTCGACCGTGCGGATGCGCTTGCCCTGGGCCTGGACCGCGAACATCAGGCAGGATCTGATCGCGTCGTTGTCGAGGATCACGGTGCATGCGCCGCACACGCCATGCTCGCAACCGATATGCGTTCCCGTTAGCCCGCATTCGTCGCGGATCACGTCAACCAGCGTCTTTCGCGGCTCGACTCGAACGGCGAAGTCGTGGCCATTGATGTTGAGCTTGATATCGACCTTGTCGCTCATCGCTGGTATTTCGCCGGCGCGCCTGCCCGAGTGCTTGAGTGATACATGCATTTTGTGGCAAGTAAAGCCGAGGGAGACGCACTAAACGCGGCGAACGCCGACGGATGCGAAACGCGCGGTCGCTGAAAGCGCAGGAAACGCTGCGAAGGGAGGAGTACCCATGACGTCCCGTCTGTCACGTCGCACGCTCATCAAGAACACGGCCGGCTCGGCCGTGCTCGCCGGCGTCAGCATGCCGGCAATCGTGCGCGCCCAAGCCGATACGATCCGCATCGGACATCTCACACCGCTCACCGGCTTTCTCGGGCCGCTCGGCGAATACGCGGTCATGGGGGTCAAGCTCGCCGCCGACGAGATCAACAACTCGGGCGGGGTGATGGGCCGCAAGATCGAGCTTGTGATGGAAGACTCGGTCAACCCGCAGACCGCCTCCGCCAAAGCCGAGCGCCTGATCGAGCGCGACAAAGTCGCGATGATCATCGGCGAAATCTCGTCCGCATCCGGACTTGCCATTGGTCAAGTCGCAAACCGTCTGAAGACCGTGTACATCAACACCGGCTGCAATTCCGACGCTCTGCGCGGCTCAAGTTGCAACCCGTACATGTTTCACATCGAGGGCGCAAACTCGATGTACGTGATGGCGGTGGGCCAATACTTGCTGCGCGAGAACCTGGTGCGGGGCAAGAAGTGGTACTCGCTCACGGCGGACTATGCTTTTGGTCATGATCTGCTGCGCGTTGCGAGGAAGTTCATGGAGGCGAACGGCGGTCAATTCGCCGCCGACGAGCTGGTGCCGACCGATGCCACGGACTTTTCTCCCTATCTCCTGAAGGTCCGTCAGGCACGGCCTGATCTCGTGGTTTCGAATCTCGCCGGCAACCAGATCACCAGCTTCCTCAAACAGTATTCCGAATACGGCCTGCCGTTCCCGGTCGCCGGGTTCGGCTTCGACACCGTGGTCGCATGGGGCGCCGGCAAGGGTAATTTTTCCGGCATCTGGCCGCTGGTGTGGCATCACCTCGTCGATACGCCGAGCTCGAAGAAATACGTCGAAGTCTTCCAGAAGAAATACGGCAAACTTCCCGACAATCAATCATGGGGCGACTACAACTCGCTCAAGATCGTGGCGCAGTCGATGGCGGAGACCAAATCTACCGACCCACAAAAGCTTGCAGAGCATCTGCGCAAGGGCGCGAAGTTCGACGTGATGAAGGCGCGCGAAGCGTATTTTCGCCCGTACGACAATCAGATGGTCATGGAGATGTATGCGGTGCGCGCCAAGGATCCAACGAAGATGAAGGATCAGTGGGACATCTACGACGCGCTCGGCACCGTCCCCGGTCCCAACGAGGACATGGAGGTCATCGCCCCGCCGAAAGACGGCAGCTGCAAGATCGGGTGAGAAAATCGCGGCGGATTACCACGCGATCAATTCGGCGTGCCACCCCCCGGACCCTGGCGTCGCCGGGGGCGGCATGACCACCGGCTTTGCAGCATCTGTCCCGCTTGCGCGGGGACGGCAGAAATGAGCTGATCAACGGCGCTAGTGCCCCTGCCGGGAGTGGCCGCGTGCAGCTCATTTTCATACTCGAACAGGTTCTCAACGGGCTCCTGGTCGGCGCATATTACCTGCTGATCGCGCTTGGCTTGTCGCTGATCTTCGCGCTCGGGGGCATCGTCAACCTCGCGCATGGCGGCTTCTACGCGATCGGCGCCTATCTTGCGGTGATCCTGGCGGGACGCATCGGGTTCGCCGGCGCGCTTGTCATTTCGCCCGTTGCCGTCGGCGTGATCGGCATCGCCGTCGAGCGGTTGCTGTTTCGCCGCTTCTATCGGTCCGACCCGATCTTGAGCCTGCTGTTGACCTTCGGACTTGCGATGGTGATCGAGCAGGGTCTGCGCATCGTGTTCGGCGCAACGCCCCTTCCGTTCTCGATCCCGCCCGAGCTGCGCGGCCAGATCTTCATCGGTGACTTCATCTACTCGCGTTACCGCCTCATCATCTTGGCCGTGGCTGCGGCCGCCGTCACGGCGACGTGGTTCATCGTCTACCGCACGGCGTTCGGCCGCGTCGTGCGCGCCGGCGTGCAGAACCCCGACGTGGTCGGCGCGCTCGGCATTTCGCTCGCGCCGTACATGACGGCAATCGCCGCGCTCGGCGTCGGGCTCGCCGGGCTTGCCGGCGTGCTGCTCGCCCCGATCTCCGGCGTGCACCCGGCCATGGGGGCGGAGATCCTCACCGCGGCTTTCGTCGTGGTCGTGATCGGCGGCTTGGGCTCGTTCTGGGGCGTGATCGCCGCCGCCCTTCTGGTCGGAGTCGTGCGCGGTGTCACCATCTACTTCAACCCGTCCTGGGGGGAAGCCTCGATGTATCTGCTGATGGCGCTGGTGCTGCTGGTGCGGCCGCGCGGCCTGTTCGGCGAGCGCATCCAAAAATTCGAGTAGCCGAAATGCGCGAGGAACATACCCCGCTTGTCGTTGCGGCGCTCGCGCTCGCGCTGCTTCCCTTCGCGCTTGACCTCGCCGGGCTGCCGCTGCGGTCGGCGATCGATGTGGTCGTATTCGCTATCGCCTGCATGGGGCTCAACGTGCTCCTCGGCCATACCGGGCTGGTATCGTTCGGCCACGGCGCATGGTTCGGGCTCGGCGCGTATGCCGCGGCGCTGAGTCAGCGCTACTGGTTTCCAGGCGCGATCATTCTGCCCTTCCTGTTCGCAATCCTTTTCGTGGCCTCGGCCGCGCTCCTTTCCGGCGCGCTCATTCTACGGCGGCGCGGCGTCTATTTTTCGCTGCTCACCCTGGCGCTGACCGCGCTCCTCTTCGCCATCGGCTACCGCTGGACCGAGCTCACGGGCGGCGAAAGCGGCCTGGGCGGTGTGACCCGTGCGAACGTGCTCGGCCTCGATCTCGAATCCGACCGCGTCTACTATTGGGCCGTCGCGGCGATCGGGATGGCCGTGTGCTATCTGCTCTGGCGCTTTCACCGATCGCCAGTCGGCACCGTGTTGGTGGCGATCCGCGAGAACGAGCAGCGCGCGCGTTTCCTCGGCTATCCAACCAACCGCTACAAGCTGATCGGCTTCGTGCTATCGGCCGCCGTGGTGGCGATCGCAGGCACACTGTCGGTGTTCAATCACCGCTTCGCCTCGGCAGAGCCGCTCGCCGTGTCGTTCTCGGGAGAGCTAGTCGCGATGGTGGTGATCGGCGGGATGCGCAGCTTTCTCGGGCCTGCGCTCGGCGCGTTGTTCTTCATCCTCTTTCGCGAATTCCTGTCGATCTGGACGCCGCACTGGCTGTTCTATTTCGGCCTGTTGTTCGTCGGCTTCATCGTATTCTCTCCGACCGGGCTCGTCGGCGTCGCCGGACGCATCATGGAGCCGTTCCGCAAGCGCACGATCGAAGCGGCGGCTATGGCCGGACGCCAAGCCGCCGCACAAGCGGACTTGCCACAGATCTATCGGCGCGCCGCCGCGAGCGAGGCGCCGGTGCTGCGCGCACGCGGTCTGGTCAAACGGTTCGGCGGCATTCACGCGGTTGACGGCATCGATCTCGCGGTCAAAGACCGCACGCTGCACGCGCTGATCGGCCCTAACGGCGCCGGCAAGACCACTGCCTTCAATCTCCTGTCGGGCCTTTTCGCGCCCGATGCCGGCGCCATCGAGCTGGAAGGCCGCTCGATCGTCGGCCTGAAGCCAGAGGACATCACTGCAGCAGGCATCGGCCGCTCTTTCCAAATCACCAATCTCTTCGGCGGACTGTCGGCCGAGGAAAATCTGCGGCTTGCCGTGCAGGCTCGCAGCGCCAGCCGCTTCGCCCTGTGGCGGTCAGCCGCCGCGGGCACGGAGGTGAACGAGGCGACCGCCGAGCTCGTCGCCTTTCTCGGCCTTGCCGGCATCGAAGGCGCGGAAGCGGCCTCGCTCTCCTATGGCGGCCAGCGCCTGCTCGATATGGGGCTTGCCGTTGCCACCCGGCCGCGCATTCTGCTGCTCGACGAGCCGCTCGCCGGGCTCGCCGCCGCCGAGCGCACGCGCATCGCCGCGCTGCTGAGGACCATCGCGGCGGAGATTCCCGTGCTGCTGGTCGAACACGACATCGATCGCGTCTTCCAGATCGCCGACCATGTCACCGTCATGAACGAGGGCAAGGTCTTGGTCGACGGCACGGTCGAGGACGCGCGCAGCGACGCCAAGGTGCGCGAAGTCTATATCGGCTCCGGCGTCGCAGTGCTCGCCGCCAAGCCGCGGGTCTCAGCGGCCGGCACGACGCCGCTACTCGTCGTCGACAAGATCGACACCTTCTACGGCAAGAGCCATATCCTCAACGCCGTCTCGCTCGATGTGCGCGAGCATGAAATCTTGGCATTGCTCGGTCGCAACGGCGCCGGCAAATCGACACTGTTGAAGACGGTGATCGGGATCGCCCCGCCCGCCGCCGGCGTCATTCGCTTGGCCGGCGAGAATACGGCGGGGTTTGCCTCGGCCGAGATCGCCCGGCGCGGCATCGGGTACGTCCCCCAGGGTAGAGGCCTTTTCGCCGGCATGACGGTGGCCGACAATCTCACGCTCGGCCGCCTCAAGCGCATGACCGGCAGCGGCATCCATTGGGACGACGAGCGCATCGCCTCGTATTTCCCGCGCCTGACCGATCGCTGGCATTCGCCGGCGGACTATCTTTCGGGCGGAGAACAACAGATGTTGGCGGTCGCGCGCGCGCTTGCCGGCGACGTGCGCGTGCTGCTGCTCGATGAGCCGTTCGAGGGGCTCTCTCCGGCCGTTACCGAGGAACTGTTCGAGGCGTTCGACCGGCTACGCTATGATGTCGCAATCGTCATCGTCGACCATCATCTCGATCTCGCGCTCGCGCTCTCGGACCGCACGGTGGTGTTGGAGCGCGGCTCCGTCACCTGGACCGGTCCTTCGCATGCCCTGCGAGACGATCTCGCGCTGAGGAGAAAGATGCTGTGGATGTGAACAATCGCGTCGCCGTGGTCGGAGCCGGTTTGATCGGTCGCTCATGGGCGATCGTGTTTGCGGCCGGCGGCTTCGAGGTCGCGCTCCACGATATCAGCCGCGATGTCGTCGATGCCGCGCGCGTGCTCATTGGGCAGGGGCTGC
>Ga0207665_10000501_pt1 | contig 26492 bp, 19 predicted proteins | sample LARL112metaG_FD_184351 | JGI IMG/M metagenome (GOLD analysis project Ga0207665, IMG submission 184351) | Corn, switchgrass and miscanthus rhizosphere microbial communities from Kellogg Biological Station, Michigan, USA - LAR L11-2 metaG... | ecosystem: Host-associated > Plants > Roots >... | reverse complement strand
GCGCTCAGCGCTGTGGTGAGCCGTTCGTCCAGCTCCGCGCGCGTGAGCCGGCCCTCGGCGAAGTGGTCGCGGAGGCTGGCCACGGCCTGTTCCCGGTCGGCGTCCGAGGCCCGGATCTGGTCAGCCGGCGGCTGGCTGGGCGCGCGGGCGGCGGCGCCCGGGCCGAGCAGCCCTTCGGCGGCATCCAGCCACCGGATAACCGAGTCCAGCCGGAACATCTCGGCGTAGCTGGCCAGGGCGCGGCCCGGGCTCTGCCCGGCCCCGTCCCGCCTGGCCCCGGTCCGCCGCTGCATCAGCTCGATGAGGTGCCGGCGGTGCGCCTGGATCACCTCGTGCACGTCGGTGCCGGGCACCTGCCCGGCCAGCTGGATCTTCAGTATTAGCTCATCGCCGGGCAGAGCGCCTGGAGCGGGCGTCGTGCGCAGCCATCCGGCCAGCTCCCGCTGACCACCGGCGGTGATCCGGAACTCTTGCCGCGGCTCGTCTGCCCCGGCGGTGCCGGCGCATTCCACCAGCCCGGTCCGCTCGAGCCGGGTCAGGGCCGGGTACACCTGGCGGGCGTTCAGCGGATGCATGCCGCTGGGACCGGACGTGAGCTCCGCACGGAGCCACCGGCCTGACCTCGGTCCGCCAGCCAGCAGCGCGAGCAGGGCAAAATGAACGTTCATGGCACCACACCCTGGCAATATGCCGGGGAATATACTGGGTATACAAGCCTCAAGCAAGCGGGCTGGGTGGCATCAGGTGGTGCTGGACACTGGGGCCAGTGACCTAGCCGGGACCCGCATTCCGGGCATGACAACAATCAGCAACTGTCTCCCCGCCCGGCCAAGGCGTCGCCTGCTGGTTTCCCGCCCTGGACACCGGGCCGCCGCCGCCCGCCGCTGGGCTCGCGGCCGGCGGTGAGCGGTGCTGCCGCTCTGGGCAGCGGGGCCCGGCGGGCCCGGGTCCTGGGGCGAGTAACCAGGTAATAGGCCGTAGTCGCGGTGATCACCGCCCCGGTCGGGACAAGAACCAGAAGCTCGAACTGCCCGCGCTGCGACGCGAAGCCCGCGGGCAGGGACGCGTCCGGATCAGCGGTGCCGAGTCCGGGCCAGAGGAGGCAGACAGCGGCCAGCAAGGACCAGCCAGTGGCCAGGCCCGTGACGAGCCAGGCGATACGGACTCCGCCGGGTACCCGGAAGGTCCGCTTCAGGCCGGGCTCGCGCAGCCGGAGGGCCACGAATGCGGGGAAGATCAGCAGGTAGGCCAGCACGATCAGCGCGATCGAGACCACCAGGGCGGCGGAGAAATACTTCTGGTTGTCCCGGCCCGCGACGGCGAGATACGCGGCCGTCGCCAGGAACGAAACCCCACCGGACACCAGGCCCATGACCACCGGCACCCCGCTGCGCGGGGAGATCCGGCCCAGCACCCGGGGCCCGGCGCCGTCCAGGCACGCGGCGGCCTGGGCCCGCCCGGCGCCCATGATCCAGGCCGAGCCGCTGGCCATCAGGACCCAGAGGAATACGATCGCGCAAACCCAGCCCAGCAGCCGCCCCCAGCCGGTGAGGACCGGCGTACCGTCCGCGGCAATCGAGCCGCCGTAGCTGGTGAGCACGGTCTGGATCGCGTCGATCAGGCCGTGCAGCGAGGTGATCTGCCCGGCGGGCAGCACGATCAGCACCGCCAGGATCGGGATGCCGTACATCAGCGCCTGGCCGATTCCCGCCCGGGCAATCGCGACCGGGATATCGCGGCGCGGATCGGTCATCTCCTCGGCGGCGGTCGCGGGCAGCTCGACTCCGACGAACGAGTACAGCAGGACCGGGACGATGGCGATGAAGACCGCGCCGGACGGGCTGAGGTCGCCAGCGGAGATGCCGTGCACCCCGTTCCGCATGCCGTACAGCACGACGCTCAGGGTGAAGAAGGCCAGCAGCCCGATCTGCCCGATCGCGCCGCTGGTGGGAATCCACTTGCCGAACCGCAGCGGGATGATCGCAGCCACCGTGGCCACCGCGATGAATACGGTTCCGAACAGGTACAGGCCGGCCAGCGACAGGCCACCCAGGAACTGCTGGTAGACCGCCATCGCCACGACCGCGACCGACCCGCCGAGCCACATCGGCGTCCCGGCCCAGTAAAAGAGCGACGTCAGGGCGCCGGCGTAGCGGCCAAACGCCCGCCGGACCCAGACGTAAGCGCCGCCCTCTTCGGGGAGAGCAGACCCGAGTTCGGCGCTGATCAGCGCCGAGGGGATGAAAAAGGTAACGAAGAGCACCACCAGCCAGGTGAACGTCTCGCCGCCGCCGACCGCGATCGCACCGATCGTGTCGACCACCACCATCGCGGAGATGAGGAAGAAGATCGTGTCCAGCCGGCCCAGCACCCGCCGGAGCTTTCTCCGCTCGGCAGCGCTATTCAGAGCGGTCATGACGATCGTGCGGGGACCGGTACCCGGGCCGGTGGCCGCCTCGGCGGGAAGGACCAGAAGCGGTACCACGGTGCCCTCGGTGCGCGGCGATCGGCGACGGCGGCCACCTCGTCCACGGCCCGGTCGACCTCGTCCAGGGTGTTGTAGAGGTAGAAGCTCAGGCGGCAGCTCGCGGGCGGGGACAGCCCCAGCGCGTGATGTGCGAGTGTCGCGCAGTGGCACCCCGCGCGGGCCTCGATCCCGGCCCGGTTCAGGCCTTCCGCCAGGCTGACCGGGTCGTGGCCAGCGATGTTGAACGCGACCAGCGAGGTGCGGCGCGCTGCTTCGGCTGGCCCGTAAATAGCCAGTCCCGGGACAGCCCCGAGCCGGGCCAGCGCCCGGCTGGTCAGGAGCTGGTTCCACCGGGAAATGCGGTCCATGGCGTCCCGGACGGTGGCGCGCTCAAGGGGCTGGGCGGTCCGGAAATAGGTGGCGTGGTCCGGCGTGAGCGCCAGGTCGAGCAGCACGCGCAGCGCCTGCGCCGAGACAATCGTGCCGAGGATGTTGGGCGTGCCGGCGGCGTACTTCCACGGCGGCGCGCTGTACTCGACATGATCAGCAAAGACGTGCCTTTCCGCGACCATGTCACCGCCGTACAGGAACGGCAGCGCGGACGCCAGCAGGTGCTCCTTGGCGTAGAGCACTCCAACCCCGAACGGCGCCAGCATTTTGTGAAAGGAGAACGCCAGGAAATCCACGTCCAGGTCCTGCACGTCGACGAACGATCCGGGTACCAGCTGAGCTCCGTCGACCAGCAGGTAGGAACGCCGCTGCCCGCTGGGTTGCCGGTATCCGCTGGCATCGGCCAGCGCCCGGACGGCGCCCAGGTCGGGGCGGGTGCCCAGGAAATTCGACGCGCCGGTGCAGCATACGAGCTTGGTACGGGCGTCGATCAGCGAGGCCAGGTGGTCGAGGTCAAGCTGGCCGGTGACCGGGTCGAAACGCGCCAGGCGGTAGTCCACCTTCCGTCCCAGCCGGGGCAGGATCTCCCGGCCCATCGCATACCAGGGCACGTAGTTGGAGTTGTGCTCCATCATCGTGGTCACGACATTGTCGCCATCGCGGAACTCGGTCAGCAGTGAGTACATGACCGCGTTGATGGCCTCGGTCGTGTTCCGGTACACGGCGATGCTGGCCCGGCCCGGTGCGCCGATGAATTGGGCGATCGTGTCAAAGGACCCCTCGAAAAGCGCGGTCGTCGCCTGAGAGGCGCTTGATTGCCCCCGGTGGACGTTTTCGTATCCCGGCGCCAGCGACTGATAAAGCCCCAGCAGCTCAGCTGGCGGCTGGGTGCTCGCCGCATTGTTCGTGACGATCCGGCCGGCCTTCGGGAACGCAAAGTGCCGGCGGATGGCCTGGACGTCCAGCTGGTCAGCATTCATCGAGCGCCCCCCGGGTCCCGGCCGGCCCGGCTCGCGAATGCCCGGGACGGCCCGACGCCGTATTTTGGTGTGGTGGTCATCGGTATGGTCGGCCCCCAGGATCAGACACGACGCTGTCAGCGTTCTGTCTGCCTAGTCCGAATGCCGCGATACGGCCGCTCTCCTTTTTTCAGAGCACCCCCATGACGGCCAGATACATCGACGTCTGCTTGCTCGGCCCGATCGAGGCACGTGCGGCGCCCGGAACGCGGCTCGAGGTCCCCCGGGGCCGGCCGCTGACGCTGCTGGCGCTGCTGCTCACCCGCCGCGATGACGTCGTGTCCTCCGATGTGGCCACGGAAGCGCTGTGGCCAGCCCGTCCACCGAAGGATCCGCGCAACGCCCTCCAGCTGGCGGTTTCCCGGCTGCGGCGGGCGCTCGCGGGCAGCGCGGGCCCGCTGGCCGAGCCGGCGCCGGATGTCGTCGCCGGTGTCGCGGGGGGATACTCGCTGAGACTGCCCGCCGGCTGGGTGGACGCTGACCGGTTCGAGACGCTGGCGCAGGCCGGCCGGGCCCAGCTCGCCCGCAATGAGGCCGCGGACGCCGCGAGCACGCTGCGCGGTGCGCTGAGCATGTGGCGCGGTCCGGCCTTCGCCGATGTCCGTGACGAGCCGTTTGCCCAGGCCTCGATCGGGCGGCTGGACGAGCTGCGGATCGCGGCCATCGCCGACCGGATCGATGCCGACCTGGCCCTGCGACGCCACGCTCAGGTCGTGGGTGAGCTGGAGACGCTCGTCGGCCAGCATCCGCTGCGCGAGCGGCTGCGTGCTCAGCTGATGCTCGCGCTGTACGGAAGCGGGCGGCAGGCCGAGGCCCTGGCCGTCTACCGCCATACTCGCCGCCTGCTGATCGAGGAACTAGGCGTCGAGCCGTCCAGGGAACTGCGCGATGCCCATCAGCTCGTGCTGCGCCAGGGTGAGCTGCCGCAGCCGGCTGCCAGGGCGGCGCTGCCCGATACCGTGCGGTTGCGGGCACCGGCCCGCCGGAGGCTGCTCACCTGCCTGGTCGCGGTGCCACACGAGGCGAAGCGGCCTGGCACCCAGTCCGACCCGGAGGCAGTCCGTGCCGCCCTGCTCGGCCTGAGGGCGCGGATTGCCGCGATATGCGATGCCCACCATGGATTCGTGCGCGACAGCGAGGCGGCCGCCTTCACCGTTGTCTTCGGGTGGCCGCACTCCCGGGAGAACGACGTCCTGAACGCCGTGATAGCTGCCCGGCAGCTGGTAAGTGGCCGGGTGGGCGGCCCAGCCGGGAGCTCCCCGCACCAGCCGCTGCCGCTCGGTGTCGGCGTGGCCACCGGGGAAGTGGTGACGACGCCGGGCCCAGCAGCCCCACTCCTGCTCGGGGATCTCGCCGAGCAGGCCGGAGCCCTGGCGCGCGCGGCCAGCCAGGGCCAGGTGCTGGTGGCATCATCCACCTGGCAGCTCGTCTCGCATGCCGCGCACGGGTCCAGGCACCCGGCCGGCCCGGCCCTCCCCGGTGATCACCCGGCAGCAATTGTGCTGGCGGACGTCGACGCCGACGCCGCCTCGATCCAGCGACGGTGGGAGGGCCAGTACATCGGCCGGCAGGCGGAGCTCGGCCTGCTCGGCGGTGCGTTCAGCGCCGTCCGCATGGGCGGCGCCGGGCAGCTCGTGACGCTGCTCGGCGAACCCGGGATTGGCAAGACCCGGCTTTCCCTGGAGTTCGAGCGCCTGGTGCGCCCCGATGCGATCGTGCTCCGGGGCCGCTGCCGGCTGTACGACGAGGGCATTCCGTACCGGGCGGTCCAGGAGATCCTTGACGGGGCGGCCGGCGGCGCGGCGCCGGACGAGTGGCTGATGAGCATCGGCATCAGTCAGGAAGCCCGTGACGTCATCCTGGCGGTGCTCGGCCGCGGCCAGGGGCGCACGGGCGGGCAGACCCACTGGGCCATCGGGCGCGTCATGGCCGCCATCACGCGGCGCTTTCCCGCGGTGGTCATCGTCGATGACGTCCAGCACGCCTCGCCGGAAGTGCTCGACCTGCTTGAGGCGCTGGCGCAGCCGCTGCGGGGCCTGCCGGTGCTGATGATCTGCCTGGCCAGACCGGAACTACTGCAATCGCGCCCGGAGTGGGCAAGCGGCTGGCGCTCGGCCCGGACGCTGACGCTGCCGCCGCTGGGCGAAGCGGAGATCCGCGCGCTGCTCGCCCAGCTCGTCCCGGAGGATGCCGGCCGCGCGGACCCTGGGCTACCGGCCGCCACCAGGAGCGACCTGGTCGCCACCGCAGCTGGGAATCCGCTTTTTCTCGAACAGCTCGCCCGGCATCTCCAGGAAAAGCCCGGCGGCCAGACGTCATTCCCGCCGGCCTTGCACGGGTTGCTCGCGTCCCGGCTCGATCTGCTTCCCCACGACGAGCGGATGCTCCTCGAGCGCGGGTCCGTCGAGGGAGAGCTGTTCCACCTGGAGTCGGTCGCGGCCGGTCGTGGCCCGGGAAACTCAGCCGCGATCAGCGGGCCCGGCCTGGACCGGGCCCTGGATGCATTGATCAGGCGGGATCTCGTCGCCCCGGTCGCTGGCGGCGGCCTCGGCGGCCGCTCGGCGCTCGGCTTCCGGCACCCGCTGATCCGCGAGGCCGCCTACGCCATGCTGACCAGAGCCGACCGGGCCCGGCTGCACGAGCAGCATGCTGACTGGCTGAGCCAGCTGGCGCCACCCGAGCCCGCAGGCGCCGCCCGCCAGGCTTCCCACCTGGAACGGGCGCACGAACATCTGCTGGCCATCGGCGACCCCAGCCGCCGGGCGGCGGCCATCGCGGCCCGGGCCGGCCGGCTGCTCACCGACGCGGCGCGGCAGGCACATCGCAGCGGTGAGCTGGCCACCGAGACCGGATTCCTCGAGCGCGCCCGGCGGGTGCTCGGGCCGCAGTCAGCTGCTGCAGTGGAGCTGCTGCCCATCCTGGCCTCCGCGCTCGTCGAGGCGGGAACGTTCGACCGCGCGGCAGACGTCGCCGCGCTCGGTGCCAGCGAGGGAGCGCGGCTCGGGCTGCCCGCGGTGCGCTGGCGATCCGCCGTCGAGCTCGAGCGGACGAGCCTGTATACCGGGCCCGACGCCGTCGATGCCGGGGCAAGCCTGGATGTGGTCAGGCAGGCTAGCGAGGTCTTCACCCTGCTCGGTGACGACCTCGGCCTGGCCAGGGCGCACTATCTGCATGCCGAGCTGCTGTGGATGAGCGGAGCGCCGGACAGCGCGCGAGAGCACTGTGAGCAGCAGGTGCGCCACGCCAAGCGGATCGCCGCTGGTTTCGAGGTCGCCGCCGGGCAGACATACATCGCCTGGTCCCTGGTCGACGGCTGTACCCCGGTGCAGCAGGGACTGCGCCGGCTGACCGGGCTCACGGCGGAGGCAGCGGGTGACCGCGTTGCCCGGCTTGGGCTGCTCGGGTTCCAGGCGGTACTGCAGTCGATGGCCGGGGACCAGGACGAGGCGGGCACGCTGATGGAGCACTCCCGCCAGGGGCTTGCCGACCTCGACCTGAACATGACGGGCGCCGCAATGGCACTCTTCGACGCCCGGATGCGGCTGCGAGCCGGCGACCGCGGTGGTGCCGGGAAGGCAATCCAGGACGCGCTGCGCACCGGGCGGCGAGGGGGCGACCGGTGGGTCGAGTCCACCGCTCTGGTAGATCTCGCGCACGTCGTTATCGCCGGGGGCGGCCGGCCGGATGCGGCCCGGGCCATCGCGGAGATCGACACCGTGCCAGCCCCCCATGACACCGAATGGCTGGTTCGCCGGCTGACCGCGCACTCGTTGTTCGCGTCCCTGAACGCGGATCACGAAGTGGCGGTCAGCGCGGCGTCGGATGCCGCGGCCCGGGTCGATGGCACTCAGTTCCTGCCGCTGCGCAGCCATGCGCACTGGACCCGGGCCCGCGCCCTCTATTACGCGGGGCGCCGCGGCGAGGCGGTCAGGGCACGCGAGACCGCGCGGGCGCTGGCCCTGGCGAAAGGAGATCTCGCGTTCGCGGCGTCCCTCGACCCGTTTCCGCCCCCCGGCCAGTAAGGCTGCCGGGACGGTGCGGCTCAGGCGCAGCCGTCACTCAATCCCGGCGTTCACCATTCTCCCGAGGACCTCGTACTTCTCCGGGTTCCTCCTGCGCAGCACCAGCGCCAGCCCGATGCCGACGACCAGCCAGCCGAGGCAGAGCCACGGGATGATGTCCACCCAGATGATCGAGCCGCCGATCTTGTCCAGGTTGGACCACAGCAGCCAGAGGACCGCGCCCATGGCGACCACCGACAGGGCAGGGATGATCTCCGTGGTCCACAGGTTCCGCTCGTGCGCGAACTCGGGCCGGCGGAAATGCGCGATGGTGGCCAGTGAGGACAGCGTCTGGTTCACCAGCACGGAGAACGTGGCCACGATCGCGAACCAGCCGAACAGCTCGTAGTAGGGGGCGTTCTGGAAGTTGGCGAACGCCTGGGCCGACTTGCTTGAGTACCAGATGATCAGGAACAGCCCCAGCAGGCAGGCCACGATCACCGTGGTTGCCGCGTTGGCCACGTGCGGGCTCTTCCAGCGGGGGTGGGTCCGGCCCAGGCTTGGGTGGAAGATCTTCTCCCGGCCGATCACGTAGAAGTAGCGCGAGTTCGTGTTGTGGAAGGACAGCGCGCAGGCAAAGGACGAGGTCAGGATCAGCCACTCCATGACGTCGGTCACCCACTTGGCGGCGAACTGGGTGGTGACGCCGTAGTAGAAGTTACCGCCGTTGGTCGCGGCCTGGTGGACCGCGGCGTGCAGGCCCCACCCGGTGATCACGGCCCAGGACACGATGGCGAAGAACAGGCCGCCCCCGATGACGCTGATGAACAGGGCCTGAGCCCCGATCCGCCGTGGGTTGCGTGATTCCTCGGCGTAGTTCGGGATCGTCTCGAACCCGACCCAGGACCACACGGCAAAGAAGATGCCGACTCCCGGGGCGAGGCCCTTGAACGCGTTCACGGGGTTAATCGGGGCCACCGACACACCGGTCGGGCCGCCGCCGTGGGCGAACACCGCCACCGCCATGATCGTCAGCACGACGATCTCCAGGATCAGCGCCACCCCGAGCACCCGGGTGCTCAGCCGGACGTCGAAGTAAGCCAGCGTGAAGCTGACGGCCAGCGCGCCGAAGGCGAGCCACGGCCAGGGTATGCCCACGTGGAAGAACTGCTGGATGGTGATGTTGCCGAAGTAGCCGAACGCGCCGTACAGCGAGCACTCCACGAACGCGTAGGCGAAGATCGACAGCCACCCGGCGGCCATGCCCATCGGGCGCCCGAGCCCGTGGCTGGTGAACGAGTAGAAGCCGCCCGAGGAGGGAACGCTGCGCATCATCTTGACGTAGCCAACTGAGAACAGGACCAGCACCACGATCCCGACCCAGAACCCGGCGGGCGCGCCGGTCCCGTTGCCGAGCCCGACGGCCAGCGGCACGTTGCCGAGCTGCCCGGTCAGCGGCGACATGGCGGCGAACGAGATGAACAGCACGCCGCCGAGCCCGATGGCCCGCCTGCGCAGCTTTTGGACGTCCTCGCGCCCAGAGATGTCCAGCGATGCCGAGGACACCGTCACGGCCGAGGAGCTGTCCTCCGCCCGGCCGGAACCCACAGCGTCCATATGTCCCTCCCGACTCGGTGCCCGCAGGTCACGAAGCCGCGCAGGGATGCGCTGACTCCGTCAAGCCGTCGCATTGCTACTGGTGGATGGGAGCCCGAACTCGGCGCTGAGCGCCTGGCCTTGTCGTGTACTTTGGTCTGCTCTGCGAACCATAAGACCATTGGTGAACGGCTGTCAACGGGCAGGTGAGCCGCCCGCGGGATCGGCCGCCGTGACATAGGCGGCCGAGATGCCACCGTCGACCAGGAACTCGGTGGCGTTGACGTAGGAGGAAGCGTCGCTGGCCAGGAACGCCACTGCTTCGGCGATCTCGCTGGCCCGGGCGAACCGGCCGGGCGGGACATGGACCAGCCGGCGCGCGGACTCCCCGGCGCTGAACAGCGTCCGCAGCAGCGGCGTGTCCACCGGGCCGGGGCACAGCGCGTTGACCCGCACCCCCTGCTTGGCGAACTCGATGCCCAGCTCGCGGGACAGGGACAGCACGCCGCCCTTGGACGCGGTGTAGGCGATCTGGGACACCGCCGAGCCCATCGTGGCGACCAGCGACGACGTGTTGATCACCGAGCCCCCGCCACCCTGCAGCAGGTACGGGATACCGTGCCGGCAGCACAGGAAGATGCTGGTCAGGTTGACCTCGATCACCCGGTGCCAGGTTTCCAGCTCGGTGTCGAGCACCGATCCGTCCTCGGGCAGCGCGATTCCCGCGTTGTTGAACAGCACGTCAATGCGCCCGAAGCGGTCCGCCACCGCCTGGTAGGTCGCGCGGACCTGGTCCGGGTCAGTCAGGTCCGCGGTCAGGAAGAGCGCTGCGTCCGCCTCTCCCCGCACGTCCACACCGGCGACGGTCGCGCCTTCCCGGGTGAAGACCCCGACCGTCTCACGGCCGATGACGCCCGCGGCGCCGGTCACCACGCAGACCTTGCCGTCCAGTGAGCCCGTGCCCATTCAGGCGCTCCGTAGGTACTTTGATCTAGCCTTCATACCATTGGACCTTAGGGCCGCCCAGGTCAGCGTGGCAATCCCTGTTGACACCTGGCCAGCGGGCGTGGCAGCGTACGCTCTAAGGTTTGGGTTGTGGACCAATGGTCCATTGCGGCGGCAACGCCCGGGAGGCCGTGATTTCTCTGGGGACGAGTCCCGGCGGCACGGTGGACATCGACGTGGCCGTGGTGGGCGCCGGCTTCTCGGGTCTTTACATGCTGCACCGCCTGCGCGGGCTTGGGCTGCGGGCCCGGGTTTTCGAGCGGGGGACCGACGCCGGGGGAACGTGGTTCTGGAACCGCTACCCGGGTGCCCGGTGTGACATCGAGAGCGTGGACTACTGCTACTCGTTCTCCAGCGAACTCCTGGCCGGGTGGACGTGGACGGAGCGGTATGCCGCCCAGCCCGAGATCCTGCGCTACCTGGGTCACGTCGCCGACCGCTTCGGCCTGCGCCGGGACATCCAGTTCAGCACGCGGGTCACGGCGGCGCGCTACGACGGGGCCGGGAACCGGTGGCTGGTATCCACGGACACCGGTGAGGTGGTGGCAGCCCGCTACTGCGTGCTGGCGGTGGGCAACCTGTCCTCGGTGCAGCGCCCGGACTTCCCCGGGCTCGGCAGCTTCCGGGGCGAGTGGTACCACACCGCGCAATGGCCTGCCAGCGGCGTGGACGTCCAGGGTCAGCGGGTCGGGATCGTGGGGACCGGGTCAACGGCGATCCAGGCGCTGCCGCAGATCGCGAAGCGGGCGGCCCGGGTGCACGTGTTCCAGCGGACCCCGAACTACTCCATGCCCGCGCAGAACCGCCCGCTGCCACCAGGCGAGCTTCGCCAGGTGCTCGGCGGGTACCCGGCGCGCCGCCGGATGGCCGAGGAATCCGACGCTGGCGTTCCGGTCGCCCCGCCGGAGCGGTCGGCGCTCGAGGTCACCCCGGCCGAGCGCAGGCGGAAGTACGAGGCTGGATGGCAGCGCGGTGGCATCAACGCCCTGTCCTACGCGTTCACCGACTTCTTCACCGACGAGCAGGCGAACTTCACGGCGCAGGAATTCGCCCGCGAGAAAATCCGCCAGATCGTCCGCGATCCCGCGGTGGCCAGGGCGCTGAGCCCCGTGCACCACATCGGCACCAAGCGCACGTGCGTGGATACCGGCTACTTCCAGACCTACAACCACGACCATGTCGGGCTGGTCGACGTGCGCAGGTCACCGATCACCGCGGTAACCCCGCGGGGCCTGGCGACAACCGCCCGCGAATACGGGCTGGACGTGATCGTCTTCGCGACCGGGTTCGATGCAATCACCGGGGCCCTGCTGGAGATCGACATCCGCGGCCGGGACGGCCTGCCCCTGGCCGCGAAATGGGCGGCCGGCCCGCGCACCTACCTCGGCCTGTGCGTGGCGGGATTCCCCAACCTGTTCATGATCACCGGCCCCGGCAGCCCTTCGGTCCTCAGCAATATGGTGGTATCGATCGAGCAGCACGTGGACTGGATCACCGGCTGCCTGGAGTTCCTCGGGAACCAGGGGCTGGATCGCATCGAGGCGTCAGCCGGGGCTGAGGAGGCGTGGGTGCGGCACGTCAACGAGCTCGCCGGCGCGACCCTCTACCCGCAGGCCGCGTCGTGGTACGTCGGCGCCAACATCCCCGGAAAGCCGCGGGTGTTCATGCCTTACGTGGCCGGGTGCGGGATGTACCGGCACGAGTGCGGCGCGGTTGCCGAGCGCGGATACCAGGGATTCCTTCTTGGCGCCGGCTCGTCAGCCCAGGCGGCGCGGACGGGGAGCGGGTCGTGACGGGTTCCGGCATCCCGGCCGACGCGGCCGGGTTCGCCCGCTGGTGCGAGGCCGAGGGCATCCACACGGTGGTCGCCGGGGCCGGCGACATGCACGGAATCTGGCGCGGCAAGCGGCTCCCGGTCGCCGACTTCCTGGCCAAGGCCGGGCGGGGAGTCCCATTCAGCGACGTGGTCCTGGTCCTCACCCACTCCGAGGACACCGACGAAGGGCAGGAGCTCGTCGAGCCGCCCGGCGGCGCCGCCTACCCGCTGTACTTCCCGCGCAAGGAACAGGGCTTCCCGGACATCTTCGCGCTGCCTGACCTGTCCACGGCACGGCGCCTGCCCTGGCATCCGGGCACGATCGGCGTGCTCGGCGAATTCCATCTCCCCAGCGGGGCGGAAGTACCCCTCGACCCCCGGGCCGCGCTGCGGCGGCTGATCAGCCGGGCCCGCTCGCACGGCCTCGAGCCGAAGATCGGCCTGGAGTACGAGCTGTACCTGTTCCGCGGTGACCTGGCCGCGCTGGCCACGGCCGGCTGGCAACTGGAGCCGCTCCGGGCCCGGCCCTACACGTACGGCGTTTACGGCGGCAGCCTGGACGAGGACCTGATCCAGGAGATCCGCAGCCAGCTGGCGGGGGCCGGGATCCGGGTCGAGGCCTGCAACCCGGAGACTGGGCCCGGGCAGTTCGAGCTCAACCTCCATTACGATGACGCGCTCAAGGCGGCTGATGACGGATTCGTGTACAAGAACGGGGTCAAGGAAATAGCGGCACGAAATGGCTACCTGGCCTCATTCATGGCCAAGCCGCGCCGCGACTGGGCCGGGTCGTCCTGCCATATCCATCAGTCTCTGTGGGAGCGGGGCAGCGGCCGGAATCTGTTCTTCGATCACGAGCTTGGCCGTGGGCTGTCGGAAACGGCCCGCCATTACGCGGGTGGGCTGCTGGCCACCATGCGGGAGTTCACCGCGCTGTTCGCGCCCACGCCCAACTCCTATAAGCGGTTCACTCCCTACTCGTGGGCGGGCACCAGCGTGAGCTGGAGCTACGAGAACCGGTCTACCGGTGTCCGGGCGATCGCGGAGCACGAAGGCGAGTCCCGCCTGGAGCACCGGCTGCCCGGCGCTGACACCAACCCGTACATCGTGATCGCCGCGTGCCTGGCTGGCGGCCTGCATGGGATCGAGCAGAAGATCGAGCCCGCCCCGGCCTACGAGGGCGACGCGTATGCCACCGGCCAGCTTGAGTCGGTTCCCCAGACGCTGGAGGAGGCCATCGGCCTGCTGGAGCGCAGCACCGTGGCGCGCGAGATGCTCGGCGAGGACTTTGTCCAGCACTACGTGCTGATGAAGCGGTTCGAGGCCGAGAAGTACCGGCAGCAGATTTCGGCGTGGGAGGTCCGGCGCTACGTCGAGATGGCCTGAGCACGGCGCGGGAGGGCGGGAACCTCAGCGCGGCAGCTGGGCCACCCACTGGGTGAGCAGGGCGTTGAACTTCCCCGGCTCCTCCCACATCGGGCAGTGACCGCTGTCCTCAAAGACGTGCAGCTCGGATGCGGGCAGCTCGTGGTGCAGCCAGTCCGCTGCGGCCAGCTGGCCCACCTTCTCGTCACGTCCCCAGACCAGCAGGTGCGGGACGGTGAACTGGGCGACCCGGTCCCGGTAGTCCCGCAGGGTCTGGTCCACCAGGATCGTCGAGCCCGCGTTCGCGCCAATCGCGGAGATGGCCGTCAGGAACGCGGCCTGGTCGGCCGCGGCCAGCTGGTTCTTGAACATCGTCGGCACGAAGCCGGCGAAGAATCCGCTGAAGTCGTCCTGCATCATCTCCACATAACTGTGCAGCTCAGCCAGGTCAGCGATGCCGTGCGGCCAGCCCGGCTGGGTGAGATCCGACGGGCCCTGGGACACGATGGCCACCCCGGCCAGCCGGGGGTCGCTGGCGTACTGGGCCAGGTACTCCCAGATGACCAGGCTGCCCATGGACCAGCCGACGGCGACGCTGCCGTGCAGGCCGAGCAGGTCGATCACGGCGCGGACGTCCCGGGCGTACTGGGCGATGGTGTGTCCCCCCTCGATGGCCGGGGAGCCACCGTGGCCACGGAAGTCCACCGCGACCACCCGGTGCCCCGCCGCCAGCGGCCCGATGTTGCGCGCGAAGAACTTCTGCGACATGCACACGCCGTGCAGCAGCAGGATGGGCTGGCCCTGCCCGGTATCTGTGCAGGCCACAGTGGCGCCGGTGGGCAGGTCGAGCAGGACGGCGGGCATCGCGGGCTCCTCACCGGGGCTCATCCGTAACGGGCCTCATAGGCTTCCCGGGCAGCGGTGAAGCAGGACATCGGCGCCTCCAGCACGCCGGCGCCGATCTGGCCACCGCCGGTCCCCGGCACGCCCACGTCCATCACGGGCAGGACCTGGGACTGCGCCACCCGGAAGATGTCGATGCCGGTGGGCGTCCCCCGGTAGTCGAAGAACGGGACCCGGAAGTCCGGGTTCTCCGCGATCGTGATCTCGTACATGGCGAGGTTGCGCTCGACCATCAGCTCCGCCGACCCGCCCTGGTAAGACTGCAGCGGGAACGCCGCGGCCTGGGCGAAGCCGCCGAGGCCGACGGTTTCGGTGATCGGGCTCTCGCCGCCCATGAAGGTGATCTCGTCTTCGGAGTGCCCGTCGAACAGCCGGGCCTGGATGCGGCCGTGCGGCCCGCGGAACCAGGCGTCGCCCAGCCCGCTGACCCGGATGGCGAACTCGCTGCAGCTGAACGTCATGGCCGTGACGACGCTGGCCCCGGCCACGCCGTGCGCGGCATCGGCCATGACCTTGGCCGCGGCCATGGACAGGCGGAGAAAGGAGTATTCGTTGCCGGTGAGGAACGAGGCGACCCGGCCCGCGCCATCGCGGTCGTCGCGGGCCATATCGAGCAGGGGCTGGTAGATCTCCCGCCCGAACAGCAGCGTCGCCGCCGTGTTGCGGCTGTGCAGCTCGTCACCCATGTGCAGGGCCCGGCGCATGATCGGCTTGAGCGGGACCCCGCCGGCCCGGCGCACCGCCTCGCCGACCCCGGGGGCGATCGCCTGTTCGACGAATCGCAGATTCTCCCGGACCTCGTCGTCATAGCAGCCGTAGTTGAGCCGCTTGTGGGAGGCGCCCTCGAAGAAATTGCAGAAGCCGCGCTGGCCCGTGTGCTGGTCCTCCACGACAAACACGGGCATCGAGGCGGTGTAGATACCGGCCAGTGAGCCGACGCAGCCGTGGGCATGGCAGCCATCCAGCGTGACCTGCCCGGATGACAGCGCCGCCACTGCCTCGGCGGGGCTGGCTGCCATGCCCTCGTACAGGACGCCGCCGATGATGCCGTCCCGCTGGCCGCCCCGGTAGGCCGCCCACGGCAGGGGTGCGCCGGACGTCAGCACCGTCTTGTCGGTCATGCCCGGGACGACCTCCCGCGCGGGCCGGACGTCGACCAGCACCGGATCCGCCCGGGTCATCCGGCGGACGGCCTCGGCGTTGGCCGCGTCACGGGCCGCGAACGGGCCGTTTTGCATAATGGGGTTCGCTGTCACCATGCGAGCAGCCCCCCGTCCGCGACCAGGACCGAGCCGGTGATGTACGACGAGCGGGGCGACAGCAGGTAATCGACGGCATCAGCGATCTCGGACGTCTCGCCGAGCCGGCCGAGCGGGATCGTCTCGATGAGCTTGGCCTCGCCTCCGGACACGGCCTGCATCGCCGGGCTCATCGGCACCCGGATGTAACCAGGCACGACCGCGTTGACCCGGATGCCCGGGGCCAGCTCGACCGCGAGGTAGCGGGTCAGCGCCTCAACCCCGGCCTTGGACGCGCCGTACGCCGAGGCGCCGCGCAGCCGGCCCGATTGCGCGGTGACCGAGCCGATGTTCACGATGGCCGATCCGCTGGGCATGTGCGGCACTGCCGCGCGGCAGATCCGGGCCGCCCCGGCCACGTTGACGTTCCACACGGCCAGCAGATCCTCGTCGGTCATGTCATCGACCGGGGTGTGCCGGACGATCCCGGCGCAGTTCACGACGGCGCCGATCGGCCCGAGGCGGGCCGCGGCGGCGACCGACCGGTCGATGCTCTCGGCGGACCGTACGTCGAGCGGGCCGAGGGCGGACCCGCGGGCGGACTGGTCATCCGGCACCGAGAGATCACCGCCGTACACGGTGAACCCGCTCCCGGCCAGCCGGGCGCGGATGGCCTGGCCGATGCCGCCTGCCGCACCCGTCACCAGAGCAACAGATGTCACGTGGTCTCCTTCCAGGCGAGGTCCGGGCCGCCGGTCATGACGTGGGCCAGCCATGGGCCGGCGGCCAATCTGCGGGGCGCGCGCCCGCGGTCAGCGCGCTGGGCACGCCCGCAACTCGGGGGCGCTGGGCTCCGGTGCGTCGCGGAAGGCGCTCACGAACTGCATGATCTGGCTGGCGACGATGCCCACCGATTCATCGGCGCGGGCATCCAGGAACCGCCCGTCCAGGGAGCACAGGCCGTCCGCGACGTTCATCGCGATGCCATAGGGGGTGGGCCAGCCGCGCAGCGCGTGCACCGTCTGGCGCAGCGCGGACAAGGTGCTGACCGCCGCCTGCCACCCGTAAGCGGTCGTGACGCAGCCGACCGCCTTTCCGCCGAGATAGGGAACGGCGTCGTCCCGCAGTTCTTCCAGGTAGTCCACGGCGTTCTTGACCAGCCCGGAAATCCCGCCGTGGTACCCGGGAGAGCCAAGCACGATCGCGTCCGCGGCCCGCACCGCGGCGAGGTAGTCCGCGGCGGCCGGGGTGAGCGGTGCATCCGGCTCGTAATGCGGGAAGAGCAGTTCCTGGCCGCTGTACATCTTGGTGCGGGCGCCCTGGCTTTCCAGGCCAGCCAGGACGGCGGTGATCACCTGCTCGGTCGACGATCCGGGCCGCCTGGACCCGCCGATCCCCACGACCAGTACCCGGTCCGCCTGCCGTGCCGCAGATGTGCGGCCAGCCTGTGGGAAAACGAGCGAGCGGGCCATGGCCACCCCTTCCCATCATTGGTCTGACCAGCATACCAATGATCCAGAGCCCGGACAATACCCGGCCGGGTCAGCCAGCGCCGGGGCGGGGCTGGGGGACGGCCTAGCGCAGCAGCCCGGCCCGGCTGGCGAACCTGGTGAACAGGTGCGCCGCGTTCCCCGGGGCAGCTGGCGCCCGGAGGTCGGCGCCGCCGGCCAGCAGGTCGGCGCGCTCGCTGTCGGTCAGCGCGCCCCGGCCGTGCGCCTCGCTGACCCAGGACTGCAGCAGGCTGGCGGTGGCTTCCGGGTGGAACTGGAGGCCCATGTGCGGCCCGTAGACGAACGCATGCGGGCAGCGGGCGGTCCGCGCGATCTCCTTACCGCCAGCCGGAACCGTGAACCTCTCCTCGTGCCACAGCAGCCAGGGGCCGGCTGGCACCATCGCCGTGTCATCGGACTCGATGACCTGCCAGCCGACTTCGGGCGGCAGGCAGGCGGAGATGCGGCCGCCCAGCGCCTGCGCGAGCAACTGCCCCCCGAAACAGATGCCGAGGACGGGCACGTCGTGACCGAGTGCCGCCGCCACCACCTGGCGCTCACGCACGATCCACGGGATGGCATCGTTGCGGACCGACTCCACCGAGCCGAGGACGATCAATGCCGCGTACTCGCGGGGGTCGGGCAGGGCGGGCTCGGTATCGGCGCGGCGCGCATCGAGCCGATACCCGCTCGCCGGCGCCCAGGATTCGAGCGCGCCCGGGCTGTCCAGCGCGCTGTGCATGAGGACCAGAATGCTTCCGGTGGCAGTGGTCATCGTCACGCCCGCTCGAAATAGCGGACGCGTTCCCAGTCCGTGACCGTCTCGCGCTCGAACGCCATGAGTTCCTGCCGGGCAAAGTTGGCCAGGTGCGCGTGGACCTCGGCACCGAGCGCGGTCACCGCCAGCGAGCTGCCCTCGAAGGCCTCCAGCGCGTCGCGCAGCGTCCCGGGGACCGTGGCCAGCCTGCCGTCCTCATAAGCGTTCCCGGTATGCGCCGGACCGCAGTCCATCTTCTCCCGCATGCCGTGCAGCCCAGCCATGATCATGGACGCGTAGACCAGGTAGGGATTGGCGTCGGCGCCGGGAATCCGGTTCTCCACCCGGAGCGACTCATCGTCGCCCACCACCCGGAACCCGCAGGTGCGGTTGTCCACACCCCAGGCGATTCCGGTCGGCGCGAACGAAGCAGACTGGAAGCGCTTGTATGAGTTGACGTTGGGCGCCGACAGCCAGGAGAGTTCCCCGGACTTGTCCAGCAGCCCACCCAGGAAGGCCCGGAAGAGCTCGGACATGCGCCCGGGGCTGCTCGCATCGGGCATCAGGGACCGGCTGCCGGTCTCATCCCAGGCGCTGACATGGGCGTGGAAGGACGAGCCGATGTCGTCGATGGACGGCTTGGCCATGAACGTCGCGGTCAGGCCGTTGAGCGCGGCGATCTCCTTGACCCCGTTCTTGTACAGCAGGTGCCGGTCGGCCATCTCCAGGGCCCCGGTGTACCGCAGGTTCACCTCCTGCTGGCCCAGCCCCCACTCGGCCTTGGAAAACTCCACCTCGATCCCGGCCTCGTTCATCCCGCTGCGGATCTTGCTGATGATCCAGTCGTCCTTGGTCGACTGCAGGATGTGATAGTCGGAGCGGTAGTAGGACAGCGGCTCCAGGCCCTTGTACTGCCGCTGCCACGATTCCGCTGGCGGATGGCGGAACAGGTAGAACTCCAGCTCCGAGGCAAACTTGAACGTCACGTTCGCGGCCCGCCCGGCGTCGATCTGGCGCCGCAGGATGCTGCGCGGCGCCACCTCGACCAGCTGGTCGCTGTCCTCGTGGTAGGCGTCACAGATGACGATGGCGGTGGCCGGGAGCCACGGCACCGTCCGCAGCGTGCGCAGGTCCGGGACCAGCCGGAAGTCGGAGAAGCCGGTCTCCCAGCTCGATACGTCGTAGCCGGGCCGCGGGTCCATGTCCATGTCCACGACGAACAGGTACAGCGACCCGTGCAGCCCCTCGGTGCCCAGCACGGTCTTGAGGAAGGTCGCGGTGGTAACCCGTTTGCCCATCAGCCGGCCCCAGATGTCGGGGACGGCGCACAGGACGGTCTCGATCCGGTCGCTGCGCAACCGCTCTGCGAGCGCATCATGGTCGGCCGGTGCAGCGTTCATGTCACCTCAAAGTAGCGTCGTAGTTCCCACTCCGTGACCTGGGTGCTCAGCCACTGGGTCCACAGGTCCCATTCAACTTGCCGCGACAGCGCGAAATGCTCGACGAACTCGCCGCCCAGAAGTTCCCGGGCCAGGTCCGAGCCGCGGAGCGCGGCGATGGCCTCGGGCAGCGAAGCGGGCAGCGATGGCGCGCTCGCGTTCTCGGCGGCGTTGCCGGCGCAGGCATCCGGTGGTTCCCGCGCGGCCTCGATGCCGTGCAGCCCGCCGGCCAGGCTGGCCGCGATCACCAGGTAGGGATTGGCGTCCGCGCCAGCGCGGCGGTGCTCGAACCGGACCGCCTTGGGCGCGGGCGACGTGATGGCCCGCAGCGCAGCGGTCCGGTTGTCCAGGCCCCAGGTGGCGTTCTCCGGAGTCCAGGCCGTGACGCTGATCCGCCGGTAGGAGTTCACGTTGGGGTTGAAGATCGCGGTGAACGCCGGCATCGTGGCGAGCTGCCCGGCGGCGTAGTGGCGGGCCAGGCCGGACAGGCCGCCGCGGTCGCCAGCGAACGCGTTCTGGCCATGACGCCACAGGCTCTGGTGCACGTGGCCGCCGGAGCCGGAATCATCGGGCTTCCATTTGGCCATGAACGTGGCGACCAGGCCACGTTCGGCGCACAGCTCCTTGAAGTAGGCCTTGGCCCGGGCGGCGTGGTCCGCCGCGGCCAGTGCGGGGGCGTGCCCGAGCGCGAACTCGACCATGCCGTAGCCAAGCTCGGTGTGAAACGAGTCGACCGGGGCGTCGATCGCTGACATCCGGTCCATGAACTCCTGCCCGAGGTCCCGGACGTCGGCCAGCCGCAGCGCGCTGTAGGCGTTCGCCGTCCGCCCCAGCGGCCTGAGGTCATGGTGCCGGCCCGCGGCGATGAGGCCGGGGTCCGCGTGCAGGACACACGCCTCATACTCGACCGCGAACCGTGGCTCGTAGCCCAGGGCGGCACACCGCTCAGTCACCGTGCGCAGGACCGTGCGCGGGGCCAGCGGGAACTCCCCGCCCGCCGGTGACCGCAGGTCGCAGATGGCGCTGGCTACAGTCGGCCGCCACGGCAGCACCCGGACCGTGCCCAGATCGGCGGGCGCGAGCAGGTCAGGGAAGCCGTTCGCGTACGAGGAGACGGCGGATTCGTACACGTCGTCGGCTGCGGTCAGGCCGAACACGATGCTGCACAGCGCCGTCCCCGGGGCGGCCAGGGCCTTGTCCAGACTGACCAGCTTGGCCCGCATGCCGCCGTCCAGATCGGGCACCTCGACCTGGCAGCACCGCACACCGCGCGCGGACAGCTCGGCCGTCAGCTGCTGCGCTTGCTGCGCTCGATGCCCTTGCCGCGCGGCATCGGCGTCGGCGGCGTCGGCGGCGGGAAGCAATGTCGTCACAGCCTTTCCTCCTCGGGCACTGAAATGACTACGCCAGGGCCAGCGTCCACCCCCCGTCGACGACCAGATCGACGCCGGTGATGAAGGACGCCGCGTCAGAGAGCAGGAACAGGCAGGCGGCAGACACGTCATCGGGAGCGCCGAGCCGGCCCAGCGGCGTCCGCTGCTCCATGCGCTGCCGGCGGGCCGGGTCCGCGGCGTACAGCGGCTCGATCATGGGTGTCAGGATCGCACCCGGGCAGACCGTGTTGGAGCGCACGCGGTCCGGGCCGCAGCTGAGGGCGATCGCGCGCGACATGGAGATCAGCCCCGCCTTCGCCACCTGGTAGGCGTCCATCGGGCCATCTGAGTTCCGCAGACCCGCCACGCTCGCGATGTGCACCAGGGCCCCGCCGCCCTCCCGCATCAGCGGGATGCTGCACCGCGAGACCTGCATGGCCGCGGTCAGGTTGATGTCAAGGACGCGGTCCCACACGCCGGGTTCGGTGTCGACCAGGGACCGGTCCCGGCCGAACCAGCCGACGCCGGCCGCGTTGACGACGTAGTCGAGCCGCCCGTGCCGCTGGTGCGCCCGCCGGACGGTGTCCTGCACGGCGTCCCGGTCGGTGACGTCAAGCTGCTCGTACCGGCAGGCCGGCTGGTCGAGCTGGGCGGGCCTCGGCTTCACGTCCAGCGCGGTGACGGTGCTGCCCGCCGCGATCAGGTCGGCGGCGATGCACAGGCCCATCCCCCCGCCCGCTCCGGTCACGATGGCGTTGCGGCCGTGGAAGGTCATGGCGGGTGCCCGTGCCTGCTACTGCTTGATCTCAGGCAGCGTCTGCCCCCCGTCCACCACGATGGACTGGCCGGTGATGTAAGAGGCGAGGCCGGACGCGAGGAACAGGGCCGCGGCGCCGATCTCGGCTGGCTCGCCGAGCCGCCGCAGGGGGATGCACTCCTCCATGGCGGCGATGGCCGTGGCCCCCAGGCCGGCCAGCCCCTCTGTCCGGATACTGCCCGGCTCGATGGCGTTGATGGTGATGCCGTACGGCGCGAGTTCCAGCGCCGCACTGCGCATGAACCCGTTCATCCCGGCCTTGGTCGCGCCGTAGTGGGCCAGGCCGGGGAAACCGGTGCGCACCCCGGTAATGCTGGAGATCAGCACCATCCGGCCGCCCCCGCGGGCCCGCATCACTGGGAGGCAGGCCTGCACGGCGAAGAACGTGCCGCGCAGGTTCGTGCTGTGCACAAGGTCCCAGTCCGCCGCGGTCATCTGCTCGATCGGCACCTCGGGGTACATGCCCGCGTTCTGCACCAGGATGTCCACCCCGCCGAACCGCTCCTCGGCCGTGGCCACTGCCGCCTGCACGGAGGCCTGATCGAGCATGTCAGCCGCGGTGAACAGCGCCTTCCCGCCAGCGGCCTCCACCGCGCGGACCGCCTGCTGGCCGGCGGCGGAGTCGCGGCCGGTCAGTACGAGGCTGGCCCCGGCGGCCGCGAACACCTCGGCGATCCCGCGCCCGATACCCCGGGTGGCGCCGGTGATCAGCGCCGTCTTGCCGTCCAGCAGGGCCGGCCCGCCGGGCGGCGTCTGGCCGGGTGGTGTCACGCCGGGTGGTGTCACGCGACTGCGCCTGCGTGCGGTACCCGCGCGGTGAAGCGGGGCGCGACTTCCCGGGCGAAGCGCTCAGTCCATTGCCGCCGCACGTCACGCGGCACGCCCGGGGTGGCGGCGTGCACGAAGATGTGGTTGAACCCGGCTTCGATGTAGCGGGCGGTCTTGCTGGCGACCGTGTCCGGTGAGCCGACGAGCTGGAATTCCGCCCAGGCTGGGATGTTGGCCGGGTCCGTCTTGGCCTTCATGCCGGCGAACTGGCCCCGCCAGGCCCGGTAGCTGTCCATCTTCTCCCAGTCGACCTCATCCGGCGTGTAGTGGTCCAGCTGGGCCTGCATGAACCGGGGGATGTACTCCTGGGCGAGCCTGGTCGCTTCCTCGTCGGTATCGGCGACGACGCAGTTGATCATGATCGGCTTCGTCACATCCTGGGTGGGCGTGCCGCTCGCGGCAGCGGCGCTGTCCCAGCTGCGCAAGATCCCCACCTGGGTGTCGAAGTCCCCGATCGTCGTGCAGATGGGCGGAAGGCCGAGCTTGGCCATGACCTCGGCGCTGCCCGGGCTGCCGATGGCGCCGTAGAAGTGGATCCGGTCCCGGCTGACACCCGCGACCCGGGGCCGCACCGTTATCCGCTTGGGGACCTGGAGGTAGCTCCCCTGATAGGAGAACGGCTCACTGGCCAGCGCCAGCATGAGGATCTCGTACGCCTCCTGGAAACGCTGCCTGCTTTCCTGCATATCCAGGCCGAACGCGTCGAACTCGTACTTCGCGGTGCCACGGCCGAGGCCCAGGTGCAGCTGCTGCTTGGTGAGCAGGCTGAGCATCGCGATCTCGCCCGCGAGCCGGAGCGGCTGGTACCACGGCGTCACCAGGACGCACGTGCCCAGCGATAGCTCGGGGAAGCGTGCCGCTATGTGGCTGGCCAGCAGCAGCGGGCTTGGCGTCGGGAAGTAGTCGCTGAAGTGGTGCTCGATGAGCCATGCCGTCGTGTACCCGAGTCCGGCATGGTATTCGACGTCATCCAGAACGGTCCGGTAGAGCTCATGGTCCGGCGTTCCGGGGGCGTCCGCCGCGCTCGCAACGAAACCGAACTCCACTTCAGCAGCCATCGCACCTCCCTGGCCAGGGTCTCATGGTCTGCACACTAGACCATTGCCCTAGAGGTGGCAAGACGCGGCATCCCTGCCCGGAGGGCGCTGGATCAGTCCCGTGCGGGGCGCGCGACCCGGCGCAGGTCCCGTCGTGCGGTCTCCAGGTGCGCCACTACCGCCCGCTCCGCGGCGTCGGGATCCCGCTGCCGGATGGCGTCAAGGATCTCTTCATGGTGCCGGTTGGCGGTCCGGAAGACCTTGTCCACATAGCGGTCTATCGGGATCCACATCCTCGCCCGGGCGTCCTCGATCGCCTGGCGCATGAACCGGTTCCGGGCCGCGTCAGCGATGCCGAGATGGAACGCGGAGTCGGCAGCACGGAACCGCGCGGTCTGCCCGCCTTCCTCCATCGCGTCGAATGCCTCCTGCAGCCTGGCCAGGTCGGCCTCGGTGCGGCGCACCGCCGCCAGCCGGGCGGCCCCGCCCTCCACCGCGGCCCGGAAATCGAAGAGTTCCTCGAACTCGGCCAGGCGGGCCGAGACCACCGGCCGCATCCGCTCCTCGCTGGCGGACTGGTCGAGGACCACGATGCCGCCCGTCGCGCCCCGGTGGCTTTCCACGTAGCCCTCGCCTTCGAGCACGCGGAGCGCTTCGCGAACGGTCGTGCGGGAGACTCCCATCTGCTCGGCCAGTTGCCGCTCGGCTGGCAGCTTGTCGCCCGGCAGATACGTGCCGATATGTATGGCCCGGCGAATCTGCTCGCTCACCAGCTCATAGGTAGCCGGCGTTGCGACACGCTCCACATGAACCCCAACCACTTAGCCCCGGTCCGCCGGCTCCCGCGCCGGCGATCATGCAACACGATCAGTAAGATCGTAACTGCACGGGCGGACTCGCGGCCCGTTTAGTTATCTCTGCTGCAGAAGAACACCTGCCCACTCAGTGCGCGCCCAGGCTGGCGCCGAGCTGGGCGCCAAGCTCGGTGATCGCCTCCCCGGTCTGGTCGAGGTACCGGCCGAAGAGCAGGAAACCATGCGGCATCTCCGGGTAATGGTGGCTGGTGGCTGGCACGCCAGCGGATTGCAGCGCTTCGGCGTAGGCCAGCCCCTCGTCACGGAGCGGATCGTGCCCGGCGGTGACCACGACCGCGGGGGGCAGCCCAGCCAGATTGCGGTTCAGCGCCACCGCGGCATGGATGTCGGCCCGTTGCGCCGGCGTCGTGTACTGATCCCAGTACCAGGCCATCTCGTCACGCGACAGGAACGGGTCCTCGGCGTACTCCGTGCACGACACGCTGGACAGCGAGGGATCAGTGGCCGGATACGCGAGGCACTGGAGGGCTATCCGCGGGCCACCCGCATCCCGGGCCAGTGCCGTCATGGCGGCCGCGATGTTAGCCCCTGAGCTGTCACCGACCACCGCCAGGCGGGAGCCGTCCACCCCCAGCTCGGCGCCGTTGGCGTTGAGCCACTCAGCAACGGACAGGCAATCCTCTACCGGGCCCGGGAACGGTGTCTCGGGAGCACGTCGGTAGTCCACTGCGACGACCACCACTCTCGAAGCGCCAGCCAGCGCCCGGCACAGGCCGTCGTGTGACTCCAGGTCGCCGAACACCCAGCCGCCGCCATGAATGAACAGTGCGACCGGGCCGTTTCCGGCCGCCTGGTCCGGCCGGTAGATCCGGACCGGGACCGGACCCGCCCTGGTGGTCAATATCCGGTCCTCGATCCCTGCGACATGCGCGGTCGAGGTGACTGATGCGACCAGATCATTAAAGTTGCGCCGGCCTTCGGGCCGGGAAAGCGTCCGGCTCGAGGGCCGTCCCGCCGCCACTAGCGCGTCGAGCAGTTCCGCGACCTGCCGCCGGTCCCGGTCATCCCGCCCGACACGGACCGCTGCCGTGCCGTCAACTGCCGCCATGGCATACTTGCTAGACCTTTGGACCACCAGCTGTCAAGGATCGGGGGAGGGCCAGCCGTGCCACCTGACACGAAATCCCCGTGGCTGCTGGCTACCGCGGCCCTGCGGGATGGCGACGTCGCGGCCGCGCGGGCCTGCACGGCCCAGATTCTCAGCGAGGCACTCGAAGCCCGTGAACTGTTTCCGCCATTTATCACCCGGGCTCGCGACTACCTGCTCGCTCATGGTCTGGCGGCGGAGGAGCTGGACCGCCAGGAACGGCGGCTCCATTCTCTGCTCGACCCGGACGGCGAGGGACTGGATACGGTGGCCGCCTGGCATGAGCTCCAGGCCGCGGCTGAAGCCGCCGTTTCTTCCTGCGCCCGCGGCCGCGGTGACGAGGCGGCGGACCTGCTCGACGCGGCCCGGAAGCGCTGGTGCACGGCCCATGACCGTGCCTGCGACTGGATCTACGGCCTGCTCGACGTGGCCTTCCGCCAGCTTGGCGAGGACGTGATCGGCGGCATGTGGGACGAGATAATGAGCGACTTCTATGCGACCCGCGATGCCTATTCGCCCGCCGTCCGGTCCTGGGACGACTCCGTGCCCGCCCTTCTTGAGGATGCCGTCGCCGCCCTGCGCGGGCACCTCAGCGGGCAGGCCCGAATGGGCGAAGTGGATGTTGCCGAGGAAAGTGACCGCTGGGTGGTGTCTTTCGACCCCTGCGGTTCGGGCGGGAGAACCCACCGTCCGGGGGCCACATCCGATGGCATCGCCAGGATGGATCCCCCCTACAACTTCGCGGTCACCACCCGGGCCCACGACTGGGCGTGGCGGCAGGAAGGGGTCTGCCTGTACTGCGTCCATTGCTGCCAGCTGCAGGAACGGGTCCCTATCCAGCGCTTCGGTATCCCGCTCCGGGTCATCGACCCACCTGCCTGGCCGGAGTCACGGAATGGGGGCCGATGCACGTGGAACATTTACAAGCGCCCCGAGGACGTCCCGGCCAGTGCCTACTCCCGGGTGGGTCTGCAGAAACCTGCTCCTTC
>Ga0207665_10000500_pt1 | contig 26563 bp, 22 predicted proteins | sample LARL112metaG_FD_184351 | JGI IMG/M metagenome (GOLD analysis project Ga0207665, IMG submission 184351) | Corn, switchgrass and miscanthus rhizosphere microbial communities from Kellogg Biological Station, Michigan, USA - LAR L11-2 metaG... | ecosystem: Host-associated > Plants > Roots >... | reverse complement strand
CGAATCTGCCGACGGCGTGCTGCGACGCGATTTCCTGCGGCGCGTCTACCATCACCTGACCAAGCCGGCGGAGTTTGACGCGAACCTGGTGCGGTCGCTGAAGCCGGGAGGGCGGCTGGCGATTATTGATTTCCCGGCGCGCTCGGGGCTCGATCCCGTGGAAGGAGTTCCGAGCAACCGGGGCGGGCACGGGATTCCGCAGAAGATTGTGGTCGAGGAGCTGACGGCTGCGGGGTTGCAGGTGGAGAAAATTGTGAATGACTGGCCGGACGGCGATTATTGCGTTTTGTTTGTGAAGAGGTGAGGAAGGACGTTGGAACGTTGGCAGGTTGGAACGTTTAGATGTTGGGACGGAGAAGGCGCCCCACAAACCGGGGTTCGAAAGGGCGAAGTCAAAAGAACCGGTCTAAAGACCGGCCACTACAACAAAAAGATGACGGCCTTCCCGACACACATCGTCGGGACCGCCCACAAACCGGGGGAAAGCCCGGCGCTAACGTAGGCGAGAAGCGAGAAGAAGGGCACGATGTATCGTGCCCCTACAGAAGCAAGAGGAAAACCCACCAAGGATGCTGGCGTTCCAAGGAAACAGTCCCTATTCCTTTTTGGACCAGGGAGGGACGACGCCGCTCATACGGGCGTAAGCGATGAGCTGGCCCATGTGCTCGTTGGCGTGAACGATGATGCGCAAGTACATGCCGTCCACGGTGGCATCACGATCACCGATGTGAACCTTGCGTTCCAGGTCTTTCGGCGTGACCGCCAGATGCGCCTGCTTCACGGCATCCAGGGAACGCTTGAGCCAGTTGATGACTTCGGCTTTTGCGGTGACGGACTTTTCCATCCCCTCTTTCATGTCGGCGGGCATTTTGGGACCCGTCACACTGAGCAGATAAAAATTCGCGAGGGCGATGTGCATGAAGACTTCGCTGGTGGAGCGCACGCCGGGCGCGGGACGCCAGGAGAATTTTTCCTCCGGAGTGGCTTCGGCGAGCGCGAGCAATTGGCTGGACACGTGGCGCCACTCGCCGTCATAGCCCTGCCAGATTCCTTCGGGCGCGGTTTGCGCGAACGCGGGGCGGGCAGCGAATAACACCAGAAGAACAAAAAGCACTTTTTTCATGTTTCTCTCCAGTCTGGCTCTCTTGCTTCCGTCTCCGCGTCCCGAACGGCAGCTCCATTCTATACCGTGCGGGCGCCGGGAAGAGCGAAGGCAAAAGAACCGGTCTTAAAACCGGCCACTACAAGAAACAAAAGATGCCGGTAGGGATACCGGCGTTCCAAGAAATGCTTACGGGGTGATGGCGATGACGCGGAGGGGGCTGCCGGAGCCACCGACGATTTTGAGGGGCGCGGCGATGACCACGGCGCCGGTGGGCGGCAACTGATCGAGGTTGCAAAGGCTGGCGAGGCCGAACTTCCCGCTGCCGTGCATGACGAAGTGATTGGAGAAGGGCGGGTCAAACTTGGCGGCTTGGCCCGCGTCGGTGCCCACGGTTTCGACTCCCACTCCCAAAACGTCGCGCTCGCCGGCAAGGAATTGCGAGCATTCCTTCGCCCAGCCCGGAGTGTGCGGGCCGTCGTCCTTGAGATTGATGTATTGCCCGGGATCGGTGCGCTTCGACCAGCCGGTGCGAAGGAGCACCCAGGCGCCGGGCGGGATCCGGCCGTGGGCGGATTCCCACCGGAGAATGTGCGCAGAGGTCAGGAGAAAATCCGGATTGGCCGCGACTTCTTTCGTGACATCGATGACACAGGCCGGGCCGACGAATTTGCGCGGGGCGATGCGGTCAACGGTCGAGTCCGGCAAATCCTTGCCGCTGACCCAGTGGATGGGGGCGTCGAAATGCGTTCCGGTGTGTTCGCCGGTTTCGAAGGCGTTCCAATACCAGGCCGGGCCGCGCGCATCGTAGCAGGACAATTCGCGGAGGGTGAAGGGTGGAGAGTTGTTCCATTGCGGAGGAAGAGGGATCAGCGGCGTGGCGTGGCTGAGCGGCAGGGTGAGGTCCACGACGCGCAAGCGGCCGGCGTTCAGTTCTTCGACCAGCCGCAGAAGAGTTTCAGACATGACGGCCCCCAGAAGCAACCGAGAGTATTGCGCAGAATAGGCTACTGCGAAAGTGGGGAAGGGTTGAGATTCTTTCGCTCCGCAAAACCATCCGGAGCGCAAGAGGCGCGCTTCGCTCAGGATGACGGACGTTGTGCGGCGAGGCTTGGCAAGAGGGCAGCTAGCGTTTGGAGGCGAGCGATTGGATGTGGCGGCGGAACTGGAAACGGTTTTCGAGCAAGCCCAGATCGGTGACGAAGGCTTTTGGCCCTGTGGCTTCGACCATAGCGACGATGGTTTGCAAACCTTCGCCGGAAATGGCCCGGCGAGCGGCGGCGGCGAAGTCGTCGACGTTGCGGACGGTGCAGGTTTGCGGGATGCCGGCGGCGCGCGCGATGCCTTCGAGATCTGTGCCGGTGCTCGTGGCGGTGGGGAATCCGCCGACGGAGAGGAGACTTTTGTTGTCAAAAACGATGTGGACGAGATTTTTGGGCTTGTAGCGCGCGAGCGTGCTCAGGGTGCCGAGGTTCATGAGGAGCGAGCCATCGCCATCGAGGACGACGACTTTCTGATGGGGCAAGCAGAGCGCGAGACCGAGGCCGGTCGAGGAAGCGAGACCCATAGCGTGTTGCAAATAGAAAAAATTGGGACGGTGGCCGAGCGATTGGAGCTCGGCGGGGAGCGCACCCATGATGGTGACGACCAGACATTTTTCGAGATCGGAATAAATGGCGCGAAGGCAATCGATGCGCAGCATCATTCCTCCCACATCAAATCGCGCGTGAGAAGCAGAGCGACGGGCTGGAGGCTGCTTTCGGCGAGGGTATGAGCCTGCGCGATGCGCTTTTCAACGGAGACGGGGACGTCGAGGAAGGAATAAGGAATGTTCATAGCGCGAAGAAGCGGCTCGGTGACGTTGCCGCCCTGTGTCTGCCAGGGATCGCGCTCGCCAAACGAGCCGCGATAGCTGATGAGCATCAGCAGCGGGATTCTGTAGAGGTGCGCGAAGGAGACGATGCCGTTGATGGCGGCGAGAAAACCATGGTTCTGCATGAGCATGGCGGACTTGACGCCGGCAAAGTGCGCGCCCGCGGAGACGCCGACGCCTTCTTCTTCCTTAGCCAGGCGGACGAGAGTCATTTGCGGATCGTCTTCGGCGATTTGGACGAGGTGGACGAGCCAGGTTTCCGGGAGCGCGGAAAGGAGCCGGATGCCGCAACCTTTGAGCGCGCGATAGATGAGCTTCGAGTTTTCCAGAGAAACGGGCATGGTTCACGTTCAGGCGCACGATTCGTGCTTTTGCACGGGGGGAGATTCTATGTCAGGGACGGCGAGGACTCAAATTTCAGAAGTGCACGCCCCCGGTGGCAGGCGGGTGTGCGGTCTGCTAGACTGGCGCGGCTTTGAGGATCAAGACGCGAAGGCGATTTTTGCGCCAGGGTGCCGGTGCCGCGGCGGGGGCGGTGGTTTGCGCAGGAGCGTGGCCGGGGCTGTTAGCGGGAATGGGAACGGCGCTCGCGGCGGATGCGGGGCCGAGCTTGAAGTTTCCGGCGGCGGCGCGGGAGCGAATTGCGATTGCATCGTACCCGTTCCGGGACTTCATCGCCGGGCGAACGGACAAGCCCGGCGGCGGAAAGATGGAGCTGAAAGAGTTCGCGGCGCACGTCAGCGCGAAATTCAACATCAAGAAAATCGAGCCGTGGAGCGCGCATTTCCGTTCGCTGGAGAAGGCGTATCTGGAGGAGCTGCGCGCGGCGGTGGCGAAGGCGGGCGGCGCGATCGTGAACATTGCAGCGGACGGCGAGCACAGCCCGTACGCCGCGGACAAGGCCGAGCGGGAGCGCGCGATCGCGTTCAGCAAGGAATGGATTGATGCGGCAGTGACGATTGGCTCGCCGAGCGTGCGGACCAACATTCCGCAGGCGAAGGATGCGAAACCGGACGTTGAGCGGACGGCGGAAAGTTTAGCGCGCGTGGCGGAATATGGCGCGGCGAAAAACGTATTGGTGAATCTGGAGAATGACAATCCGGTCAGTGAAGATCCTTTTTTCCTGGTGAAGGTGATTGAAAAAGTGGGCAGTAAATGGCTGCACGCGCTGCCGGACTTCGGGAATACGCTGGCGGCGCGCGACGATGACTACGCGTACAAAGGAATCGAGTGGATGTTTGGACTCGCGTACTGCATTTCTCATGTGAAGGAAACGGAAGTGGGCGATGGGAAAGACAAAATCGCGCACGTTGACTTGGCGAAGACGTTTGGGATTGCAAAAAAGCACGGCTATAAAGGATATTTCTCGATGGAATGGGACAGCCCGGGCGATCCTTATGCGGGAACGGCGGGGTTGATCGAGAAGACGCTGAAGAATCTTTCCTAGAGATAAACGTAGGAGTATTCTTCCGACGGAGAGTCCAGACAAGGAGCCAGTGATGAGAATGCATACGAGTTTGTTTGTGGCGGTGACTATCTTGATGGGTGCGGGAGCTGCGTTTGCGCAGCAAGCGGCGCCGGCGGCAAGCGCTGCGGGCGCTGCGCCGGACATGTCGCCGGTAGCAAATCCGGTGAGCGGCTATGTGAAAGCGGGAGTGGCGCGATACGAGAAGAACATGGTGGCGGCAGCCGAGGCCATGCCGGCGGAGAAGTACGTCTTTAAACCTTCGCCGGAAATGAATTCGTATGGGCACCTGATCATGCACATCGCGCAATCGAACAATGCGTTTTGCTCGAAGATTTCCGGGCAGGCGGCGCCGGAGGCGAAGATGTCAGAGAGCGATCCGAAGGACAAGCTGGTGGCGGCGCTCAAGGATTCCTTTGCGTATTGCACGACAGCACTTGCCAAGGTGGATGATTCGAAGTTGGGGGAGCAATTCATGCTGTTTGGCAGCCGGCCAATCTCGCGAGGAGGCGCGCTGGTGCAGCTGGGCGGGAGTTGGACCGATCATTACGCGACGCAGGCAATTTATTTGCGGCTTAACGGGATTTTGCCTCCGACGGCGCAGCCCCCGAAGTAGTCAGAAGCACGCCGAGCGGGTAACATTCAAACAAATTCATTGCAACCAAAGCGGTTATAGGTCCGTCTAAAGTGCTAAGCTAAAGTGTCGCTTATGCACTGGGGGATACGCATTTTGGGGGGAGTGGCTGTACGCCGCACTCTTGCGCTGCTAGCTTGTAGCGCGCTGCTGTACTTCGCGCTTGGCGCGACGCTGCCGCATGGGCACGCCCAGGGCCCCGACAATGCTTGCCATGTCTGCCAGGCGCTGCACATGCCGGCGCTGGCAGCCGCCCGGCTTGATCTCGCCAGCACGACTCAAATCATCACCTGGTATTCCTGGTTGCCGCAGCACTCGGGGCCAAGCGATTCCTTCTCTTTGCATCGCGCCGGGCGCGCACCTCCCACCGCTTAGTTTCTCCTTCGACTCGAAGTGTATTTCCGTGCGCCGGCCCTTTTGAAGGCCAGCGTCGCCGCCTTCTTTCCGGCGGTCTCTATCCAAATCAACCACATATAGCCCTCGAAAAGGGATGGAGAAAAAATGTTGAAGCACTTGAGCATCAGCGTGGTCTTTGTTTTGGGGTTGATTTTGTTTTTTGCAGCTAGGCCAGCCAACGCGCAGCTAGGGAATTCCGGATCGATTGAAGGAGTGGTCAAAGATCCGTCCGGCGGAGTGGTGGCAGGCGCGACGGTAGAAATCTCGTACGCGGTAAGCGGTTTTCATAGAGAGGCGACCACGGGAAGCGACGGGAGCTTCAAGTTCACGAACGTGCCTTTCAACTCCTATCACTTTTTAGTGACAGCGGGTGGCTTCGAGAACTACTCCCAGGATGTGGATGTGCGCTCGGCGGTTCCCACAACGGTGCAAATCAGCTTAAAGATTGGGACGGCCGTCCAAACCGTGAGCGTGGAAGCGAAGGACCTGGTGGAAAATGAATCCACGTTTCACACGGACATTGACCGGGGCTTGTTCGACAGGCTCCCACTGGAGAGCGCGTCATCGTCAGTGAGCTCACTCGTGACGCTGGCCGCGCCAGGCGCCGTTGCGGATTCGAACGGTCTGGTTCACGCCATCGGGGATCATGCGGAAAGCTCCTTTTCCGTCGATGGCCAGCCGGTTACGGATCAAACGAGCAAAGTCTTTTCGAACCAAATCCCGATCGATTCGATCCAATCGCTGGAAGTAATCTCCGGCGCTCCACCCGCTGAATTTGGAGATAAGACCAGCCTGGTCATCAAGGTGACGACGCGCTCGGGTCTTGGCCAGACAAAACCTGTCGGCAGTGTGCGAGCTTCTTACGGCAGTTTTGGGTCAGCGAACGGCGGCTTCGATGTGGCGTTCGGGGGACCGAAGTGGGGCAACTTCCTTGCAGCGAATGGCTTGAATACAGGCCGCTTCCTCGATCCTCCGGAATTCCAGGTCATCCATTCCAAGGGCAACGAGCAAAACATATTCGACCGCGTGGATTTGCAGCTCAGCGGTTCCGATTCTGTTCATTTGAATGGCGGCTACACGCGTTCTTGGTTCCAGAATCCGAACTCATTCGATGCCCTGGCATCCGGCCAGGATCAGCGCGCGCAGATCAAAACGTACAATATCGCGCCGACCTGGACTCACTTGTTCAGCACCAGCACTTTGCTGAACTTCGGCGCATTTGTGCGGCACGACCAGTTCAACTACTACGCGAGCGCAGATCCCCTGGCGGACGTTTCTGAAACGGCCACGCAGCGGCGCAAGCTGACTAATCTGGGCCTGCGCAGCGATCTTTCCTACGTCAAGGGCGTTCACAACGTAAAAGTGGGTGCTACTTTCGAGCACACGCTATTGACGGAGGACTTCAGCCTGGGACTTACGGACCCGACGATTAATTCGCCGTGCCTGGAGGCGAACGCCGCTGGCGACTTGGTCGGATCCGGCGATACCAGCCTCACGGACCCGACGCAGTGCGCCGGGGCTGGACTTCAGCCTAACGATGGCAGCAATCCCAATGCAGCGGCAGCACCCTTCATACCGCTCCTAGGATGCATTGACCTGACAAGACCCACGCCCTCGGGGAACGATGGCTGCACAACTCCGCAAAGCACCCTTTTCGGATTCCGCGGTCGTGGCGACATCAGAGAGATCGCTCTGTACCTGCAAGACACCATTACCAAGGGCAATTGGTCTTTCAATGTGGGTGTGCGTGGTGATTTATATCGAGGTCTCACCAAAGAGTCACAAATCGAACCGCGCGCCGGAATTTCCTACAACATTAAGCAAAGCAACACAGTTATGCGCGTCTCCTATGCTCGAATTTTGGAGACGCCATTCAACGAGAATCTGGTTGTTGCTAGCGTGACGGGAAATCCGTTATTGGACGCTCTTTTTGGCGGCTCCTCGGGGCCGATTCGGGCTGGGCAACGCAACGAATTCCATGCTGGACTCCAGCAGGCTTTCGGCCGATACCTCGTGATTGATGGCGACTACCTCTGGAAGTACACACACAACGCCTACGACTTCAGCGATCTGCTGAATACGCCTATCTTCTTTCCGATTGGATGGCACAACTCGAAGATCAGCGGGTTCAATGCGCGCGTTAGCGTGCCCAATTTCCATGGCTTCACGGTCTTGACCGTCATGGGCCACGCGGCTGCTCGCTACTTTCAGCCCCAGGTCGGCGGGCTGGGCACCAGCGATGGGCCAGTGTTCCGCATCGACCACGATCAGAACTTCCAGCAAACCACACACGTGCAATATCAACCGAAGAAGCGTGCCCCCTGGGTGGCGTTCAATTGGCGGTATGACAGCGGCCTGGTTGCTGGCGCCGTTCCCTTTGCAACGGACACTACGACGCCAGTGGATCTCACGGGCCTCAGCGCGGACCAGCAGATACAAGCTGGGCTGTTCTGTGGAAACGTTTTCCCGACGTTGACCACTCCGCTCGTGACATGTGCTCCGTCTCAATATGGGTCAACGCGACTCAAAATACCGGCTCCGGGAACGGAAAATGATGATCACAATCCGCCACGCGTGGCCCCACGCAACCTGTTTGACATGAGCGTAGGGGATGACGACCTATTCCACGGAGACCATTACAAGTGGAGCCTGCGGCTCACCGCCATCAACCTGACGAATAAGACCGCGCTTTACAATTTCCTGTCCACGTTCAGTGGAACACACTTTGTAACGCCGCGGAGCTACACAGCGGAATTGGGCTTTCACTTCTAAGGCTGACCTTGACGGACGGGACGCCTTGAAACGCTAGGCTTCCCGCGTGGAGGGAGAAACGGCTTCCAGCTCCCTGCGCGCGGAGGCCGAGCCTTCCAGTTCGTGAGCGGAGCGGCCATGGTGCACGATCAGGTGCAGGAAGAACATCAGCACGAGGATGCCGCCGAAGGTGACGACAATGGTGGCGCCAGTGGGTGTGTCGAGCTGCACGCTGAGGTAGCAGCCAAGCGCCGAGACTAAAGTGCCCATGGTCCAGCCAATCGCGAGACGCGTGCCGATGCGGTCGGCAAAAAGCATGGCGCCGACGCTGGGAACGATCAGGTAGCAGAAGACCAGCAAAACGCCGGCGATGGCCACGGAAGACGTCACAACAAAACCAAAAGAAGCGTAGAAGAGGAAGTCCCAGAAGCGAACGTTGAGCCCCGACTGTTCAGCCTTACCGTGATTCATCGAGATGGCCAGAAATTTTTTACGAAAGATGAAGTGAAAGATGCCTATAGCTCCATAGAGAAAAGCCGTCTTGCGAACTTCGGGCCAGGATACGGCGAGGATGTTGCCGACCAGCATGTCCTTAAGGTGCTCGGTCTCGCCGGTGGCTTTGCTCATGAGAAGGATGGCGGTGGCGGAAGCGACGGCGTAAGCGATGCCGATGAAAGCTTCCTGGGGAATGTGCCCTCTGCTGGAGCGAGCGAAAGCGAAAATCCCGGCGCCAATAAACGTAAACGCGAGGCTGATCCAGTATGCGGCACGGCCATGCGGGTCCATGCCCACGACGACGGCAACCGTGGCGCCCAGCGCGGCGATTTGTGCGAGAGCGAGGTCCACAAAGATGACGCCCCGCTCGACAACATGCACGCCAAGATACGCGTGAATCCCGGTCAGAATAAGGCTCGCGACAAAAGGCGCGAGCAAAAACGGTAGAATTTCCATCCGGCGGTCTCCTGAGCGTTATTTTGTGGTGTCGAATGCCTGCTTCAGTTTCGCAATATCGTAATCAAACAGCTTGAAGTAATCGGTGATTTCTTTTTCGCCTCCGACCGAAGGCATGAGGACGACGACCTGCGCGCCGGTATCGCGGGCGATGGCGTTGGGAGTCTTGAGGTCGAAGTAGGGCTCGACGACGATGATTTTAACGCCATCACGCCTCATCTGGCCGATCAACTCGACGGTATGCTGGGGGCTGGGCGGGATGCCGGGGCGAGGCTCGATGTAGCCGACAACGTCGAGATGAAAGTGTTCGGCAAAATTGGGCCAGGAGCGATGGTAGGTCACGATCTTGCGGCCTACATAAGGCTTCATTTCGGTGAGCCATTTCTCTTGGGCTTGCTTGAGGCGCTGCTCGAAGGAATCATAGCGCTGCGCGAAATAAGCGGTGTCGCCGGGGTGCATTTCGGAGAGCTTATTCTGAATGCCTTTGGCGATGCGCAGGCCGTTTTCGGGATCGAGCCAATAGTGCGGGTTGCCGAGCGGGTGGACGTCGCCCTCGGCGCGGGTCACTTGGCCCGTGGGAATCTCGAGGATTTTGGCAAAGCGGGAAGCGTCAAAATAGCCCGGCGCTCCAACTTGAATCTTCGGATTGGTGGACTGGCTGATCAGTGGAGGAAGCCAGCCGATTTCCAGCTCGAGTCCGACAACGATTAGCAGATCGGCGTGTCGCAGTTTCAGAAGGAAGCTGGGCTTGGCTTCGACGAAATGAGGATCCTGGTAGCCGCGGGCGATGGATTCAACATCAACTTTTTCGCCGCCAACCTCCTGGGCAAGGGCGGCGAGGTCTGTGGTGGCCGTCATGATGCGAAGTTTGGTGTCCGCTCGGCTCACCTGAGGATTGACGAAGGTGAAGATGAGGGCGCAGGCAGCAAGCAGCGCGGGGATTCGAGCAGTCATTTTTGTGCGTCGCATAATATCTCAGAAACCTTTCTCAAAGCGGGCCTTAGAAGGGATGCGCGCCGTGGGCGCCCATCACGAATAAGAACTGAAACAAAAATTCGTTGGCGTTGGTGAAGCGGTCGTTGGGCACATCCCACAAATGGCCATAACGATACTGGCCACGGATCTGGCTGAACTCACTGGGCCAATAGGTGAGAATACCGGAAAAACCAGTGTCCGTCAGGCTGGCGTTGGTGGCGCGGCCGCTGCGATCAAAGCGGCCACCGACAGTCCATCGGCGGTTGACTCGGTATTCGGAATCGGAATAGAGGCCGAAAGCGTGCTGGGTCTGGAAAGCGTTAAGCGGAGAAAGCTGGTCGCGGGCGCTCCAGAAGAGTTCTGTGCGGAAAAGGAAAGAATGATAGATGGCGCGGCGCAGCGGCTTCCAACGAAGAGTGGCGTCAGCGGAATAAAGGTTGGTCAGAAAATTAGCTGGGTCAAAAGTAGTGCTGCCGACTCCGGCACTGTTGTGGCCGCGGGCGTAGGAGCCGCCGAGATCGATGTTTGTCGATTCGCCGAGGTCGCGGTAGAGGCGCAGATGGCCTACAACACTGACGTCCTGGCGGCGGTTGGCGGCGAAAACGACGCTGGAATCGCCGCGAAAAACCTGCGCCGTGCCCTGGAGGAACCAGTTTTTGGGCGCAGGCAGAAAGCGCGAAAGGGACATGCCGGCATCATCAATGCCGTCTTCGCCACCGACGAGGTTGTTGGTCACCAGCGGCCGGTCAATGAACGACAGGGCGTGATTGTGGATGGTGTTGATCTTGCCGAATTCGGCGCGCATCTTGCCGACTTTCAAAAGGAGTCCCGCAGGAAGAGAAGTAAAGGTGACGTAACCTTCTTCGACGTTCACGCCTTCTTCGCCGAAGGAGATAAACGCATCGGCGCGCGCGTAGGGGTCGATGATGGCTTGCAGGCCGACTTCGGATTCGTGGAGTTCGAGCGAGCGCGACGGCGAAACGGTGTTGCGCCCTGCGGTGCCGATGAAGTCGCCGATCAGGCTGATGTCCGGATTGAGGAGCTTGGCGTTGGAGGTTGCCCCGCCATAGGTCTGCGTTTGGGCCACCTGTGCGGCAGGCACCGGCTCGGGCGCGGTTGTTGAGGACGTCGAGCTGGGGAGCAGGCCAGGCTCCATTCGCGTGGAAGCCAGCAACAAGTGATTTCCGGCTGCAGGATCAGCCGGCCTTGTGTCGCGAATAGTCTTTAATTCTCCACGGAGCAAGGCCACTTCCTCGGCGAGCGTGCGCACCTGTTCTTCAAGAGCGCGTAAGCGAACTTCTTCGGGAGCAGGAGTGGCCACCCCTGTAGCGGGAGGATCCTGCTTCCCGGAGATTGACGGCTTCTCTTGCGCGTGGGCAGACACCGAGAAAAGAACGACCAGGGACACGGCAGAAAATCGTTTCATGGCACCACTCCTAGCTAACAAAATATGACTTCCAACCCGGATATGACGGCACCTGCGAATTAGCTAGCGCTTGTTCCTAAGGAAGAATTCCAGATTTATTTTTGAGCAAGATAGGTTTTTGCCTCGGCGAGCTCTGGGCGGTCGGCGGCTGGACCGCAAATTTCGGCGAGCTTGGCATAAAACGATTGCGCGTCGCCTGCGTCGCCGGCTGCTTGCGCGGAGCGAGCGGCGCCCAGCAGACCGTCGAAGCGATTCGGAGAATTCTTCAGGACCGTTTTGTATTCGGCGAGGGCTTCGAGGGGGCGCTTGAGCTCAAAGAGCATGTCTGCGAGCATTTCACGCGCGGGAACGCTTACGGATTCACCGCCATTCTTGTCCTGACGGTCGGCAGCGGCGCGCAATTCTTGAAGAGCCTCGTCCGGTTTCCCCTTGGCGAAGGCCAGCCAAGCTTCGGCTTCGCGGAGATCCGTGGCTTTTTCGTTCGAGGCACTGTAGCCTTCTTTTCGCGAGCGCTTCTCGCGTTCGGCGACGAGCTGCGTCAGTTCCTTGACATCGGTTTCCGCGGCAGCGACATCTCCGCTGCGCCCTGCGCCGATAGCGCGTGCCCAATAGATGGTGTCCAGCCAGTCTTTGCGAGTTGCAGGAACCGGCAAAGCAGCTGCTTCCTTCCAGCGGTGCAATTCCAAAGCAGTTCGCGCAGTGAAATAAGCGCGATGTTCGGCCCTGCTTTCTTCGCTTGCTCCCACCACATGATCGGTGTGCTCGATCACTTCTCGGGCTTTGGCTTCCTGGCCACTCTGCAAATAGGAATAACTCAAGAAGTCCATAGCGTGTGTTTGGTAGTGTGATTCGGCGAGATGCATTTCCGCGGCGTGGGCGCCGGAAGTGTTTGCGGCAATGTTCGAGTTGATGGAATCCTGCCAAAGGCCAAGGCGGACGAAGATGTGCGAGGGCATGTGCAGGGCGTGGGCGGAATCCGGGGCGATGGCTGCGTAGCGGCGTGCTGCTTCCAGGCCCTGGGCAGCAAGCTCAGGGCGATCGGTGGCGTGAATCATGTAGTGTGCAACACCCGGATGGTCGGCGTGCTGCTGAAGCAGCGGTTCGAGAATCGCGATGGCCTTCTGCCGGTCAGCCATTTCGTTGTCGCCGTCCTCGTCCGCTAATGACACCAGGGAAAGAGCATAGAATGAACTAAGTTCGACGTCGCCGGGATTCTCACGGTAAAGGCGTTCCAGGACTGTGGAATACGCTCTGATGCGCTCGGCATGAGTCATTTTGGATTTTTTCTGAAAGAACGCAGCGGCAGCGTCAAGGAAACCCTGCTCCCGTGAATTCGCGGAGTGCAGCTTTTGCGCGGCCTCAATATCTTTGCGGCTCTCTTTCAGGGTCTTGTCCTTCGGGAAGTCCCAAAGCTGGTGAAACCGGGCCATCGCTTTGCCCCAGTGGACCATGGCGCATTTCGGGTCGCGCTTGACAGCTTCTGTAAAGGTCTGCTCGGATTCCTTGTATTGGAAGGAGTGGAGGAGCGCGACGCCTTTTTCGATCGCGGGTTGCACATCTGCGGTGCAACTCGTTGGGAAATTCACTTTACCAAGCTGATCGGGCGTCGCGACGGACAACGTGTGTGCCCGCGGAGCTGCGGGACGAATCGCGAGAACGAACAGCAGCCCGAGGGCTGAAGCAGTCCGGCGTGGATGGCACATGATGCCTCCTTCTATCACTGGTGGAGATTCTACCGCTAGCGATTGTCCCTGGTGGAGATAAACCTTTGGGCGATGAAGCGCCGCCGCAGTTGGACGCGGCTTTGGCGCCAAGGATACAATGGGCATGGAGCGGTACTTCGAAGCAGGTGAGGGTGCGAAAGCTGTTTGAACCAATGCAGAATCTCTGAGGTGCTGCGGATAGACAGCCCGTGTGCACGGCCTGTCCCGCTGGCGGGTCACATCCACTGGCAAAGATGAGGACGCGCGAGCGGGGCAGGAAAGCCTAACGGTTGGCTCGTGGCGCCCACTTTATTCAGAGGTTCACAGCCTAGTTCCCCACGGCCAAGCAGTCCGCTCCATTTTTGTGTTTCTGCTGTAGGAAAGAGTGCATGCGCGTACTTTTCGTAGGAGATATTGTCGGGTCGCCAGGACGGCAGATCGTTCGCGATCGCCTTGCGGACATCGTTGCGCAGCGGCAGATCGATCTGGTGATCGCCAACGGCGAAAACTCAGCGTCGGGATTCGGGATCACGCCGCGGCTGGCGGAAGAACTCTTGAAAATGGGGATCGATGTGCTCACCGGAGGAAACCACAGCTGGGACCGCAAAGAGATTCTGGAGTTCCTTCCGCACGAGCCGCGGTTGCTGCGGCCGGCAAATTTCCCGGAGGGCAATGCGGGCAGCGGGCTCTATCTGGGGACGGCGAGGAATGGCGCGAAGTACGCCGTGCTGAACCTGCAGGGGCGCGTGTTTATGACGCCGATTGACGATCCTTTCCGGAAAGCCGACAGCGAGCTGGCGAAAATCCCGGAAGATGTCGCGTTCGTATTCGTGGACATGCACGCGGAAACCACCAGCGAGAAGATCGCCATGGGCTGGTATCTGGATGGCCGGGTGACCGCCGTTGTCGGAACGCACACGCACGTGACTACCGCCGATGAACACGTCTTGCCGCAAGGCACGGCTTACATCACGGACGTGGGAATGACCGGTCCTCATGGCGGCGTGATTGGGATGGACCGCAACGGCATCATCGGGAAGTTTCTCAACGGCCTGCCCGCGCGGTTCGAGGTGGCTTCTGGCGACGTGCAGATGAACTGCGTTTTGATCGAAACCGACGGCGACGGGCCGCGCAACGCCGCTGGCCGGCTCCGCGCGCGCTCCATCGAACGCCTTCGCCTCTGTATTGACTAATCGTTTCGGCATCCCGTTGAAGCGCGGGGCAACCTGCGCGAGTCCGTAGTAATCTGAAGATTCATGCGAAAGAACGCGGGCCCAATCGTGAAAGTTCTTGCGGTGATGTGTCTGTTGGTGTGCGCGGGGGGAATTGCGGCTGCTCAGGACGAGGGTGACCTCACCGCCAGACAGAGGATTTTCCCGGGAGTGGGTCCCGGACTGCGCGCCGTGAAGCGGGCGGCGGATGGGCGGTTGTACATTCTGGCCTCGCCGTCGCCGGGCTTGCTGGTCTTCGACGCACAGGGCAAACAAGTTCTATCTATTGGCGAACTTCCCGGCGCGGACACCAGCGCCAAGACAGGCCGAGCGTTGATCGCTTTCGGGGAAGACTGCGATGGCGCCGCCGACGGGAAGATTTACGTGGCAGACCGCGGCGCGAATCTCATTCAAGTATTTAGCTCGGACGGCGCGCCCATTCGTTCGATTCCGGTGAATGCGCCTGTAGCCGTTGCGGCCTTGCCCGAGGGCGAGGTGGCCGTGGCCACACTGCGCGAGCCGCACCTGGTGATCGTCTTCGACAAGAGCGGAAGGGACGTGCGGGAGTTCGGCGACCCGGAGCCGCTGGCGGAGCGCGCGGAACTGAACCGTTATCTGAACATTGGGCAGCTGGCCACGGACGCGCAGGGCCATCTCTACTATGCGTTTGCCTACCTGCCGGAGCCGACGGTGCGCCAATATGACCGCCTGGGCTATGCGGGACAAGATATCCAGTACACCGCGCTGGAAGCCATGCCGGCGGCGCAGGCCGCGCGCAAGGAGATCGTGCGCCAGGAGAGCAAAGGGAAGGAACCCTCCTTCAAGCGCATCCTCACGGCGGTGGGTGTGGACCGCTCCAGCAGTGAAGTCTGGATCGCGCTGTACAACACGCTGCTGCATTTCGACAAGGAAGGGAACCGGCGCGCTACCTACAAGATCTACACGCCGCAGGGCGCCCGCCTGGAAGCCAACACGATTCTCGTGGAGCAGGAGCGTTTAATCATCGGAAGCGACCCGCTGGGCATCTACGAGTTCGAGCGGCCTGACAAAAAAACTCTGAAATAGGCAAAGTTTTCCTCAGGGACTCCCGTACTAGTCCTGCGTGCGAATTGTACGCAGCTTCAAAAAAATGTTCACAAATGCCGTGAAAATCTGCACCTATTGTTCCGCTCGTACAGAATTTGCGCTTGTGGAAAAACTGTGCATGGGGTGTGAAAGCCGGTGAATGTCTTCTCCTATTTTTCTCTTGCTCCGCACGCTCCAATCAGAGACAATCCCGCGCTGACTCATAGCGGCGGTACGTGGGCCGACTAATTCCAGACGGGCCGCGCGCGGGGCGACAGGGGCATATCGGAGCGTTCCGGCGCGGGCAAGAATCCCGAAGCCTGTAGAAAGACGCGAATGGACCTGCTTTCCACAGTTTTTTCACATCTGTGGAAATAGCACGGGTTTCTCTTTTCTCTTCCAATGACGACGGCGACTAAAACGGAGCGTGAGCGAGAAGCTGTGAACTCCTGGGATAAGTTCCTGGACCGGGTGAAATCCCGAGTCAGCATCAATACGTTTACGACCTGGTTCCAACCCACAAGGCTGAACCGGGCCGAGGGCGACACACTTTTCATCCAGATCCCCAGCGCGGTGTTCCGGCAGGTTCTGACCCGCACTTACGGCGATATCGTGAAGGCGGTCTTTCATGAGGTCGGCACGCCGAACATGAAGGTGCAATACGTATGCACCGAAGAGGAACCGGCCCAGGCGGCGCCTGTGGTCTCCGGTGGGAAACAGTCAAAATTGGATTTTGAGAGCAGCGACCACCAGCTCAACACGCGCTACACGTTCGATTCGTTTGTGGTTGGCAAGTCCAACGAGTTTGCACATGCCGCTTCGCGCGCCGTAGCCGAGCAGCCTTCGAAAGCGTACAACCCATTGTTCCTTTACGGCGGCGTGGGCATGGGCAAAACGCACTTGATGCACGCCATCGGTCACACCATCAAGAAACGCAATCCGGCGATGCGGCTGAGTTACGTCAGCGCGGAGAAATTCACGATTGAAGTGATCAATTCGCTGCGCTTTGACCGCATGATCAGCTTCCGCGACCGCTTCCACACCGTAGATGTCCTGCTGGTCGACGATATTCAGTTCATCGCGGGGAAAGAGCGCACCCAGGAAGAGTTTTTTCATACCTTCAACGCGCTTTACGAGCAGCAGAAACAGATTGTTATTTCCTCGGACTGCCTGCCGAAAGACATCAACTCCATCGAAGAACGTTTGCGCTCGCGGTTTGAGTGGGGATTGATTGCGGACATTCAGCCGCCGGACCTGGAAACCAAGATCGCCATCCTGCAGAAAAAAGCAGAGAATGACCGCTTCAGCCTGCCAGACGACGTGGCGGAATACATCGCGCGCGCCATCAAGTCCAACGTGCGCGAGCTCGAAGGCGCTTTAACGCGCTTGATGGCGTACGCTTCGCTCACGGGCGCGACGATTTCGCTGGGGACCGCGCAGCAAGTGCTGCGGAACATCATTGCTTCGCAGGAAAAGCGCGTCACTATCGACCTGATCCAGAAACGCGTGAGCGAGCACTTCAATCTGCGCGAACAGGATCTGAAGGTGCGCAGCAATACGCGGGCGATTGCTTTTCCGCGCCAGGTGGCGATGTACATCGTCAAGCAGCTTACCACCGCTTCGCTTCCGGAGATTGGCCGCCAATTCGGCGGCAAGCACCACACGACCGTGCTGCACTCCATCAACAAGATCGAGGAGTTGCGCAGGTCCGACAAAGACTTGAACCGCACAATCACACGTCTGATGGACGCATTGCAGTAAAACACTCGCTCTCCTCTCTCACCTTACCCTCCGGAATGCAGCTACGCCTGGCTCACATTCCCGTCTTTCTACAACTGTGCTTGAGATTATTTCGAGATTCGAGCGCGCATTTATATGCCGTGGAGAAGACTTGCGAAAGGTGCGGAAAAGGTGTTGAAGGGCGTGGACCAATTTTCGTATTTCGTGAGGTGCTGCCCGGCAGGGGGACCGTTTTCCGAGATTCTCACAATTTGCCACTGACAAAGCAGTTCCGTATGTTCGATACATAGCTGGAGTTCCTGGGCTATCCACAGATTCACAGCGATCATCACAACAACAAGCTTTATAGGTTTCTAAATCAAAAAGATCTTATGGCATTGATGATGTCTGTGGATTGTTGTGACGTTGCCAGGTTTGATTGCCGCGTTTGATTATGTAAGGCAACGCCGGAGGAAAGATGGGCTTTCCCACCTATTTCCACAGAGTTGCGGCATGCGGTGGGCTTTCTACTTTGCCAAAAAACGAGTACAGTAGCGCAGCGGTAGAAATGAGCAACGGAGGCCTTGTCCCAGGCCTGATCGAGGGTAAACTTCACCATGACCGCACCCGGAACGGCACGCGAGGAACATCAATCGATGGAATTCAGCGTCACAAAGTCCGCGCTGTTAAATGAACTCTCGACCACCCAAGGCGTCGTCGAACGCAAGACGACGATTCCCATTCTGTCGAACCTGCTGGTCGAGGCCAAGGGAAGCCAGTTGACAATTACGGCGACCGACCTTGAACTGAGCATTCGCACGTCATGCGAAGCCAAGATCAAGAAGGAAGGCGCCGGAACTATCCCTGCTAAGAAGCTGCTGGAACTGGTGCGCTTGCTGCCGGAAGGCGAGATTAAGGTCAAGCTACTGGAAAATCATTGGGTGGAGATCGTCAGCGACAAGAAAAAATATAAGCTGGTGGGCATGGCGAAAGAAAATTTTCCCGCGCTGCCGGTGATGCCGCACACGCTCGTAAAGATTCCCGCGCCGATCATTGAGAACCTCATTCGGAAAACAAAGTTTGCAATCTCTATGGAAGAGTCACGCTACACGCTGAATGGCGGCTTGCTGATCCTGAAGCCGGACACGCTGGCGATGGTTGCGACGGACGGCCACCGCCTGGCGCTTGCGGAGACCGATCACAAACTTACTGGCCTGAATGGCGAAGTGAAAGTGTTGATCCCCAAGAAGGCCATGGACGAAGTCGAGAAACTCTCCAGCGCTGCCGGCTCCGACGCGCACATTGAGTTTGCAAAAGACGAGAGCCACTTGTTCTTCCAGGTCGGGCATCGCTTGCTGATTTCGCGGATCCTCACCGGGCAATTTCCGAATTACGAAGCGGTGCTGCCGCGGGACAATAACAAGAATGTAGTCATCGAGCGTACGGAATTGAGCGATGCGGTGCGGCGCGTCTCGCAGCTTGCTGACCAGCGTTCTCACGCCGTGAAGCTGGCCGTCTCGAAAGAGGGCATCGAGATCTCTGCCTCCAGCCCGGAGTACGGCGAAGCCAAAGAAACCATCGAGAAGGACTTCAAGGGCGATCCGATCGCCATCGGTTTCAATTCCAGTTATATGCTGGATTTTCTTGGCGCCGCGGCCGATGGCCCGATCAGCATCGAGCTGAAGGACGAACAATCCGCCGGGCAGATGCGCCCGCTGGCCGACGAGTCCTACCGCTACCGCTACATCATCATGCCCATGCGCATCTGAAGTAGCGACAGAGACAGAAAATCCCACCAAAAAAGGCGCCGTGTGGGGCGCCTTTCTACTTTCCCATTCGCTGGCAAATACGCCACGTAAGCTTTACTAAATAAACTACTTATTTCGACTGTGGGCTCGCAATCACGCTTGAGAAAATGCCGCAGATCGCGTATAATTTTTGGGTTGTCGATTCGCTGATTCGCTTCCACCAAATCGACACGTCCGCCAGGTTAGAAGTGCCCCAGAATTTGGGCTTCGCGCCAGGAGCTCAGGAGCACGGACCTGGAGAAACATGAGTCTTCGCCACGTCTCGCTGCGCGAGATGGGATGGAGCAGGAACCCTACGAGTTCTGGGATTGCCCAGCAAGACCGGAATCAAAGGGTAAGGCGTCGGCCGCCTTTGCGGCCGCACGAAAATGACGATCGGAACATTCCGAACACACGCCTTCCTTGCTTCACAGAAAACGAGTTTGAGCGCGGACGCTTGCTCCGAATAGCCCGGGGTACGTTCAGCGCCGCGGGTTTGCGTCGGCCGTTGCAAGGCCAGGGGATGACATGGGCGATAAAGAAAACGTGAGCAGCACGCCGCAAGGCGGTCACAAGTACGACGCGAAATCGATCAAGGTTCTCGGGGGGCTGGAAGCGGTGCGCTTGCGCCCCGCGATGTACATCGGCTCGACCGGCGAGATGGGATTGCACCATCTCGTTTGGGAAGTAGTCGACAACTCGGTCGACGAAGCGATGGCTGGCTTCGCGGATGAAATCAATGTGACCGTGCATGCGGACAACTCCGTCACCGTGGTGGACAACGGCCGCGGCATTCCCGTGGACATGCACGCGACGGAAAAGCGTCCCGCGGCAGAAGTCGTCCTGACGGTTCTGCACGCCGGCGGGAAATTCGACAGCGACACCTATAAAGTTTCCGGCGGCTTGCACGGCGTAGGTGTTTCCGTCGTCAACGCGCTTTCCGATTGGCTGGAGCTGGAGATTTCTCGCGACGGCGCGGTGTGGGAACAGACCTACGAAAAAGGCAAGCCCACCAACAAGCTGAAGCAGACCGGCAAAACGCGCAAGACCGGAACGAAAGTTACGTTCCATCCCGATCCTGCGATCTTCGACAAAACCGATTACAGCTTCGATACGTTGTCGCAGCGCTTGCGCGAGCTGGCTTTCCTCAACAAAGGGCTGAGAATCACGCTCAACGACGAGCGCACGGAGAAAACCGCGGAATTCAAGTTCACCGGCGGCATCGGGGAATTTGTAAAGCACCTCAACCGCGGAAAATCCACGCTGCACGATTCCCCGATCTACATGGAAGGCAAGCGTGGGAACGTCGAAATCGAGATCGCGCTGCAGTACAACGATACGTACGGCGAAAATATTTTTGCGTTCGCGAACACCATCAACACCGTGGATGGTGGCACGCACCTTTCCGGTTTCCGCTCCGCTCTGACGCGCTCGATCAACAACTTTGCGTCCGCGGCGGGCATGCTCAGAGAGCAGAAGGACGAAGTTACCATCACCGGAGATGACGTGCGCGAGGGACTTGTTGCCGTGGTCAGCGTGCGGCTGCCGCAGCCGCAGTTCGAGGGACAGACCAAGGGCAAGCTGAACAGCGACATCAAGGGCGACGTCGAGCAGCTCGTGAATGAAAAACTCAGTGAGTGGTTTGACAAGCACTCGACAGTGGCTCGCCGCATCATCGGTAAGTGCATTGAAGCCGCGCGGGCGCGCGAAGCTGCTCGCAAAGCGCGCGAACTGACGCGGCGCAAATCCGCGATGGACTCCAGCGGCTTGCCAGGGAAACTCGCCGATTGCCAGGAGCGCGACCCGGCGCGGTGCGAACTGTTCGTCGTTGAGGGCGAATCGGCCGGCGGTTCGGCGAAGATGGGCCGCGACCGCAAGTATCAAGCGATCCTGCCGCTCAAAGGCAAGATCCTGAACGTTGAAAAAGCCCGATACGACAAGATGCTCGGGCATGAAGAAATTCGCGCCATCATCACGGCGCTGGGGACCGGTATCGGCAAGGACGACTTCGACGCCGGCAAGCTGCGCTACCACAAGATCATTCTGATGACCGACGCGGATGTGGACGGCAGCCACATCCGCACGCTGCTGCTGACGTTCTTCTTCCGGCACATGAAGGAATTGATCGATCGCGGGCATATCTACATCGCGCAGCCTCCGCTGTACCGCGTGAAGCGCGGCAAGACGGAAAAATATATTCGTGACGATCGGGATTTCGCGCGCGAATTGATGAAGCGCGCCACGGAAGACCATGTCGTAAAAGCCAAGGAAGGCGTGACGCTGCAAGGCGCGGGCCTGACTTCCTTCCTGCTCAACGTGCAGGAGTACGAAGCGGCTGCGGCAAAGCTCGGACGCAGGCTGCGCGAGCCTGCCCTTGTCGAACTGCTGGTGGAAAGCGGTCTTGAGAAGAAAACGGACTTCGAAGACAAAAAGGCGCTCGAAAAACTATTGAAACAACTGGAAAAGACAAAGCTGAAACTCGAAGGAAAAATCGTTTTTGACGAGGAACACAGCTTGTACGAAATCCAGTTTGGCCCGCCGCACAGCCAGAAAATTAATTGGGCGGTGGCGTCAACGGCGGAATACAAACGCTTGCGCGGGCTGGCCAAGCAGATTGAAGAGTTCAACCACCCGCCGTTCATCGTGGCGCGCAACGGCGACAAGGTGACGAAGGAAAAAGTGACCGACGTATTGAACTACGTGGTCGAGGATGCCAAGAAGGATTTCACCATCACGCGATTCAAGGGCCTGGGCGAAATGAACGCCGAGCAACTGTGGGACACGACCATGAACGCGGAAACGCGCACGCTGTTGCAAGTAAAGCTCGAAGACGCTGTTGCGGCGGAAGATATTTTTACGACGTTGATGGGCGAAAACGTCGAAGCGCGCCGCAAGTTCATCGAGGACAACGCTCTGGAAGTCGTGAACCTGGACATTTAGCGCGTGTCGGTCGATTCAAAAACCGGTGCCGGCTCGATTCGCAGCGCAATTCGCTGGGGCTTGGTTCTGGCGGCAGTTGCTACCTTTGGATTTCGGTTGCCGCGCTTGATGCGTGAAATTCAGGCCTGGCGCGGCGCCGTTCAACTGGGCGACACCTCCGGAGCAGAAGGCTTGCGAACCTTTGTGGCCGCGGACTCGATCGGGCTCTTGATTGTTTTGGCTTTCGGCGTAGTGATCTATTTTGTTTTGCGGCCGCGCAGCACGAGCCAGCCGTGATGTATCAGTTGGGTTGGGCGACGCTGCCGGGGCTGCGCGGGTTGAGCGTCAGCGGGTTTCGCGCGACGCCGACCGATGCGCCCGACAATGAGAGCGGCGTGGCGGTTGAATTTACCGACAGCATCCAATGTGATGAATTTCTGCGGCAACTCGAGAAGCATTTTGCGACGCGTCGGTTTACGAATTCGGCAGACGCGTTTGATACGGTGAAGGCGTACGTTCTGGAGCACGCCACGCGGAGCTAGAGAATTTCAGCAACAGCGAGGGGAAATGGCGGACGAGACAAATCAGTCAGTACTGCTTCCGATCGATATCGAAGCAGAAATGAGGAAGTCGTACCTCGATTACGCGATGAGCGTAATCATCGCGCGTGCGCTGCCCGACGTGCGCGACGGGTTGAAGCCGGTGCAGCGGCGCATCCTGGTGGCGATGAACGACCTTGGTCTGGCCTCCAACCGCGGCTACCGCAAATGCGCCAAGATTTGCGGCGACACCTCCGGCAACTATCACCCGCACGGCGAGGCGGTGATTTACCCCGCGATGGTGCGTCTCGCTCAGGACTTCAACATGCGCTACCCCTTGGTGGACGGGCAAGGGAACTTCGGCTCCGTTGACGGCGATCCTCCCGCGGCCATGCGGTACACCGAAGCGCGGCTGGCGAAAATCTCCGAAGATATTCTTGCCGACTTGGAAAAGGAAACCGTCGATTTCATTCCGAACTTCGATCAGACGCGCGAAGAGCCTGTAGTTCTGCCCTCCCGCATCCCGAATCTGCTCGTCAATGGCGCAAGCGGCATCGCCGTCGGCATGGCTACGAACATCCCGCCGCACAATTTGCGCGAGATCGTGGACGCCGCCATTCTGCTGATAGAGAAACCGGACGCGACGCTGAAAGAAGTGATGAAGGTTGTGCCGGGACCAGATTTCCCGACCGGAGCGTATATCGCGGGGCGCGACGGCATTGAAGCTGCTTACAAGACCGGCCGCGGCAGTTTTGTCATGCGCGCCAAGGCAGCCATCGAGGAAACCACCAAAGACCGCGAAAGCATCATCATCACGGAAATTCCGTATCAGGTGAACAAGGCGCGGCTGATCGAGCGTATTGCCGAGCTGGTGCAGACCAAGAAGATCGAAGGCGTCTCCGATGTGCGCGATGAATCCTCGCGGGAGGGGATGCGCATCGTCATCGAGTTGAAGCGCGGCGAGGAATCACAGCTGATCCTGAACAATCTTTTCAAGCACACGCAGATGCAGGAATCGTTCGGAATGATCCTGCTTTCGATTGTTGGCGGCCAGCCGCGCGAACTGGGCTTGATCGCGATGATCAAGCTGTTCATCGAGCACCGCATCGACGTAATCCGCCGCCGGACGGTCTTCGAGTTGAAGAAAGCCGAACAGCGCGAACACATTTTGCTGGGCTACCAGATCGCGCTGGATCATCTCGATAACGTGATTCGCATCATCCGCGGTTCTTCCAGCCGTGTGGACGCCAAGGAAAACCTGTTCAAGTACTTCAGCGAGCAGGACGTCACCATCACGGAAAACGGGAAGTCCAAGAAAATCGAGGGCGTGAAGCTGGACGGCCGGAAATACCGCGCGCAGGGAGCGCCGGAAATCGAAGCCGCTGGCCGCGGACCTGGACTTGGTCTCAGTTACGCGCAGATTGACGCCATCCTTGAATTACAACTGCACCGCCTGACGCAGCTCTCCATCGACGAAATCCTGAAGGAATTGAAGTCCATTCGTGAATTGATTGCCGAGTTGCGCGAGATCCTGGCGAGCGACAAAAAACTCAAGCAGGTGATTGTTGCCGAGCTGCGCGAGGTGCACAAAGCGTATGGCGACGACCGGCGCACGCAGATCGTGGACAAGGTCGATGAAATCAAGCTCGAAGACCTGATCGCCGACACGGAGATGCTGATTACGGTGAGCCATGCGGGCTACATCAAGCGCACGGCGGCGGACACCTACCGGCATCAGTCGCGCGGGGGCAAGGGGCGCATCGGCGCGAAGACCAAGGAAGAAGATTTCGTCGAGCATCTCTTCATTGCTTCGGCGCACAGTTACATTTTGCTGTTCACATCGAAGGGCCGCGTTTACTGGCTGAAAGTGTACGAATTGCCGGAAGCGGCAGCGGCTACGCGCGGCAAGGCGATTTCCAGCCTGGTGAAATTCCAGGAAGACGAAAAACTCACGGCGCTCGTCGCGGCCCGCAACCTGGAAGAAGCGGACAAATTTGTCTTCATGGCCACCAGGAGCGGAACGGTGAAGAAGTCCGCGCTGACGGAATTCTCCAACCCACGCTCGACCGGCATCATCGCCATCACGCTGGACGGCAAGGACGAACTGATCGGAGCGAAGCTCACCGACGGCAAGAAAATGATTTTCCTGGCCAGCCATGATGGCCAGGCGATCCTCTTCCGCGAAACGGAAGTGCGTCCGATGGGCCGCAATGCCGGTGGCGTGAACGGCATGGATCTCGCCAAGGACGACTACGTCGTGAGCATGGACGCGGTCCAGCCGGACTTCGAGATCATCGCCAAGGAACACAAAACCACGACGCAGAATCTCGAGGAACTCGAGAATGAGCAGATCAAGGACTCGCTGGTGACGCTGATGCTAACCGTCTCCGAAAAGGGCTACGGCAAGCGCACGCCCCTCGCGGAGTACCGCATCACGTCGCGCGGTGGCAAGGGCGTGGTGAACATGAAGACGACAGACCGGAACGGATTCGTCGTCGCGACGCTGCAAGTGACGGAAGAATCGGACGTGATGATCATCACGCACAACGGCAAAGTGATTCGCGTGCATGCGAACGAAATTCGCGAGGCCGGCCGCTCGACACAGGGCGTACGCTTGCTGCGGCTTGAAACGGATGATTCCGTTGCCGCCGCCGCTGTCCTGCAGGAAGAAAACGAGGAAGAAAAGAAATAAACTCGCAAGCCGGAAAATAGATTGAGGGCACGATGATTCGTGCCCCTTTTCTGTTTAGGCCTGCGTTACACTTCTTTACCATGAAAATCACCCGCCGAATGTTTGCCTTCTTGTTGCTCATTGCTCCGTTTGTTTTTCCAGTGGCGGGCGGATCAGCCGACAAGCCCGCTGCAAATCAGAAGTATTTCGTTTTCGTGGGTACCTACACGACCAAGACGGAAAGTAAAGGAATCTACGAGTACGAGTTTGATGCGGACACCGGGAAGCTGACGCCCAGAGGCGTTGCGGCGGAGACGAGGGACCCGTCGTGGGTGGCCGTGCATCCCACTGGAAAATTCCTGTACGCCGCGAACGAAGCAGGCAAAGCCAGCATGGTGAGCGCCTTTGCCATCGAACCGAAAACCGGGAAGCTGACGTTGCTGAACCAGCTTCCTGCGCTGGGCGAAGATCCGTGTTATTTGTCGTTCGACAAAACCGGGAAGTACGTCTTCGTCGCCAACTATACCTCCGGCAATGTCGTGGTGTTTCCAATCGGTGGCGACGGCAAACTCGGAGCCGCTACAGCGAATGTCCGCGACGAGGGCAAGCCCGGCCCCAACAAGGAGCGCCAGGACGGCCCGCACGCGCATTGGATTGAGACTTCACTGGACAATCGGTTTGCCCTGGTGGCGGACCTCGGCCTCGACGAAGTGCTGATCTATCGCTTCGACGCTAAGGAAGGCATTCTCTCGCGGAACGATCCACCCTTGATGACGGTGTCGGCGCTGCTCGCAAGCTCCTGGCGCGGCGCCAGTGTCAATCCCGGTGCAGGACCACGCCATTTCGTCTTTCATCCGCAGGGTAAGTTCGGCTACGTGGTGAACGAACTGGATGCCACCGTTATCGCGTTCTCTTACCAACGCAACAACGGCGCTCTCTCATTCCTGCAGACCATTGCGACGCTGCCGAAGGATTTTTCCGGACGCAACGATGCGGCGGAAATCGCCGTGCATCCCAGCGGAAAATTCCTCTACACCTCCAACCGGGGAGAAGACACCATCGCCATTTTTTCCATCGATCCCGCAAAGGGCACACTAACGTTTGTCGCTCGCGTGCCGACCGGCGGGAAGGAACCGCGGCACTTTGCGATCGATCCGACCGGTAAATACTTGCTGGCGGAGAACCAATTCTCAAACAACATGGTCGTCTTCCAGATCGATTCTGCGACGGGCGGTCTGACCCCTACCGGGAAGGTCGTCGAAGTCCCATCGCCGGTGGACATCGCTTTCGTGCCGGAGGATTGAGTCTGGCTCCCGGGGGGTTTTGAGCGAACGAGTCCCACATTAGGAAGGTAGCCCACCCCGGTGTTTTTGAGC
>Ga0207665_10000499_pt1 | contig 26563 bp, 22 predicted proteins | sample LARL112metaG_FD_184351 | JGI IMG/M metagenome (GOLD analysis project Ga0207665, IMG submission 184351) | Corn, switchgrass and miscanthus rhizosphere microbial communities from Kellogg Biological Station, Michigan, USA - LAR L11-2 metaG... | ecosystem: Host-associated > Plants > Roots >... | reverse complement strand
AGCACTGGGAGCACAGAATCGTCCGCCTGTCATACTTGGACGAGAGACTTCTTATATCGGCGTACTTATTGACGATCTCGTCACGCGCGGCGTTGATGAGCCGTACCGATTATTCACATCGCGCTCCGAGTTTCGCTTAACCGTGCGTCAGGATAATGCACTACGGCGGTTGGGCTCCATCGGCATTCAGCTCGGCGTCTACAACGATTTTGAGCGCGATGTGATTGCACGTCGGCTGGCCAGCGAAGAAGAAGCGTTGCGGCTTGCGGAGGCGACTAGCATCCGACCCGAAGAAGCAGAGCCGATTCTTTCGCGCGCGGGGAGTACGCCGCTGCCACATCGTACCAAGATCGTCGAAGTGGCGAGACGTCAGGAAGCTTCGCTGCGTGATTTGTTTGAAGCCGCCGGTGTTGGCCAGGATCTGAGTCAGGAAGCGCTCGTAACGGCAGATCTGGAGATCAAGTACGCCGGCTACTTCGAGCGAGAGCGGGCGCAGGCTGACCGCATGCGGCGGATGGGTGATTTTGCTCTCCCCAGTGATCTCGAGTATCAGGAAATGAGATCACTGTCTTTCGAGGCACGCCAGAAGCTCGCGAAGGTCAAACCTCAATCTCTGGCACAGGCGTCACGCATCCCAGGCGTAAGTCCAAGCGACCTGCAAAACCTCGTGATCGAGGTCGAGCGCCACAGGCGAATGGCTGCTACACCGTAGCCTGGCCTTCCTCGCGGCCTGCACTCAACTCGATCACGAGGATCGCCGCACCAATCAGAACTCCACCGAGCAGCGTTGACGCTGTGAACCGGTTCCTGAGGACTATCATCCCCAGAATCGCAGTAAAGAACGGCTCCACGGTCGCTATGATCGAGGTGCGAACTGGACCCAGAATCGAAACTCCTTTGATCAGCGCTGAGAATGCGATCACAGTGGAGACAATCGCCAGAGTGGTAATGTTCACCCAAACCACGCGGCCGCTCGGCACGAAGAGCTCATCCCTGATCAGCGCAGCGATGACGAATGCAATCGCAGATCCGACGATAAGGTAGAAGGTTGCCAACAGTGCTGGCAGGCCGCGTTGCAATTGCTCGAGCGCGGGCAGATATAGCGCGTATAGAATTGCCGAAGCGATGGCGAGCATCACCCCGATGCTTTCTAATTTTTCCCGGGGCGTCCCCACCATCACGGTTACTCCAATCAGCGCGAGTGCCAGTGCGCCAATCCGTAAAGCCGTCAGTCTCTCCGTTCTACGTACTGCCGCCACTAGTGCGACCCACGCGGGATACGTATAAAAAAGGAACGCGAGTGGTCCGACCGAGATGTATTGGAGTGCGTGCAGACTGAGATATGTAATCAGCGCTTGTCCACATCCGCCGATCAGCATGAGCCACCAAATCTGACGTGGCGTAATCGAGCGCGACCCAAATGGACGAATGAGAAGGCCGAGGCAGATACCAGCGAGGAGATAACGCCACGCCATCGCCGTGATGAGCGGCACTTTCTCTCTCGTTACGAGCACCGTCAGCACTGAGATCGATCCAAAACTCAGTGCCGAAATCACGATCAGCAGAACCGCGCGGCCAATCGATTTGTCCGTGGATTCCATCGAACGAATGTAGCTTTAGCAAAAATTCGTGGCCATTATGTTTGCAAATTCCTCCTGCTTGCCTCGGGCTATTCTCGCATGTCCACAACACTAGACGTACAGCCAACCTCACCCCCCGAGTCCAGGGACGAATTCAAGGACCTCGGTTTCGGAACCGAAGTCGCACGTGGTACCCGGCGACGCTTGCTCAATCGCGATGGCAGCTTCAACGTGACGCTCGAGGGCTTGAATCCGCTGTCGTCGCTCGGTGTCTATCAATGGCTGCTGAGAGTTTCCTGGCCCGAGTTTCTGCTCTTCGTCTGCTTGTATTTCGTCGCGGTCAACGCCGTCTTCGCAGGAGCGTTTCTTTTCTGCGGCCTGGATGCGTTACAGACGTCGACCGGACAATTCGCAAATGAGCCTTTCTATCGCGCGTTTTTCTTCAGCGTCGACACCTTCGCCACTATCGGATACGGAAACATCTATCCGGTAGGAGTGCCAGCAAACCTACTCGTGTCGATCGAAGCGCTATTGAGCATCGTGAGCGTTGCGCTCGTCACCGGCGTGATCTTCGCTCGATTCTCACTGCCTTCGGCAAGAATCATTTATAGTCGGAACGCAGTGGTTGCACCGTATCGCGGCGGCACCGCCCTGGAATTCCGGATCGCCAACGCACGCAGCAGTCAGTTGATCGACGTTCAGGTGCAGGCGATCCTGACCAAGATTGAACCATCGGCCTCCGGGTCGACCGTGAGGAAATTCTACGAGCTCCCACTGGAGCGTCAGCGGGTCGTGTTTTTTCCTCTTAGTTGGACAGTCGTGCATCCGATTGACGCCAATAGTCCAATGTGGAGACTCACTCAAAAGGATCTCGTCGCAGCAGAAGCCGAACTCCTTGTGTTGTTAATTGCGACAGATGAAACAATCTCCGCGACAGTGCACTCTCGTTCTTCGTACGAGGCCGACGAAATTGTGTGGGGTGCGCGATTCGCGAACATGTTCCTACGCAGTGAAAGCGAAGGGATCATCGGAATGAACCTCGATCGCATCCATGAGATTGAGCCGGTTCCGATCGTGTAGTGTGCAGGATCGTGCCCCGGTTACGTCTCCTAAGCGAAGCCTTAACGCTCTAACACAGGGACCTCAATGAAAACGCGTTTTTTTAGCCTAATTCTGAGTCTATTAGCGCCAGTAATGCTACATGCTCAGGACAATACAGCGACATTAGCCTTACAGACGCCCCAAATTGTGGTTACGGGACACGGCGAGGTAAAAGTGTCGCCTGATCGTGCTACTATTCAGATCGCTGTCCAGACTCGCGCTCTTACAGCCTCGGATGCTGCCGCTCAGAATGCTACGAAGCAGCAAGCGGTGCTATCCGCACTCAAAGCTCTCGGTCTAACGAGCGACCAACTTTCCACAGTGAACTACCAAGTCTATCCCGAACAGCGTTATGAACAGGGAAAGGATCCAGTGATCTCCGGCTACAATGTGACTAACACCATTGTTGCCGACATCCGGCGTCTTGATCAGGTCGGGAGAGTAATTGACGCCGCGCTCTCACACGGAGCGAACCTGATCAGCTCACTCCAGTTCTATTCTTCAAACACCCAGGGAGCCCGCCGCTCAGCTATAGGAAGTGCAATCGAAATGGCGCGGGCTGACGCCGATGCTGCTGCTCGCGCTGCTGGGGGTTCACTTGGTCCGTTGCTCGAGATCAATGTGATGGGCATAACTCCGCCGCGACCGCAGCCACTGATGATGGCGCGGGCTGCCGGCGTAGCGCAGACAGATACGCCTATCAATCCCGGCGACGAAACGCTGGGAGTAGATGTGGTAACCCGCTGGAAATTCCTGTCCGGTCGCTAGCGCTATTGTAGAGGTGGTTTCCACGTGGAACTGTCTAAATAAGGTTCCACGTGGAAACAGGCAGTCTCTCCGAATAGATTTGCGTCACCCCCTTCCCCAGAGTACGTGGCGCGAATCATCGCGATCGCCAATCAGAAAGGCGGCGTCGGAAAAACCACAACAGCCGTGAATCTCGCCGCGAGCCTCGCCGCTGCAGAGCAGCGCACGCTCCTCGTTGATGCAGACCCCCAGGGCAATGCAACGAGCGGAGTCGGTCTACAGAAAGAGCATGTGCCCCTCACCCTATACGATGTTCTGGTCGGGAACTCCGATCTCCGCTCATCGCGCCAGGAAGGAGTGCAGTTCGAGAAACTCGATGTCATAGGAGCAACTCCCGATCTAGCCGCCGCGGAAGTCGAGCTCGTAGACAAAGCAGACCGGGATCACGTCATGCGCGTAGCCGTTGACTCACTACGCGATGACTACAGGTACGTCATCATCGACTGCCCGCCGTCGCTTGGATTGATCACCATCAACATGCTGGTTGCGGCGGACGCTCTGCTTATACCGCTCCAGTGCGAGTACTACGCCCTCGAGGGACTATCTCAACTTCTGAACACTGTTCATCGAGTGCAGCACAGCGCCAATGAAAAGCTCGGCATCGAAGGCGTTCTCCTCACAATGTACGACTCGCGGTTGAATCTCTCTCGCCAGGTAGCCGACGATGCGAGAGAATATTTCGGCGCGAAAGTTTTCGAGAACGTAGTTCCACGGAATGTTCGATTGGCCGAGGCGCCAAGTTTCGGCAAACCAATCATCCTGTATGACGTCACCTCAGTCGGGGCTCAGGCCTATATGAACGTCGCCAAAGAGCTGATCCAACGGACCGCGCAAGGAGATAACGGTGGCCACTGAAAAAACTCCCCGACGTTTGGGTCGAGGCCTCGAGGCACTCCTCGGAAGTGCCACCGGCCTCGCGACCAGTGATGAAGGCGCACTGAAATCAATTCCGATTGGCCAGATCACCCGCAATCCATTTCAGCCGCGGCGAGAATTCAACACCGAGGATCTGCGAGAGCTGCAAGAGAGCCTGAGAGCTAGTGGCCTGTTGCAGCCGATCACCGTGCGTCGACGCCCAGGGAAAGATGGCTTCGAGTTAATCGCCGGTGAACGACGCCTTCGCGCCGCGAAAGCCATCGGCTGGCGAGAAATTCCCGCAATTATAAAAGAGATCGACGATAAAACCCTCCTCACCCTGGCGCTGATCGAAAACCTCCAGCGAACAGACCTGAATCCGATCGAGGAAGGGGAAGGGTATCGCCAGCTCGCCCACGAGTTTTCACTCACTCAGCAACAAATCGCAGAGACCGTTGGCAAAGACCGCACGACGATTGCGAACGTGCTGCGGCTGCTCCAGCTGCCAGAGGCCGTTCGAAGCTTGCTTCAGGGTGGGGAGCTGTCCATGGGACACGCGAAGGTTTTGTTGGGTCTCGACGACGAAGGGCGCATCATTGCTCTCGCTGAGGAGATCGTGCGGGAAGGCCTGACTGTGCGAGAGGTCGAGGGTCGGCTCCGAGGGGTCGACACCTCGCCTAAGAAAAAGACGGGACGCCCTCGATCCATTGACCGGCAACCAGCTGAAGTGCGACAAATCGAAGAGAGACTACGCCGGCATCTGCAGACCGATGTCATGATAAAGGTCGCTTCACACAACCGCGGAACGGTGACCATGCATTTTTATTCCGCCGACGACCTAGAACGGCTTCTGGATGTCATGCGGGTCCCGGATTAATCAACATTGTTGATAACTCTTGACTTAACTTGTTGCAGCACAAGGAGTTAACGAAGGCACGTTTGCAGTGGGCACAAAAGATCTCCACACAAAGACCTGGCCCAGATGACAACCATAGATGAGGTATCTGTGTATGCAGATGATTTACTGAAGAGCCACACAGTACCCGACTACCCGAGTGCACTTAACGGCTTGCAGTTCCAGGCAACCACCCCGCTACGCGGGATTGCAGCCGCCGTGGATTTCTCTACACGCGCAATCGAAGGTGCGAAGGCGTTAGATGCCAACCTACTAATTGTACATCACGGGATGTTCTGGGGCGGGTTGTCGCCTCTCACCGGGCCAGCGTATCGGCGGACACGTCTGCTCTTCGACTACGATATCGCGGTGTACTCTTCCCACATCCCGCTCGATTGTCACACGAAGCTTGGAAACAATGTGCTGCTGGCGAAAGAACTTCAGCTCACCCCGAGCAGAGAATTCGCTCGCTATCAGGGAATATTCATCGGCGTTGCCGGTGACAGTGATGTGTCTACCAAATCTCTGATCGAGAAGGCGACTTCATTCGCGCAGAAATACGGACACACGACGAGAGCGACGCCTTTTGCCAATGGACGGCGGACTCGACGCTGGGGCATGTGTAGCGGTGCCGGCGCTGCTGCAGACACACTGCAAGAGGCAATCGATGCAGGTATCGATACTCTTATTGTTGGAGAGGGCCCACACTGGACCGCAATCACGGCCGAGGAAAATGATCTGGTGATCATCTATGCCGGACACTACGCAACAGAGACACTAGGCGTGTGCGCACTAGCCCAGCACTTGAGTGACAAATATGGCGTGCCGTGGAGCTTCGTCAGCGCGCCAACCGGGCTCTGACTAAGAAAAATTCCACTAGAGAAATCAGCAGTCGGTGTAAGCGCTCCGCCACGATGCGCGCCATTCGCCCGCAATTCGCTCGAGCAAGCCCACCCGCCTGCCCTCGCTGTACTCGATGCCGAGTACTATTGCAGGCTTTCTCAGTTCGCCGAGCGTAACGACAGAGAGGACTTCACTCGCCTGGGTCGATTCCTCAGACCCCGCGGTTCGATTCGAATACCGTACTGTAAGAGCGGACGTGCTACCACTGGGTCGCTCACCCACGATCAGTAGATGCTCGATCCGTGGATTCGCTTCTTCGTTAACTGCGCGGACGACATCGGCGACAACAACTTCGACGGAGTCGAGGCGAAATGTGTACGCAGCTCTTACACGAAAAGGCAATCCGCGAAACGTCGGATCAGACACACCAGGAAGAGTTGCGGCAGCACGCGTGAGCATAGCTGCCATCGAAGCCGAATCTGCGCTGCGCATCGCCTCTATTGAATCAATCGCAATGGCGATGGCACGGCCATTCGCAAACCCGACGCTCCAGTCGGGTGGTTTCTGAAGCAGCCGGGCCAGCGGCCAGCCATAACAATCCCGCGCGGTTGTGTCGACTGGCGGCAGCGACGAGACACGAACAGCGGAAGCGACTCTCCCACTTCGACCAAACAGATCGAAGGTGAGGCCTGTTACAGGTGCATTCGTTGTCTCCACAATCGGCACTGTGCTGTCGGTTGCTTCCGGAACTATCACAGCAGCTGTGTCGAGACTGTTCTCGACCGGTGTGATCATCACCGGACCTGCATCTGGATCCCAGCCAGTATTTCCTGCCGGAGCTCCTGGGTAAACGGGCGGGAGAGCACGCGCAGAATCCGGACTCGATCGCGCTCTCTCTCCACATCCTGTCAGGTTGATCATGACAAGCAGTGCAATGACCTCAGAAGTGAGCAGGGTGCGAAGAGACATGCCGTAATTTGACTGGCGCCTACGTAGACGTCGAGAACCAAGTGGTGCTACGTCAGCGTACGTATTTGTGAACCCGGCTATAGCGTGTAGTGTTGAGACGAACTCAACGGAGCACGGATGGAGACAGCAATAACCAGGTCGATACTTGATGGCTCTGATCCAGGCGACGCACAGATCAACGTGACAGCGGGCGATTTCAATCCGCCAATGGCGAAATTCCGCGAGCGCATTAGCTGGGCACTCTACGATTTCGCGAATACAGTGTTTTCGATGAACATCGCAACATTGTACTTCTCCGCGTGGCTAATCGCCGATCTCGGACACTCCAACACGCTCTATGCAACCGTCAACGGGATCGCGTCGGCGATGGTGGTGGTTTCAATTCCGGTTTTCGGCGCGATATCCGACGCGACTCAGAAAAGGAAACCTTGGGTCGTTGGTTTCACTCTGATCGCGTGCATCGCAACGGCGTTGATCGCAGTACTCGGCCAGCTCGGCCTGCCATTGATCGGCGAGGGCGTAACCGGTTCCACGACTACGCTGCCAATCTCATCGGGGGTGGCACTATTTGGCGTGCTCGTTGCCTTTACGATTGCCAACTACACCTATCAGGGAGCACAACCTTTTTACAACGCGATGATGGCCGAGCTCGTCCCGGTCGATCATCGAGGAAGACTTTCGGGGCTTGGTGCCGCGCTTGGGTATGTCGGATCGATCACGGGAGTAATTCTCACGTTCCCCTTCTTTACCGGATCGATGCCGATCCTGGGTGCGATTCCGGAGCGAGTCGTTCACGTCCTGCGCACGTCGATTCCATTCACTGCTCACGGCGGTCGCGTTTCAACGTTCGTTCCGACTGCAGTTCTGTTTCTGCTTTTTTCGCTGCCGCTGTTCATCTTCTGTCGCGATCACAATGTAGTTCAGGGCCGCAAGCGCATCCCGTGGCGTGAGGCTTTCGCTGAAGTACGAAATACGTTGTCGGAAGCGAAACGCTACCCGGGCACTCTGCGTTTCATACTGACGTCGTTCCTCTATCAGGATGCGATGGGAACGATCATCGCCAACATGGCGTTGTATGCAATTTTCGCGATGGGGTTCGTCAAAGGATCCGAGGCAACGCTCTTCGTGATTCTGACTGTTCCTGCAGTAATTGGGGCTTACGGAATCGGAAAACTCGTTGACCGCATTGGTCCGAAGAGAACGCTGTCGTGGGTGCTCGCCGGCTGGATCGTGCTCCTTATTGCGATGATCGTTGCTCCGTCGCGCAATATCTTCTGGGTAGTTGGCGCTGGCATCGGCTTGATTTACGGTGGCGTGTCGACAGCAGAGCGTCCGTTGCTTCTCAGTCTTGTTCCAGACGTGGAAGCCGGGCGGTTCTTCAGCCTCATGGTTTTATCATCCCGCGCGGCCGCCGTCGTTGGCCCATTTGTGTGGGCGTTTGCCGTCGACGGTCTCACACCTGTGTTCGGCAGAGGCGTTGCCTACCGCGCCGGTGTGCTGACCGTTGCGATTGGGATGGCCCTTGCACTGTGGGCTTTACGTCGCGTGCCTGACAATTTTGTGCGAGCGCGACGTAAATGATCTATTCGACTCTGCGATGGATCGCGGGTATCGCTCTCCACTGGTTTTATGGAGACATCCGTGTCGTAGGTCAGGAAAAGATTCCGCGCGACGCACCACTGTTAATCGCGGTGAATCACCCGAATGCACTCGTCGACTCTCTCGTAGTCGGGTGGTTGATGCCTCGTCGCGTTGTAATGACAGCCAAGGCAACACTGCTCAACAATCCATTCGTGGCAGCCCTGTTCAGGGTGCTTGGTGTGGTTCCGTTACGTCGTGCGAGCGACGAACCGCGCGCAAAAGATGGACGCGCGACGAATCCAACTCGCAATTACGGCGCGTTCGAGGAAATGCTGCACGTACTAGCTGGTAGCGGAGCGGTATTGATTTTCCCGGAAGGCACCAGCCACAGTAACAGGGAGCTGGCTCCGCTCAAGTCTGGTTTGGCGCGAATCGCGCTGCAGGCACGAGACAATGCTCATATCGAGGCAGTTCACATCGTGCCGATCGGTCTTCAGTTCGAGAACAAGGCAACTCCCGGAAGTATTGTCGGAGTACGAGTAGGCGAGCTCATCGACATGGACCGGTGGCCAGCAGACAGCGATCACACTACGCTCACCGCAGAACTGACGAAGAGACTGAGAGCAGTTGCTGAGGATGCAGATCTTCCAGCTGAAGCGAGTGCGACCTTCGCGTCACATTCGACGCTGAAGACGGTTGCAATCCGAACGGCTGCCTGGTGGGGCAGGTTAACGCACCGGTTACCGATTAGAATTGCTCGCCGTTGGGCGCTCAAAATGAGCACGGATCCTGACGAGCCAGCGATGTTCACAATTGTATTGGGGGTGGGTCTGGTACTCGCGACCTACGCAATCCACTTCACCCTTGTCGACTTTTTAACCCACTCCTTCTGGATCGCGTTGGCCTATCTTGGCGCGCTTCTGGTTGGCGCCCACTGGGCAGCCTTTGAGCCGCACCTCAAGCACTGAATTAGAGTTTCGTTTCGAGCCAGTTCTTCCCTGTTCCCAGGTCGACTACAAGAGGCACCGAGAGTTGGGCGGCATTCTCCATCTCGTGCTTCACCATTTCCTGGACAGCATCGAGTTCTTCCGGCTTGACTTCGAACACGAGCTCGTCGTGAACCTGTAGCAGCATTTTACTCTGCAACTCACGGGTGCTCAGCGCATCATCGATGCGGATCATTGCGATCTTGATCAGATCCGCTGCTGACCCCTGAATCGGTGAGTTTGCGGCTGTTCTTTCCCCGAATGCGCGGATATTGAAGTTGCGCTCACGCAGTTCGGGGATATAGCGACGCCGGCCGAAGATTGTCTGGACAAAGCCGTGCTCGCGCGCGAACGCCACCATTGCATCGAGATAGTTGCGCACGCCCTGAAAGCGCTCGAAGTAGCGCGCTATGAATTCCTTTGCCTCAGCGTGCTCGATACCGAGCTGGCGAGACAATGCGTGCGGACCCTGTCCGTAAATAGTGGCAAAGTTTATTGTCTTCGCCCGTCCACGCATTGTACTCGTCACCTCATCGAGCGGAACATCGAAGATCAGCGCGGCTGTCTGCCGATGGATATCTCCTCCAGCGCGGAAGGCTTCCACGAAAGCAGGATCTTTCGAAAGGTGGGCCAGCAGTCGCAGTTCGATTTGTGAGTAGTCCGCGGCGAGTAAGTGCCATCCTTTCCGCGGTATGAAGCCGCGACGAATGTCCCGTCCGAGCTCACGCCGAATGGGAATGTTCTGCAGGTTGGGGTCACTCGAAGACAGCCGGCCAGTACTTGCAACTGTCTGATTGAACGAGGTGTGAAGGCGACCGGTCTTTGGATTGACGAGCCTGGGCAGCGCATCGAGATACGTGCTTTCAAGCTTGGACAGCTCACGATATTCCATGAGCAGCGTCGGAAGAACGTGGCCTTCCTCGGCGAGCTCGGTGAGCACGCTTACATCTGTAGACGGACCCGTGCTGGTCCGCTTGAGAACCGGCAGCTTCAGCCGGTCGAAGAGGATTTCACGGAGCTGCAGATTGGAATTGATGTTGAATTCGGTTCCTGCCGTCTCGTAGATCTGACGTTCGACCGCCTCACGATCGGCCTGGAAACGCTGCTTCAGAGATGCAAACCATGGCAGGTCGATAGCGATTCCGTTCCACTCCATCTCGGCAAGGACATTGATCAGAGGTAGCTCAACACCGTCCAGCAGCCGCAGCAACTCGTGCGATTCCAATTGCGGCTCGAAGAGTTCTCGCAGCCGCAGTGTCATATCCGCGTCCTCACACGAATAATCTCTGGCTGCTTCGACCGGACATTCATCAAACGCCAGTGCGGTTTTTCCTTTGCCGCATAGATCCGTGTACGACGTCATCGTATGATCGAGGAACTCGAGCGCCAGCACATCGAGACCGTGTGATCGACGACTCGGATCGAGAACGTAGCTAGCCAGCATCGTGTCGAAATCCAGGCCAGTGAGCTCGATCCCCACGGAACGCAGTAGGAGGAGATCGAACTTGCCATTGTGGGCCGTTTTCCGGATTGATGGATCCTCGAGCAAATCACGCAGAGCCTTCATCTCCGGTGACTGCAGCGGCGGGAGATTCTTCACGGTTGAAGACCGTTTGTCCCGCCAGATCCGTGCGGCGATGCTGAGTGCGCCCTCGCCGTTGGTCTTCTTCTTCCGGGCCGGCTGCTCAGGAAATACTTCGTCGCCACCTCGAATGAGCCCACGGTCCTCGGGTGCATCGGTGGCCGAGCGATCGCCAGCAAGATCTACGAGCAACTCTCCCTGCACGTTGCGTGGGAGACGATGCTGGAACGGGAAATAGTAAGCTTCCCCGGCACCAATACCGATCGATATCGAGATAAGCGACGATCGCAAAGGGTCGGTGAGCTGAGGGCTATCCGGATTGGGTAGCGCCTCGGTGTCGAGAGAGACGACCCCAGCTGACCGGGCGCGTGCAACTGCTTCGGCCACCAGCTCAAGGTTGTCGACCGTGATGTACTTCGACTCTTTTTTCGGTTTCTCCTCAACTGGTGCCTGAACGACGATGTCACGAGCCAGAACGTGGAACTCGAGCTCGATGAAGAGATCGCGCAAACGCTGATGGTCGGGAGTCTTGATCCTGAGCCCTTCCAGGTCGAGCGTGACGGGTAAATCGTCACGAATTGTGACTAATTCTTTTGACAGGCGGGCATTCCCCGCATGTTCAAGCAGCGCTTCACGCGGCCGCTTCTTGGTAATCTCGGGTGCGTGTTCGAGGATCGATTCGAGGTGGCCGTACTGGCGCACCAGCTCCGATGCCGTCTTATCCCCGATGCCGCGTACGCCGGGAATGTTGTCCGACGAATCACCGACAAGTGCCAGGTAGTCAGTCACGAATTCGGGGGCGACGCCGAGCCGATCTTCGGCATTATCAGTACTGACCCAATGCTCTTCCACATTCGCGTTGCCGCCGCGACCTGGATTGAGGAGCCACACACCCGGCCGGACCAGTTGTTGAAAATCCTTATCCCCTGAGACGACCACTGAATTCACACCAGCATTTACGCTCTGTTTGACGAGTGTGCCAATGACATCATCGGCTTCGTAGCCGGGAAGCGTGATGATTGGAATGCGGTAGGCAGCCAGTATTTCGCAAATCCGATCCATGCCTCGATCGAAGTCAGACTGGAGCTCCTCTGTCAGCTTCTCACGAGTGGCCTTGTACGCTGGATAGCGCTCATGTCTGAACGAGAGACCGGAATCGTGAACCCAGCCAAGGTACTCCGGCTGATGCTTGGTAATCAGCCGTTGCAGAAACGTTGCGATGCCGTAGCTCGCGGACGTATTCTCGCCCTTGCTCGTAGTTAGCGGGCGCGCAATCATGGCAAAAAACGCGCGGTATATCAGCGCATAGCCATCGACGAGAAATAGTCGCGGCTTCTCGGGGCCTTCCATCATGTGAATATTAAACGCGCCTTACTTGTCGCGGTGAGCATCCGCTCAGGCGTTCGCCACGGGATGATGCGCTAGTGCTGCCGGCGCGCGTTGATGGAGAGAAACTCGGTTTCGCTGGGACGGGTCAGCCGCCAACGTCCAGTCTCCTCGTAGAAAACCAGCTGGGTGTTGTACTGCCGATACACCCAGATCTGCAACCGCGTCGTAGCCCCCATCTGCGTAGTCGTCAAAGTTCCGTTGACGTTCCGCTCGACTACCTGATCCGGCTCGCCGAGCGCGACATACACCATACCCCGATCCGACAGCCAGCCTGGAATGTGATCGATTCGGAATTGACCGTTAGCAATCTGAATGCGACCGAAATACGATTGCAGATCCTCATTGATTGGCGTTTCCGGGATGGGGTCGGTCGCGCGCAGGAAGTTCGCCCATTCCGTTGCCCGCCGTTCTGCCGCTGCATTCTTGAGCGTACTCAGTCGGGATGGGCTGGCAAAAAACCTCAGATATCCCAGCATATCCTCATATGACATCAGCGGAATATCCTCGCCAAAGCTGACGAAGAGAGGTGCGCTTGCCGTGTCCTGAGGCGTATCTCGGCGCGTGAAGTACACCTGTGCGACACCAACTCCGACCGTCGAGATCGGAACCTTGATGACGCCGCTGAACAGGTTTCCCCTGCGGGCGAGCTGCGTCGAGTCCCGCCAGAGCTGGGCACCCTTGTCGTTGCGAACCACGTACTCCACCGGCAGCCTGGCACCCGATCCATACCCCTCGACATAAACAGCGACGGTGCTATCGCGGCCAAAGACCGCACTGGACCTGGGACTTGCAAGTAATCCTGGAACGGAGTCGAGGGTACTACGCCCTGTTGCTTCGTAGACAAGAGTGGGCGTCGACAGCTGCCCCGGGGTCAGCGCTGGGACGCTAATGGATGCGTCCTGGCTCGCACCTCTGGATCCGCCAACGTCACGCACTTCCGCTGACAGGGAGTAGGCGCCAGGCGTGACACGGAAGTAATGCTGAAAAATGATGCTCTCGTCGGTGCGGTTGATCTCGCGGAAAGACCCAACCCTCACTATTTCCATCGCATCAACATTGGCTGCTTCGACCGTACCGCGATTCAGAGTCAGCTTTACTTCGTACGGTGCGCGGTAACGGTCGCCCTCACGTGTGAAGGTGAGCGCCTTGTTGGGTAACGAGAGGCTCACGAGAACGAGCGTCGTATCGGGAGACCCGCTCGCAAACGCCGAGACCTTACCGACGAACGGGACTGGAGCGGGTGCTGCAATCAGGCCGATCTGCTTGTAGAGCTCGCTGGCATCCGGCGTATTCGACCCGAGAGTCAGCACCGGTGTGGTCTGCTCCGGATTCGCGTTCGTGGTCGCGCTGCTGCATCCGATTGTTGCTGATGCACCAGTGACTAGAAGAATTAGAAAATTTCGCAATGATTTGTTCGGCATGTGCGGCTAATACCCTATCCGACCATCTCTGTTTCTATTACCTTCGCGACGTGTCTCGAGAGCAGATGGTCGGTACCCGAGTCGCCGGCTACATAATCAAGAGAGAAGTTGGCGAGGGCGGAACGTCGGCCGTGTACCTGGCAGACCATCCCAATCATGGCACTGTCGCCCTCAAAGTGCTACGGGAAAAGTTACGCCAGGACAAGACAGCCGTAGCACGTTTCGTCCGCGAGGCAAAATATGGCTCGCGAGTGAAGCATCCCAACGTCGTCGATACAATCGAGATCGGACAGGCTGATAACGGCCTGCATTTCCTCGCGATCGAGTGGGCGGAAGGAGAGTTACTGGAGCGATATGCGAAGCAGCATGCTCCGATGCCGCCAGAAGAAGTAGCGAACATTATCTCGCAAATCGCTGCCGCAGTTCAGGCTGCACACGATGCGAACATCGTGCATCGCGATCTCAAGCCCGAGAACGTGATGTACGATCCACGTACTCGACTCGTGAAGCTCCTCGACTTCGGAATTGCTGCCGACACTCAGGCGTCCAGCGATGAGCGGTTAACCCGCGCGGGGTTCTTCGTCGGGACTCTGATGTACATCGCGCCAGAAGCGTTGTCAGGCGAAATCGTCACTGCCGCAGCTGACCAATACAGCCTGGCGACAATCGCTTTTTTCCTGCTGACCCGTGCGCTTCCCTATACGGCGAAGGCTCCGCGGGAGATGTTCACTCAGCTTCTGACGATGCCCCCAGTAGCTCTGAAAAACGCCGCGGAAGGTCTCAGTTTCTCGCCAGAGCTGGATGCCGTCATCGCGCGCGCGTTATCCAGATCGCCCGGCGATCGCTATCCGACGGTCGTCGCATTCGCCAACGCGTTTGCGGAAGCAGCCCGAATCCCTCCTGAGCAGCCCAATATGCTCAACAAGTTCAAAGGTCTACTTCGCCGCCGCTGATTCCTCAGAGCCAACGGGAAGCCAGAGCGTAAAAGTGGATCCTTTGCCTAGCTCACTTTCCAGCTCGACGATGCCACCGATGAGTGCAGCCAGGCGCCTAGAAATCGGCAGACCCAGACCCGTACCGCGCTCTGCGGAGTTACCACGCGGACCTGCATCGACCTGCTCGAATTCCTCAAAGATTCTGGTCTGATCGGCCGGATCGATTCCGATTCCGGTGTCGATGACTTGAATGCCAATCCAGTGGGTAGCTGGGTGATTGGCGCGCTCCGTAGATACCGTGGTTTGACTGCTACCTAACCCACTGTCCGGGAGTGAGTCGACAAGCCTGGTACGAATGACGATGCCACCCTCGTTGGTGTACTTCACAGCGTTGCCAAGCAGGTTCATGAGGATCTGTCGCAGATGAGTAGGATCGGTACGAATGCGCGGTAACGCAGCACCCATCACCAGCGACAGCGACAATCCTTTCTCACTCACGAGGGACTCGATCTCACTCGCAACGTCCAGCACAAAGGGACGAAGGTCGATCGTTTCCGTATGAATCTCGAGCCGACCGGCAGCCATCTTGGCAAGATCGAGCACCTGATCAACCAGGTGTCGCAGATGGTTGGCGGACGCTTCAATGCGCTCAACCGGTTTCACCTGGCGTGGTGCCAAGTCCCCATAGACACCTTCACGCAGGAGGTCTACGAAGCCGACGATAGCGTTGAGCGGCGTGCGCAGCTCGTGTGACACGTTGGCGAGGAATTCGCTCTTCATGCGATTCACACGAAGAAGCTCCGAGGAGAGACGCTCCAGCTCTTTGGAGCGCTCTACGAGACTGCGGGCCTGACGACGTTCGTGGCGAAGAACGAGTGCCAACCCCAGCACTGTCGCCAATGAAATAATCCAGCCGATCAACCCGGTCCAGCGATCGATCTCGAACTGCGAAAACGCATGCATTGACTCGAATCATAAGAATCCGTAACCTCACGCACCATGACCGATCGGAAGCTGTTGACTGCATTACTGGCGGAGCGATCCAGCAGGAAGGGACACTTTATTCTCGCTTCCGGAAGAGAATCAGAGTTCTACATCGACGCGAGACTCACAACCATGAGCCCTGAGGGACTGTCGGTCATCGGGAGACTTGGCTTAGCAGTCTTGCGGGAATCCGGATGGCGAGTGGATGCAGTAGGAGGGTTAACTCTGGGAGCTGATCCGATTTCCTATGCAATCAGTCGCGAGAGCGCTAACACGGAGCGACCGTTGCGCGCATTCACGGTCAGAAAGGAAGCCAAAGCGCACGGAACTGGTAAAGTCATCGAAGGTCCGTTTCGCTCGACTGATCACGTTGCTGTGATCGAGGACGTGATCACCACGGGAGGTTCGGCGCTAAGAGCGATCGATGCCGTGCGCGCAGCGGGTGGAACGGTGAGCGGGGTGCTGGCTGTAGTAGACCGCCGGGAGGGCGGCCGCGAGAGTCTCGAGTCGGCTGGAATACCCGTGATTGCCCTCGCGACCGCCGAGGAGATCATGGCAGCTCTCGAGACGCATGCCGATCAACGGGAATCAACTTCGGCATCCATCCAGGGTAAGCGGCCGACGGCCTGAAGTTGGAGAGCACATCGATGTAGGGAAGGATCAACTCCCGCCGAAAGAGCTGCAGCATTCCCTGACCGTCATAGGTCGCTCTGAACTTTACAGGCGACATCTTCATTACGGTTCGAACGTGACGGCCGAAGCTCTGTGGTGAGGAGTAGTCCAGATGGTTTGCTACTCGCGCCACCGACAACCCTGGATTCTCGAACAGCCTCGCTGCTCGAATCAACCGTGCGAGAGACAAATAGCGTTTTGGCGCCGGCAGATTTGCGCGGAAAAATCGGCTCATCAGAGTACTGGGTAAAATGTTGAGATGGCGGGCGAGCTGCCGCACAGTAGAGATGCGCGGTGAGGTGTCAAACAGGAGCTCGAAGAATCTCCAGCAATCCTTCGAGACGCCCGGAATATCCTGGCCGATTTGCGCCAGCGCAGATCGCTGAAGGTCATTCGATCCCTTGGAAGCAAGAAGATTGCGGAGCGTCTGCCATCCGGCCGGAATTCTGGCATCGACCAGCGTACGGATCCCTATTTGTCCGAGAGCGAGGGTCGCGTGCGGAGTAGAGTTTTGCGTTTCCGTAAGAAGTGCTACCGCTGGTACACGTGGGAACTCCCGAACCATTGCTGCGACACGCCCGGAACTCTGGCTACCATAGCGAGCAACTGAAATCAGGACGAGGTCGGCTTTCTGCTCACGGAGGTCCGAAAGAACTTCATCAAGTGATTCCCGGTGTAAAGGCTCACACAAGCCCTGTGCAGCTGCATCAACATGAGATCGCTCAAGTGGCGTCAGGATCGTCGAAACGGGAGTTCTCAAACTTCCTGCCTTCGATTGTGAGGTCATGTCTTCCTCGCCGTTTGGATGGGTGGATTAAAAACGCCGGTCAGATTAGCGAGGGTCCGTCAGATACTCGTCACCGCATAACCAACGAGAAGACAGGAGACCGAAACGATGTTCAATCGTTATATTTGAACAAGCAGATGGTCGGACGATCGCGCATTAGTACCTAATCAGTACTAAAGGCGAGGAAAGTCCGGGCTCCTATGGACAGACTGCCAGGTAACGCCTGGGCGCGGACGACGAGAGTTATTCGCGACGGAAAGTGCCACAGAGAACAGACCGCCGCTCGCAAGAGCGGTAAGGGTGAAACGGTGAGGTAAGAGCTCACCGCGTCGACGGCGACGGCGACGGCACGGCAAACCCCAGTCGGAGCAAGGCCAAATATGCGGCGAGAGACGTCCATCTCGATCAAGACGCCGCGGGTAGGCTGCTAAAGAGCATGGGTGACTATGCTCGTAGAGAAATGATCGTCCGGAGCACGCGAGTACTCCGACAGAACCCGGCTTACAGACCACCTGCCTCTCTACAACCTCCGATGCTAACGTGTCGGAGGTTGTTGTTTTTAAGACTATTCTACTCCGCCATTCATGAAGCGTAGTGCCGCGAGGTCAACCCTTATCTTACTGGCGACGGTGAGTTGCACTACCGCACGGGGACCGGCGGGACCCGCTTCACCCTCTCCTGTACCATCACAACCAGCAGCGAGCGTTTCAGATAATGGTCCTTGGACGTTTACCTATACATCCGACACTCTGCGTCTGCAGATAAGTCGAAGCGGTGCAATCGAAGCCCGGACAGACTCAGGAACTCACCGAGAGATATCGACCAACAATAGTCACGAAGTACTGGTAGTTACGGTCAATGCGGACACGATTCGCTACACGGCAATGGTGGACAGCTTCTCCACAGCTTCCCAAGGACTGATTGGCAACGCTCAGCCGGTGAACCTTCCCGTCCAGGTCTCCGGTACACTCGACTCGATGGCGGTAACAGTCGACTCTACGATCCCGCCAACATGTGATCCGGTTCAGTCGAATCTGGAAACCGACGCTCGAAACGTTATGATCGCTTTCCCACGTGAGCTCTCACCAGGATTAACGTGGCGAGATTCGACTATCCGTGTTAGCTGCTACGGCACTATACCACTGCGAGCAATCGTCATCCGCAGCTTCTCAGTCCTTGGCAGAACATCATTCAATGGACGGACAGGTGTCGCGATTCAGCGAGTCGACAGCATTACCGCCGAAGGAGCGGGACGACAACTACAGCATCAGCTGTTTGTAGAAGCACACGGTTCTGGAACTGCCAACTATGTGCTGAGCCCAGAGATTGGAAGGCTGCTGCACTTAACGACGACTCAGAACCTGGACTTTGCTATTCGAGCGTCGGGACGAACGAACCGATTTCGCGAAGTCGCGAAGGAGGAGTTTAACCCGGTTCCCTAGTCGACCAGTCGGAGCGGCATTACCAGGCACATATACGAGGCCGGATTTTTCCAGCCTTCAGGCTCAAGCGTCGCGGCACGTTCAGGCGCCTTGAAGGTCAGCTTCACTTCATCACTCGGGATATAACGCAATATCTCGAGCAGGTAGCTCGCGTTGAAGCCAATATCGAGCTGATCCCCGGTGTAGCGAACCGGCAGTTCGTCCTGTGCCTCGCCAAGATCCGGAGTTTGCACGCTGAATTTCAGCATGCCTGCATTGAAGGAAAGTCGAATACGGTGGGTTTGATCCGAGGCGATTACTGACATTCTCTTCAACGCACTGGAAAGGGCGACCTTATCAGCAACAGCGACTTTGTCATTGTCGCGCGGAATTACCTGCTCGTAATTCGGGTACGGTCCTTCTATGAGACGTGTGAAGACAGCTGTAAACGGGGATCTGAACCCGATATGGTTGTCTCCGCGCGCAATTTCCAGTTCCTCCTCCGCGGGAAAGAGTCGTCTCACCTGCTCCAGCGCCTTGGGTGGAACGATCAAGTCGCTGGCCGGAGCGTTTGCTGAGTCTATCGGCATTTCCATCTTGGCGAGACGATGGCCATTTGTTGCCACCATCCGCATTCGCTCAGGACGAAGCTCCCATAGTACACCATTCAGTATCGGCCGGCTTTCCTCGGCTGAAACAGCGAACGAAGTATGACCAATCAGTTGCTGTAGATCTCCCGATCGAATCCTCCAGCTTTCATTGAATTTCACCGCAGGAAACGTCGGGAATTCATCTCGAGGTAGTCCGAGCAGCTTGAATCGGGACCGACCACAGTCGAGTGTCACACGCTGTTCCCCAACCGCAGCCATTTTCACCGGAGCTGGTGGAAGTTCTCGCGCAATCTCACTCAGCTTTTTGGCCGGTACAGTCACCGCACCAGCGGTCTCGACATCGGCCATCACCTCGGTACTGACAGCAATATCCAGGTCCGTACCGGACAGCTTGATTCCCTTGTCTGTCGTCTCGAGAAGTATGTTCGCGAGAACCGGCAGCGTTGTCTTCGCCGGTATACTGGCTGTAACTGCTGCCAGACCTTCCTGCAACTTTTCCCGAGATATCGTGAAGCGCATCAGTGTACCTGTTATTCAGATCGGCTTACTAAGTAGTCTCTTATTAGAGATTACTAATAGCAGTCGTAGCAGGGGCTGTGGAGTTCTGGGGAGTGGGTCTAACTTACGAAAGGAGTGGACTTTCCGCTACGCTGGTTAATGTGTGATTGAATGTTGGTAATGGCTGCATTCAACGTCGGCCAACACCACTTTCATGAAACCTTCGAAGTTTCCACACGCGAGATTGATCGGAAGTTGAAAGCTTCGAGGTTATTCCGCAGCCGGTTGATGCGGGTTCGGAGATCCGAGTCGTGTGTGATTGTATCCTGCACTTTTTCAAGACTGTGGATCACCGTCGAGTGATCACGGCCTCCAAAAGCATTTCCAATCTCGACGAGCTGTGTTGAAAGAAGCTCACGTGTGAGATACATCGCGATCTGTCGAGGGGTTGTAAGTGTCTTGGTGCGCGTCTTGGAGCGGAGTCCGTCGACAGTTACTCCCCACTCTTTCGCCACTGCTTGCTGGATTGTGAATATGTTGAGAGACCCAGCCTGATCGTGCTCATGGCCTTCGATCGCCCGAAGCTTATCCCGAAGCGCTTCCCGCGCGACATCAACAGAGATGTCCTTGTGCTTCAACGAGGCATAAGCGAGGAGCTTGATTATGGATCCTTCAAGCTCTCGTACGTTTGATCGCACGTGCTCGGAAATGAAGTGAATTACATCATCTGGAATCGTCAGCTCGAGGCGGTCGAGTTGCGCCTTCTGCTTCAGAATAGCTACGCGATGCTCGAAGTCTGGTAGTCCAATGTCGGCTACCATACCCCACTGGAAGCGGCTGATCAATCGCGCTTCCAGGCCGGCAATCTCGGATGGAGGCTTGTCGCTGGTCAGAACGATTTGCCTGCCTGCCTCATAGAGTGCGTTGAATGTGTGGAAGAACTCTTCCTGGGTTGCTTCCTTTCGACCCTTGAGGAAGTGGACGTCGTCGATCAACAAAAGATCGGTTTCGCGATAGCGCCGGCGAAACTCGGGGGCAGTACGGTCGAGAATGGAACTAATAAGCTCGTTCATGAATTGCTCAGTGCCGACATACGTAACGCGCGTATTCGGATTTCTCTGCAGAGTCTCGTGAGCAACCGCCTGCATCAGGTGTGTTTTGCCAAGACCTGTGTCGCCGTAGATGAATAGCGGATTGTAAACTTTGCCTGGCGCCTGACTGACGGCGTGAGCGGCAGCCGCGGCAAGCTCATTCGACTTGCCAATGACGAAGAGATCGAAAGTGTAACGCTCGCTAAGTGGCGGAGAGCTGGTGCCGTTTTGCTGGGCTATCATCTTCGCCGGCGCCGGAGGAGGGCTGACGAAAAAATCCATCTGCGACCGCTTCTTTCGTTCTTCAATGACCTTGAAGACCACATTTAACGGGTGCCCGAGGACAATCGGTCCGTAACTCGACAGCAGCTGGGAATGTTTGGATTCATTCCAGTCAGCCGTGAACTGATCGGGAGCTCCGACAAAGACCGTTCCGCCCTCAATTGAGAGAGCTTCGGTGGGAGCGAGCCAGGTCTGGAATGTCTGGTATGGAAGCTCCTGGCGGGCGCGATCGAGAAGGAGTTTCCAAACTTCGGCGGGACTGAGCGACATGACCGGCTAGCCTATCGGTTTTATGTGGAAAAGTCAAACGAGCTTTGTGTGTGTCGCTTCAGTTGACTTGAAGTATCTCCAATGCTGGGATAGCTTTACCCGCTTCGCACTAACTCAAGATCTTCCTGGTTCTTTGGAGTCATAAATGGGCAAGCCGACGTACCGTCCCCGCAACAAGCGCCGTATCCGCACGCATGGGTTTAGGTTGCGGATGGCTACTAAATGGGGTCGTGAGGTTCTCAGCCGGCGCCGCAAGAAGGGACGTAAACGGCTAACTGTCCAGTTGCCGTCGAAGTACGCCGGCGCCTAAATCCTTCGGCTTTCCTCGCAGCCGGCGGCTGTCGAGTGAAGCTGATCTTGAAGCGGTTAGACGTACAGGGAAGCGAATGCAAACCGAGCGTCTCGAAGCTCGAGCATCAGCTTCTCTGTTTTCGCATCCAAGGGTTGGGATTGTGGTTCCCAAACACCGACACAAGGTCGTTGATAGAAACCGTGTCAAACGACGTCTGCGCGAGCTTGTGCGAACAACGCTGCTGCCCGACCTTGGCCGCGTCGATCTGCTGATCCGGGCGAAACCTGAGGCCTACGATTCTACGTTTAGTGAATTGACTGCCGACGTTGCTCAAATCGGTGGGTGGGTAGCCGGGATCGTACGCTGAACGATGCGCACATTGTTCATCCTGCTGATTCGCGGATACCAGGTCGGAATTTCACCTCTGTTACCCGCGAGTTGTCGCTATTACCCGAGTTGCTCTGCGTACGCGATAGAAGCGTTCGAAAGGCATGGGGTAATACGGGGCCTTTACCTGACTATCACACGCCTTCTTCGGTGTCATCCCTTTCATGCCGGCGGCTATGACCCGGTTCCATAATGGATAAGCGTTTTTTTCTGGCGCTGTTTTTATCGCTCATTGTCATTGCGGTGACACAGCTGTTGTTTCCTCCCGCCAAGCCGGTGCCTGCTTCGCGGAATGCCAAGGATTCGACAGCGCGAGCTGCCCCTTCTGCGATTCAGTCGGCTAGCTCGTCGACGGTCTCCAAAACTCGCAACGATACCACCGCCAGCGCACCGTCAAGAGTTGCCACGGCAGCAGATACCTTTGCGATTCGAGCTGAGACGACTATCGTCGAAACGCCGAAGGCGATCTACAAGATGAGTAGTGTTGGTGGCGCACCGACTGCCGTAGTGATCCGGGACTACAAAAATAGAGCAACAAACAGCCTCGTCGATCTGGGTAGCCAGGAGGTGCCCCTACTCAGGTATCGAATTCTCGGTCCAGGTGATACGGTCGATCTTTCGCGAGCTCCTTTCGCTCTCGCCAGGCATCGCGTGCAAGGCGCCGAAGTTCTTGTCTACTCGACCACAGTCGGCAACCACAGTGTCCAGCTTACCTACACATTTCCGACAGATACTGCTTCCAGCTATTCAATTCACGTCGATGGTCGAATTACGGGCGGCGCATCTCCTTCATATCTGATAACCGAGCTGCCGAAGACTCTAAGGCCGACTGAAGCAGATACACTCGCCGATCATCGAACCCTCGCCTACAGTTTCAAGCCGCAGCGTGATCGAGCGCGGAGTGTGTTGTTCAATAGTCTGGATCCCGGTGAAAAAACCCTGGAGACCGGGCCGCTAAACTGGGTCGCGGTGAAGAACAAGTATTTCGTCTTTGGAATTCTTGCTCCTGCGAACGGGACCCAGTTCAGCGAGGCAACCCTCACCGGCGGCTCAAGAACTTCGAAGGTGGCGACTACAGCCAGTGCTGCTGTGGTTGATGAGATTCACGATGGAGCCTTCGCGTTTGATGTCTATGCCGGTCCCCAGGAATCGCAGCGGCTGTCGCGCATGGGCCGGGACTTCGATCATATAAATCCGTACGGCTGGCGATTCCTCCAGGGTGTCGTGCATCCAATCGCGTCCAAGGTCATTCAGGCGTTGTTGTGGATGCACAACCGGCTGAACCTCAGTTACGGATGGGTCCTCATCATACTCGGCGTGCTGGTCAGACTGGCGCTGTGGCCGCTCAACCAGAGTACAATGCGCTCGAGTCTCAAGATGCAGGAGCTTCAGCCGAAACTGGCGGTAGCGCAGAAGAAATACAAAGATCCGGTCCAGCAGCGTGAAGCGATAATGAAAGTGTATCGCGATGCTGGTGTGAGTCCATTCGCTGGACTGACTGGATGCCTGCCGGCGCTCCTGCCGATGCCTATCCTCTTCGCACTGTTCTTCGTTTTCCAGAACACTATCGAGTTCCGTGGCGTACCGTTTTTCTGGCTCCACGACATTTCCGTAAAGGACCCGCTTTACATCCTTCCGCTATTGATGGGCGCGTCGATGTACGTGCTGTCTTGGATTGGAATGAGGACTGCACCACCAAACCCGCAGGCAAAGATGATGGGATACATGTTCCCGCTGATGATGACGGTGGTGCTACTCAACATGGCGTCAGGGCTGAATCTCTATTACACGGCTCAGAACATAGCGGCGCTACCGCAGCAGTGGCTGCTCGCACGTGAACGGGCGAAGGTGCGGCCGGCAGGCTAAGGAGGATCCATGCTGCGTGTCACGTATATTGGTCACGCAACGCTACTAATTGAGATGGGGCAGCGGACGATCATCACCGACCCCAATTTCGATACGGCTCTGGGGAAATTCCTGCCAAGGGTCAGTGCGCCGGGAATCGCGCTCGATGCGCTGCCCAAGCTCGATGCCATTCTGCTCACCCACGCGCACGCTGACCATCTGTCGTTCAAATCCCTCGACGCGCTGCAGTCGGACATTCCGCTGTTCGCGCCACCAGCCGTCGCGAAGTGGCTCGGCAAGCAAGGTTATAAGCATGCGGTGCCCGTAAGTCCGGGATCGAAAGAGACTTTGGGAGAGCTCCACATTCACGCCGCGTCCGCCACCCACAAAGGAAACCGGTACGGAGTAGATCGCTGGCGCAGCGCGACAAATATGTATCTACTCGATACTAATAAGGTCTCATGCTTCTTTGCCGGCGACACGGCTCTGAAAACCGATACGACACACATGGTTGAAAAGCAGCTCCTTAACGAGGGACGAAATCTCGATCTGGCGCTGTTGCCCATAGGGCACGCACCATGGTGGAAGCCGGGATTCCGAAAAGGACACCTGACCAGCAACGATGCCCTGACACTGTTCGAGCGCCTCAAGGCCAGGTACTTCATTCCTTATCATTGGGGCACCTTCAATCACGTCACATCGACAGCGTTCGACGCTATTGATCGGCTGCGTGCTACGCTCCAGAATCATCCGCTGCACCCAGCGGTGAAAATTCTCGAGCCGGGAACAACGTTTGTGCTTCCTACTGCGGCGTGAGTGAGGCCGATGATCGGGGGCTGGCGATCGCCGACACGATCGTCGCGATCGCCAGCCCGCCCGGTCGGGGGGCAGTCGCTGTTATCCGGCTAAGTGGACCGAACGCGTTTACGATTGCCGGTAAACACGTCCGCAACTGGCAGCAGCAGCCGCGTGTCGCCCATCTGTCCGACTTCTTCGACGGTGAGCAGCGACTCGATGAAGTGCTCATCACCGCGTTTCCAGGTCCGCACTCCTATACAGGCGAGGATGTTGTCGAGATATCGACTCATGGCGGCTACGTTGTGCCAAGCTCCGTCGTAGCAGCTCTCATAACTTCGGGTGCTCGACAGGCAACTGCCGGCGAGTTCACACGGCGGGCAGTCCTGAACGGAAAACTGGATCTTCTTCAGGCTGAGGCAATCGGTGATCTGATCGATGCCAGCTCGCGCGCGATGCAGGATGCCGCGCTGGCACAGCTGGATGGCGGTCTGTCGCGGCGCCTTGGGGCACTGAGGAATCAGCTACTCGAGCTCGAAGCACTAATCGCATACGATGTCGATTTTCCAGAAGAGGACGACGGTCCGATTTCGCGTGATCGGATCGAAAACGCGATAAAAACTGTTTTGACATCGCTTGACGGCCTGCTCGCGACGGTTCCAGCTGGCGAAGTCGTTCGTGAAGGCGCGATTGTCGTCATTGCCGGCCCGCCGAATGTGGGGAAATCCTCTCTATTCAATGCTTTGCTGGGCAGGTCGAGAGCAATCGTTACCGAGATCGCGGGCACAACCCGCGATGCGCTAGAAGCGGTAATCGACGGTGGTACCTGGCCATTACGTCTAGTCGATACTGCCGGTTTGCGACAGACTACGGACCGAATCGAGCGACTCGGTATTGAAGTGAGCGAACGCTACCTCGGAGCTGCGGAAGTAGTACTGGCATGCGCGGATACCCCGGAAGACCTGGACGCAACGGTGACACTGGTTCGAGCACGCACCAAAGCAGCGATCATTCCACTACTCACCAAAGCGGATTTGGTATCACATAGAGACCAAAAGTCGCCGAATGCGCTGTCTGTGAGTGCCGAGAGCGGGTTGGGCTTGCCACGCTTACTATCGCAAATCGAATCAGTCGTTGAAGAACAATGCGGCCCCCGGATGCCTGACTTACCGCTGCTGACTAGGGCGCGACACAAGCAGGCGCTGGAACAGGCCCGCTCAGAGATCTCCGACTTCCACCGGGTCTGGGACGATGACAAACTTCCGGCGACTGTCGCAGCCGTTCACCTGCGAGCCGCAATCCTTGCGCTCGAGGAGCTGGTAGGCGCGGTCGACATCGAGGATGTCCTCGATCGGGTGTTCAGCTCTTTTTGTGTGGGGAAGTAGTCCTACGCTGAAGCAGCGGCAGAACTTGCGATTGAAGTGATTTCAGCGGCGCTGGCGCGGATTGCCCAGGGAAGTCCACGAGTGGTGACGGCGGGCTCGACCATTTTGGTTCCGACGAAGTATCCGCTGCGTTCAGGGAAAACATGACGGTCGACCGTTCGTGCGTCGTCACTCATACCGCCGGATAGGTATCGCAAGCGTAACCCGAGTCCTGCCCGGTCAAGATCGCCAGTCAAAGCCCGTGTAATGACCGGCTCAAGCTCACGAACACTTGCGTACTCTCGGCGGGTATACCCCTA
>Ga0207665_10000498_pt1 | contig 26564 bp, 26 predicted proteins | sample LARL112metaG_FD_184351 | JGI IMG/M metagenome (GOLD analysis project Ga0207665, IMG submission 184351) | Corn, switchgrass and miscanthus rhizosphere microbial communities from Kellogg Biological Station, Michigan, USA - LAR L11-2 metaG... | ecosystem: Host-associated > Plants > Roots >... | reverse complement strand
CCACCGCGCTGATCCTGCTTGGTGCCAACATTCTGCTGATGAACTTTCTCGTCTTTCGTCGGTGACAAGCGGCTCGGCTTCTTTGACTCCCGATCTTGCGGAGAGGTTCGCGCGATTGGCGCTGTCGCACGTGACGCGCGAGTACCCGAACAAGCTCGATCACGTCATCAGCAATTCAGACGACCTCAAGTCACCGCGGGAGCTGCACCCGGTCTTCTTCGGCAGCTTCGATTGGCATTCATGCGTGCACGGCTATTGGCTGCTGGCGACGGTCGAGCGGCTCTTCCCGGCTCTCGAGATATCGAAAGAAATCAGGCAGCTGTTCGACTCGCAGCTGACGCCGACAAAAGTGAAAGTGGAAGTCGACTATCTGAACCAGCCGCTGCGGACAACCTTCGAGCGCCCGTACGGCTGGGCGTGGCTGTTAATGCTCGCCGCGGAGCTAAATCGTGGCGAAGCTGTTCGAAGAAATTGGCGCGATGCGCTGAAGCCACTGGCCACTGCTTTCGCCGAGCGTTTCAAGAGGTTTCTGCCGAAGGCGACGTACCCAACGCGGGTTGGTACTCACTTCAACAGCGCGTTCGCGGTTGCTCTCGCGCTCGAGTATGCTCACGAGATCTCTGATTCCGCGCTCGACGCTCTACTGCGCGAGACAAGTGCCCGCTGGTTTGCGACCGACCGGAATGTCCAGGCGTGGGAGCCAAGTGGTGATGACTTTCTCTCGCCATCGTTGATGGAAGCCGAGTGCATGCGACGGGTAATGAGCCCCGACAAATTTCCGGCGTGGCTCGGCGAGTTCTTCCCGCGTATGGAGAAGCGCGAGCCGGCGGCGCTATTCACACCCGCGATCGTCAGCGATCGCAGTGACGGCAAGATCGCGCATCTGGATGGACTGAACCTGAGTCGAGCCTGGTGCTGGCGGTCCATCGCGCAAACGTTGCCGACGAGCGACCGTCGACGTGCGATTGCGCTCGAAGCCGCCGACACGCATCTCGCCGCCAGCATGCCCCATGTCGCGGGTGATTACATGGGCGAGCACTGGCTGGCGACGTTTGCCCTGTTGGCGTTGCTATGACAAAGCCAAGGCGAGCAGCTGTAGTCGTTCTGTTTGTCTCGATTGCTGCGATGGCGCTTGCGTACGCCGAGGCGTTGGTGACGAAGGGCGCATCGACGTCGGCGCCCTGGATTGCGGCGATCGCCGTTCCGATCGCCCTCACCGCGATCATGATCCTGGGCGCGGTTCGCGGCGACAAAGACATTGGCAGGCTCAGAATCCCGTTTGTGTTCGTTGCGCTGATCCTTATAGTCGGATTTCTCGCGGCGTTATTGCTGCCAGCATCGGAAAGTCCAACGAGCAGCCTGTGGCTCGGGCTTCCGGCGCGCGCCGCGATCGTGATTTACGGAATTGGCGTGCTGCCGATCATAGTGCTGCCCGTGGCGTACGCACTGACGTTCGAAACGCAGACTCTCAATGCGGAAGACGTCGAGCGGGTTCGAGAGCTCGGGCGGGAAAACACTCGGAATCAGGAAAGGCTCGACGGATGAGGAATCCGGTTTTCGCCTTGCTGCAAACGACTTTGCCTCGCGTGGCGCAGCCAGCTGTAATCATGGTGGGACTCGCTTACTTCGCGGTCGTTGTCGGCATCAGTATCTGGGCGGCCCGGCGAACTCGAACCGCGAACGACTTTTTCGTCGCGGGCAAAGGGATCGGATTGGTTGCGCTCACTGTAGCGTCGGTTTCCGTCTCGGTATCGGGATTCGCATTCATCGGAGGTCCGGGCTTCGTGTACACCGCCGGCCTCGGTGCGGTGTTCATCGTGTTGCCGGCGGCAGTAACCAATGTGATGGGAGCCTGGGTTCTGGCGAAGCGCATGCGACTGCTTGGCGAGGCACGAGGGCTGATCACGGTTCCCGACGCCATCGGCGCACGCTACAACTCGCGCACCGCGCAGGGTGTGTCGGCGATTGCGATTCTCATCGGCATTATCGGCTACATGGCGACCAATGCGCTGGCGATGGGGGTCGTCATCGATTCGATCTTCGGCGTCGGTCTTGGCTGGGGAATCTGGATTGGGATGGGAGTCACACTCGCCTACTCGGCGTCGGGGGGCATTCTCGCCGGCATCTACAACGACGTGTTTCAGGGAACGTTGATGGGGATCGCGTCGGTGCTGGTGTTCGTTTTCGTGCTCAAGCTCGCCGGCGGACTGGGCGCAATCAGTCAGACGATCCTTCAACACGATCCAGTATTTCTTTCCCCCTGGGGAAAACTCACACCGCTGGCTGCGCTGTCGTTCTTCTTCGTTTTCTCGATGGGATCCCTTGGCCAGCCACAGGCGATCCACAAGTACTACATGTTACGTGACCCATTGCAGCTGAAATGGTATCCATTGCTCAAAACGCTCGGCCTCATACTGGTCCTGCTTCTTTACTTCGGAGTGGGAGTTGGAGTGAAAGCGTTCGTCGCGAGCGGCAGGTTGGCTCCGCTTGCCAGTCCGGATCAGGCGACCCCGGCGCTTTTGCTGACGGCCACACCGATAGTGCTAGCCGCACTCGTATTCTCCGGAGTCGCCGCCGCCACAATGAGCGCGGCCAACTCCTTCATCAACATCGGCGCCGCTATTGTCACCCACGATCTACCGATTGCGCTCGGCCGCCGAGTGAAGAACGAGCTGTGGTGGGGAAGAGCGGTGACGATTCTCATCGCCATCGCGGCCGCGATAACGGGGCAGCAATCGGGTGCGATGGTCGCATTCCTTGGGATCTTTGGGTGGGGGCTGTTTGCCTCGACGCTTGTGCCGGCACTCGCGGTCGGTCTGAACTGGCAGGGCGCGACCAAGGCAGGAGCGATTTCTTCGATCGTGACAGGATTGGTCATTACGCTCGCGCTCGAGACCGCTTCCTATCTCAAGCTGTTCAAATTTCCGGCGGGCGTCACTGCGTCGGCCGTCGCAATGGTGGCGTCGTTTCTGGTGTTCTTCGCCGTATCGTGGCTAACGAGTCGAAGCGAGGGGCCGACGATCGCCGACGATGTCAAGCTGGTGATGGAACTTTGACTACTCGGTAGCCGTTTTCTTTTCAGTCTTTGGCGCCATCACGCGCACGCTCTTGATGTTGACGAACTCGCGAATGCCGAACTCTCCCAGCTCGCGACCAAATCCTGAATTCTTTACTCCGCCAAACGGCAGTCGTGCATCAGATACGACCATGCCGTTGATGAAAACCAGACCCGACTGAATCTCGGCGACGAACCGATCTTGTTCGGGGCGATCGCGCGTCCAGGCCGATGCTCCCAGCCCGAAGCTGGTGCCGTTGGCGATGCGGATAGCGTCATCGATGTCCTTTGCCTTGATCACTGATGCTACGGGTCCGAACAGCTCGTCACGCGCGGCCGGCGCGGAGGGTGGAATGTCGGCGATCACGGTCGGCTCATAGAAGTACCCGTCGCGAGCGATCTTCTTACCGCCGGTCAACACGCGCGCTCCAAGTTTGACCGAAGCCTGAACCTGTTGGTCGAGCTCATCACGGATCGCGCCCGTTGCGAGCGGGCCAAGCTCCGTGCTTTCGTCGAGCGGATCACCCACGCGGACCTTCGACACGCGGCTCACGAACTCATTGATGAACCGATCGTAAATCTGCTGATGGACAATGAATCGCTTGGCGGCGATGCACGATTGACCGTTGTTGATCATGCGCGCGGTCACTGCCGTCGAAACAGCATCGTCCAAATTCGCACTCGGCATGACGATGAACGGGTCACTGCCGCCGAGCTCGACGACGGATTTCTTGAGATTCTTTCCCGCTGCTGCTGCGACAGCGCGGCCGGCACCCTCACTCCCGGTCAGCGTAACGGCGGCAGTGCGTGGGTCGGCGATAATTCTTTCAACGGCCTCGGTTCCAATCAACAGTGTCTGAAAAGTGCCCTCGATGAAACCAGCGCGACGAAAAAGATCCTCAATTGCCAGCGCACACTGCGGGACATTCGACGCGTGTTTCAGTAACCCGACATTCCCTGCCATCAACGCCGGCGCAGCGAAGCGGAACACCTGCCAGAACGGGAAATTCCAGGGCATGATCGCGAGCACGACACCCAACGGCTGAAATGCGATCCAACTTTCACCGCCTTCCATCTTTACCGGCTCATTGGCGAGAAATCTTTCGGCGTTCTCAGCGTAGTAGTTGCACGCTGTCGCGCACTTCTCGGCTTCCGCTATCGCCGCTTTGATGGGCTTGCCCATCTCGACCGTCATCAGCCTGCCGAGCTCACGACATTCGTTCTCGAGCAGGGCGGCGACCTTCCGCATCTTCGCGGCACGATCGGCGAACGAAGTGCGACGATGTTTCTCGAATGCGTCGTGCGCCCGCTTCAGCGCATTGTCGATCTCGGGCTCGGAGAGGGTCTGAAAGGTTTTGACCGTCTGGCCATTGGCAGGATTGATAGTCGCTATGCCCATACTATTGAGAATATCACCGCGCGCGCTGCAAATCCTTGCGGGCGACTCTCAACCTCGGCCGTTTCGGATCGCTTAGATCCATGTCCTGCCAGGGCACTTCAAAGACCGAGTAGATATGCCGCGTCTTTAGTGCACGCTTGATTGGTCGGATCAGAGTCCACGCCGAAAGCCGTTCGACAAGAGCTGATGCTCCGATCAGATAAGCCTCGATGCGGCAGGCGTCGCCGTCTTCATCGGCACGAAACTCCTCGATGCGACCGACTTTCTCGCCGTTGGCATCGTAGACTTTGGCCCCGAGCAAAAGCTCGATGTTCGCCTCCATTACTCCTCCTCTTCCGATCCGCCGCCCGGCAATCGCTCGATGATGTGGCGCGCAATCCAGATCTCCCAGTCGATGGCGCCACTCTCTTTTGCCTCGATATCGAGCTTGATCTCCTTGCCGATGGTCTCGACGCGTGACCACGGAATTCTGGTGTGTTCTTTTTTCTTCGGACCCCAGAGCTGCGACAGCTTCGTTGACAGATTCCCCAGTGCCGGATGAATACGAGCCCACAGGCTTGGCCCGCCAATCAGGATGTGCGTGATGTGCGGCTGGGTGTTCTCACCGAACTGGATTACCAATCCGCTGGCCCGTCCCATCGCGCAGTCTTCGCGGTCCACCAGTTTTTTGTCGAGGACGTCCCTGATGAGATCCATGTCAGCCGCCGACTATCTGTAGTGGGATGGAAATGATCGATAGCACGAATGAAATGATTATCACGATCGCCACCACCGAATTGCTGATCCAGCCGTTCCGATACTTCCCGAGATAGATCGGGTCGTTCATCAGGAAAAGAAACGGGCCGATGGCGAGCGGCAGTGTCGCGCTCGTAAGCGCCATCGAGAGCATCGTCACTTTGATCGGGTCGACGCGAAGAATCAGCGGGATCGCAGCGATCAAAATGATGATCGTGTACACGAAGGCGAAGCGCGCATCCTTGGACGGCTCGAGATCCTCACTCCAGTTCCAGCCAAACCCCTGCGCAAAGAAGTAGGCAATCGCGAGGGAGATCTCCAGCGCCGCGCCGAAACAGGCGAAGAGCATGGAGAAAGCGAACAAGTAAAATCCCCACTTCGGAAAGATGGTCGTCATCATCAGCGCTGCCTGCGGGAAAGTGTCGACCTGGACACCAGCTGGGCGGAACGCCAGCGCGCAGACTATCAACACGGCCATCGACAGGAATCCACCGAAGGTCATGCCGAAGGTGGAGATGATGCGATTCATGCCGATGTAGGAGCGATCCCACTCGTCCTCGATCGCCCCTGAAGAGTAGAAGTACATGAGGTAAGGCGAGATCGACGCGCCAAGAATGCTCACCGCGAGAAATCCGTACTTCGCCTTGTCGCTCCCCGGCATGCTGGGCAACATCCCCGAGCCAACCTGCGACCAATCAGGGTTCAGCTTCCAGGCGGCAATGGCGAAGGAGATCGTGATCAGTCCGAGGAGCGATGCGCCGTTCTCGATCAAACTGAAGGTGCCCTTCCACATCATGAGCCAGACGATCAGAGAGACAGGCAGTGCCCAGATCGGGAATCCTACTCCGGTCAGGATCTGTAGCGCGAAGCCAATTCCGCCGAGCTCGGCGACAAGAACCAGAAACGCGACGATGACGATGCCGATGAGCACGAAAAAGAAGAACGGAAAGCCGAAGCGCTCACGCATCGCGTCGACAATGGTGTGCTTGCTCACCGCGGAGAGGCGCCCGGACATCTCGATCAAAAAAATCAGGCAGATAGTGCCGAGCAAAATCGCCCAGAGAAGCTGGTATCCGAATGACGCGCCTGCCTGTGCTGCCGTAGTCACCGAGCCGATCTCGAGGAACCCGCCGACGCTGGTGATGATACCTAGCGTGAGCTGAAGAATCTTCTTCATTGATCTTCTTTCGCTTCGATGCTGTCCGCGAACTGCTTGACGACTTTTTCGTCCGACTGCAGCGAATCGAGAAGCGCTCGGAAGGCGGGCGAATTCTTTTGTTCGACGAGCTTTGCCATCAATCCGATATGCTGGGTGCTACGAGTGAGTGCGCTGTCGACCGAGGCGCTGTCGATGCCGGAGGGGAGCGCCTTGAAAAGTCCGCTGCTGATGTCGATCAGTGAGTCGTGGGTGAGCTCGAGAGTTTGGCGAGTGTATTTGTCTGGAGTGGTATGGCGCAGCCAGGCTTCGCCGGTCAAACCGGCCGTACCGAGCCAGGAGATGATGGAGTCCATTTGCTCGGTCGCGCTGGGTGACTTGCACGCCAGGGCAAGGAAGAGTGGAAGCACTGCAAGCCGTTTCGCGCTCATACGATTTACATTGTTCTCCTATGCTCAAAACAAAACTCGCGCTGCTCACCCTTTCACTTTTCGTGCTCAGCGGTGTCGACAGCGCTTGCGGCCAATCAGAAACCGGCTCGGCCCAGACCCTGACTACCCCGCCGCCGGTTCGCCGCGAATTCAGAGGTGTTTGGGTCGCTTCCGTACAGAACATCGACTGGCCGTCGCAGCCGGGATTATCGACACAGGAGCAGAAAGACGAGCTGCTGGGAATTCTTGATCGTGCGGCATCGCTGCACCTCAATGCCGTGATCCTGCAGGTTCGTCCGGCAGCGGACGCTTTGTACGCATCCCCATATGAACCCTGGTCGGAATACCTGTCGGGAAGAATGGGACAGGCGCCGAATCCGTATTACGATCCGCTTGAGTTTGCCGTGAACGAGGCGCACAAGCGCGGCCTCGAGCTGCACGCGTGGTTCAATCCATATCGCGCGCATCATCCGTCAGGGAGATCGCGTCCGTCGGCGAATCACATCAGCGTCACCCATCCCGAGCTGGTCAAGAAGTACGGCAGCATGCTGTGGATGGATCCGGGAGAGCCGGAGGTGCAAGCGCAAACGGTGCGCGTGATTCTCGACGTCGTGCAACGCTACGACATCGACGGCGTGCACATCGACGACTATTTCTATCCCTACAAGGAGAAAGATCGTCGCGGGAGAATCATCGAGTTCCCGGACGCGAACAGCTATCGGAAGTACCGTCGCTCGGGCGGAGAGTTATCGAAGGATGACTGGCGTCGCGCGAACGTCGATAGTCTGATCCATGAAGTCTATACGCGAATCAAATCTGCCAAACCGTGGGTGAAGTTTGGTATCAGTCCGTTCGGTTTGTGGCGTCCGGGTTATCCGCCTCAGGCTGACGGCTTTGATTCATACGCCGAGATCTACGGTGATTCTAGAAAGTGGTTGTTGAACGGGTGGGGCGATTATTTCACGCCGCAGTTGTACTGGCCGATCGATCGACCCGGTTTGAGTTATCCGATACTGCTGCAGTGGTGGGTCTCACAGAATGCAAAGGGACGCCACATCTGGCCGGGCAATTATCTCGACAAGGTGAACGGAACGCCGACGGGTTGGCCGGCGACCGAGCTGCTTGATCAGATCGCTGACACTCGGCAGCAGCAGGGTGCGACGGGCAACGTTTTCTTCTCGATGCGCTCGTTCATGTTCCCGAGCGATGGTGTGACCGACAAGCTGCTGGCGGGTCCGTACGCCGATCGCGCGCTAGTGCCTGCGTCGCCGTGGCTCGACAACACTCCACCAGCCGCACCGCTCGTTCGAGTTGGGCGTGATGCGACGACCGGGGCGAGTACGGTCTCGATCGATCCGCAGGGAACGGAGACGGTCTGGCAATGGCTGATTCAAACGCGGTATGCGGACACGTGGCGCGTCGACGTGTATCCGGGAACGCAGCGGTTCTTCATGATTCCGCGACCGGCGCGGGGGATTCCGGCAGATGAAATCGCGGTATCGGCGATTGACAGAGTTGGGAATCAGAGCGAGACGGTGGTGAAGAGTCTGGGTGATTCGACAACTACGCACTGAAATCAGCCGGCAGCAAACTACTAACTGATGACTACCTGCTGGCAGCACGTCAGCCCGGGAGCCTGCGGCCGCGAGCCGTCTTTACACAACTGAGGCAAAGCTCGAGGCTGCGGGCTCCCGGGCAGATAAGCTGCCGGCAGGTAGTCATCAGTTAGTAGTTTGCTGCCGGCTGGCAGTTCTTACTTGACCGTTATCTCCTGCACCATCCCGTGCGCAAAGTGCGGCTTGCCATCCTTTGCATCGGGAAGAAAGCAGATCAAACCGTATTTGCCTGGAGTGACATTCGCCGTGAAATACTCTGTCATTCCCGGCTCCATGCCAGCGACGCCCCCAATCGGTTTGCCTGGCGGCGGGCCCTCCGGCTTGCCGATCCAATCCAGCATTTCTTTAATCGTCTTACCCGGGGCGAGCTGTACCAGCTGAACTTCGTGGTGCTGCTTGCCGGCGTTACGCACGCGAATTGTACGCGTTCCCGGCTTGAGCGGACTCGAAAGTTTGAAGCTGTAATCGTAGAGCGTCATCGTCAGGCTGGCAGCCGGCGCCGGAGCGACCTTCTTCGAGGGAACGACTCTCAGCGGGCGCACCATTCCTTTTGCGAAGTGCGGTGGACCGCCGATGTCGACGAAGCAAATCAGCGCGTAGTTGCCAGGTGTCAGATTCAAAGTGACGTTCGACTCATCGCCAGGCGCCGGTGCGTTCGCGCCACCGTACTCCTTGACCCAGCTCGGAGGCGGACCAGGATTGGCGAGCGCGGCACGGAGGTCATCGACGGTCTTGCCGCCGTTGAGTTTCAGAATCGCTAAATGGTGGAGCGACGGTCCTTTGTTCGTGAAAACGAACTCAGTCATTCCAGCTGGAATGACGTCGGGCGCATCGAACTTGAAATCTTCACCCGACACTCGGACAACATTCGGTTTGGCGGCCGTGGCCGCATACACGACACTCGCCGGCTCTCTAACCGACGTCGTGTTTGTTGCAAGGTTTGCTAACGCAACTGAGCCCGCGACGAGACCCATCACGGTTGTGACTGAAGCCATGAAGTGATTCCTCCCTGAAAGTCTTGGCTGATAGGCGGGACATTTTGCAGCAGCGTTGCGGGAGTGTCAACAAGGGTTTTATGCTGACCGACCGTGGTCCGGCAAAGACCTTAGAGCGCGGAAACTTTTCTGGAAAGCGTGGCCTGCACAGTCAATGCGTCGCTAGTGGCAAACCCCAAAGCGGTGTTGTCGAAGATGCACCAGGTCTCTACGTCGCGTGCAACCCAGGATTGGATATCGCTGACGACGTTCTCCAACACCTCCGCTGAATACGCCGAGTAGTAAATCCGTGGTGATCCATGCAGGCGGACGTAAACGAGACCGTCGTACCCGCCAGGGATGGCTGCCGCCGGCACCCGCGCCGGATCCGCGGCCACTCGGGCGATCCGATACTCGCGGAGCAACGAATCGACTTCGTCGGTGAACCACGTCTCGTGTCGGGGCTCCAGCACCGCGCTTCCTTCGAGACGCCGGCGCAGCTGACCCAGAAACTCGACTACGACTGGCTGGTCGAACGCAAAACTGGGCGGCAGCTGAATCAGAATCGGCCCGCGCTTGCGGCCAAGACCCGAGGTCTCTTCGAGGAACTGGTCGAGCCGCGCCTCTGCATCGACGAGTCTTTGTTCGTGGGTGATCACCTTGGGCAGCTTTACCGCGAAACGGAACCCGTCTGGCACTGAATCGGCCCATCGCTCGTAGGTCGATCGACGATGCGGTCGATAGAAGCACGAGTTGATCTCGACGGTGTTGAAAAGCGTCGCATACCGCTGCAGATGGCTGCCAACGTCGGCAAATCGAGATGAGTGCTCCTTCCTGATCGCCCAGCCAGCTATACCGAGATGAACGCCTGGTGGGAGCGAATCGTGTGGAATATCCGTGTGCAGCATCCTAGCTTTTGCTTAACGCCGGAATGGCGGGCGCCGGTATAGAACGCACTCGGCGCGCCAGCACGCTCGAGCCGGCCATTAGGAGTCCACTTTGCGAAGGCTCTTGCCAGACACCTTCCACCGATCGCCGCGCCTGTTGATCAGCGCGGCTATGGTCGCGCAGTGTCTCGCCCCTCTCGGATGCGTGCACCATCCCGCAATTGCGCGCCCGACCGGACACATGTCCTACTGGGAGGCGCTGGCGGAACTCCATCCTGCGGACGCCGTCAGCGCTGCGCGGACGGATTCCGAAAAGGAATTTGCTGAAGCGTTGGGCAATTTGATGTCGGGCGAAATCGAAACCGCTGAGCACCGACTCGCAAAGCTGCGGCAGACGGCGAGCGACACCATTATCAGAGCGGGATCCAGGGTTGTCTATACCGCAACGCTCCAGTACCAGGAGAAGTGGGAGGCGTTGGCGGCTCTGAAGAAAGAGCAGGCGTCACGGCCCGCGCTGCACGACCGCGCCAGCATCGAGCTTTGGGCAGATGCGTTCAGCAATGTCCCGGCGAAGAAGTCGACTTTTCGCTCGGCGCAGTCGCGGGCTGTGATGTCGATGTCCGACGTGGGCACACCGCTGGTTCCTGTGCGAATCGCGGGCAAGGAGTATCACTTCTGGCTCGACACTGGCTCGAGCCTGACAATGCTCGCGTCCGATGTTGCACGAGATCTCAACATCCAGCCGCTCGTGCAAGACACCCTCGAGATCGTGACGAGCACCGGCAGAGTAAAAGCGCAACCGATTCTGATCCCCGAGCTGCAGATTGGCCCGCTGCTGGTCGAAAACGCTCCTTCGATGATTGTCGACGAGACGATGATGCAAATGCGGGAGCCTGAATCGATGCTGCTGGCCAAGCAGGTGAAGATCGATGGTATCATCGGCTTCGACATCATTCGCGAGCTCGATGTCGAGTTCGATTACGGCGAGAGCACCATCAAGATGCGCAACCCGGCGACGTCGAGGCCGGAAGACGACCGCAACATGTTCTGGGTCGGATTGCCGGTGATCCAAATGTCGAGCGAGGACGGAATACCGTTGCATTTCGGCCTCGATACCGGCGCGCAGGTGACGTTCGTCACGGAGACGCTGCTCGATAAACTTCAGCTCACTCCCGCCCGTGTTGAGAGCAGACGCGTTGGCGGACTCGGCGGCGAGATCTCGATGCGGGCGCCGGTGATGCCCGATGTCCGGCTGATGGTGCGTGGCTTTCCAATCATTTTCCGCGGCGCGGCAGTGCGGGCGCCGGTCTACCAGGTCCTGGCGTCACTCGACGGGGTCCTTGGCGGCGATATCTGGAACAGCGGCATCGTCCGAATCGACATGACCAACGGTGTTTTTGCCATCAAGAGGCCCCGCCCGAACTGAGACTTTGTTAGGTTGTTAGCTAACATGGCCGCCTCCACGCAACCCCGCATCGAATTCGCCGTCACGCCGAGGTTCGATGTTTTCTATGCGCTGTACACACTGACGAGCACGGCGGCGACGCCGCTCGATGCGTGGAAGAACAGAGCGAACGATCGACTCCCGCGCGATTTCACCAAACGCGCCTCGCTCGTTGCGCCGCTACCGATTTTCTGGCCTTTGCTCGCCGACGCTGCGCAGAGCGATCAGGGGGAGATCAGCTTCACGGAGCTCCTGTCGACCATACAGGAGCTGCCCGCAAAGGATCTCAAGAAAGGCATCCTCGGCGGAATTTTTCACGACGATGATGCCGTGGACGCGCTGATAACCGAGCGCAGGACTCTGAAGCAAATGATCACTGGCGCTTCGTCAACTGTCGGCGAGCTGCTGGGTGCATTTGGGCTGAAACCATTCGACGCGAGCTCGAAAGTGGTGCGAGCGATTACGTCTCTGCTCGAGAAACCCGAGCCGTTTCGAGACGATCTCGTCGGCGTACTCGAAGCCTTCTGGAACAACGGATTCCACGACGACTGGCTGGCACTGGAGCCGGGGCTCAGGGACGAATCATTCCGCATGACCGATCTGCGTGATGAAGGCGACCCGACGACGCTCGATGCGCAGCTGAATCTGCCGGTGACAATGGACAACTCGGCACAGCAGGTTCGTCCGAAAAGCGGAACACCGATCCGCTACCAGAAAATCGAGCGCTGTTTCGTGATTCCATCCGCGTTCAACACTCGGCGGTGGTGGGCGAAGTACACCACACCTTCGGACCGGGTCGTGCTTTACTTCCCGATCGCGCGTGATCTCAGCGCCGCAAATCGAATCGGGCGCGAAGATATGGCAAGCGCGGCACGCGAATCGTCGCGTCGCGCGGACATCAATGCCGAATCGGTGTTCCGCGCGCTGGGAGATACGACTCGCTACGCGATCGCGTCGATTCTGGCGAGAACACCGACGACCTCTGCCGACCTCGCGCGCAGTCTCAAAGTCTCGAAGCCGACTATTACGCACCACGTGCAGGCGCTACGGTCAGCAGGTTTGATCAAGGAAACGCCGAGTGGTGGATCGACGAAGCTGTCGCTGAGTCGCGATACAGTCGCCGCGCTGTCGGGCGCAGCCGTCGAGCAGCTTTTCTCCTCGAGCGGCGAGCTGAGCCTCGGCACTACCCGCAGAAGAAGGCAGGGTTAAGCGGTTTCCCGGCCGAAAAAATCGGCTCTGCATCGCCCAATCTTCGGCGACAGAATTTTTACAATGTATAAAAGAATCTTCTTAAACCCTTTCCGCGTACTATGAGTCTAAGAGTGCAAAGACCGGAAACACCTCCCTCTCCGGCTGCATGCAATAAGAGCTACTGGTCGAGCTTGTAGGACGGGTGGGCCACCAGTAGCCACCCCCGTACCCGAAAGGGTACGGGGTTTTTTATTTGGCAGCAGGTGCAGGCTCCGGATATCCCGTATCCATTATCACGAGCCAGCGATTTCCTTCGCGGCGCCACATCGTGACATACCGGCCGCGCGACAGCTCCTTGCCGACGCTCTCTGGTCTTCTGCTCACCGCCCAATACCTGCCGGTGGTCGAGCCGATCGTTCCACCGTTGAAAACGTACGCATCGGTCGGCTCCCAATTGAGTGTGTAGGTGGTGTCCGAAATGTTTGGCAGGTCGAACGCGCGAACCGCCTCGTAACCTTTCACCATATTCGCACGATAGCGGATGCGAATCGCATCGCGTGCATAGAAGGACATCCAGCCATCGATGCCACCGCGATGGGTGGCGTCGGCGAAATCACGATCTGCCTGCATCAGCGATGCTTCGGTAGCGCCAGAGAAAGCGTTCGTGTTGAGTGCCACGCTGCAGCCAGCAGCCAGGAGCAGAAGACAAACTACTTTCAGCGATTTCATTGGGCGGGTAGGTTAGGGAATGACTGACGTATTCAGATCGGATCTGCTGGCTGGCAAGAGCGCGATCATAACGGGGGGTGGCAGCGGAATCAACTTCGCGATCGCGAAGCGCTTCGCCGAGCATGGGGCGAATGTAGCGTTGATTGGGCGCACGAAGGAAAAGCTCGATACCGCGGCCGCGGAGATTCGTAAAACCGGTGTAAAAGCTTCAGGGCACCCGGCGGACGTTCGGGATTACGATGCGCTTGCAGCAGCAATAAAAGGAGCGCGCGACGAGCATGGTGAAATTGATCTCGTCGTCTGTGGAGCTGCCGGAAATTTTCCAGCGCCCGCGCTGGGGATGTCGGCGAACGGATTCAAAGCCGTGATCGACATCGATCTGCTCGGGACGTTCAACACCTGCCGGGCGGTGTTCGAGCATCTGCGCCGACCCGGCGCATCGATCATCAACATTTCAGCAATGCAGGCGTTCACACCGATGCCGTTTCAAGCGCACGTGTGCGCTGCCAAGGCAGGCGTCGACATGCTGACGAAATGCCTGGCGATCGAGTGGGGTGGTCAGGGCGTGCGGGTGAACTCGATCGCGCCGGGCGCCGTGGACGACACTGAAGGCATGCGACGGCTGGCGCCGACCCCGGAGATCCGGGAGCAATTCACGCGCGGTGTTCCATTGCGCCGCTTTGCGACGAAGGATGAGATAGCCGATTTGGCGGTCTTTCTCTCGAGTGATGGCGCGCGCTTCATCACCGGCGCCGTAGTCGTCTGCGACGGCGGTCAGTCGCTGGCCGGACTCGGTGTCAACATCGCGGCAGCGACCAAGCAACGGGCGTGATCGAAATCAAAAGACTGGCTGTCTTCTGCGGATCGAGCCCAGGCGCGCGGCCGGCGTACGTGAACGCCGCCCGCGACTTCGGCAGACTGCTGAGCGAGCGTGGCGTTGGCGTCGTATATGGCGGGTCGAACGTCGGGGTGATGGCCGCCCTCGCCAACGAAGTACTCGACAACAACGGCGAGATCATCGGCGTTATTCCGAGGTTGCTCGTCGAGCGCGAGGTGGCGCACCGAGAGCTGGCTGATCTCAGGATTGTCGAGTCTATGCACGAGCGGAAGGCATTGATGGCGGAGTTGTGCGACGGTTTCGTCGCGTTGCCGGGCGGCATCGGCACGCTGGAAGAATTCTTCGAGGTATGGACGTGGGCGCAGCTGGGTGTTCATGACAAACCGTGTGGGCTGCTGAACATCGCGGGTTACTTCGACGGACTTCTTTCCTTTATCGATCGTGCAGTGGGGGAGAAATTCGTGCGCGCCGCACATCGCGAAATGCTGGTTGTCGAGGATGAGCCGCGGCGGTTGCTCGAGCGCTTCGCCAACTACGAGCCGCCACGCGTAAAGAAATGGATTACCTCCGGAGCGACTTAGCTCCAGGTCAGCTCGTCGATCGACTTCGGCCAATCTCCTTTCAGCAGTCGCGACAGGGCGCGGTCCGCGAGCAGCTTGCCATCGGTCTGACAGCGCGGGCAATAGTTGGTCTCGTTGTCGGCGTAACGAATGCGCTGCACCGGAGTGCCGCAGACTGGACAAGGCTTCCCGAATTTCCCGTGAACGGCCATCTCGTCGCGGAATGCGGTGACCTTGCCGGGAAAATCACCGCCGGCTTCATCGCGCAGTCGCTTCGTCCATTCGACCAGAATCTCTTTCGTTGCTTCAAACAGAGTCGCGATCTCGTCGTCGGTGAGACGTTTGGTGTGCTTTACCGGCGACATTTTCGCGCGATGAAGTATTTCATCGGAATACGCGTTGCCGATTCCGCTGAACAGCCGCGGATCGGTGAGCGAGCGTTTCAAGGTGTGATTCTCGCTGTTCAGTCGCTCCCTGAATTCCGCGAGCGTGGCGTCGAGCACTTCGAGTCCCCCGCGGGCAAATTGCTCGAGTGATGCTTCGCCGCGTACCAGCCACAACGATGCGCGCCGTTTCGATCCGGCTTCCGTCAGGATGAGTGTGCCGTTGGGAAAATCGAACGCGGCCAGCCCAAGCTTTCCGGGAACCTTGGTGCCGGCAGGTTGCCAGCGTAGCCTCCCGGCGATCATGAGGTGAATCACGAGAAAGAGATCGTCTTCCAGCTCGAGGACTATTCTTTTCCCCATACGACGAACGGCGACAACCTTTTTACCGTTGGCGGTGCTAATTGGCGGATCGAAGGATCGTAGCAGGAACGGTTTGGCGATGCGGATGTGCTCCAGCGGCTGACCAACAATCCGCGCTTCGAGCGCTTCGATGTAAACCGTGATATCGGGCAGCTCGGGCATCGATACCTATTTCGGTCGAGCGAGCGCCGCCAGCAGATAGCTGAGATTCGCGGTGCCGTCCATGATCGGTTCGTTGGTGGAGTAATCACCAACGTCATCGTGATAGACGATGAATCCAGTGTTGAACGGCGCGTACTCGTCGGGGTCGTGCAGACTGATCCCGAGTAAATGGTGATAGATCGACGAGTATACGGGGCCATCGAGCAGCGCTCCCGTGAGCTCGACGTGCATCTCGTGAGCGACCACGGAATGTGGATCGCGCGCGTAGAGGCCATTCTGCGGCAAGCCAATCACCATCGACACGCCCCAGGGATTGGCGCCGAACAACCAGTCGATCGCCGCCTGCTCGTATTCACGAAACTGATTGTCGCCAGTCATCTGGCGATACAGGTACGCCTGGGTCGCGAACGAGGCCATCAGATTGTTCGAGCACCAGATGAATGGAATCCCAATCCGAAATCCGTTGTCGGCTCGAGCGGCTACAGCGGCCAGTCCCTTCTTATAGTAGTCGGCGACAATCTGGCGATCGCGGCCTTTGGCGAGACGCCATATCTCATAGTGACCGTTGTTGTGCCACGGATACCATTGATAGTGCCTGGCGGTGTCCGCGCCCATCCACGGTGTAACGGGCTCTCGGCTGGCATACTCGAGTGCGTCGCGGAGGTATTTGCGGTCTCGCGTCAGAGCGTACAACTCCGCTGCGCCGAGCTCCATGTCGTCGACCCAGTTGTCTTCTTCGTAGTAGTACGGCGCGTGGCCGGGCGCGCCCTGGCAAACTCCCGGGCGCTGTTTGCCAATTCTGTAAGCAGCGAGAGCTCTCTCGCGCATTTTGCGAGCGAATGACGGGTCGGTCTTCGCGAAGAGCGACGACGCGATTGCGAAAGCCGACGCGTACTTGCCAGCGGTCGACGCAAATCCATCGGAGCGGTTCTTGTACTTGAACAAACCCTGCGGCTTTCCGGTGCACGGGTAAACCGGCCGCTCCTTTCCCTTGCCCCATCCGTAGTCAGCGGAATCGGTCGGCGGCAAATCCCAGTAGGTGTGATCGCGATCGTCACCGAGCTGATTGTACATCTCGGAATCAGACGGGAACATCCGGACGAGCCAGTTGAGGCCGTGCCTCGCTTCGTCGAGAATGTCCGGTACACCGTTGCTCCCAGGCAATCCGCGGGAATCAAACGCGTCGGCAAAGGACCGCGGATGGTCGCGATAAGCCATCTGCATCACGAAAGTCGCATTTGCAGATGTCATCACGTATTGCAGATAGTCGGAAGCATCCGCCCAACCGCCGGTCACAGGTACGAATTGCCCAGCTCGAATTGAATCATCGACGACGATGCCGTCGCGCGGATGCACGACTGTCTTGAAGAGCGGGTTGTAGCCCGAACGCTGTTCGCGCATGTAGTAGAGCAGCGTATCGGCAGCGCCCGCGTACGCGTTTGCCCGAATGCGCACGATGGGCGAGACCGCCTGGCCTGCTTCAATTCGATAATTGCCGGGGGCTCTGATCGAGCTGAAGTCGAGTCTGTAGATCGTGGCGCAGGGACCGAATGGCTTTGCGAGTTGCGCGGATCGTTCGAGCACTTTTCTGCCAGCTGTATCGCTCACCCGAAACGTCGTCAGCTCCCGGTTTGTCAGCGAACAAAAGACCGCAGTCTTGGGCCCGTCGGGCAGGTAGCCGAGCTGATTGATGCGAATGACATCGTTAGAGGTCGTCGCAGCAAGCTGGGCGAGAAGAAGCAGAGACTGTGCAATCATGCGAGCGAGTTCCGATCAGGCAGTGCAAGTGCGCGATCGAAGTACTCGGTTGCGGCCTGCACATCGTCGGACGATAAATATTCGGCACCAAGAGATTCGGCGCCGTCGAGCGCGATGTCTGCCAAAGCACGCGCCATTCTGCGGAGCGCGGGGTGGGAAAGCCCTTTGATTCCGGCCAGCTCGAGCAGATCTATGCTCGGCGTTCCCACAATCTCGAACGCGCGCTGTGCGCTTTCGCGGTCATAGACGAGTGCCGTGACGAAAAGAACAGGCGCCGCCAGCCGCTGCGGATCGATAGTGTCCGCCGAGCGGAGCTCGAAGTACTGCTTCGCCCTGACCTCGGGGAAGAGCGTCGAAAGATGGAAATCCCATTCCTCCATTCCAATCTTCGCATCGCGCATCCATTCACGGAAAGTCTGATACGGCTGCTTCGAATCGCCGCTACGCATCGCGTAGGCGTCGAGGGCGAAGTCGACGTATTTACGAACCGGATCCTGCTCGTCGTAAGGAATGCCGGTGCGCGAATCGTCGAGAGTGCGCCAGAGGTGGGCACGATAGCTCGCGTGATTGGTCTTCTTGCCAGCGTAATGGCTCGAGTTGCTGAAGAGTGCCGTCACCACCGGAGTGATCGCATTCAGCAATAGCCACCGACTCAAAGGATCCTCACCGCGCTCGACATTTATCTGGAGTGCAGCAGTCTGGCGCATCATCCGCACGCCCGAGGGGCCGATCGACTCGAAATAAGCGGTCATGCCCTTATAGCGTTCACGATGGAGCTGGAGCGGAACTACGCCGATGTCATTGTACGGATCGACACCACTGGCAACGAGCTCGATTCCCTCCCGCACCATTGCGTCGCGAATGATCTGTACGATGCCGCGGGTGGCCGCGATGACTGACGTTGCAGTCGAGGCTGGTGTGCTGCTGATCTCGATCTGGCCACCCGGCTCGAACGAGATGCGCGCGCCCTCGCGCAGCTCCCAGGAAGGCGGGTCGTTTCCGTTCCGCCTCTCGGTCCATGATTGCCTGCGCGCCACTTCGGACAGGACGCGCGCAGTTGCCGCCGTGAGAGCTGGCTTGCGTGTGAACTCGATGACCGGGATCAGCTCGAGCTCGACGCCGACAGCTTTTGGCGAAGCCGATTTCAGGGGAGAAAAGAATCGCTGGCGGACGTCCTCCAGCAGCTGCGCCTCGGAGAGGCTCACGACGTTACTCAGCTCTCCGCTCGGGCAAGTGCCAGCGCAAACGCTCCATCTTCTGCCGGCATCCACCGCTCCATCAGCAGTCCAGACGCGCACAATATGTCTTCGAGTATGGCGCGATCGTACTTGTAGCTGAGCTCGGTGCGAATGCTCTCACCAGCGTCGAACGTAACAACGCCAATCTCCGGAATCGTGACCTGGTGCGCTTTGCGCGCGATCAGGTGCATCTCGACCCGGTGCTGTTCCGCGTTGTAGAAAGCGCGATGCTCGTAATCCGCGAGCGGGAAATCGGCGCCAAGCTCGCGGTTCAATCTGTCCAGAATATTGAGATTGAACGCGGCGGTTACTCCCTTCGAGTCATTGTAGGCCCGATGGATGACTTCGGGATCCTTGATCAGATCCGCGCCGAGCAGAAATCGATCGGTTGGTCCCATGGCGCGTGCGATATGTGAGAGCAGACTGACCGCCTGCTCCCGTGGAAAATTCCCGATGGTGCTGCCGAGGAATGCGACGAGCGTCGGGCTCGCCATCGGCGGTAACAGGAATGGCTCAGTGATGTCGGATGCTACCGGCATGATCTGAATGTCCGGATAGTCCGAGCGCAGCTGAATCGCGGTCGCCTCGAGGAAATCCTTGCTGACATCGACGGGCACATAGCATTCAGCGCAGCCGTTGCTCCGCATCTGATCGAGAATGATCCTGGTCTTCGTGGCGCTTCCCGCGCCCAGCTCGACGAGCGAGCAAGGCTGTACGAGCGCCACGATCTCCTCGATCCGGTTCTCCAGGAGCGAGCGCTCGGCGCGGGTCAGATAATACTCCGGGAGCTGGGTTATCTCCTCGAACAGCTCAGAGCCGCGCTCGTCGTAGAAATATTTTGGCGAAAGTTGTTTCGGCCGATGTGCGAGTCCGTGACGAACGTCACGCACCATCTGCTGGCGCGACCGCCGCACTGTGTAAGGCGGCGTGCCGTTCACGAGATCGGAATGAATTCCGCTTTTCATGCGTCGCGCGCGCAGCGGAAGCCACTGAAGATCTGCCGACGAATCGGATAATCCCAGTTGCGGAAGGTGGTGCGTATCGCGCCGGGGCGCGTCGCCCACGATCCGCCACGCAGAACTTTGTACTCGGGGCCGAAGAATTCCTCGGAGTATTCACGATATGGAAAACTTCTGAACCCGGGATAGCCGCGGAAATCGCTTGACGTCCATTCCCAGACATCGCCGATCATTCCGTAACAGCCGATCGGGGAAACGTTCTCGTCGAATGTTCCGACGGGTGCGGTGTCGAACGACAGCTGATCGATGTTTGCGTATCTCGGGTCGGCGGTGTTTCCCCACGGGAATGGCAAAGCCGTCCGGGAAGCAGGGTCCCAGGATGCCGCGGCTTCCCACTCGAGCTCGGTTGGCAATCGCTTGCCATCCCACCGAGCGAAAGCCTCAGCCTCGTAAAAACAGACGTGACACACAGGCCGCGTCGGATCTATCGGGCGAGTCAGGTCCATCACCCGGGTTGTCCATCCGCTGTCGTCACGCTCCCAGTATTTCGGCGATTCGCTACCGGTCTCAGCCAGCCAACGCCGTCCCTGTTCAGACCATAGTTCCTCGCGCTTGTATCCGCCGTCACTCATGAATTCGAGGTAGCGGCCGTTGGTCACGGGCAGGCGATCGATCAGAAACGGGTTGAGATCGACTTGATGCAGCGGCCGCTCGTTGTCGTAGGCGGCGCTGCGATCCTCGGTGCCAATGGTCACGCGCGACGCTGGGAACTCGACCATTTCGTTGGCGAACGATTTCTGCGGTGCAAACTGACGGGCACGCGGCGCGTGATAAGGCTCGCCCTGCTTCAGCTGGAGCGTCTGCAGAATCGTCTCATTGTGCTGGTACTCGTGCTGGAGCACCATGTGATACACGTAGCCGTCACGCAGCAAAGGCTTCCGGTCGTCGAGCTCGATCGAGTCGAGACGATCGAGAACGCGCGCGCGAATTTCATTCAGCCGGTCAGTCATCTCAGCCAAAGTCGGAAGCTCCAGCGATGCACGCGTCGATCGCGGATGCTCGAACGGGTTGTACAGCCCCGGCATTTCCGAAAACTCGATCGGCCCATCGAGATTTCGCGTCAGCCACAGTTCTTCGAAGTGTGCGATGTGGCCGATGTCCCAGATGATCGGGCTCATGAGCGGATCATGCTGCCGATGCAGATCTTCGTCGGACAAACTGGAGATGAGCAGCAGTGTCCGTTCACGCGCTTCGGTTAGAAGATTCGCGATCTCCTGCTTCGAAGCTGCCGCAGTCGGTGGCGTGGGGATTGTGGAGATGTTCATGGTAGGCGGCGCACCGCAAGTCTTGGAATGATACTGCGGGAGCTTAAACTTGCCAGACAAGCAGGCTGGCCTACGTTCTTAGTACGCTGTAACCGTCCCCAACCGAAATAAAAAGATGGCCGAGCAAAGAATTGCGCTCGTGACTGGAGGCAACCGAGGCATCGGCCTCGAGCTGTGCCGGCAACTCGCCCAACAGCGAATTCGCGTCTTGCTCGGTTCTCGCGACCACGCGAAAGGGATTGCAGCAGCTGCCGAACTGAACGCGAACGGACTGCCGGTCGAGCCGCGTCAACTCGATGTCGCTAATGTCCAAAGTATTCGCGAATGCATGAACTGGGTTCGCCGCGACATCGGACGCCTCGATATTCTCGTCAACAATGCCGGCATCATGGTCGAGGATGATGATGCGGATCCGCTCGAGGAGGTCGAAATTGTGCGTGACACCATGCAAACCAACGTCTATGGCCCATTGCTGTTGTCCCGACTAGCCGTTCCCATCATGAAGACACGCCGCTACGGCCGGATTGTGAATCTGTCGAGCGGAATGGGCTCGCTAAGTGAGATGGGTGCTGGTTATATCGCTTATCGTATGTCGAAGGCCGGCATCAACGTGGTGACTCGTGTGCTTGCCGCCGAGACTGAAGGCATGGGGATTCTGGTGAATTCGGTGGATCCGGGATGGGCTCGAACCGCAATGGGCGGAAGGGGAGCGACGCGTTCGGTTGAGAGGGGAGCAGAAACCCCTCTATGGCTGGCGACCCTTCCTGATGACGGCCCGACGGGCGGATTCTTTCGAGATCGGCGCGCGATTGCCTGGTAGAATTGCACTGATAGATGCTCGCCGGTAGGTTTTTTCGGTCGACGCGTAACATGGCCAATCCCAGTAATACAGCACCCGGCCCCCCGGCTCGTCATAGCCCACTCATGCGAGTTTTCGAGCGGGTTCCGGTCATAGCCGGTACCAGCGTCGTTGCGCTCGGCGCATTGGTGTTGATCGGGTGGTCATTGAATATGCCGGCGATCGTTACCGCGCACAGCAACGCATACCCAATGCTGCCGCTTGCCGCGGTGTGTTTCGTTCTGGCGGGTTTGTCGCTGATCGTTGCCGCCCGCGCTCAGCGAAGCGCGACCAGCGAAGCCGCTCAGCAAGCTCTGGCGGCGCTGGTTTCGACAATTGCCGGGCTCACACTCTACGAGTATTTGCGCGGCGGCGCGTCGAGCTTCGATTTGTTGCTGTTTGGGAGCCGAGTGCACCAGGTATCGGCCGCGCCGCCCGGACGAATGGCGATCAACACCGCCGGCACGTTCCTGCTGATGGGCCTCGGCCTCCTCTCGCTTTCACACGATCAGAGAAAACGCGATTACCGCGCGCAGCTGTTCGTCGCACCGGGCCTGGTCATCGCGTTGGTTGCCCTGCTCGCCTACGTCTTTGCGGTAAGCGAGGCGTATCGGTTCGCACAAGGATCCGGCATGGCGCTGGCGACGAGCATTGGATTGCTCCTCCTCGGCAGCGGAATCCTCGTTGCCGTCCGCGAGCGAGGCGTCGCATCGCTATTGATGGACGAAGGCGCTGCCGGCGTGCTGACGCGTCGTCTTTTGCCCGCCGCACTGGCGGCGCCGATCATCCTCGGTGTGATCAAGGTCGCGGGCGAGTCGGCGGGAATTTACGAGTCGGATTTCGGAGTCTCACTTTTTGCAATTCTGAGCATCATCACGTTCGTCGGACTCGTTCTCTGGTCAGCGCGCGTGCTCCGTGATACGGATCGGGAGCGTCTCGATCTCCTGGCGCTGGAGATGGAGGCACGTGCACACGCCGAGTGGGCGCTAAAGGATGCAGAGGAAGCACGCTCGGAAGCCGAGCGCGCCAACAACAGCAAGACGGATTTTCTCGCGGTGATGTCCCACGAGCTGCGGACTCCGCTCACCGCGATCATGGGATACGAGGAGCTTCTGTCCGACGGCATCACTGGTCCAGTCACCGAGCTGCAGCGGCAACAACTGGGGAGAATCAACGCCAGCGCTCGTCATCTCCTCGGTCTGATCGACGAGATTCTGACCTTTGCGCGCGTCGATATCGGACGCGAGCGTGTGCGTTGGGAATCGATGTCCGTCAACCACACACTGGGCGACGCGGCCGCACTCGTCGAGCCGATGGCGGCTGCCAAAGACATCCGGTTCATCGTCGAACTGCTGGAAGAGGATCAGGCGATCCAGACCGACGGCACCAAGCTCCGCCAGATGCTCGTCAATCTGCTGTCGAATGGAATCAAGTTCACGGACAAAGGTGAGGTTCGAGTCAGCTGTCTCGTAAACGAGGGCATGCTGGAAGTCAGAATCTCTGATACAGGTGTCGGGATTGCGGCGGAAAACGTCGAGAACGTGTTCGAGCCCTTCTGGCAGGCGGAGCAAACGGCGACCAGAAAAACTGGTGGTACAGGGCTTGGTCTGAGCGTGACACGCAAGCTCGCCCGGCTGTTGGGTGGCGACGTAACGGTTGCCAGCCGACAGGGCTCAGGCACGACGTTTCTCCTAAGACTTCCGATGAAAGCGCCCGCTGGCGAAACGGTTCGGCGTCGCGATACTCCGACAACGCCGCAGAGCGCAATTCCCGCGCTTCACATCTAGCGACAGATCAGCGGCTTCGTTTCCTAGAGAGGCCGTTCATGATCGGGGCGAGCTCGTCGCACAGCTCACGCGCAAGAAATCCGATCGATCCAACGCGACGGGCCAGCCGGTTACCAGCTTCGCCGTGGAGATAGACCGCCCATACCGCTGCCTGATCCAGCGTCGCGCCGCGCGCGAGCAATCCGACGAGCGCGCCGGCCAGGACATCTCCCGAGCCTGAAGTGGCCAAACCGACTCCGCCTTCGGCGTAACGAAAGACTTCGCCATATGGCGACGCGATGAAAGTTTCGGCTCCTTTCAACGCGACGACGACATTGAGGTCCGCCGACACTCTCAATGCAACCGACTGTGGATCGCGGTCGATCACCTCCGGCTTGTCGCCCGTGATCTTCGCCATCTCATCGATATTCGGTGTGAGAACGACGCTGGTGTCTTCGCTAAAACGGTAGTGGCCGCCGCGCAGCGCGTGCAGGGCCAGTGCGTCGATTACCAGCACGCGATCAGCAACTCGGCGAATGATCTCGTCCATGAAGCCGCGAATCGCGTCGTCATTGAGCATTCCCGGACCAATCAGAATCGCTTCCGCGTTAGCGACGTCGCCGGCGCGCGAGCCTGATCTGCGGTCGAGGAATCCTTCGCCCGTCTCCGGCAAGCCGATGACACGTGCTTCCGGCATCGCGACGCCGAGTGCTGGGATAATGCTGCGCGGTCCGGCGAGCTTGAGTTTTCCAGCGCCGACTCGCAGCGCGGCGGTGCCTGCCAACAGCAGCGCGCCTGGTATTTCCGCCGCTCCGCCGATGACCATCGCAACACCACGGTCTTGTTTGTCGGCCTGCTCGCCCGGTTCGGGCAACGACCAGCGTCGCAGCAGCGCGCTCGTTACCGCGACGGGACGCTTGCTAGCGCGCGCCAACCTTAGCGTCCGGCTCTGATGTCACTGGTGCACCCGCTTCCTCGAGCGGCGCCACGAAGTTGAACAGCTTGAGACGAAGATTTCCGCGCGGACCGAGCGACTCATCGTGCTCGTAGAGAGTCACGGCACAGTTTGCGACGTCCGATTTCTTGTCAATTGCGAGGAGCTCGGATTCGGTGAGGTGCTCGAGGATGTAGCGCATGCACAGAACGACCACAGCGTGACATACGATCAGCACCCGCTGCCCGCAGTATTCGCGGGAAATCATTTCTGTCGCGCTGCGCAGTCGGAGAATGACATCGCACCAACTCTCACCACCGGGCGGGCGATGGTAGAACTTGCCAAGCAGTCGCCGGAACTCCGCCTGGTCGGGATACTGATCGCGAATGCCCACCGCAGTGAGCCGATCGAGAATCCCAAACTCCTTCTCGCGCAGACGCTCGTCGACGATGAGCGAATATGAGTCCTCGCGCATCCCCGCCGTCTTCACGATCAGTCCGGCGGTATGGCGCGCGCGAAGGTATGGAGAGGTGAGGACGATGTTCGGTCGGCGGTCAGGAGGCAAAGCACCGACCCAGCGGCCGAGCGCGATTGCCTGACGTTGTCCGAGCTCCGAGAGCGGTACATCGATGTCCCGAATGTCGATGTCGATCATCGGCTCGCCAGCTTGAACCGCTGCATCACGCGCGACATTGCCGGCTGATTCGCCGTGCCGCACCAGGTAAAGGAGATCAGGCCAGATCTGGGTCGATTTCACGGTGTGGCAACGGTCAAGGAGCGTACCAGTTCCGAGGCTTTACGCTCGCGTCGATGGTGCGAACATTGTAACTGCGTCAATCATGCGATCTACACCCGATCAGCACGACCCGGACTGGCCGAAATATCCGGAAACGGTACTGACTTTCTCGACCACACCGAAAGTCGAAATCGATCTCCGGCAGAATTTGTCTGACAAAACGCTGACAGACCTGGAGGCGGTCGGGTTCGGCGTTCCGTTCGCCGTGATGACCGCATTCGATCCCCGCGGACGCGATCTGGCGCCGGGTGAAAACGAGAAACGTCGAGTTGATCTGAACAATCGCCTCAAGAAGTCAGGCTACAGATTTGTCGAGGTCGATGCCTGCTCGCCTGACCGCTCGCATTGCGAGTGCAGCGTGGCGGTGGCGATGCCGCAGGACGAAGCGGTTGCACTGGCGAAGGAGCTCGAGCAGGTCGCGATTTTCTGGTTCGATGGCGAGCGGTTCTGGATCGTCGGCGCGCTCGTCGAAGCGGACCCGCTCATGCTACCGAGGAATTCCTGACTACAAAAGAAAAACTACCAGCTAGCAGCAAGTTGCCAGCTGGTAGTTTTCTTTTTTGTTAGTTAACTGACGGGCTTGTACCGGTAGCCGAATACTCCGCCCTTGGTCGAAGTAATTCGGAAAGTTCCGGATGATTTGGGCGCGACGGGGCCGACGCTGGTCGTCTCAGTTCCGACAACATTGCCGCTCTTGTCGACCAGATCGATGCTCAGGTTGTAGGTCTTTGCCGTTGTCCCGCGGTTCTCGATCCTGCCGGCGACGATGGTACCATCAGCACGACGGGTGAATTCCGTCACCGACACCTTCACCGGCGCATTCTCGGACTTGTTGTTGAAGTAGACGAGCGAGTCGGTGTAGATCTTCTGCAGCTTCTTGTCCTTCGTTCCCTTGTAGAGTCCCTGATACGCGAAAGCATAGAGCAGCGGATTGTCCGGGTTGTTCGGATCCATTGCCATCAGCTTGTCGATCAGCGGAAACGCTTTCGAGAATTCGTTGTTCTGGATGTAAGTGGCAGCGAGGTTG
>Ga0207665_10000497_pt1 | contig 26614 bp, 28 predicted proteins | sample LARL112metaG_FD_184351 | JGI IMG/M metagenome (GOLD analysis project Ga0207665, IMG submission 184351) | Corn, switchgrass and miscanthus rhizosphere microbial communities from Kellogg Biological Station, Michigan, USA - LAR L11-2 metaG... | ecosystem: Host-associated > Plants > Roots >... | reverse complement strand
GCGCCGGCTGGGTGCTCGTAAGCGGCACGAGCATGCTGCCCCACCTCCACACCGGTGATTTGGTCCTCGTCGAGCACCGGTCGAGCTACCAGGTCGGCGAGGTCGTCGCCTACCGCATCCCCAAGGGACAGATCGGCGCGGGCCACGTCGTCATCCACCGGATCGTCGGCGGCAACAGCCGAACCGGCTGGAAAATGAAGGGAGACAATCGCACCGCCCCGGACCTTTGGCACCCCACGAACCACGACGTCATCGGCAGCCAGCTGGTGCGGATCCCGGACGCCTGGGTCGTCCTCCGCATCCTGCACATGCCCGTCCTGCTCGGTCTTTTCGCGGCGTTCGGCGCTTTCTTCCTGATTGCGTTCGGCCGAGACGGGGAAGCGGACGCGGATGAGCGCGGAGAGGCGGGCTGATATGAGCGCCGCGGCCGATCTCCTACTGCTAGAGCGCCGTGCTCTCGTCGCGCGGCTGCGGACCGTGGTCGGTCGCCTGGCCCGGAACCGGAAGGTCGTGCTCGGGGTTGCTTGCGCAGGGCTGATTCTCACGTTTGTGGGGATGGTGACGACGGGGGGTTCCGGGCCGATCGGGACGATCATGTTCGTTCCCTGGGTTGCGCTCCTCGCGGCGCAGCTCGGGCCGACGGCGGGTGGGCTCGCCGGGGTTGCGGCGACCGGCCTCTACTGGGTAGCCGCCGAGACCGTCGGGCTCCCAGAGGACCCGGTGACGCTGCTGCTCCGTTTCGTTCCGCTCGTCGGCGTCGGCGTTGCCGCCGGTTTCTCTTCCCGTCGCATCTCGTCGGACGCGCTCGAGCTGCAGGCGACGAGCGCGTTGCAGCAGGCGCTGCTCGACTCGACGGTCGACGGCATCTGTCTCACCGACATGGCCGGAAAGATCGTGCTCGCCAACGCGCCGCTCATGCGCTTCGGAATCGAGCTCGGCCTCCCGCTACATGGCACCGTCACCGACCGCCTGCTCGCGCTCGCCGACCGGACGACGGAACCGGCCCGCTTTCGTGAGCGAATGCAGGCACTGGAAGGGGATCTAGCCGAGAGCGAGGACGAGTTCGAGCTCACCGACAGCGGCCGGGTCTTCCGTGGCTACACCGCGCCGGTCGCCCGGAAGGACGGGACCATCGTCGGGCGGATCTGGACGCTGCGGGAGGTGACCGCGGACCGTCAGCTCGAGCGGCTCCGCGACGCGTTCGTCGCGGCCGTCTCGCACGAGCTGCGCACCCCGCTCACCTCGATCTCGGGCTTCCTCGAGATGCTCGGCGACGAGGAGCACGAGCTCGGGGACGCCGGCCGCAGCTACCTTCGCGTCATCCGGCGCGGCACGACCCGCCTGCAGCGGATCGTGGAGGACCTCCTGCTCGTCGCCCAGATCGAGGCCGACCGGCTCGAGCTCGAACCGGTCGAGACCGACCTCACGGAGCTCGCCACCGAAGCCGTGGCGGCCGCCCTGCCGACTGCAGCCGAGCAGGGAATCGAGCTCGTGCTCGACACCCATGGCCCGCTGCCGCTCGAAGCAGACGCCGGCCGGCTCGGGCAGGTGCTCGACAACCTCGTCTCGAACGCCCTGAAGTTCACGCCCTCGGGCGGCTCGGTGATGGTGTCGACGAGCAACGGCGACGGCAAGGTGCGCCTCGAGGTCACCGACACCGGCATCGGGATCCCGCACGAGGAGATGGGCCAGCTCTTCTCCCGCTTCTACCGGGCGTCCACCGCCACCCGTCGCGCGATCCCGGGCACCGGGCTGGGCCTCGTCATCGCGCGCGCGATCGTCGACGCCCACGGCGGCGCGATCTCCCTCCAGAGCCAGGAGGGCGAAGGCACATGCGTGACGGTCACTCTGCCGCCGGACTAGGGCGGCGGCACGTACCTGTAGCCGAAACCGCGAACCGTCTCGATCGGCTGGAAGCCGTCGGCCTGACCGAGCTTCTTACGGAGGTACGAGACGTAGAGTTTGACCTGGTCGCGCGAGACGCCGGCGGTGTGGCCCCAGCCGTGCTCGACGAGCTGGTCCGCGGAGAGCACGCGGCCCGCATGCCGGACGAGCGCGTCGAGGATCCGGAACTCGAGCGGGGTGAGCTGGATGGGCAACCCCCGGCAGACCACGAGCCGCCGCTCGTAGTCGATCGAGATCGCGCCGTCGTCGTAGCTCTCAAGGTGCGTCGGCTCCGGGGTACGGCGCAGCAGCGCCTCGATGCGTGCCAGCAGCTCCTGGCGCCCGAAGGGCTTGACGACGTAGTCGTCGGCGCCGGCGCGGAAGCCTCGCACCTTGTCGATCTCGCCGCTGCGGGCCGTGAGGAGGATCACCGGTACATCGCTGAGGTCGCGGATGCGCTCGAGCGTCTCGAAGCCATCGAGCTCCGGCATCGAGAGGTCGAGGATCACGAGATCGCACGGATTCGTGTGGAACACGCGCAGCGCGGCGCGCCCGTCCTGAGCGGTTCCCACCGCGTAGCCGGCCCCTTGGAGGAGCTGCTCCAGCAGGAGGCGGATGTCGTCGTCGTCGTCGACGACGAGCACCCGCCGCAAGGGTGCTGACGCCATGGTGCTCAGTATCGGACACGCTTCGGCCGATGCATAGGGGCGTGAAGCGCCTTGCGCTCGTTCCAGCGGTCCTCCTCGCGCTCCTCGCGGGCTCGTCCGCGCACGCGCTGCGGCTGCCCGCCGCGCGCCACTGCGCGGTCTTCCCGGCGAGCAACGCCTGGAACCAGCGCGTCGACAAGCTCCCCGTGGCGGCCGACTCCGCGCAGTTGATCGGGTCGATCGGCTTGGACTCGGCCGTGCACGCGGACTTCGGCTCCGGCACGTGGGACGGAGGGCCGATCGGCATCCCGTTCGACGTAGTCTCGAAGACGACGCCGCGCTCCCGCGTCTCGTTCGACTACGCCGACGAGTCGAACCGGGTCCGCTACCCGATCCCGCGCCACGTCCACATCGAGGGCGGCTCGCGCTCGACGGGCGACCGGCACGCGATCCTCGTGGACAGGAGCTCGTGCCGGCTGTACGAGTTGTACGACCTCCGCCACACCACCCACGGCTGGACGGCCGGCTCGGGCGCCGTCTGGAGCCTTCGCTCGAACCACCTCCGCCCGGCGGGCTGGACGTCTGCGGACGCGGCGGGCCTTCCGATCTTCCCCGGCCTCGCGCGCTGGGACGAGGCCGCGCGCGGCACGATCGACCACGCGCTGCGCTTCACCGCTTCGCAGACCCGCCGCGCCTACGTCTATCCCGCGCGTCACTACGCGTCGAGCTCGAATGACCCCTCGCTACCGCCGATGGGGCTGCGAGTGAGGCTGAAGGCGAGCGTTAACGTCGCAGCGTTCCCGCCGCAGGCGCGAGTGGTGCTGACGGCGCTGCAGCGCTACGGGATGATCCTCGCCGACAACGGCTCGCCCTGGTACATCTCGGGCGCGCCGGACCGGCACTGGTCGAACGACCAGCTCCACACCCTCGGCCGCCTCACGGGCGCCGACTTCGAGGTCGTCGACACATCCTCGCTGCCGCAGCCCGGGCGCTAAGACCGGTAGCAGCCACCGCACGTAAGCGTCACGACTTCCACGCGCGCAGATCACGGAGGGCGCGGCGTGCAGCGAGGAAGCCGCACAGGCCGTGCACGCCGCCGCCCGGTCGCGTCGCCGCCGAGCAGAGGTAGACGCCGCGCCGTGAGGTCCGGTAACCCGGCGCGAAGACGCGCCGCACCGTCATCGCGCCTGCGTTCACGTCGCCGCCGACGAGGTTGCGGTTGTGCGCCTCGAGCTCGCGCGGGCCGAGCGCGCTGCGCGCGATGATCTGGTCGCGGAAGCCCGGTGCGTAGCGCTCCACCTGCGCCTCGATCGCCTCGGTCATGTCCCGGTCGCTGCCGTTCGGGACGTGGCAGTACGCCCACGCGGTGTGCCGCCCGGCCGGCGCACGCGTACCGTCCCACAGGCTCGGCTGTGCGAGCAGGACGAACGGGCGGGCGGAGCCGGGCGAGCGCTCTGAGGCGGAGATCTCGCCCACGCTCCCACCGAGGTGCAGGGTCGCCGCGAGCGCGCAACGCTCGTCGCGCCAGGGGATCGGCCCCTCCAGCGCCCAGTCGAGCTTGAACGCACCCGGCCCGTAGCGGACGGAGCGGCCCACGAAGCCCGGCGCGGTGTCACACAGGACGAGGTCCGCTTCCGGGATCTCCTCGACCGGCGACGAGGTACGGATCTCGCCGCCGAGCCCGCGCAGTCGCGCAGCGAGCGCGTCCGCGAGAGCCTGCGAGCCGCCGCGGGGAAAGGGCCAGCCGACCGTGTGTGCGAGCGTGAGCAGGACGACTCCGACCCCGAGGCTCGCCGGCCGCTCGATCGGCTGCCCCGAGTGCGCGCAGCAGCCGGCGAAGAGTGCGCGTCCGTAGCCCGACGGCCGCCCGCGCCGCGCGAGCTCCACGCGGTCGTCGAGCGGATGCGCCAACGCGGCCGGCGAATGGATCCACTCCACGTCGAGATCACGGAAGACGGGCGAGCGCGAGGCGAGCGGATGGATCGCCGAGCAGACGTCGTGCCGGAAGCCGGGCAGCGTCAACTCCTCCGTCCGCATCCCGCCGCCGATCCCGTCCGCCGCCTCGTGCACGACGACGTCGAGCCCCGCACGCGCTAGCTCGATCGCACCGGCGAGGCCGTTCGGCCCCGAGCCGACGACTACTGCGCTACCCAGTTCGCTCTGGGATCCGGAAGCGGCGTGAGAATCGGCTCGACCCTCTCGCGCAGGTGCTCGAACGCCGGCGGCAGGATGAGCTTCTCGCCCAGGTGCGCCGGATCCTCGTCCGTCGCGAAGCCGGGCCCGAGGGTCGCGATCTCGAACAGGACGCCGCTCGGCTCGCGGAAGTAGATCGAGCGGAACCAGAAGCGGTCGATGATCTGCGTCGGATGGCCGCCGGCGTCGGCGACGCGGTCATGCCACGCCTCTTGGTCCTCCATCGTCGATGCCCACGCGACGTGGTGGACGGTGCCGGCGCCGCCGATCCCGGGCGCGTCGGGCGCGTCGCCGTACTCGATCCAGCCGCCGCGCGTGGCCGCCCGCGTGTCCCAGCGGCCCTCCTCCTGCTCGAAGCCGAGCGCCGACAGGAAGTCGTCGCTCGTCCGGCCGAACGCACGGACGCCCTCGAACCCCTGCAGCGCCACCTCCCGCGGGATCTCGGGGTGGCGCGCAACCAGCGGCTCGTCCGCGACGTGCGAAACCACGAGCTCGTGGATCAGCCCCTCGGGGTTCGCGAACCTGAGCAACTCGCCATCGGGCTCGACCTCGTGACCTTCCCCGCTCAGCCGGTCGGCCCAGAACTCGAGCGCCGCGGGCGAGGCGACCCGCCAGACGACTGTGTGCACCATTCCCGCGCCGGTGCTGCCCGGTCCGGCGTCCGGGTACTCGAAGAACGTGATGTCCGACCCGGGGTGCCCCTCCTCGTCGGCGTAGAAGAGGTGGTAGACAGTCGGGTCGTCCTGGTTGACAGTCTTCTTCACGAGCCGCAGCCCGAGCACGCGCGTGTAGAAGTCGACGTTCCGGGGCGCGTCGGCCGTGATGCACGTGACGTGGTGGATCCCGTCGAGCCTCATTGCGCTGCGAGCAGTTCCTTGGCGGCTTCGAGGTCCGACTCGCGCACGACGATCTCCTGCGCTCCGGCGGAGATGAAATCCTCGAGCGACGTCTCGATGGCCTCCGTGTCCCGGAAGGCGCATTCGATGCCCGCCGACCGGAGCAGCCCGCAGACGATTTCGGCCTCAGGCTCACTCGAGACGACCTTCACCACAGCTGTGCCGTCTGACTCCATCGGCGGAAGGCTACTCGTCAGACCTGCATCGCCATCCACCTCGACCGTAGCCGCACGAGCCTTTGGCTGGGCAGGACCTGGGCGATGTCGTCGACGCTGATCATCATCCGACGCCGCCCGAATAGTCCCCCTCGAACCACGAGGCACGCGGGCATCCCGCTCTGGCCGCTGGCCTGGACCTCCTCGACGGTTCCGAAGCGACCGGAATCGGTCTCGACCACGAACCCTTGTGTGCGGCGGAACCTCGTCGGAACGTCAGCTCTCGCTTCCACCTCGACCTCCACTCCAGTTTGGAACCCCAGGTGGTGATCGGCAGGCGTGGGATCTCCTGAAGATGAACGTGCGGGTGATCTCGCTCCCCAACTGCGGAGGATCCTCGTCACCGCCCTGGAGGAGGAGGCTCAGGCGGCGAAGGGGCCCATCGTCGGGAAGCGGGTCTCGCCGTCGAGCAGGTGACGGAGGAAGAGTGCGACGCCGATGTCGCCGGTGAACAGCGAGTAGCGGCCGCGGCCCACCGCGGCACGCTCCCGCTCGACCTGGCCGATCGCATGCAGGGCGAATGCGCGCGCCCGGTCGAGCCAGAGCTCGTCGCCCGTGCGGCGATGGAGGACGAGGAAGGCGTACGCGTTGCCCGCCGTGCCGTGACAGAGCCCCGGGCCTCTTGCGATCGGTCCCGCGCGCCACGTCAGCTCCCCGCCGGCGACCGCGTCCTCGAGATCGAGCACGTCGCCGAGTGTCGCCACGATCCCGGGCGCCCCGTGGCACCACTGGACACGCACCTCGTCGGGTCGTGATCCCACGTCCGGCAGCCAGTTCGCGAGGCCGTTCTCGCGGAGGACGTATGGCTCGAGATCGGCAAGCTCCACCGGTTGTCGATTGGCGAAAGCGTGCACGTTCCCCGCGTAGCCGTGCGCCGGGCCGAGATAGCGGCCGTCGTGCCCGGCGATGTGTGCCGTCCAGAGGCCGTCGGCGTCGCGGGCCGCCTCCACGCGCTCCGCCACCGTGTGCCATGCCTCGCCCCAGCGCGCCTCTCCCGTCCACGCGAGCATCGCTTCGGCGACGAGCATCGACCCGGGTGTCCCGTACATCACCTCGTTCGCCTCGGCGTCGGGACGGGCCACAACGAGCTCGTGGACTCGGTCGGCGAGAGCCGCATCGCTGGTCAGCCGGAAGGCGACGAGAGCGATCCCCAGCTCCCCGAAGTGGTAGCTCGTGTCGACGAGCGGCTCGTCGAGGAGTGGCTGGGCCCGATAGCCGTCGATGAACGAGACGGCGGCGTCCTCCCAGCCGGTCGAGCCGAGCTCGTCGAGCGCCCAGACCATCCCCGCGCCACCGAGGTAGACGTCCGAGAAGCCGTAGTCCTTGTCATCGCGCGGATGCCACGGCCAGCGCGTCCCGTCGAAGGCTGCCTCCGCGTCGGCGACGATCGCCGCGATCGCCTCCTCGGCGTACGTCTCGCCCCACTCCCCCGCTTCGAGGGGCTCGTGCTCGCTTGGCCGGAAGAGCTCAGCCAACGCCGGCAAGCAGGAAGGCCCGCGATTCCTTCAGCATCTCGCGGGCGATCACGAGCCGCTGGATCTCCTGTGTCCCCTCGTAGATCTGCGTGATCTTGGCGTCGCGCATGAACCGCTCGACGGGGTATTCCTTGATGTAGCCGTAGCCGCCGAGGATCTGCACCGCCTCGGTCGTCACCCACATGGCCACATCGCCGCACTTGAGCTTCGCCATCGCCGACGCCTTCGTCAGCTCCGGCCCCGTGACGCCGTCTTCGGCCATGCGCCCGTAGCGATAGAGGAGCCCGCGCGCCGCCTCGCACTCGGTCTCCATGTCGGCGAGCTTCGCCTGGATCAATTGGTGGTGGGCGATCGGCCTCCCCATCGTCTCGCGCGTCTTCGCGTACTCGAGCGCGTAGTCGGTCGCGCCCTGCGCGATGCCGAGCGCCTGCGCCGCGATTCCGGGGCGGGAGCGGTCCAGGATCCGCATCGCGATCCGGAAGCCCTCGCCCTCCTCGCCGAGCAGGTTCTCGGCCGGGATCCGGCACTCGTCGAACGTGAGCTCGCCGGTCGTGGAGCCGGAGATGCCCATCTTCGGCTCGAGCCGCGCAACCGCGAAACCGGGCGCGTCCGACTCGACGACGAAGGCGGAGATGCCGTCATGGCCCGCCTCCGGGTCCGTCTTCGCGAAGACCGTGTAGAGGTTCGCCACGCCCGCGTTCGTGATGAAGCGCTTCGAGCCGTCGAGGACGTACTCGTCGCCCTCACGACGCGCCGTCGTGCGCATCGCGGCCGAGTCCGAGCCCGAGCCGGACTCGGTCAGCGCGTAGGCCGGCAGCCACTCGCCGGACGCGAGCCTCGGCAGGTACCGCTCCTTCTGCTCGTCGCTGCCCGCGAGCTTGAGCCCGAGCGAGCCGAGCTCCTGTACCGCGAGGATCAGCGCAGAGGTCGCGCAGACCTTGCCGACCTCCTCGATCGCGATCAGCGAGAGCAGCGTGCCGGTACCGAGCCCGCCGTACTCCTCCGTGAAGAAGAGGCCGAAGATGTCGTTCTCGCGGAACAGCTCGACGATGTCCCACGGGAACTCGTGGGAGGCGTCGATTTCAGCGGCGCGCGGCGCGATCCGCTCCCGCGCCAGCTGCCGCACGAGGTCGCGCAGCTCCCGCTGCTCGCTGCTGAGGACGTCCCACGCCACGCGGCGAGTCTATTCCCGGCCATGGCTTAACCGCTGTGGCAGACCGCCTCGATGTTGTTGCCGTCAGGGTCGTGGACGAACGCGGCGTAGTAGGCCGAGTGATACCGCTCGCGGATGCCCGGAGCGCCGTTGTCGGTACCGCCGGCCGCGACCCCGGCGGCGTGGAAGGCGTCGACGGCCGCGCGGTCGGGCGCGGTGAACGCGACGTGGGTGCCGGTGCCGTAGGGCTCCCGCTGGACGATCCAGAAGCCGTACTTCCCCTCCGGGCCGAACCCCGCCGACTTCGACTCCTCGAACACAGCCCTCTCCTTCAAGCCGAGCGGCTCGAGCGCCTCCTGGTAGAAGGCGCGGCTTCGCTCGAAGTCCTGCACGTTGAGCCCGACGTGGTCGAACATGCTCACTCTCCTCTCGCCGCACGAGGTCGCGCAGCTCCCGCTACTCGCTGCTCAGGACGTCTCACCGCACGGCGACGATCGTACGGGAGTTGACTCCGCCGGCGTGAGAGTCGTAGAGTCGCTTCATGTCTCTGAACCCCGAGTTCAGGTGACTGAACCGGCTCTCGGAACTGCGGCGACGAACGGCAGGCTGGAGCTCGGCGGGCGGCTGCGCGCGATCCGGCTGCTGCGCCGGCTGACGCTGCGGGAGGTGGCCGAGGCCGCCGACGTCAGCGAGAGCTTCGTCAGCCAGCTCGAGCGTGGTCGCTCGAACGCGAGCGTCGCCACGCTGCAGCGGCTGGCGGCGGCGCTCGGAATCGAGATCTCCGACCTCTTCGCCGGCGACGGAGGATCAGGGCCGCGCGTCCTCCGCCGCCAGGAGCGGCTGCAGCTCGAATGGGGGCACCTCGGCCGCAAGGCGCTGCTGACGCCGAAGCCGTTCCTCTCACTCGAGGTCGTGGCGGCGAGCTTCGATCCCGGCGGCTCCACGGGGGACGAGCCGTACACGCACGGGGACTCGGAGGAGCTGTTGCTGGTCCTCGCCGGAGGCATCCAGCTGCAACTCGGCAGCGAGCTGCTCGAGCTCTCGACCGGCGACAGCGTCAACTACCGGAGCTCGACGCCGCACCGCGTGAGCAACCCGGGCGACGAGGCCGCCGAGGTTCTGTTCGTCATCAGCCCGCCCAGCTACTGACCACCAAGGAGGCGTCAATGGATGTGGAGGGTGAACTGTTCAACCGCCGGCTCTCGCGGGCCGACATGCTCCGGCTTGCTGCGCTGGCGGCCGGGGCGGGAGTCGTGGCTGGGCCGACGGCTGCTGCACAGGCGGCCGTCGCTCACTTGACGAAGGAGTCCGGACGGCTACAGGTGCTCGATTGGGCGGGGTACTGCAACGACATGCCCCATCACGCGATGTTCGCCGCGTATCTCAAGGCGCATCCGAACAACAAACCGCAGTTCGCGTTCATGACGAACGAGTCCGACGCCTACGGGAAGATCCAATCGGGCGCTGCCCATCCCGACCTCTTCCGGCCGTATGTCGGCTGGGTGAAGTTCTTCGCCCAGAGCGGGCTCGTGCAGCCCTGGAATCCGAAGCTCATCTCGAACTTCAAACACCTCAACCCGTTCATGGTCAAAGCCGGGCAGGTCAACGGAAAGCAGTACGGGATTCCCGACGACTGGGGTTTCGACGCGATCCTGTACCGCAAGGACAAGGTGCAGCCCAAGGCGCCCTCGTGGGGGCTCCTCTTCGACTCGCGGTACAAGGGCAAGATCGCCTGGTACGACGACCTCGAGATGATCACGGTCGCCGGGCTCTACCTCGGGATGAAGAACCCGTGGAACCAGACGTCGGCCCAGATCGAGCGCTCGAAGAACTTCCTGCTCAAGAAGAAGGGCCTGACGAAGTTCATCTGGTCGTCGGAGACCGAGCTCGACCAGGCGTTCGCGCAGGGCGATGTCTGGATCGCGTACGCGTGGCCGAACGACTGGGTACAGATGAAGGCGAAGAAGCTCCCTGTCGTCTACATGCATCCGAAGGAGAAGCCGATCGCCTGGGTCGGCATGTTCATGCTGCTCCACGACACTTCGCGCCCGCATCTTGCGCATGCATACGTCGACGCGTGGAGCTCGAAGCGTTCGGGCGAGTGGCTCGAGAACAACTACGGCTACGGGCACGCGAACACCCAGGCCCGGCCCAGCTCGAGCCAGCTGCTCAGGGCGCTCAAGCTCTCGAACCCAAAGGCGGTGACCCTGCCGAACGCGTACCTGGACCGCACCATCCCGAACCGCGCTGAGTACGCGAACGCCTGGGCAGAGGTGAGGGGCTGACCGTCGAGGCCACGGCCACCGAAGCGGCGGCGCCGGTTACCCGGCGCCGCCGCCGGTTCGACCTGACGACGCCTGCGCTGCTCGGTCTGCCGATCGGCTGGCTCGTCGTCTTCTTCCTGGCTCCTCTCGCGATCGTGGCGCTGTACAGCGTCGACGTACTGAGGCTCTTCCCCGGGCCGCACACGTTCGCGCTCGGGGGTTGGTACCGGCTCTTCCACACCACCTACATCCACCTGTTCTGGCGGTCGGCGGAGTTGGCCTTGATCGTCTCCGCGCTCGTCGTCGCGGCCGCGTATCCGCTCGCCTACTTCCTCGCACTCTCGGGGACGCGGCGCAAATACGTGCTGCTCCTGTTGCTGATCGCGCCGTTCCTGACGAGCTATCTCCTGCGCGTGCTCGCCTGGAAGGTGATCCTGGGCAACGGGGGGGTCATCAACAGCTTCCTTGCCTGGACCGGCCTGTGGGGGCATCCCCTTTCGTTCCTCCTGTACAGCCGCTTCGCGGTCATGCTCGTGCTCGGCTACGTCTGGCTGCCGTTCGTCGCCCTGCCGATCTTCGTCACGCTGGAGAGCCTCGACCGGCGCCTGCTCGAGGCGGCGAGCGATCTCGGGGCGAGCCGGCTTCAGGCGTTCAGGCGGGTGACGCTGCCGCTCAGCCTGCCCGGGGTCGTGGCGGCTTTCCTCTTCGTCTTCATCCCGACCGTCGGCGAGTTCGTCACCCCTTCGATCGTCGGCGGGACGAGCGGCTACATGTACGGCAACCAGATCGTGCTTCTGTTCCAGACGGGCTTTCCCGACTGGGAGACGGGATCGGCGCTCGCGCTCTTCCTGATCGGCGTCATCACCTTGCTGACGCTCGTCTTCGTCCGCTTCCTCCGCGTCGGCGAGGCCCAAGCCACCTGATGGACGTTGCGCTCTCAGACAACGGCCGCCGTGTCATGCGCGCGTTCTTCGTGCTCGTTCTCGTCTTCCTCTATGCCCCGATCGCCATCTTGCTCGTCTTCTCGTTCAACAAGTCGGCGATTCCCTCGTTCCCACTCAGCGGCTTCACGACCCGCTGGTACCACGAGTTCATCACGAACGGCCAGGTCCAGGCGGCGCTGAAGACGAGCGCGATCGTCGCGTCGATCTCGAGCGTCATCGCGGTCACGCTCGGGATCCTCGCCTCGATCGGCCTCACTCGGACCCGCTTCCGCGGCAAAGGAGTAATCACCGCGCTCCTGCTGATCCCGCTCGTGATGCCACTCGTCGTGCTCGGGATCTCGCTCCTGCTGCTCTTCAAGGTGCTCGGAGTACAGCTCTCGCTACTTACGGTCGCGATCGGGCACGTCGTGATCAGCCTCCCGTACACGATCCTCGTGCTCCTGCCGCGGCTCGCGCAGATCGACTCCTCGCTCGCGGAAGCTGCGTACGACCTCGGTGCGGGCCGGCTGACGACGTTTCGCCGCGTCACCTTCCCCCTCATCCTGCCGGCCGTCGTCTCGGCGTTCCTGATCGCCTTCACGACCTCGTTCGACGAATACGCGGTCGCCTCGTTCCTCGCCGGGCCGCGGGAGACGTTCCCGCTCTTCCTCTACGCCGCGCTGCGCTTCCCGAGCCAGCTGCCGCAGGTGATCGCGGTCGCCGTGGTCATCCTGACTCTCACGCTCGTCGTCGTCGTCGGGATCGAACTGTGGCGCCGGCGGGCAGAGTCGAGGCTCGGCGAAGCCCCGAGCTACTAGGCGACGACGAGCGGCTCGCCCAGCACGTACGAGTCGTCGGCGTCCCAGGCGAGCTCGACCGTCGCGCCGCGCTCGGGGCCGTCAACGGATCGGTCGGCGAGCCGATGGCTGACGACGCGGCCGGCCCCCGTGTCGACGTGAAACTGCGTGTACATGCCGAGGTAAACGATGTCGGCAACGGTCCCGGCGAGCCGAGAGCCGTTCTCGTCGCTGCCCACGAACTCGACGTGCTCGGGCCGAACGGCGATGCGGAGCTCGGCACCGGAACCCGTTCCGGCTTCTACCGGAACAACGATTCGGTCGCGCTCTCCGAGACGCGCGATCGCATAGCCACCGACCACCTCGTCGACACGGATCTCGATCGCGTTCAGGGAGCCGATGAAGTCAGCCACGAACGGGGTCGCAGGCTGCTCGTAGACTTCGCGCGGCGTCCCGATCTGCTCGACACGACCGCTGTCCATCACCGCAATGCGGTCGGACATCGCGAGCGCCTCTTCCTGGTCGTGCGTGACGTACACGAACGTCGTGCCGAGATCGTGTTGGATCCGCTTTAGCTCGAGCTGCATCTGCCGTCGCAGTTTCACGTCGAGGGCCCCGAGCGGCTCGTCGAGGAGGAGGGCCGCGGGACGGTTGACCAGGGCACGCGCAAGCGCCACCCGCTGCTGCTGCCCGCCAGAGAGCTGGCGCGGTTTTCGTCGCTCGAAGCCCTCGAGGGAGACGACCCGTAACAGCTCCTCGATTCGGGGCCGGTGCTGGTTGCGCGGCACGCGCTTGACGCTGAGGCCGAAGGCGACGTTGTCGTAGACGGACATGTGAGGGAACAGCGCGTATTGCTGGAAGACCATGTTGACCGGCCGCCGGTTCGGCGGCACCGCCGTCACGTCGTCGCCCTGCAGGAGGATCCGGCCCTCGTCCGGCTCGACGAACCCGGCGATCATCCGCAAGGTGGTCGTCTTGCCACAACCGCTCGGCCCGAGCAGGGAGAAGAACTCGCCGTCCCGGATCGAGATCGACACGCCGCCCACCGCGGTGTGGTCGCCGAACTGCTTGCTCACCGCCTCGAGCACGATCGCCATGCCGTCTCCGTCCATGTGCCCTCCTCCGAAGTACGCTCGTGCACATGATCCTCCGTAACGGGACGATCCGCACCCTCGACCCGTCCCTGCCGACCGTCTCCTCCCTCTGGATCGCGGGCGAGCTCGTCGCGGGCGGCGTGGGCGTCCACGAGACCGCGCTGCCGAGCCCCGACTCCGTCGACCTCGGCGGCCGCTGCGTCCTGCCCGGCTTCACCGACTCGCACGTCCACTTCCCGACCTGGGCCCTCGCGCGCCACGACGTCGGCCTCCATGGCTGCGGCTCGCTCGCCCAGGCGCTCGACCGTGTGCGCGACGCGCCGCGAACCGGGAGCTGGCTCCGCGGCCAGGGCTGGCGGGACGCCGACTGGCCCGATGGCCCGCCGACGCGGCAGGCGCTCGACGAGATCGTCAGCGACCGGCCCGCGATGCTGATCTCGAAGGACTACCACGCGCTGTGGCTCAACTCCGCCGCGCTCGCACTCGCGAACGGCGACCTCGAAGTCGAGGGCGGCGTGGTGGTCAGGAACGAGAAGGGCGAGCCGACCGGTGTCCTGTATGAGGAGGCGGCGTGGCAGTTCAAGGGACGCTTCGCGCGCGTTCCGGACGACGAGTACGTCGCGGCCATGCGCGAGGGAGTGCGGATCGCCGCTCAGCGCGGCGTCACGGCCCTGCACGACAAGGACGGCTGGCTCGGCGCGATCGGCCTCTGGCAGCGGCTCGAGCAGCAGGGTGGCCTGCCGCTCCGCGTCTGGCAGTCGACGCCGACCGACCGTCTCCCGGAGCTCCGCGCCGTCGGCCTCCGCAGCGGCGCCGGCTCGCCGCTTCTGCGCCTCGGCTACCTGAAGACGTTCATGGACGGCACGCTCGGCTCGCAGACGGCCTGGATGTCGGACGGCAGCGGCGTCGTGATCACCACCGGCGAGGAGCTCGAGGAGATCGTGCGCGAAGCGGCCGAGGCGGGTTGGCCCGTCGGCGTGCACGCGATCGGCGACGCCGCCAACCATGCGGCGCTCGACGCGTTCGAGCGCTCCCAGGACGCCTGGCGACCGCGCGGGCTGCGGCAGCGGATCGAGCACGCGCAGTGCCTTGCGCCCGAGGACGTGTCGCGCTTCGCGGGGCTCGGCATCGCCGTCTCCTGCCAGTTCTCTCACGCCCCGTCGGACGAGGAGCTCGCGAAGCGCTACTGGGCGGACCGGCTAGACGGCACGTACTCGTTCCGCTCCCTCCTCGAGTCCGGCGCCCTGCTCGCGAACGGGTCCGATGCGCCCGTCGAGGAGCTCGAGCCGTGGGCCGGTGTGATCGCGGTCGTCCTCGACCACTGGCGGGAGGACCAGAAGCTCACGCTCGAGCAGGCGCTGCACGCGATCTGCGTCGCGCCGGCCTGGCTCTCGCACGACGAGCGCACGCGCGGGACCCTCGTCCCCGGCCGTTATGCGGATCTCGTCGTGCTCGACCGCGACCCGTTCACTTGCGAGCCCGAGGAGCTGCGGGAGGTACAGGTCGTCGCGACGATGCTCGCGGGGCGCTGGACGCACAACCCGCCGCCCTGGGACTGAGAGGATCCGGGCATGAACACGGGCTCAATCCACGAGCTGCGCCCGGACGCCTTCGAGTACGCGTGGGACAACTCGGTGGAGCCAGCGCTCGAGATCGAGTCGGGCGAGACGGTCCTCCTCCACGTCCGCGACGCGTCGGACGAACAGATCGGCCCGGCGTCGACCGCGGCCGACGTCGCCGCCCTCGACTTCTACAGGGTCAACCCGGTCAGCGGCCCGATCTACGTCAAGGGCGCGGCGCCGGGAGACACCCTTGCTGTCGAGCTGCTCGAGCTCGGTACGCCCACCTGGGGCTGGACGGCGATCATCCCGGGCTTCGGCTTGCTCGCCGACGAGTTCACCGAGCCGTGGCTGCGGATCTCGGAGGTGACGGCGGACACCGTCCGCTTCTCGGAGCGGATCACGCTGCCCTTCCTGCCCTTTCCCGGAACAGTGGGAGTCGCGCCGCCGGAGCCGGGACCGCACTCGATCGTGCCGCCGTCGCGCTGGGGTGGGAACATGGACACGAAGCACCTCAACCCCGGCACGACGCTCTACCTCCCGGTCGGGGTCGAGGGAGCGCTCTTCTCTCTGGGCGACACGCACGCGGCGCAGGGCGACGGCGAGGTTTGCGGCACGGCGATCGAGGCGGCGATGGACGTCGTCCTGCGGTTAAGCGTGCGCAAGGACGTCCGAGTCGATGCCCCGCAGTTCGACCGGCCGTACGGTTCGAGCGACGGCTCGATCCTCAACCGCCTGCACGGATTCCACGTCTGCACCGGGGTCGGACCCGACCTGATGGAGTGCGCCCGCGACGCCGTGCGCGCGACGATCGGCTGGCTCGGCGAGAACTATGGCCTCGAGCGCGAGGAGGCGTACGCGGTCGCGAGCGTCGCCTGCGACCTGCGGATCCACGAGGTCGTGGACGCGCCGAACTGGGTCGTCGGCTGCTTCGTCCCCCGCTCGATACTCGAAAGCTGAGGCGTCGGGGCGTACACTTTTCCTGCAAATGGCGATGCGCACGATGAACCCGGTCCACGAGGCGAGCACCTGCTCGGTCGCCGCCACGGCCGAGGTCATCGGCGCGAAGTGGACGGCGCTGCTCGTCCACGACCTCTCCGAGGGCCCGCGCCGTTTCTCCGAGCTCGAGCGCTCGTGCCAGGGCATCAGTCCGCGCACGCTCGCCGAGCGGCTCCGCGCTCTCGAGGCCGACGGGTACCTCGAGCGGCAGAGCTATCCGGAGACGCCGCCGCGCGTCGAGTACCGGCTGACGGAGAAGGGCGAGTCGCTGCTGCCGATCATCGACGCGATGCGCGAGTTCGGCCGCGAGTGGCTCCCCTGCGGCCACGCACACCCGCACGCGTTCTAGTCGCGTAGGCGTCCGAGCGCGGTGAACAGCGCAGCGACCGTGTCGATCCCGGCCGCGAAATAGGGAACGAGGAAGCGCTCGTTCGGCGAGTGGATGTTCGACTCCGGTAGCGCAAAGCCGGTGAGCACGGTGTCGATCCCCTTCGCTGTCAGCGCCGGCATGAGCGGGATGGACCCCCCGACGCGCGTGAGCAGCGGCCGCACGCCCAGCGTCTGCTCGAACGCGTCCTGGGCGAGCCTGACCGCGGGAGCGTCGGCCCGGACGAGGCCGGGGTCCGCGCCCATCCAGGCGATCTCGAGGTCGGCGCCCGCGGGCGCGGCGTCGCGGAGGAGCCGCTCGGCGGCGGGGCCGATCGTCTCGATGCTCTGGCCCGGCGCGAGGCGGATCGAGAACTCGGCGGAGGCTTCGACGCTGAGCGTCGTGTTCCGGACACCCGGCTTGCCGCCGAGAATCCCGTTCACGTCGACGGACGGCTCCGCCCACGTGCGGACGTAGAACTCGTCGGCCGCGTTCGCATCGAGCGGCTGCGCGCCCTGCTCGGAGAGCGCCTCGGCCCCCGGAGGCAGCTTCGACCAGGCCTCGAGCTCCTCCGCCGTCGGCGGAGCGATTCCCTGGCGCAGCGGCGGTGGCAGCCGCCCGTCCGCCTCTGCAAGGACCGCGTCGAGGCAGCGGATGAGCACGTGGATCGCGTTGAGCGCGACGCCGCCGTACATCCCGGAGTGGAGGTCGCGCTCGCCGGTCCGTACCTTCACCTCGACCCCGACGAGGCCGCGCGTCGCCAGCTCGATCGTCGGCACGTCGCGCCGCAGCATCCCACCGTCGAAGATCACGGCCGCGTCGGCGCCGCGCTCGTCCTGGACGACAAAGTCCGCGATCGTGTGGCCGCCGATCTCCTCCTCGCCGTCGAACGCGATGCGGAGGTTCACCGGGAGCGCGCCCGCTTCGACGAGCCGCTGCGCACCGCGGAGCACGAGCCAGAGCTGGCCCTTGTCGTCGGCGACGCCGCGGCCATATGCCCACTCGCCGCGCACGTCGAGCTCGAAGGGGTCGGACTCCCATAGCTCGAGGGGCGCCGGCGGCTGGACGTCGAAATGGTTGTAGACGAGCACCGTCGGCGCGTCCGAGGCGCCGTTCGAGGCGGGGATCTCGCCGAGCACGAGCTCGCGCTCGCCGAACGGCGTCAGCTCCGCCGTGCCGCCGATGCGGCGGATGAAGTCGCAGACCCACTCTCCCGCGCGCTTCACGTCCTCCCGGTGGGCCGGGTCGGCGCTCACGCTCGGGATCGCGATCAGCTCCGCCAGCTCGGCGCGCCAGGCCTCGTCCACGGCAGCGATCCTATGCTGCGCCGCGTGCGCTTCGTGGACGTGACCCTCGCGGCTCCGCTCGACCTGCGCGACTTCTACGGTGGTGAGCTCGGCCTACCGCTCGACGGCAACGCGATCGTCGTCGGCGAGACGCGGCTCCGCTTCCGCGTCGAGGACGGAGGCGCGTTCTACCACTTCGCGCTTCTCGTTCCCGGCGACCGCTTCGACGCCGCGCTCGCCTGGGCGCAGGAGCGGGTGGAGCTGCTGGGCGACGTCTTCGACTTCGAGAACTGGAACGCGCACGCCGTCTACTTCCACGACCCGGCCGGCAATATCGTCGAGCTGATCGCACATCACGGCCTCGAGGAGAGCGGCCGAGAAGGCGCGTTCGCGGCGACCGAGCTCCTCGGCTTTTCCGAGCTCGGAGTCGTCGGCGATCGGCCCAGCCTCCTCCTCGAGCTCGAGGGGCTCGGCCTTCGGCTGTGGGACGGATCGATCGAGGGACGTGACCGGCTCGCCTTCGTCGGCGAGCGCGGCCGCACCTTCATCCTCGCGCCGGTCGGCCGCGGCTGGCTTCCGACGGACCGCCCTGCCGAGCAGCACCCCGTCGAGACCAGGTTCCGCCTCGACGGGGCCGACGGCAATTTCTCTATGCGACGTCCTTGAGCGAGTTCGTGTCGGCGAGCGCACGGAGCTTCTTCAGGCTCTGATTCTCGATCTGCCGGATCCGCTCGCGCGTCACGTTGAACGCACGGCCTACCTCGTCGAGCGTGCGCGGCTGCTCGCCGTCGAGCCCGTAGCGCAGCTCGAGCACCCGCCGCTCCCGGTGCGAGAGCGAGCCGAGGATGCGCCGCAGGAGCTCCGTGCGGAGCGCCGTGTCGGCCGCCTCGTCGGGCAGCGGGGCGTTCTCGTCGGTGAGGAAGTGGCCGAACTCCGACTCCTCCTCGTCGCCGACCGGCTTCTCGAGCGAGACCGGCGCCTGGGAGCTGCGTAGGATCTGCTCCACCTCGTCGATCGGCAGGTCGACGTCGCGCGCTATTTCGAACGGGCTCGGCTCGCGGCAGAGCTCGCCGCGGAGCTTGCGCTCGGACCGCACGATCTTGTTCAGCTTCTCGACGACGTGGACGGGCATCCGGATGGTCCGGCCCTTGTCGGCGAGTGCGCGTGCGACCGCCTGGCGGATCCACCATGTCGCGTACGTCGAGAACTTGTAGCCCTTGCGCCAGTCGAACTTCTCGGCTGCGCGGACGAGACCGATCGTTCCCTCCTGGATCAGATCGAGGAACGGCAGGCCCTGATTGCGGTAGCGCTTGGCGATCGAGACGACGAGGCGAAGGTTCGCCTCCACCATCTCCTGCTTCGCCCGGTGGTCGCCGCGCTCGATGCGCTTGGCGAGCTCGACCTCCTCGGCGGCGGTCAGCAGCTCGACCTTGCCGATGTCCTTCAGGAAGAGCTGGAGCGAGTCCGTCGAGACCTCGCGTATGTGGACGTCGATCGGCCCCACTGCTTCCTTCGGTGCCTCCCGCTCTCCTGCTGCGTCGACGATCTCGACCTGCTGCTCCTCGAGCGCCTTGTAGACGTCCTCGAGCTGGGCCGGCTCGAGATCGAGCTCGTCGAGTGCCAGTGCGATTTCCTCGGCGCTGACCCGGCCGGCAGCCTGTGCCGCCTCGAGCAGGTTTCGCGCCTCTTCGGTCTCCAGAACCTCGACCGAAGCTTCTTCCCCTGTGACTGCGGCTGTCGCGGTCATGTCCCCCTCCCTCGCGATGCTGCACCATGCCATGCGGGTCCGAGCCGCCGCCATAGGCCGTTCGGCTCATATTTCCTTTACTTAGACCTAGTGCGAACCAGGCTCGCGAGCAAGGTCCGGGCGGGTTTCGCGTAGGGAGACCGCGGACCGTCGGCAATCGCCGCGCGCAGCTGTTTCGCCGACTTCGCGCGCTCGCCGATGTAGAGAAGGAGCACGCCGAGGTGAAACTCGACGACGGCGGAGTGCGGGAAGACGGCCGTGAGCGGCCCGAGACGGGCGAAGGCGCGCGTCGGGCTCGACTTCGAGAAGAGGGCCGCCGCCGCCGCCGTGCGGGCCACCGCGTCCTGTGGCGTGAGCCTCGCCGCAGCCGCGAACTGACGCTCGGCGGAGACCGGCATGCGGAGGATGTTCCAGAGCGTCGCCCCGTAGAGCAGCTTTGCACGGGCGTCGGGGCGAGCCGCAGCGCTCTTCAGCGCGGCCACCTGCTCGGCCGCGGGCAGGTTCTGGAGCGCCCTCGGGAGCTCGAGCCCGGTCTCGATCGGCGGCAGTCCCGGCGGGCCGCCGTGGAGCGCGTCCTCCGCGTCGACGCCGTAAGGGGAGTCGGGATAGTTCGACGCCGTCCGCCGCCATGCGGCTGCGGCGTCCGCGTTCCGTCCGGCCTGGTAGTCGGCCCAGCCAAGATTGAGGAGCGCCGCGGGGTCGTTCGGATGCGCGGCCGCAAGCTTCTTCACGGCCTCGAGGCTCGAAGGGCCTCGCCAGCTCGCGAACGCGAGGCCGAGCTGCGCCTCGACCGAGTGGTAGCGGCGGAAGATGCCCGCCGCAGCGGCAGCCTGTCGGTTCCGGTCGAAGAGCGTCTGCGCCTGGGCGAGCGCCCTGGCTTCCGGATCACTCCGCAGGCCGAACTCGAGCTCGAGGAGCGGAGGCCCGGAGCGGGCGTGCGTGACCGCACCGGGGACCGTCGTCCGTTCGCCGCGCGTCTGCAGCACGGTGACGCCGACGACGGCGGCCGCCGCCACGAGGGCCGAAAGCGCGACGACGAGCACGACCCGCCGGTTGCGGGCTGCCAGCAAAGGCCGGGCTACCGTTGCCACGGCCCGAGCGTAGCCCGGAAGCGGCTCGCTACATTTCCGAAAGCGATGCCGGGATATAGGGAACTGCTGCAGCAGGTCAAGTCGGAGATCGACGAGGTCGACGTCACCCGCGCGCGGGAGCTGCTCGCGGCTGACGACCGTCCGCTCCTCCTGGACGTCCGTGAGCTCGACGAGTGGACCGAGGGCCGGATCCCGGGCGCGATCCTCATCCCACGCGGCAACCTCGAGTCGCGGATCGAGCAGGCCGCGCCCGACCACGCGCAGCCGATCCTCGTCTATTGCGCAGCAGGAAACCGTTCGGCGTTCGCCGCCAAGTCGCTCGAGGAGCTCGGCTACGAGAGCGTGGTCTCGCTCGCCGGCGGCTACACCGACTGGAAGCGCAGCGGCTTCCCGACCGAGCTGCCCCGCACGCTCGACGGCGCGAAGCGGCAGCGCTACAGCCGCCACGTCCTCATCCCCGAGGTCGGCGAGGAAGGACAGCTCAAGCTGCTCGACTCGCGCGTCTTGCTCCTCGGCGCAGGCGGGCTCGGCTCGCCGTCGGCGCTCTACCTCGCCGCGGCGGGCGTGGGCCGGCTCGGGATCGTCGACGACGACCGCGTCGATGCCTCGAACCTCCAGCGCCAGGTCATGCATTCGACCGGGCGACTGGGCGAGTGGAAGGCGGAGTCGGCGAAGCGGACGCTCGAGGAGCTCAACCCTGACGTCGAGGTCGTCCCCTATATCGAGCGGCTCACGTCCGAGAACGTCGAGCGGATCCTCGCCGACGGCTGGGACGTGATCGTCGACGGCGCCGACAACTTCCCGACCAGATACCTGATCAACGACGCCGCGGTCTGGCACGACATTCCGCTGGTGCACGGCTCGATCTACCGGTTCGAGGGGCAGGCGACCGTGTTCAAGCCTCATGAGGGGCCGTGCTACCGCTGTTTGTTCCCGCAGCCGCCGCCCCCGGAGCTCGCGCCCAGCTGCGCAGAGGGCGGCGTGCTCGGTGTCCTGCCGGGCATCGTCGGCTCGCTCCAAGCGAGCGAGGCGCTGAAGCTCTGCCTCGGGATCGGCGAGCCGCTGGTCGGGAGGCTGCTCCTCTTCGACGCGCTGGCGACCGAGTTCAGCGAGGTCAATCTTCGCCGCGACCCGAACTGCCCTGTCTGTGGCGACAGCCCCACCATCACCGAGTACGTGGACTATGTCGAGTTCTGCAGCGGGAGGCCGGCGCACGCATGAGCCGGATCCGGATCCCACCCCAGCTCCGAGGCGAGGTCGGCGGGGCGCGCGAGGTTCCCGCCGAGGGCGGGAGCGTCCGCGAGCTGCTCGACGACCTGCTCGGCCGCTTCCCCGCACTCCGGCACCAGCTCGTGGAGGACGGCGACCTCGCGCCGTTCGTCAACGTGTATGTCGAGGGCGAAGACGTGAGGACGCTCGACGGGCTCGACACACCGGTCGAGAACGGCTCGACGGTCATCCTCCTGCCTGCGATGGCCGGTGGGCTCTAACCTCCGGACCGCCGGCTCTCTCCTCGACCTCGTCGGCAACACCCCGCTCGTCGAGCTGCCGCATCTCACCCCCAAGCCGTCGGTGCGGCTCTACGCGAAGCTCGAGGGCCAGAACCCGACCGGCTCGATCAAGGACCGCGTCGCGCTCGCCATGATCGATGCCGCGGAGGCGGCGGGCGAGCTCGAGCCCGGCCGCGAGCTGCTCGAGCCGACATCCGGCAACACGGGGATCGCACTCGCGCTCGTCGCGAGGCTCAAGGGCTACTCGCTGACCTGCGTCGTGCCCGAGAACGCCACCGAGGAACGCAAGCGGCTCCTGCGCCTGTACGGCGTGACGATGCTCGAGTCGCCGGGCGAGGAAGGCTCGAACGGAGCCGTGCGCGTGGCCCTCGAGCTCGCGGAGCAGGAGCCGCGCTACTTCATGCCGTTCCAGTACGCGAACGAGGCGAATCCGCGCGCCCACTACGAGGGCACCGGCGCCGAGATCGCGGAAGCGCTGGAGCGGGTCGACGTTCTCGTCGCCGGGCTCGGCACCGGCGGGACGCTGATGGGCGCCGGCGCGCGGTTGCGGGAGAGCTTCCCCGACGTCGTGGTCGCAGCCGCCGAGCCGCTGCCCGGCGACCCGGTGATGGGCCTCCGCTCGCTCGACGAGGGCTATGTCCCGCCGATCCTCGATGTCGCGAAGCTCGACCGGAAGCTGCTCGTCTCCAACGAGGAGGCGGTCACGGGCGTGCTGGCGCTCCTCCAGCGCGAGGGCATCTTCGCCGGCGTGTCGAGCGGCGCCGTCCTCCACATCGCGCGGCGGCTTGCGACCGAGCTCGAGGAGGGCGTCGTGGTCTGCGTCCTCGCCGACGGAGGCTGGAAGTACCTCTCCGCCGGCTTCTGGGACGACGGTCGGATCGACGAGAGCAAGTTGTGGTGGTAGTGCCTCCGCCCGTTCGCGAGGCGGTCGCCGAGCACGCCCGTCAGGAGCTGCCGAACGAGAGCTGCGGCCTGCTCGTCGTCCGCAACGGCGTTGCCGAGCGATACGAGCCGGGCCACAACGCCGCCGCGTCCCCCTACCGCTTCGAGCTCGAGGTCGAGCCCGAGCTCTGGTTCCTCGAGGACGACGGCTACGAGCTCGCGGTCGTTCACTCGCACGTCTCCGCGCCGCCACGGCCCTCACGCACGGACGTCGAGAACGTCGGCCTCTGGCAAGGCCGTGCGTACGTCATCTACTCGGTCGCCCGCGACGAGCTTGCGGGCTGGACGATCCAGGGCGGCGAGATAACGCCGCTCACACTCGACTGAAAAGGGGCTACTCGACCTCGTCGTCGTCGACGAGGTCTCCGGCAGAATCCTGCCGCTGCGGCCGTTCGACGAAGGTCACGGCGATGCGCTCGATCCGGTTGCCCTCGACCTCGAGCACGTCGAAGCGCATGCCGTCGTAGGACACGTCGTCGCCGCGCTCGGGAGCCCGCCCGAGCTGCCCGAAGACGAAGCCGCCGACGCTGTGGAAGTCCTCATCCGGGAGCTCGGTGCCGAAGCGCTCGTTGAACTCGTCGATCGAGAACCTGCCGTCTACACGGAACGAATCCTCCCCGATCTGCTCCACCGGCTCGTCAGGCACGTCGAACTCGTCCTCGATCTCGCCGACGATCTCCTCGAGGAGGTCTTCGAGCGTCGCGATCCCCACCATCGCGCCGTACTCGTCGATGACGACCGCGAAGTGGCTGTTCGTGCGCCGGAACTCCTGCAGGAGCGACGCGAGGTCCTTCGTCTCGGGGACCATGTACGCCGGACGAAGCAGCGACTCCAGCTCGAGGCCGGTGAGGCCGCGATCGTGGATCGCGCTGAACAGGTCGCGGACGTGAAGGACGCCGACGATGTCGTCGAGCGACTCGCGATAGACGGGATAGCGGGTGTACGGCGAGTCGAGCACGACGGCGAGCGCCTCCTCGGGGGGCAGGTCGATCGAGACCGCGGCGACGTCCGGTTTGGCCACCATCACGTCGGCCACGTCCTTGTCGCCGAAGACGAAGACCTTCTCGATCAGGTCCCGCTCGCCCTCCTGGAGCTCGCCCTCGGCGGTCGAGCGGGAGACGAGCATCCGCAGCTCGGCCTCGGAGTGCACCTGCGCCTCGGCGCCGGGCGGCTCGAGGCCGAAGCCGTGCAGGATCGCGTCCGTCGACTTCTGGAGGAACCAGATCGCCGGGCGGAACACGGCGATGAAGGCACGGACCGGCGTGGAGACCCAGAGAGCAGTCCCCTCCGCGTGGCCAAGCGCGGCGCCCTTCGGCACCAGCTCGCCGAAGACAACGTGGAAGAAGCTGAGAATCACGTACGCGAGGACGATGGCGAGCGCGGTCGAGATCCACTTGTCGAACTCGCGAGACAGCGTCGCCTCGCCGAGGGCGCCGATGCCCAGCGAGGTGAGCGTCACGCCGAGCTGCATCGCCGCGATGAAGCGGCCGGGATCCCCGGTGATCCGGAGGACGTCGCGGGCGCGCCGGTTCCCCTTGTGCTGAAGCTCGATGATGCGCGTGCGCCGCGCCGTGACGAGCCCGTACTCAGCCGCCACGAAGAAGGCATTGAGCAGGATCAGGACCGCGACCCCGAGCAGCTCGAAGAAGAGTGTCACGCCCTCATCCCGAGGGCGTAGGTACTAGGAGGGTTCTCGTCCAACTCTCCGGCCGGAGTATAGGGGCGGCTCCGGTCACGCCCCGGCAAGCGAACGTATGTTCGTGTATCCTCGGGACGGGATGCGCGCCGAGTACCGGGAGGAACCGTGCCGCAGTGCCCTCAACCGCGTGCGAGGGATGCCCTTCGCGTGGTCGCTCAATCCGTACATGGGCTGCGCCCACCGCTGCACGTTCTGCTACGTCCGCGCCTTCGAGGCGCGCGCCGACCGGCCGTCCGACGACCGCTACGGCTCGAGCATCCGCGTCAAGACGAACGTCGCGGAGGTGCTGCGGCGTGAGTTGGCGCGGCCGTCGTGGGAGCCCGAGGCGGTCGCAGTCGGCGCGGCGACCGATCCCTACCAGCCGGCGGAAGGGCGCTACCGCCTCACCCGCGGCTGCATCGAGGCGTTCGCGGAGGCCGCGAATCCGTTCTCGATCATCACGCGCGGGCCGCTGATCGTGCGGGACGTCGACGTCCTCGCCGAGGCTGCGCGCCGGGCGCGCGTCTCGGTCACGTTCTCCGTCCCGACCCTCGACGAGGAGATCTGGCGCCGGACGGAGCCGGGGACCGCGCCGCCGCGGCAGCGGCTCCGCGCACTCTCACGGCTCGTCGAGGCCGGCGTGAGCGCCAGCGTCGGGATGGCGCCGATCCTGCCGGGGCTCAGCGATCGGCGCGAGCTGCTCGACGAAGTCGTGCGCGAGGCGCGCGCCGCGGGAGCAACCGGAATCTGGGCAAATCTCCTCTACCTCCGCCCCGGCACGCGCGAGCACTTCCTCGCGGCGCTCGAGCGCGACTGGCCCGAGCTGCTGCCGGAGTACGAGCGGCTGTACCGCCGCGGGGCCTATCTCCCCCGCCGAGAGACCGATCCCGTGCGCGAGCGGGTGTGCCTGCTCGCACGCAGCCACGGCATCCGCGACCGGCGCCGCGTGCGGCTTGAACCCGTCCCACCGGCCGAGCAGTTGCGAATTGTGACTATGTGATCTCTGATCGCCGCTCTATGATCATGCGCCTGTGGCCACAGCCGCCTCCGAGATCACTTGCCTGATCGTCGACGACCACGAGGTCGTACGCGAAGGACTGCGCCTGTCCCTCAGCCGCGCGCCGCACATTCGCGTGATCGGCGAGGCGGCCGACGGCGAGGCCGCCGTCGCACTCGCTGCGCGCCGCCGTCCCAACGTCGTGATCATGGATGTCCGCATGCCCGGCATGGACGGGCTCGAGGCGACGAAGGCGCTGATGGAGAAGGTGCCCGACAGCTCCGTCCTCATCTTCACGGCGTACAGCGAGCGCAGCCTCCTCAGCCGCGGCCTCGACTCCGGCGCGAAGGGCTACGTGCTGAAGGAGGCGCCCCACGAGACCCTGCTGCGGGCGATCGAGAAGGTCGCGAGTGGCGAGGGCTACGTCGACCCGGCGCTGATGCCCGCGTTCCTGACCGGCCGCGACAAGGACGACATGCTCACCGGACGGGAGCGCGAGATCCTTCAGCTCCTCGCCGACGGGATGTCAAATGCGGACGTGGCGACGCAGCTCTTCATCAGCCAGGAGACCGTGAAGAGCCACGTCCGGCACATCCTCGCCAAGCTCGAGGCCGACACTCGCACACACGCCGTCGCGATCGCTCTGCGGGAAGCGATCATCGACTGACCCGTCCGATGGGTGCCGACACCGATCGCGAGCTGGCGGAGCAGGTCCTCGCGGCCGAGCAGGACGAGCGCCGCCGGATCGCGCTCTTCCTCCATGACGGGCCGGTGCAGTCGCTCGCCGGCGTCGCGCTCATGCTCGACGCCTCCGTCGACCTGATCCGGCGCGGCGACCACGAGCAGGCGCGCGAGATCCTCGACCGGGCGCTCAACCGGACTCGGGCGACGGTCGG
>Ga0207665_10000496_pt1 | contig 26621 bp, 27 predicted proteins | sample LARL112metaG_FD_184351 | JGI IMG/M metagenome (GOLD analysis project Ga0207665, IMG submission 184351) | Corn, switchgrass and miscanthus rhizosphere microbial communities from Kellogg Biological Station, Michigan, USA - LAR L11-2 metaG... | ecosystem: Host-associated > Plants > Roots >... | reverse complement strand
TCGAGCCGCGCTGCCAGCCACTCTTTGCGTGTCCCGGTCTTGTGCTTCGTCATCGCTTTTCTCTCCTTCCTTGGGGTGTTCTTCATCGGTCGTTTCACGCCGCGGACCGCGAGAGCATCGCGGCGACCATCGCTACATCGCTGGCAGCTCCATTAGCGCGTGGGAACGCGCGAACGGTGATCTGCGGGTAAGTAACGGGAACCGTTCTGAAATCGTGGATGTTGGTCAGGTTCAGCAACAGCTCGTTGAACACGCCGTTGGGCAGGTTCGTGAGAAGCTCCGCCACCGACGAATGCGTCTTCGAGCTGAACAGGTAAGAGTTCGACGTGAGGCCGAACAGCGGGCTCGATGACGTCGAAGAGCTGCGGCTGAAGGTCTGATTGTCTGCGGAAGCGTAATTATGACGAAGGACCAGTCGGGTGTAACCCGGCAGGTAGGCGTCGACACGCCCGAAGACATTGGTAAGAGGATTTTGCTTCAGCACTCGGGCACCGCTGCCTGGATCGGCGAGTCCCTTCGCGATCAGCGCGTCCTGGAATGTCTTGATCGTCGCTGAGCTCACCAGACTGTCTGAGCCGCCGATGAATGCGCCGGTTGCCGGGGTGTTCAGCTTCTGCCACTCCGGATTCACAAAGAAGAAGAGGCGATTCTTTACGATCGGACCGCCGAGCGAGAAACCGTACTGCTGCTGCTTGAACTCGGCGAGGTAAGGCTGGCTGCGAGTAAGATTCTCGTTGCGCGTGTAGCCATAGGTCGCACCGTGGAACTCGTTGGTGCCGGTCTTCGTCACTGCGTTGATCAACATGCCGCCGAAATTTCCCTGACGAACATCGAACGGCGAAAGCAGAACCTGGTATTCCTTCACTGCGTCGAGCGGAATCGATTTCGCATTCGCCTGCGCACCGGGTTGGCCAGTCGTTCCGAGGCCGAAGAGATCGCCTGATGCCGCACCGTCGATCTGGATCGCGTTCTGGCGAAGGTTGACGCCGCCCCCTGACAAACCAACGCCGGTAGAAGTCGAAACCTGCGGCACCAGAGTCACGAAATCCGCAAAGTTTCTATTCAAGGTCGGCAGGCGACGAAGGAGCGAATCACCGACGGTCGTGCCAGTTCCAGTCTTGCTCGGGTTGATGACAGGCGTCGCTTCAGCGGAAACGGTGACCGTCTCGAGGACGGTGCTCTGCTGCTTGAGCGAGAAATCAGTGCGCGTCGTCTGGCCGAGGCTGACGAGGATGTTGTTCTGGGTCTGCGGCTCGAAGCCGATTCGGCGAACCGTTAGCGAGTAGCCCGGATCCGGCTCGATGCCCTGGATATTGTATTGACCGTTCGCGCGAGTAAGGCCGCCAGCGCTGGCGCCGGTTCTTGGATTGCGGACCTGGACCTGTGCGCCTTCGACCGGAGCGCCATTGGCGTCGGTGACGGTGCCACTAACTGCGCCCGTCGTGATGCCCTGGCCGAGGAGACGAGCCGAAGCTCCAGTCACCAATGCCAAAGCGATAGCGACAGTCAAGAATAGACGTGTCTTGAGCATGTTGTCTCGGAAAAAAAATGGTGGAGGGAAGCCAAAACTTAGTGACGTGATCTCGTGCGCGGCAAGAGATTTCTGTCACTGCTCGGCAACGGTCGCGACACTCGCCGTTTTCTAGATGTTGTTCGCCGCGCGACGCGTTTTTGTGATGAAGAAAACCGGAATTCCGAGAAGAATCACACCGAGCACGGCGAGCGTGCCGAGGCGGCTGGAAGGATCGAGCAGAGCGTTGCCGAGCAGTAAGATGGTGGCAACAATGAAGATGGCGGGGACTGCGGGGTAACCCGGGACCCGGAAGGTTGGATTGTAATCCGACCGCTTTCTAAGAACGAAGATCGCGGCGACCGCGAGCGCGTAGAAAGGAACGATCGCCGTGACGAATGTATCAGCGAGCTGTTCGAAGGTGCCGGCGAGGACGAAAACGACGCCGAGCGAGGCGCTGAGCCAGATCGCGACCGACGGAGTTTGAAAGCGTCGGTCGACGTGCGCTATCGGACGAAACAGCAGTCCATCGGCGGCGGTGGCGAATAGAACCCGCGAGCCCGTCATCACCGAACCGTTCAGAGTGCCGAACGTCGAGATCATCACGGCAACCGAGACGAAGGCCACTCCTGGCGCGCCCATCAGGGTTTCTGCCACATCGGCGGCAACCAGCTTGGATTGTCTGATCTGCTCGATCGGCAGTACGGCGAGATACGCTGCGTTCGCCAGCAAATAGAGGCCGATAATGATCAACGTTCCGATGATCAGAACGCGAGGCAGGTTCCGCGCACCATCCTTCACTTCTCCACCGACGAAGCTGACGTCGGCCCACCCATCGTAGACCCACAGCACCGATACCAGCGCGAGGCCGAACTTACCGAAGGAAAAACTTCCCGCCGGAAATGCCGGCGTGAAATGGCCGCCAGTTCTCGGCAAACCGAGCGCGAGAGCGAGGACGATGATGAGGATGAGCGCGCCAGTCTTGGCGAGTGTCGTGACATTCTGAATCAGCGACCCCCAGCGGAGGCCGATGTAATTGAAAATCGCGGTGAAGACGATCGCCGCCGCCGCGATGAAATGGACGTATCCACTGTAAGGCGCAAGGCGCGGGTCGTGTCCCAGCACGCGCAGCAGGTATTCTGCGAACGTTGTCGAGATCGCTCCGAGCGCAGCGGCGCGGATGATCACCAGCTCCGACCAGCCAAAGAGAAATGCGGGCAGTCTGCCCCACGATTCGCGAATGAAGACGTAGACGCCCCCCGTTCGCGGGAACGCGCCCGCTACTTCGGCCAGCGTCAGCGCGCCGCAGAGCGCGAAGAGCCCGCCAGTAAGCCAGATGGCGAGCAGCGGCAGCGGGCCGGGAAGTTTATCGGCGAGACTGGCTGGTGAGCGAAAGATTCCTGAGCCGATCGTCGAGCCGACGAGAACGGCGACGGCACTCCACATCCCGAGCTGCCGCGGCAGAGTGGACGCCCGCTCGAACTGCTCGTCGCGGTTCGACGGCGCAGAGAATCTCTCGACCGGCATCGGGTCAGCCATCGCGGGCAGTAAGAAGAGGAAATCGGAAGCGAGTGCGAGCTCTTACGGTAGTGCAAAGGAACATCATTCGCGAGTAGCTTTAACGGCGCAGCGAAAAGTTTTACGCTGCCGCACACTTCACTTCGAGTCAATGAATCAGCCGCTGGCTGAGACAATATTCTGGGTTGCCGCGCTGGCCTGCGCAGTGGCCGAGATCGCGATTCTTCGATCGCTCATCGCGCAGCGACGCGCGCAACATTCGAAACTGGTTCCCGCTGGTTCGCCAGTTACAGAGCTGATTTGGGGAGCTGTGCCCGCGATCGCGCTGGTGGTCCTGCTGTTCTTTACCTGGCGGAGAATCCAGGGACGAGATCATCACATGCCGATGGATCACAGTGCGCACCAGATGACCGCGATCAATGCACACGGGTCCCATTGAGATGCTGACAGTCAGGCGGGTTGGGTATGTCGCACTGATAATCGGCTTTGCGCAGGTGGTCTTCGGCGCAATTGTGCGCATCACGGGGTCCGGACTCGGCTGCGGCGATCATTGGCCGGACTGCTACGGGGCGTACACTCCGACGAGTAGTGCGACATCACACCTGGTCGAGATCTCGCATCGATACGGCGCGGCGACACTTTCAATCGCGATCGTAGTGTTGACGCTGGTGGCGCTGCGTCACCGCGGTGCCACAGGCATTGCAGGCCGTGGCGGAGCCCTGAGACCGACGATGCTGGCTCTCCTGCTGGTGATCGTCGCGGCGCTGTTTGGCGGCGCGACGGTGAAGATGGGTCTGAATCCTCTCGTCGTAGTCACCCATCTGGCGATTGCGATGTCTTTGCTGGCAACGCTGGTGGTGGTAGTGGTGAGAACGGGCGGCTTCGGCGCAGCGCGTGTCCCCGCGCGCTACGAGAGAACGTTTCGTTCAGGGCGGGCTGCAGTGGGACTGACTTTTCTGGCGCTTGTATTCGGCGCGCTGACCGCCAACACTCCAGGCGCGCCACAGGCGTGTCTTGGGTTTCCGTGGTGCCGCATCGCAGCCGGAAGTGGAACACCTTTCTGGATTCAGGTCACCCACCGGATCATTGCCCTGCTCCTGCTCGGCCACCTCACCGGGCTTTTCTTCGCGTCGAGAAAGCGGAGCGAATCCGTAGTAATTCGGCGAGCGTCGGTAGCAGCACTCGGCGTCGTTGTCCTCCAGATTCTGGTCGCGGCAGCGATGGTCGAGATGAACCTCCCGCCCAGCTTCAGATCCTTGCATCAGGCAGTCGGTACGCTGCTCTGGATCACTGTCGTCGCGCTCACCGCGCTGGCAAACGGCAGTCACGGACTGACCGAGATCGAGCGGATCGTTTATGAGTCGCCGTCGCGCGGCGAATTTGCGACACCGGAAGGAGTCAGCACATGACTGAAGTGCGCGCTCAAGACCAGGCGCATTCGTCGCTGCTCCGCGATATGGTGACGCTGACCAAGCCGCGTATCATCTCGCTGCTGCTGGTGACGACGGTGGCGCCGATGTTCGTGGCCGGCAATCCAACCTGGTTGTCAGTAGTGATAGTGCTCATCGGCGGCTATCTGATGGCTGGCGGAGCGAACGCGGTCAACATGTACCTCGATCGCGATATCGACACCCAAATGTCGCGCACGCGACTGCGGCCGATTCCGAGCGGTCGCATGGGACCGAGGGCGGTGTTGGCATTCGGTATCGCACTCGCCACCGCTGCGACGTACATCCTCGCCCGCTTCACCAATGTTTTGACGGCCGTTCTGGCGCTCGCCGGATTTTATTTCTACGTGTTCGTCTACACCCGGTGGCTCAAGCGGACGACGCCACAGAACATCGTGATCGGTGGCGCTGCCGGTGCGTTTCCGCCGCTCGTTGGCTGGGCAGCGATGACGGGCACGCTCGATCTCACCGCCGTCTACCTCTTTCTGATCATTTTCTACTGGACACCGCCGCATTTCTGGGCGCTCGCCCTATTGAAGCAGCGAGATTACGGACGCGCCGGAGTACCGATGGCGCCGCTGGTGTGGGGCGAACGTGAGACGATGCGCCAGATGCTCTGGTATAACGTCATCCTGATTGTTCTCACTCTGCTCCCCTTCACCTTCGGCGCATTTGGCATCATCTACTTCGCCTCCGCCCTTGTCCTCGGCGTAGTACTCCTCCTCGGCGTTATCAGAATCATGGTGACCCCCGAATGGACCAGGCCTGCGTGGCAGGTCTATAAGTTCTCGCTGCTTTACCTCGCGCTTCTCTTCCTCGCGATGGTGATCGACCGCAGGGTTTTCCTGGCGTGACATCGCCGCCGCCATTCGCCGTCTCGGCGCAACGCCCGACGCCGCGTGCGACGGAGCCTGTGTCGTCGCCGCGCCCGCTCGGCAGATTGCTGCCGAGGATCCGGCCGTACTTGTGGCGACTGGCAGTCGCGTTCGTTTGCCTGGTGCTGAGCGCGAGCATCGCACTCGCGTTCCCACAGATCGTCCGCCACCTGCTAGACGCCGCTTTCATCTCGGCGAATCAGACGCTGCTCAACCGGATTGCGGTGAGCTTGCTGGTGCTGTTTGCAGTGCAAGCGCTGCTCAACTTCGTCCAGGTCTATCTGCTGACGTCGACATCGGAGCTGGTGATCGCGAAGCTGCGTGAAGAGTTGTTCGCGCATCTCGTCAGACTCTCGCCGGCCTTTTTCACCGAGCGACGTACGGGTGAGCTGACCAGTCGACTCTCGTCCGACACGACTGTGCTGCAGACTGTTCTCAGTTACAACCTGTCGGAGTTCGCGCGGCAGTCGCTGTTCCTTGTCGGCGGCATCATCCTGCTGATTCTCACCAACACGAGTCTTACGGCCACCACACTTGCGGTGGTGCCGATCGTTGTCGGTGCGGCGCTGGTGTTCGGTCGCGCGCTGCGGCGCGCCAGCACTGGGGTGCAGGATCGCATCGCGGAAGCGACGGGGACCGCCGACGAAGCGTTCTCGCAAATCAAAACTGTCCAGAGCTATACCGCGGAGTCGGAAGAAGTCCGCCGCTACGGATCGCACCTCACCGATGTCGTGTCGGCTGCGCTGCGACGCGCCAGAATTCGCGGAACGTTCTTCGGAATTCTCACCTTCTGCGGTTTTGGCGGAGTCGTTGCCGTGTTGTGGCAGGGCGGTCGTCAGGTACTTCAGGGAAGTCTCACCGCTGGCGCTCTCGTCTCGTTCCTTCTCTACGCGCTTTACGTCGCGGGCGCGGTCGGCTCGCTCGCCTCGCTCTTCGGCGCCTATCAGGAAGCGGTTGGTGCCGCGCGCCGAGTGTTCGACTTGCTCGGAGCGGAATCGGACGTAAAGGATCCTGTACGCCCGCTCAAACTGCCGCGTCCGCTTCGCGGTGAAGTGGTTTTCAACAACGTCACCTTCCGCTACAACCCGGATTTGCCGGAAGTCCTCCAGGATGTCTCCCTGAGAATCGGTGCCGGCGAAGTCGTCGCGCTGGTCGGCCCGAGCGGGGCCGGCAAGACTACGATTGCATCCCTGCTTCCCCGGTTCTGGGATGTCACATCGGGTCGAATCACATTCGACGGCTTCGATGTCAGAGACCTGTCGCTCGCTGAGCTGCGCGGTGCAATCGGCATCGTACCACAGGAGCCGACACTGTTCAGCGGCACCATCAGAGAGAACATCGCTTACGCGGGAATCGCTCCCGACGGGACGCGTCCGAGCGATGAATCAATTCGCGCCGCGGCGAAAGCAGCGCACGCGATGGAGTTCATCGAGCGACTGCCGGATGGTTTCGATACGAGAGTTGGCGAGCGTGGCGTCAAGCTTTCCGGTGGCCAGCGTCAGCGCATCGCGATCGCGCGCGTCTTCCTCAAGAATCCCGCGCTGGTGATTCTCGACGAAGCGACCTCGAGTCTCGACAGCGAGAGCGAGCGTTTGGTCGAGCAAGCGATGGAAGATCTGCTGCGCGCGCGATCAACCTTGATAATCGCGCACCGCCTGAGCACGGTGCTGCGCGCGGACCGACTGGTCGTTATCGACCGCGGGGTGATCGTCGAGGAGGGCAAGCACTCCGAGCTGCTGGCCTCGGAAGGAGTCTACTCTCGACTGTATCGCGGACAGTTTCGGCCGGGGGATATCCTGGTCGCCGATTGACTCGGCGTAGAGTTCTCGATCCTTCGAACGGCAAGCCTCGCGACGCGAACCCTGAGACTATTTCTTCAGGGTATCCGGCGTGCTCGACGCGGCAGGAGTACTCGAGGCCGCCGGCGCAGTACTCGAGGCAGCAGGTGCTACGACTGCTGGTCCGGGCCCCGCGGTCGCTGCTGACGGACGGATGTGAAATGCGACTGTTGTCTGCTGCCCTGCGTTCACAGTCACACTGTCGTCGACGAAGCCGAGGCTCGGATGCCAGGCGCGGACGCGATACTTGCCAGCGGGAATCGCGTCGATCGTGAAGGTGCCGGTCTTGGACGTCTGCGCAAAATATGGGTGATCGAGCACCACGATCCACGCGTGCGTCCAGGGATGCTGCTCGCACACCACTTCGACCTCCATCGGCTCCTTCAGGCGATCGATCGGCACCACCTCTCCATCGTCGTTGAATGGCGCGACGGCGGCGATCTCGCCTGTGCCGACGTTGATCAACCTGTTGGTGTGAAGCGCGCGATCATCGTTGCTGACGTTGAGAGTGCTCGAGGTCGACATCACCTGCACGAATGGATCGAGAATGCACCCATCGTTGGTCAGATCGAGCCGTCTCTCCATCGGGAAGCCTTTTCCGGTACGGATATCCGTAAGCCAGACGATCGCGCCGGCGACCTTCGTGCCCGACATCGTCAGGTTGTTGGCGGCGATGCTGTTGCCGCAAACGTTGACGTCGCTGGTCGGTCGGATGATCTCTGGTGCGGGTGGCGTGCCGTCAAAATCGACCGTGCCGGTGATGGTGCCGCCGGCGGAGACTGCCACGACTTTATAGGGCTGGGACACTGGCGCGACGACCGACGGCCGCGGGGCCACGCCGTCACCATCAGCCGACGCGTTCTTACGAGGATGGGCCGAAGCGGTGTCGTCGCGGGAACAGGAAACGGTCGCGGCGAGAAGTATCGAGAAGCCGAAAAATCGGCGGAGCATTTGTATGGAGCCGAGGTTATTTCGCACGATCAAAGGGCAAGCGATGTGCCGAGGCTATTTCGCCTGATAGACAGGCTTTCCTCCAATCCACGTGGAAATTACTCGGGCGCCGAGGATTTCCGTGTCAGGCACTCTCATGATGTCACGATCCAGCACCACGAAGTCGGCGTATTTCCCGGGGGTGAGTGAGCCGAGGACTTTTTCCTGAAATCCGGCGTAAGCAGGCCATATCGTCATCGACTGAAGAGCTTCTTCGCGAGTCATCTTCTGATCCGGGTACCAGCCACCGGCCGGCCAGTTGGTCGGATCCTGCCGGGTGACAGCCGCGTGAAAGGTGAGCAGCGGGTTCACTTCCTCGACCGGGAAATCCGTCCCGTTCGGGATCACGACTCCAGTATTGAGCAACGACCTCCACGCGTACGCGCCGCGAATCCGCTCGGGTCCAACGCGCGACTCTGCCCAGCGCATGTCGCTCGTCTGGTGAGTCGCCTGCATTGAGGGAATGACGCCGAGCTGTGCGAAGCGTGGAATGTCCTGAGGGCTGAGCACCTGCGCGTGCTCGATGCGAAAGCGATGATCCGCCTTGGGATACTTGCGAAGCGCTGTCTCGAACGCATCGAGGACGATGCGATTTCCGCGATCGCCGATCGCGTGGACGTTGACCTGGAATCCGCGCTGCAACGCGGCTTCTGCCCACGCCTCGATGTGGCCTGGTTGCGACACGAGCAATCCGGAATTCGTAGGCTCGTCGCTGTAGGGAGCGAGCAGCGCAGCTCCACGCGAGCCGAGTGCGCCATCGGCGTACAGCTTCAGCGCTCGAATCCAGAGATGACCGTCGTAAAGCGCGCTCTGCGGGCCGCGCTGGATGTAAGGATTGCGCTGGGCCGCCGGAGAGTTCGGCTCGCCCGGGTCGCTGATCATCACGTAATTGCGCAGCGAATAATTCCCCGCTTTCGCCAGCTCCTCGTAGATCGAGACCGTCTCGGCGTTTTCGCCGGGGTCGTGAATGCCTGTGAGCCCCCAACGATTTGCATCAGCAATCGCGGCAAGAATCGCCGTTCTGGTCTGGGCGCGTGTTGCAGCCGGGATCGCTCGATCAATCAGCTCCTGGGCGTTGTCGACGTAGACGCCAGCCGGCCGGCCGGAGGCATCGCGAATGATGCGGCCACCCGCGGGATCGCGAGTTGTCGCCGTGACTCCGGCGAGCTCCATCGCTTTGGCATTGGCGAGCAGTGCATGACCATCGATGCGGCCGAGCACCACCGGATTGTTCGGGAATGCGCGCGACAGTGCGTCGTGGGTTGGAAATTCCTTTACCGTCCATCGATTCTGGTCCCAGCCCCGGCCCTGAATCCACTGGCCAGGCTTGACGTCCTTCACGAACGACTTCACCCGCGCAATCACTTCATCGTATGACGTCGAGCCCGCAAGATTGACGCGCTGGAGCATCGCGCCCAAACCGAGCAGGTGCGCATGGGCATCTGTAAAACCCGGATAAACCGCGGATCCGTGCAGGTCGACGACGCGCGTCGACGGACGGACGAGTGCGCGGGCCTCTGCATCCGATCCGACGAACATCACTTTGCCGTCGCGAACTGCCATCGCCGTCACCAGCGGGCGGGCATTGTCGACGGTATAGATGCGGCCGTTTGTCAGAACGAGATCTGCCTGCGCGTGAAGCGCAACTGGTGCGATTGCGCAGAGCGCGAGGTAGGTTGTGAGACGTTTCATGAACGCGGAGTTTAAGAGCCTGCGCACACCTGTCCAGATGCTCGTGATAACCAGAAAGCACGTCGGACTACTCTCCATCATTTTAATCGGAGCGTGCGCACAGCTGCCGCCGCAACCGCGCATCCAGCCCGATTACTGGGGATTCACCGGACCGTGGGACCCGCGCAGCGATCACTCCGTCGATGCGCACGGCTCGTCGCTGGCCCGAGTGATAACCGGCTGGATCGCGCTCGACACGACGAGCTTTCGACCAGTGATGCTTTACCCGGACACAGTCGGCATGGCCCCCGCAATCGCGTCCCGGAAGACAGCGCTGATCACGACGTTTGCCGGCAATCGATTTCACCCCGAAATAGTTCGGGGGCTGGGCGACAATCCGGGGATCGCGGCGGTCACTGCGGGCAGCATCGCGTCGCTCGTAGACTCCGGTGGTTATCGAGGAGTGGTGATCGATTTCGAAGGCATGACTCCACGGGATCTCAATCAGCTCGTGATCGTGACGAAGGCGATTGCCGACTCAGTCCGCGCGCGCGGGGTGCTGACCGTAATCGCGGTGCCAAGCGCAGATACGGCGGCGTATCCGGCAGCGTTGTTGTTACAGTCGGCCGACTACCTGATGCCCATTCTCTACGATCAGCATTGGAGCGCATCACCGCCGGGCCCGATCTCGGCGCCCGACTGGGTCGCGCGCAATCTGGGCGTCCGAGTCGCCGAAGTTGGCGCGGCGAGAATCGTCGCTGCCCTCCCCGTCTACGGCTATCGCTGGCGCAAAGCGGCGGAGACCGAAGTCATCAGCTACGCCGATGCCCGACGACTGACGACGATGACGAACATTCCGCTCACGCGCGACAACGCTTCAGGCACGCTTCACGCTTTGTCGCCTGAAGGCTGGGAGATCTGGGTGACCGACGAGCCGCTGCTCGCGACGCTGGTGCGGGAAGCGCGACAGCTTGGCGTAACGACCTTCGCGTTGTGGCGACTCGGCCTCGAAGATCCCGCGGTGTGGGATCTGATCGGCGGTCAGACTACTATCAGGTCTTTCTGATAGTCGCTGGGAGTGATCAGTACGCCTTCAGTGCCGATGTACGCGTTGACCTCGCTGCGCATCCCCACATCGTCCTGCAGATAGACTCCCGGCTCGATCGAAAACCCGACGCCCGGAATCAGAGTCCGTTCTTCCCGCGTCTCGAGGTTGTCGATGTGGGGGCCCGAGCCGTGGAGATCACGCGGATCGATCGAGTGCCCGGTGCGATGCACGAAGAACTCCCCAAACCCGCGCTTGACGATGACGGCGCGAGCAGTGTCGTCAACTTCACCGCCGCTGACGGGTTTGTGGGTGGAGATTCTCTTCTCGAGCAGAGAGATCGCCGCATCACGCGCGTCACGCACCGCCAGCCAGACCGCCATATCGCGCTCAGTCGGTGCGCCGAGTGATCCCATCCAGGTCTGGTCAGCGAAGACACCGTCCTTCTCCTTCGCCCAGAGATCGATCAGCAGTACGTCGCCGCGCTTGATCGTCGCCGATTGCTCGGCGGTCGGCTCGTAGTGGGGATTCGCAGCATTTGGCCCAATCGCGACGATCGGCCCGTGATCGGTCTCCAGTCCACCGGCAGCGAATTTCTCTCTGATCCAGGACGCCAGCGCGTATTCGGTCAGCGGTGACGCACTGTCGGCACGACTGCCGGCGAGCTTGATCGCTTCCTGCCCGATCGTCGAGACCGCGCGGGCCGCGCGTTCGTGCGATGCGCGCTGTTCGTCGCTCCACACTGCGTAGAATCGCGAAACGAGGTCAGCTGATGTCATCACCGTCGCGCCCGCGTTGCGCACGAGCTCTATCACACCCGCCGGCACGCGATCGAGATAAGGAACAGCGTCGCCGGGCGAGTACTCCATTGCCACTTTCTTTCCGCCCACCAGGTCCCGAACCTTGGACTCGAGCTCACGCCAGCTGCTATAGCGCTCCTTGCCCCACTTCGACGGCCACGCCTTCCACGGGCCTTGCTCGATATTGTGGGTGATCGCCGTGGGAACTCCTTTCGCGGGGACGTAAACGAAGAAGCGACGCGTCGTCATCCCCCGCAGCTGGAGCAAGCCGACGGCGATTGGATTGAGACCGTGGAAATCGTATATCAGCCAGCCATCTACGCCGGCATCACTGATGGCCGACTGAATCGATGCGAGTGATGCGGTGTCCAGCAAACTCTCTCCTACTGGGACGCTTTCACCGCGCGCCATTCCGCTCGCCACTCACAGATTTCTTCGCCGCGCTCCCGACAGTGCACGTGGTCGATCATGCCACCGGCGTTCACCAGTCTCTTCAGCAATTGACGTAGCGCCGATTCGTAGTAGAGACAGCCGATCCCTTTTGGCGCGGTGCCATAGGTCACGGATTCGGCGACGCCGAGCACAATCGAAGCACCAACGCGCCTCACCTTGGCACCCAGATATCTCTCGCCTGCCCGCCGTACCTGCCGGAAGGCAAGCGGGCGCGCCAGAAATCCAGGGAGCAGGTGAATGATTTGCCTCGTTGTCGCCGAAATCATCTCGTACATGCGGTCGGCGACAATGTTGCCGGCGCGGGTGAAGATGTTCTCCGCATCCGGCCGTCGTCCGATCAGGCGGGAGATCCCGGCAGCCTCGTGAATCGGTATCTGCTGGTTGCGCTTCAGCGCATCCTTGTAGCGACGGATTTGCGCGATGACGGTGTCGCTCAGACCCAGCCGCTTGTTGCGATGCTCCTGCACGTACTCGACCTCGTCGTCTCCTCCTTCCGGGATATCGACCGAGCGGACGGCCTCGAGGAGACTGAGCGGGACTATGGCGTTTACAGTGCCGGGCATTTAGTTGGTAAGCGGAGAGCGCAAGCTAACCGCCGCTCGAATCGCCTTCAAGCAGCAGGCACCTATACCGCAGCGCCAAAAGCGCAGGAGTGATTGCAACTGGCTGACCAGGTGATTCGTGCTACTGTCGGCGTGGTTGTGGCGCTCCTTGCCAGCTTCGCAGGACGACGTGCGCACGCACTCTCCATGAGCGGGGCGATCGCTGGAGTGGTCCTCGGAAGCGTTGCCATTACAGCAGGATGGAGCTGGGGTGTGCTGCTGCTATCCCTGTTTGGCTCCGTCACGCTGTTGTCGCGCTTCCGCGCCGCGGAAAAAGCGCGACGAGTCGGCGGAATTATTGAAAAAGGCTCTGAGCGAGACGCGGCACAGATCATCGCCAATGGCGCAATCTTCACCATCGCTGCGCTCGGCAGCCTCCTCGCGCCGGCAATCGCCTGGTACGCGATTGGCGCCGGTGCGCTCGCCTTCTCCGCCGCCGACACCTGGGCGACAGAGATCGGGATCCTTTCATCTGGCGATCCTTACTCCATCACCGGCGGTCGCGTGCCGGTGGGGACGTCCGGTGGTGTTTCGGTTGCTGGAACGGTCGGCGCGGTCGGAGGAGCGCTTTTCATCGCGACTGAAGCGATGTTCGCCGGCTGGCCGGTCTCGTTCGCCGGGGTCGCACTGGGCGGAATAATTGCCGCGCTGGCAGACTCCTTTATTGGGGCAACTCTTCAGGAACGGCGCTGGTGCGATCGCTGTCAGAAAGCGACTGAGCGCAGAGTGCACGATTGTGGAACGGAGACGAAAATCAACGGCGGTATTGGTGGGCTCGACAACGAGGCGGTTAATGCCGCCTGCTCGATGATCGGCGCTCTGATAGCTTTAGTCGCATGACAAATGGCGCGCGGGTGTTGCTGGTCAGCACCAATCGCGAGCGGCAGCCATACCCCGTGGTGCCGAATGGCCTCGCTTGTGTCGCGTCAGCGCTCGATGCAGCTGGACACACTGTCGAGTTTCTGGATCTCTGTTTCGCAAAGGATCCCGTAGCAACCGCACGCCAGGCTGCGCGCCGGTTCGGACCGGAAATCATCGGCGTCTCCGTGCGCAACATCGACAACAGCGATGCCATCGCGCTCCGACACTACACGCCCGAAGCGCGCGACATTCTGCGCGAGCTGCGCGCTGCATCCCCGAGCTCAAAGATCATCGCAGGAGGCGCCGCCTTCGGCGTTGCTCCAGAAGCACTCTTTCGCGAGCTTGGCGTCGACTACGCCGTGGCCGGCGACGGTGAAAGGGCAAGCGTCGCTCTGATAGAGTCGCTCGCAAGCGGGCGCATTCCAGAGTCGATCGCCGGGCTCGTTCGCTCTCGCAACGCGCAGGTCATTTTCACTCCGCCCGGCGAAGACGCGGATCTCGATTCGTTGCCGAGCCCGCGGCTCCATCGCTGGATCGACCTTGGCCGATATCAGCGCCACGGGGCGACCATCCCGATCCAGACGAAGCGCGGCTGTGTTTACAAATGCATCTACTGCACATACCGCAACGTCGAAGGGTGGGGATATCGGACGCGTGATCCGGAACTGGTGGCAGACGAAATCGCCGAGCTCAAATCGAAGGCGAGGGTCAGCCATTTCGATTTCGTCGATTCGACTTTCAACTCACCGCCGGGCCACGCGATTCAGGTGTGTGAAGCGATTATCCGACGGAAAATCGGCGCTCATCTTGACACCACCAACTTCACGCCGGCGACAGCTTCGAATGAGCTGTTGACTGCGATGAAGGCCGCCGGCTTCCGCACGCTCGGCATTACCGCTGAAAGTGCCAGCGATCCGGTGCTCGAGCGCCTCGAGAAGGGGTTTACCGCCGCCAAAGCGCGGGAAGTCGCTGAACGGGTGGAGAAGCACGGCATTCGAACGTTGTGGATCTTTCTCATCGGTGGACCCGGCGAAACGAAGCAAACACTCGAAGAAACCCTCGACTTCGCAGCCTGGCGTCTTCGCCGCGGCGACGCAGTTTATCTCACCGTCGGCTTGCGGATCTATCCGGGCACCACGCTTCACCGCATCGCGATCACCGAAGGCGTCGTACCAGCAGACAGTTCCCTACTTGATCCCGCTTTTTATTTTTCCAGTCAGCTGGATTTCGAAAAAACAGTTGCCCGACTCAAACTTTTCGCCGCTGATCATCCGCGCTTTATGTTTTCCGCCGACTCCAGGTCGGTTGTTCTCCCCTACCTCACTCGAGCGGCTTCCGTGTTGCATTTACCGCGGCCTCATTGGCAATACATGGGACTCTTTCAGCGGGTAGCCCGCGCGATCGGATAGAGTGGCCGAACATCTGGACGCTGAAGTAATCGTCGTTGGTGGCGGGCCAGCGGGCGCAGCGACAGCCTGGGCGCTGGCGCGCGATGGTATCGACGTTCTCGTTCTCGATCGCGCCCGATTTCCGCGCGACAAGGTTTGCGCGGAGTATCTGAGTCCCGAAGCGTCACGGATCCTCGCTGACATGGGCGTGCTCGACGAGATCGAGCGTGCGAATCCCGCGCACCTCGCCGGCATGCGCGTGCGCGCCCCGAACGGACTAGTCGCCGACGGCGAGTTCGCTTCCAACCACGGCTTTCGCGGCTTCCGCGATCGTGGGCTCGCAATCCGTCGGACGATCCTCGACGAGATCGTGCTGCGTGGCGCGCGGAGCGTCGGAGCGCGGGTGCTGGAAGAAACTCACGTCACCGACGTCCATCGCAACGAGTCCCGGCGTGTCGATGGAGTGAGCGTTCGCGACGCCAACGGCAAACAGCGAACCCTGAGCGCGCGTTACGTCGTCGGCGCCGATGGTTTGCGCTCGGTTGTCGCCCGCCGGCTGGGGCTGACCAAAACGAGCCGTATCTGGCCGCGACGCATCGCCCTGGTTGCCCACTATCACAACGTCCAGGGCGTTGGAGAGATGGGTGAGATGCACGTCGACTACGACGGCTACTTCGGGGTCGTCGACGTCGGTGGCCTGATGAACGTCGCGGTCGTGGTGCCGCTCTCGCGGGCCAACAAGATCGTGGACAAAACCGAGTTCTTCGAACAGTGGATCGCTGCGCGACCCCATCTCGCTGAGCGATTTCAGGGTGCTGAGCGCATCACGCCGGTGCGCGCCACCGGTCCGTTCGCATCTTCAACCCGACGGGCCTGGGCCCCAGGCGCTGCGCTGGTCGGCGACGCCGCGGACTTCTTCGACCCATTTACCGGCGAGGGGATTTTTGCCGCGCTGCGCGGCGGCGAGATCCTGGCTCCGTACATCGCTGAAGCTCTCTTCTACCAATCGGAACCCGACGAATTACGCGTCCTCACGGGTTACGATCGCGCGCGGAAGCGCCAGTTCGGCGGAAAATGGAAACTGGAGCGCATCGTCGGCACCGCCATCAAGTACCCGTGGCTGCTCAACAACGCCGCGAAAGTGCTCTCGCGCCGCAAAGATCTGGCGGATCTGCTGGTCGGAGTCGCCGGCGATTTCATTCCACCACGGCTCGTTCTCAGCCCGCGCTTCCTCTTCACGCTGTTCATCTCGCCGGCGTTCAGAAATTGAGCGTCAGCGAAGACGAATTTCGAGCTGTACTCGGTCGATTCCCGTCGGGTGTGACGGTCGTGACGACGACCGATTTCGCCGGCGCCGACCAGGGTATGACGGTGAGCGCCTTCTGCTCGGTGAGTTTGCATCCTCCGCTCGTTCTCATCTCGATCGAGAAAACCGCGTCGGCACATGACGCCCTCACGAAATCGGAAGGATTCGTCGTCAACATACTCTCGGCGCGGCAGGAACAGGTCGGCCGACGCTTTTCCATCGTCGACATCGACCGTTTCGATGGGGTCGGCTTCACGCGCTCCGGTCGTGGCTACCCCGTTCTCGATGACGTCCTGGGCGTGATCGAGTGCAGCCGGCACAAGCTCTATGACGGTGGCGATCACACGATCATTATCGGGGAAGTTGAAGCGATGCGCGCGGAGTCAGGCACACCGCTGCTGTATTACAGGGGCGGCTACGCGCAGCTGGAACACTGAGTGATGTCGGGACTGCTGACTCCGCCGCGACTCCGTGGATTCGAGATTCTCGATGGACCAGATGTAGATCCGGAGATCGTTACCCGTTCGCTCGCCGATGTCTCCAAGGCGAACTCGCTCTTCGGAGGCACGAGCTCGGCGGTCGATGAGCTGCGCGAGTGTCTCAGAGATCTTCCACGCAACGCCACTCTACTCGACGTCGGCACCGGCCTCGGCGATATCCCGGCACGCATCCGCGCCGAAGCGGCGAAGCGGCAGATAGTTCTGACGACGATCGGACTGGATTCAGCACAAGTGCTGGCCAAAGCCTGCAGAAAGGCGCTCGATTGGTCGGTTTGCGGCGATGCGCTGCATCTGCCGTTCGCCGACCACAGCGTCGACATCGTGATGTGCTCGCAGCTATTGCATCACTTTGCCGGCAATGACGCGCTGACCGTATTGCGCGAAATGAATCGAGTCGCGCGCCACCGCGTGATCGTGAGTGATCTCAAGCGAAGCTGGATCTCAGCTGCCGGCATCTGGCTCGTCTCGTTTCCCCTCCGATTTCATGCCGTTAGCCGTCACGATGGAGTCGTTTCGGTGATGCGGGGTTTTACTACCCGTGAGCTGGCGGATACTGTGCAGGCAGCTGTAATGAGAAGACCGATTGCCCACCGACGACGCGGTTTTCGCGTAACGACGAGCTGGGCACCGGTTCATTAGTGAAGCAGGACGTTGTAAGTCCGTTCGAGCTCGGCGCGATGCCTCTCGGCCGGCCGATGGAGACGGTTGACGAGCAGCTGGTGCAGGCGCCCCTCAACACGATCTTCGATCTCGCAAAAAGAGTTGAGGCGTGGCCAGAGCATCTTCCGCACTATCGTTTCGTTCGCTTCCGGGAACGCCGCGCCGACGGCGGCGGAATTGTCGAAATGTCCGCCAATCGCCCGTTCGGGATTCCCTTCACGGGACTGCGACTGAATTGGTCGACCTGGTGGCTATCGCAGATGCAGGTGGACGAGAGCACACCGTCGATTCGATTTCGTCACATCGCGGGTATTACAAAGGGCATGGAGGTTGAGTGGAGTTTCGCTCCGCAACCGGGTGGAACCCACGTACGAATCCTGCACGTATGGAATGGACCGGGCATTCCGGTGGTTGGTATATGGGCAGCAGTGTACGTGATCGGGCCGGTCTTCATTCACGGCATCGCGTCACGCACCCTGGCGGGATTGGCGAGAGTCGCCGAGGCCCGTCAGCATCAACGGTGATTTGAGGTACTTGTGGACAAACGCAGAGTTGTAATAACCGGAGTCGGTCCGATCACACCGATCGGAACTACCCGTGACTGTTTCTGGCAGGGACTGCAGCGCCAACGCTCAGCTGTTCGGTCGATCAGCCGTTTTGATCCTTCGCCATTCCGCAGTCACAACGCGGCAGAGATCAACGACTTCGTACCGACAGATCATCTGGATGCAAAGCGCGCCAAGCGACTCGATCGGTTTGCGCAGTTTTCGGTCGTCGGCGCCCAGATGGCGCTTGCCGACGCGGATCTCGACTTGTCCAGGGAAGATCGCGAGCGCGTGGGGGCCAACATGGGTACCGCTCTCGGTGGCGTCAGCTACGCCGAGGGTCAGCTCGCGAACTATATGACTCAGGGGCTGCGCGGGGTCGATGCGACTCTTGCGCTGGCTGTGTTCGGTGGAGCAGCGAGCTGCAACATCGCGATTGAGCTCGGCGCGATGGGGCCGAATTCGACAAATGCGATGAGCTGCGCATCCGGCACGATCGCGATCGGGGACGCGTTCAGGCAGATCCGCGACGGTTACGCGGACATTATGATCGCCGGCGGAGCAGAAGCGCCGCTGGCGCCGCTCACTTTTGGCGCGTTCGCGCTGATTCGCGCGATGTCGACACGCAACGAAGATCCCGAGAAGGCTTCGCGTCCATTCGACAAGGATCGCGATGGCTTCGTAATGGGAGAAGGCGCGGCCGTCCTGATACTCGAGGAATACGAGCGCGCCAAATCGCGTGGGGCTCCGATCTACGCCGAGGTGCTTGGCTACGGAATGTCCAACGATGCCTATCACATGACCGCGCCACGGCCCGATGGATCTCAGGCCGCGCGCTCGATGCGGCTGGCGCTCAAGGACGCGGAAGTGTCGGCCGACGAGATCGACTACGTGAACACTCACGGGAGCTCGACGCCGCTCAACGACAGCACTGAGACGCTGGCGATCAAGCAGGTGCTGGGAGATCGCGCCTATAAAATTCCGCTCAGCGGGACGAAGGGTTACTACGGCCACGCACTCGGCGCTTCCGGCGCGATCGAGACGGCGATTTGCGCGCTCGCAATCGACCGTGAATGGCTGCCGCCGACAGTTAACCTTCAGGTTGCGGACGAAGCCTGCGATCTTAATTTTCTGCCGGGAACAGGGCGGAAGCAGAGAGTTGAGCACGTGCTCACCAACTCTTTCGGCTTCGGTGGAATCAACGCTGCGCTGGTTTTGCGCCGAGTGATTTGAGTTAATCGCGCCCGGATTCCCGTTCACTTTTTTCAGAGGACGGGTAATGCGCGACTCCTGGCGCCACTTTCTCGCAGAGTTCATCGGCACCTTTGCTCTCGTCTTTGTCGGGAGCGGCGCGATCATGGCGACGCGCATCACCCAAAGCAGCTCCGCGCTGGTTGAGGTAGCGCTCGCACACGGCCTGGTGCTCGCGGTTTTTGTGAGCGCGCTGATGCGGATCTCCGGGCACTTCAATCCCGCAGTCACGCTGGGGATGCTGGCGGCGCGCCGTATCGAGGTGATGATGGCAGCGCTGTACATCGTGGCGCAGGTGCTTGGCGCGGTGATCGCTGGCTACGCGCTCAAGGCGAGCTTCCCCGACGCTGTGTTTGCCGCCACTCGTGGTGGCGGGCAGACTGTCGCGCTCGACATCACCGGCGGTCAGGCATTCCTGCTGGAGGCGATCGCGACTTTCTTCCTCGTGTTCGTGATCTTTGGAACCGCGGTTGATCTGCGCGGACCGAAGATCGGAGGATTGGCGATCGGCTTCACGGTGGCTGCCGACATTCTCGCAATCGGACCGCTCACCGGCGCATCGATGAACCCAGCGCGATCGTTTGGCCCGGCGGTAGCGAGCGGAGTTTACGAGGCGCAGCTGCTTTACTGGTTCGCGCCGATCGTGGGCGGAGTGATCGCGGCGCTACTCTACGAGTATTTGTTCATGCCCCGCGGGAGAGAGCCCGTCGACCATGGAGAGCTGAAGCCGTAGACCGGTTGCGGGAGGAGAGCTAACGGATCGGTGCGAGCTGCGGGCTGGATCCGAGTTGCGAGCTAGGTCCGAGTTGCGAGCTAAGCCCGAGTTACAGGCTAGGTTCGAGTTACGAGCTTATGGTTGGCGATCAGGTAGAAGAGCGCCAACAGTGCATGCGTCGCCATCAGCAATCCCGCTAGCACGGGCGCCATTTCCATATCGGCGTGTTCGACGTTGTGGATGATTCCTGCAATCAATCCCCCGAGACCGACAAAACCGGCGAGGCCCTCTCCGGCAAAGAAAGCTCCGGTAGCGAGCTCACCCCAACGACTGAGCGCACCCTGCAGGTAAAGAATGGTGTAGACGCCCTGAATCAGCAGCGATGCACCGATAAAAAGGACAATGATCGGAACGCGCTGCCACATTGCCGCCCAGGTCACAATCAAAACCACGCCGCCAGCGCAGTTGGCAAAGGACACGACATTCAAAAGGGCTTTCAGCATATCGGCTCCCGTTATTCAACGACTGAAAGCTATAAGTGAACTTTACAACGTCAAGTACTTTGCAGAACTGGAATCGGTTGCTCGGATCTCGCAGTAGGCTCGCAACTCGGACTTAGCTCGCAACTCGGACTTAGCTCGCAACTCGGACTTAGCTCGCAACTCGGATCCAGCCCGCAGCTCGGACCGATCCGTTAGCCCTCATCCCGCAGCTACTTCTCCGTAGGAAGCCCTTTCGCGGTCCATTCCCTCCAGCCTCCTGCCATCGAAGCGACGTTGGAGTATCCCATTTTCTGAAGATTGTCCGCCGACAAAGCCGATCTGAATCCGCCGCCACAATAAAGGATCAGCTCCGCATCCTTCTCGGGAATTTTCTGCTCGATGTCGCGCTCGAGTATGCCGCGGCCCATGTACTCCGCGCCCTTGATGTGGCCAGCTTTCCACTCGCTCTCTTCGCGCACGTCCACGACGTGCGCGCTTCCCTTCTCGAGCTTGCGGCGCGTGTCCTCGACGCTGACCTCGCGAACACGCGATTTGGCGTCGTCTACCAGATTGAGGAACGCGGGCGAGTGCTTCACAATCCGGCCGGCACCCGCTTGCCGGTCAATTGTCGGAGACCGAGATGTGCGCTGCGTCGCGCAACCAGCTCGGCGGTTGCGACCGCAGCAGCGGAGAGCGCGGTCCAGGCGAGTGCGGTCGGCCAGCCCTCATCGCTCCGCCACGGTTTTTCTGGCGGCTCTTCGCCCTTCCAGGCGCGCCAGCCACGGTCGAGTCCCCGCTCTACGAGTCTGCCTGCGACCATTGCCGCGCCTGCTCCCACCAGCAACCACGTCGCGCGGCGAGGATTGATTTTCTGTTGATTGATTTTCTTTTTCACGTCAGCTGCCCTCATGTTTGGATCAACCAGAGAGGCAAGCTTGAGGCCGAGCGAAACCTGTGAGTTACCAGCCTTCGCGCTTCCTCAATGCCGTTATGTGTGCGACGTGATGGCGTCCGTGCCAGGCGTAGAGACCAAGCATTTGATCGAGCGTCAAAACGCGACCTTGCTCCGGATGGCGTAGGCCACGTTTAAAATCCGCCGGCTCCATCGAGCGAAGAAGAGCAACCCAGCGCAGGTGCAGCGCGTCGAGCAGCTCGAGTGAGACTTCAATCGGAACGCGCCGACTGTCGGCGAGCTCAGCCCACGCTGCTTCGTTGTAAGTCTTGATTGTCGGTTCGTCTTCGGTCAGCGCGAGCTTGAAACGGGAGTACGCATTCATGTGACTGTCGGGCACGTGATGAGCGACCTGCTTCACCGTCCAGCCGCCAGGACGATAAGGGGTCTCGAGCTGGTCTCGCGACAATCCCGCGACAGCGTTGCGGAGATTGCCGGGAGTTTCAGCGATGAGTGCGATCAGCTGGGGTCGTTCGGACTCGGCGATCGGTGTATCGAAACTGAATTTGCCAATGGGGAAACGAAGATCCGTCTCTTGTGCGGTGGTGGCCATTGTCGTAACGCGAAAAGAGTTAAGCGATACGCTGCGGCAGATGAACCGCCACAGCGGAGCCTTCAGCAATGAACGCCGAAACCGGCGCTCCTGAGAGTATACTCGAAAACGGCGCGGGGTAGAAATCCCCGAGTGGACCGTCGAGCTCCCACCGTGCGTCGCGCCAAACGTTCCAGCGGGGATGGTCGACCGCGTATTCGATTGTGCCGCCATCGCGCTGTCTGGTGAAACCCCACGCGCGGTGGGAGATGAACTCCTCGTGGGATCCGGAAGTGATCGCGATCGGCAGCCCGCCAGGATGCAAAGTCAAACGACACGCACGATCCGATCGACCAAACAGATATTCGACGCTCTGCAGCCGATCCCCGGAGTGCACCAGCGTGTGTTGAGTCGGTGCGGTCGTATACGGTTCGTTGTAAGTCAGCTTCGCGGTCTCGGCGACAAGTGGCAGCGAGACGATTTCGCGAATGAATACCACGCCGTGCCTCGATTCCTGCGGCAGCTCGCGCCGGACGTAGAAGCGCAGATTCACTTCCTCGAAGCTCTCGTGGAAGATCGCTGGAAAACCGAAGAGATGGGTGTCGAGAAACAGAAACCCGACCAGGCTGATGTAGTGTCGGCCGGCTTCGTCGTCGAGCAGGGTTCCCTTCGGCACTAGCGGCGCTAAAACAGCGGGGTCAACCTCGTAGTTGAGCATCGCGAGGTAGCGCCACTGCGCTGTCAGAAACGGTCTACCCATGTCCCTGCCTGATTCCTACCGACAAAAAAGGTGCGGACCTAGCCGCACCCTTCTACCCACTGGACTTCCGGCAACTCTCCTGCTCGATACCGGGTCACCTTTTTGCCGTCGGTCTCGAACACTATCGCCTTGCCGGCGCTCGCACTATCGCCGAGCACCGTCATGTAGTGCCAGCCAGCGTTGTACTTGTGCGGGGTCACTTTCACATCGTCACCGTAGATGTTCTTGATGCGGTCTTCGGTGTCACCGATCTTCGCGCCGTCGTCAGTGGTTACCGCACCGGTGTCGACGTCAATCCGCACGACTTTGCCTTTGACTACCATCACGCCGACGTTCTCGGGCACGCCGGCGCCAACCGCCGGATAGACGTAATCGCATTGCGTGTTCATGTTGGGATTGCGATTCAGCAGCCCCATGTTGACGGCGTCGTCGAGCGTCATTCCGATCTGAATCTGGCCGAAGCCGTCTTCATTGACGGTGACGTCGCTCAATGTGTCGTGAGCAGCAGCCGGGCCATTTTTCCCGCCAGATGTCTTCTCGTTGCCCTTACATGCGTACGCGAGCGCGGCAACACAGATCAACGACGCGAATCCGAGCAACCTGAAGTCCGCGCGATTCAGCATCGTTGTCCGTCCGGCCGTCTGCCTCGAGGATTCACGTTCCGACCTGATGGTATCGCTCCTGATAGCGTTCGATCGATTCGTTGATCACGCGCGCCGCGACTTCGCTCTTCTCCCAGCCAAGGATCTCGACGCGTCTGCCTTCCAGGTCCTTGTAGATATGAAAGAAATGCTCCACCTCTCTCAAATAATGCTGAGAAAGGTCGGCGATGTCGAAAAACTCGTGGTAATAGGGGTCGTGACAGGGCACCGCGAGCACTTTGTCATCGGGCTGACCGCGGTCGAGCATCTTCAGCACGCCCAGCGGACGGCAGTCGATCTGACAGCCCGGGAACGTCGGCTCGTTGACATGAACGAGAACGTCGAGCGGATCGCCATCCTCGTGCAATGTACGCGGAATGAATCCGTAATCTCCCGGATAATGGACCGCTGAATAAAGCACGCGATCGAGCCTGATCATGCCACTCGCCTTGTCGAGCTCGTACTTGTTCCGGCTGCCGGCGGGAATCTCGATCACAGCCGTGACGTTGTCCGGGGGATGGATGCCGGCGGGCAGCTCATGCCAGAGATTGATCACGCTGTGATGCGCTCCATCGTTCCCTTGTAGGCCATCGGCTCCTCGTCTACGCCAAAATTGCGCCCGGACAGATCCGCGACACGCTGCATTTGCGCGGGCGAGAGATCAGGCTTGTCCGAAGCCTCGGCGAACTCCTTCAGCTGATCGAGATCGTAGATGTTCGGCAGGGTCGTCACCACTCTGGGCTCGGCCAGCAACCACTTGAGTGCTGCCTGACCAAGTGTCATCTCGGTGGTGAGAAAATCCAGCGTGCGGATCTTCTTCAATCCGTTCGTCAGCCACGATCGCGGGCGATGCCGACGGTGGTCGTTGCTCGGGAAGACAGTGTCCTCGGTGTACTTCCCTTCCAGCATGCCCGACGCGTGAGTGACGCGGATATTGAAGGTGCAGTTGGGAGCATAGCTCCTCGCAGCATCGATCATCGCAGTTCCGGGATGCTGCTCGAGAATGTTCCAGATCATCTGGATGGTGCCGACGTCGGCCTCGCGCTCGCAGAGCTCCACAGCTTCGTACAGCCAACCGATTGCCGGACCGAAGGCGGCGCCCCAGACGCCGATGATTCCTTCATCCTTCATCTCGCGCAATGTCTGCCAGATCGAGGCGTCGCGGACGTGCTCCATCTTGATGTTGTGGAGCTGAAGGACATCGATGCGATCCGTCTCCAGCCGTTCGAGACACTGTTCGACTGCAAAGCGCATGTAGTCGCGATCGAACTTCTGCGGCAGCTCGTTCTGGCCGCGACGCGCATTCTGGGCGGCGGGATCATAGATGTCGTATCCGATCTTTGTCGAATACACCACATCGTCACGCCGACCCCGAAACGCAGTCGCCAACTGGCGCTCGCTGCGACCGTTTCCGTAGGTGTCAGCGGCGTCGAAGAAGTTGATTCCGTAGCCATCGAGCGCGGCACGCAGCATCGCGACGGCTTCGTCATCCGACTTCTCGCCCCACCACCCGGTGGAAATCGTCCAGGTGCCGAATCCGACTTCGCTGACGCGAATTTTGGTGCCGGGAAATTCTCGATAGCGCATGCTGGAAATTAATCGCGGAGACCAGTTCGGGCGGCGTCGGTAGCGAAGTAAGTAACAATGAAGTCGGCACCTGCGCGCCGGATCCCGAGCAGCGACTCCATCATCACTCGCTCCTTCTCGATCCAGCCACGCTCGGCGGCCGCGCAGATCATCGCGTATTCGCCGCTCACCTGATAAGCGGCGACCGGATAGCCTGTTTCCGCTTTCACACGCGAGACGATGTCGAGGTAAGGACCCGCGGGTTTCACCATCACCGCGTCTGCGCCCTCCTCGATGTCGGCGCGCACTTCGCGCATCGCCTCTTCGACGTTACCGGGATCCATCTGATAGCCGCGCCGATCACCCGACTTCGGTGCGGATTCAGCGGCTTCGCGGAAGGGACCGTAGTAGCCCGAGGCATACTTCGCAGCGTAACTCAGAATCGCTGTGTTGGTGAAGCCCTGCTCGTCGAGGGCAATCCTGATCGCTGCCACTCTGCCGTCCATCATATCGCTCGGCGCAACGATGTCGGCACCGGCGCACGCGTGAGACAGCGCAGCGCGCGAGAGGAGCTCGAGCGTGGCGTCGTTATCTACCTCGCCGTTCCGCAATACGCCGCAATGACCATGGTCGGTGTACTCACACATGCAGACGTCGGTGATGGCAACGAGCTGGGGAAATTCCCGTTTTAGCGCACGAACTCCCAGTTGCACCGCACCCTTGTCGTCCCATGCTGACGTTCCGGTCGCGTCCTTCGTCTCGGGCACACCAAAGAGAATTACTCCGCCAACTCCTGCTTTCGCCGCCGCTTCCGCGTCGCGCAGCATTTCATCGACCGAAGTCTGACTGACGCCGGGCATTGCCTCGACAGCGCGACGGATTTTGTTTCCGGCGCGGACGAAGACGGGCATAACCAGCTGCGACGGCGCGAGGTGCGTTTCGCGCACCAGGTTTCGCAACGCGGGTGTGCGACGCAAACGGCGAGGACGATACTGCGGAAAGGCCAAGACTACTCCGGCTGGGGCGAAGGAATATTGGATTGCTGACGAAGCTCGACGAGGAGACTGCTGCCACCTCGCGAACGGATTTCCGCCGCCAGTGTTTCGCCCGTCGCTTCCGGATCATTGGCGTCGAGTGCCCGTGAGCCACGGACAATGTGCTTCCCGGAGAGATCGGCGAGCATACCATATAATGTAGGCGTGCCGCTCACTGCGCTGACCAATGCGCCGATTGGCACCTGACACCCTCCTTCCAGCGCCGCCAGAAACGCGCGCTCGGCGCGCGTGGCCAGCGATGTCCGTGGATGATCAAGCTGCCGAAGGAGTGCCTGCGTCCGCTCGTCATCCTTCCGCGCCTCGATGGCAATCGCGCCCTGGCCGGGGGCCGGCAGCCAATCCGGCGGCTCCAGGAAAACCGCGATCCGTTGCTGCACGCCGAGTCGAATCAAACCGGCTGCGGCGAGAACGGCGGCATGGACACTTCCCTTCTCGACTTTATTGAGTCGGGTCGGAACGTTGCCGCGGAGCTCGACGACTTCGAGATCAGGCCGACGCGCCATCAGCTGTGCGCGGCGACGGAGACTCGACGTGCCGACGCGGGATCCCGCGGGTAAATCGTCGAGTCCCTCAGCGCCTGTCTGTCGATTGACAACAAGAACGTCGCGCGGATCCTCGCGCTCGAGCAGCGCGACGATCTCCAAATCGTCGGGCAGA
>Ga0207665_10000495_pt1 | contig 26624 bp, 20 predicted proteins | sample LARL112metaG_FD_184351 | JGI IMG/M metagenome (GOLD analysis project Ga0207665, IMG submission 184351) | Corn, switchgrass and miscanthus rhizosphere microbial communities from Kellogg Biological Station, Michigan, USA - LAR L11-2 metaG... | ecosystem: Host-associated > Plants > Roots >... | reverse complement strand
TGATGCTGCGATTGAACCAAGCATAATGACCATTATGTATATCTTTTTCAGTCTCTGTATTTCTACTTCTTTAGGAATTAGTGCTGGCATCTGTGCCATTTACTAAAAATTATCAAAATTCTCTATTATATCTTAATTAATATTGTTATCTTGCGGTTGCGCTTGTACGCAATCAAACGGGTTCAAGCCCCAAATTAATTTATTGGTTTACTAGTTAATATTCAAGAATCTTAAATTTGTCTTCCTGAATAAATAAATTCAGTATCAGCGAGTTACCTGGATAAATAATACTTTGTTGCCTGCTTAAGATAAGACGAGGCTCAACAGGATATGATGACACATATAGATTTTAGCGAATCATAATTAGGACATCTGATATTCTTCAGTTATCGGTATTTATAGGTGATAAGGGCTATGATAATGAAGATAATCACATTCTAGTAAGAAAGTTTGCCCATACTTATTATAATCTCAGCTCAGTATGAAATTGTACGGATATGAATAGCCGTAAATAAAAGAAGCAGATGAAATACAATTATCCAAAAATGCTAAACAACCAACGAATCAAAGGTGAATCATAATATAAGCCCTGAAAACATTATTTAGGGAACTTTTGACTTCTAGACTGACTCACATAGCACACCGAATTAACATTTCAGACGCATTACCTACAATATGAATAGAGTGACTAGTCTTATAATATTGAGGATATTTTCTGTAAAGCCAGCGAGTGTTTGCTATTAATGTGACCCAATGTTATTGTGTGAGATCTATATCAGTTAGCCCTGTAGTCATTTTTCAGTAATTTTAGTAAGCTACTGTAAAAAATACCATTTTAATGATGTACTAAAAAATGCTATTTTAATTGATTTACTCGTATTCATCTAATATATTGTTGATTCGTTTCATCATTTCTTCATTTTTCATCGGTTTGAGAATGAAATATTTTTCATCTATTTCTCGATTATCCCTAAATTCCTCATAGAATAATTCACTGGCCGTCACGAAGCAGACTTTGACCTCTTTGTCGATCTCTTTCATTTTCTGGTATAATTCAAATCCGCCTATTTTGGGCATCTTAATATCCAAGAGTAAAAGATCAAATTTGCCAGGTCTAAAACCCTCTAATGCTAACACAGGATCAGTGTAAGCATTGGTTTCGAAACCGTTCTCTTCTAAAAGTGTCCTTAGGGTCATATTGGCATCAGGTTCATCATCAACTACAAGAATCATGTTACTTCTTTTTCTTCTCGTCTTACTATCCTTATCTTTGGGAGTCATAATGAATTTACCTAATGTTATTTTTGTTCTTGTTGCTGCTCAAGTAAAAATTCTTGCAGTTGATCGTCCTGAAAAGATTTTTTTCCGATACTAGAAGCTGGGATCGTAAATGAGAACGCTGCACCTCCGGAACCATTAATATTATTTTTTGCCCATATCTTCCCGCCATGAGCCTCCACAATACTCTTCGAAATAAACAAACCTAATCCTGTTCCTTGATATGATTTTGAGACAAACCTTACAAACAATTTAGAAAATACCTCTGGATCTATACCTTGTCCATTATCCTCTACTGTTACGATAAGAATTCTGTTACCATCCTTTTCAATTTCTTCACTTGTTTCTTTAGTAGTTCTGTTTCTAGTATCTGCCTGATCATTTACAACGTCCAATTTGATATTGATTCTTCCTTTATCATCTGTAAACTTGATCGCATTGCTTATAAGATTGGACAGCACCTGAGATATCCTAGATTTATCGGCATCAATAAAAGCGCATCCATCCTTGTTACTGCTTTTAAGTGATTCGTATAGTATCTCTCTCCTGATGCTGCTCGTATTCATATTCTTTATCTGATCCTTAAAATCTTGAACTATATTTACAATGACATCGTCTAAATCAAATCTTTCTTTTTTAAGTCTAAGAGTCTGGCTCTCTATTTTCGTTACATCGAGTATGTCTTCTGTAAGCCTACTTAGACGGTTGGCATTCCTGATTACCGTGTCTAACATTTCTAAATATCGTTTCGTATTTGATTTCGCAGCATCATTTGTAGAAATATTACTATCCTTTATTATTTTCGAGTAAAGGATCTCGGATAGACCAAGTATTGGCACGATTGGAGTTCGCAGCTCATGGGCTGCTACATTAATGAAATCCTTCCTCATTTTATCATTTAACTTTAATTGTTCATAGACTTTTACTTGATTCCATAAACTTTCAAATATTGAAACATAGGACATGACCGTTGGATTGCTCGTGGAAAAAATAGCTAAGCCAATAGCTTCAATAAAATTTTCTTTAGAATCATCTCGCTTTTCAATTACCAAGCTTGATTTTCTATCGATTACTAGAATAGTTATAGTGGTAACTGCACTTGCAGCAAATTCACTATAATCTATGCATTGAATATCAAAATTACTGTATTTTCTTTTTCTTAACTGGTCAATTGTAGTAGCAAGAATATCGCTGGTAGGTACTATGACCCTTGCATTTACGGAAGTTCCCCCAGTTGTAGCCGCTTCGATCATCCGGTCGATTACCCCAATGCGTTGCTCACGAAGAAACGCATTGGCTGTGGGACAGAACAATAAGACTTCCTTTTTGGCGGATTTTATCATATCTACGAATGTTTCTTTTGTAATTTGTGGATCTTGAAGTACTTCTGTTGTACCCACAACTATACCTTCTTCTATTTCGGCAATCTTTTGCTCAGCTGGGGTGGCCCTATTCCAGAAACTTTCAAATATATTTTGTTGCTGCTCTATTACTTCCTTTACATTACTGTATACGAGTTGAGGCACCGCTTGTCTCTCTTTTATAGTTGCAGCAGCAAGATACTCCCTTCTATCACAAATTCCAAAGTTGCCCATGATTCCGTCTAAATGTCGTAGCTCAGTTACAATATTCAAGAGCTCTTTACAATAATGTACGTTGATCGTATTAATGTCGGCAACAAAACGTACCCTGACTCCTCTTCGTTTAAAGTCAAGATATGCCTTCTTTAGCGGTTCAAAGCCTATGCAAACGGATGGTGAGATGGAATCTCCACATGCATCAAATTTTTCCTTGACGTTATAAAAAACTTCCAAAGACTTGCTGGTGGCCTCTTCACCATAAAAAACTCGTGTAACATCCATATCGACCTTTTTGTTCTCAGCTTCCCGTTCTCCTGCTGCGGTGGTCAGTGGGGCCATTTATGTATAGGAATCCCTACTCCATTCATTGTATAAAAATATTTGAATACTCTTTGTAAACTTAAATGACAGTAACTTACGCTTGGTAATACTAAACCTTCGCTTTTTCTCAATCTAATTCTGTTTCCACAAGTCTTATCAGATTCTTTATCTTGATGGGTTTTTTTATGAAGCATCCCATACTTCTTCCAGGATAAACGTCTCGAAGAGCAGACAGATTTATCTCACCAGTAGACATGAAACAAATCCTGATATTGAGGTCTAGTTCCAAGATCTTTTTGGATAATTCAAATCCGTTCATAAATGGCATATTAATGTCAACCAGAAGCAGATCATAATAATTTGATTTAAATTCAGATAACAGCAAAAGGGGGTTATTGTATGTATGGATTCGATATTTTTCGCTGCTATTTTCCAAGGCTAATTTTAGAGTATAGAGAGTATCCGGTTCGTCATCAATAATTAGAATAGTTTTGTATTGATGTTTATCTAAATTTATGCGCTTAAATTCATTTTGTTTTTGCTTGTCAAAAATGGAGTCAGCACTTTTTGAAATTTTAGAGGAATTTTTGTTGCGGTTCCACGGCATTATATCGGCCATTCTAATGTAGTCCTACTCGCCTGTGCTGACTTACCAAGTTGATTTAGACAATCCCTTTATACTTCATAATAGTATATCGTAGCGCCTGTATAATAATACAGTGTTAGCGCCTTGTCCATTTAGGAAGTGGTCTGAATCTAGATGCCCAGAGGCGAGAGGTTGTATAACCCCCTCTTGGCGCCATAACTCACAAAATTACCCAATTAAGTAAGTATATTGATTAGCAGCTAAGACTTTGATTTTGGAATACAGCTGTTATCTATGATAAGGACGTGGTCCGCTATATGGCGACGCAGTCAGTTGACAGATCTGGTTAGACAGCGTTGATATTATGAGAGATAATAATAAATAACAATCATCTCAGAAGTGCCATTATATTCTACACAGAAAAATTAGTATAGTCCTAATGGAAATACCTCTAATTATCTACTCAAATGGTTAATTTGTCCGAATGGGCTTTCATATCAATTCCATATCGATTGTATGATCTACAACAAGCACAGGTTTGAGAATAGATAATAATTTTTGGCTACCCTCGTGTTATTTACACAGACGATAGGTGCTGGAAAGCCAAACGCATTATGGCAGATATGACAAAAATTAACTGTTAGCATGTAATCTTAAGGATAATATTAAACGAAACAGATTTGCGATTACGCAGTATATGCACGAACCAATTTGTAATAATTTTAAAGGTGCCGGCATCCACAATTTCACCATTTTGCTAGAGATTCAGTCAATTTCATTCTAGGAAAAAAAAGTTAATAGAATTAAAGTAAATACTAGACGTGGATAGATATAATTTAGTAGGCTATTAACGGCAACTTCCGATATAATTGAAAGAACCAAAAACATAATTAGTTGACGATAGATACCAATCATCACGAAAATGTTAAGCAACTAACAATAATCCACCCAAAACTTTCCTATTGCCTCGGGTCAGATCATGATTATCAAAGTATATACCCCCGCTTTATGTTAGTCTGTATATGCAAGGTGATAAAGTCGCTCTTGTAACGGGTAGTTCAAGCGGTATAGGATTTGAAACCTCACTCATGCTAGCAAGGGCAGGATTTAATACGTACGCTTCGATGCGTAACTTGGAGAAATCAAAAAATATAACAGAAATTGCCAAAAAAGAAAAATTACCATTACAAGTTGTTCAGCTTGATGTCAATAATGACGGATCTGTCAAAGATGCACTAGTCAAGATATTAAAAGCAGATCAGAGAATCGATGTGCTAATCAACAATGCGGGATATGGACTTTTTGGATCGGTTGAGGATACATCAATAGAGGAAATAAAAGCACAATTTGAAACGAACTTTTTTGGTGTAGTACGTGTAACACAACAAGTTCTACCTCTCATGAGGAGGCAGAATTCAGGCACAATAGTAAATGTGAGTTCAGTTGGAGGGCGGATAGGTCTTCCAGCTTTATCTGCATATCACAGTACGAAGTTTGCATTGGAAGGGTTAAGCGAATCTATCGCATTTGAACTTGAGCCATTCGGAATTAGAGTAGTTATAATTGAACCAGGTGTCATCAGAACTAACATATTGAATTCCAGCAGTTCTGCAAAAAAAGCTTTAGACCCAAAATCCCCATATTTTTCGCTAAGTCAAAAGCTAAATGACAACTTTAAGTCAATGATGGAAAGCGAATTATCATCTCCTCCGGAAGAGGTGGCTAAAGTTATACTACAAGCTGTAACTTCAGAAAATCCGCAACTAAGATATTCCGTAGGAGATGATGCCGCTAATTTAATACATGCAAGGAAAAACATGCCTGATAAAGAGTTTCGAAAAATGATTATGAAAAACTTTTCGAAGTAGGTCGCGCGGCATGCAAAGTTAACAGTAATAGTTGGGTATCTTAGATCTCCCAAGAGATAGATCACCAGATGGTTCAAGGGATTGAGATCTTGACAACCGTGATAGAGTGTTTTCTTCCAAATTTTGCACAGCACACTACTGTTTCTTTTTTGAAGTAGTTTAAGGCGATTCTCACTGTTGTATATATACATTCCCATCCAGTAAACTGCATACTTCAGCTAAATCTCTTAAATTACGGAGGAGAGCTTAACCACGAATTTTAATATTTGTTCCATCCAATATCTTGATCTGTAGGGCCAAATTGGCTAATTTCCTACTCACGTAAATAGCCAGATGTATCTTTCTTATCTCAATATGTTATCTCTTCGCTTCTGCTAGGAGAACAAAACATTCCTTGCTTACGTGTCCAACCCTCTCCCTCCTGAACAAGTGTTCCTGGTTTTTTAAATAACGGCCGGCAATGATGAATGTTGGTTGGAACCCCCAGAAGCTGTTTGCAAACCTGCTTCGTTCTTGTAAATCGCTTTGGGGCTACACCATCAACTCATCTTACGTAGGCCTGAAATTGTTTATCCTATATATCCACTCCAGCGATTACAGTCTACTTATTGTTTTCACAAGTCGACCTGATATAGTGAAGTTTAATATAGCTATCAATTGAGAATACATGTGAGCGCTAAGTTAGAGAGTATTGTGCATATTTTGACGACTCAGAAAATATGTAACTGTAAAAAGGACCAGTGACAGAGATAGCTTTCGTTATAGAATCCAGAATAGGGCATTCAAGGCTTGTTAAATCAGTGTGCATATTAAATTGATAATTGAGTTCAAGTTGAATGGTCTTTATCGAAGTATGAACTTATCCATTAATATTCATATTTATGGTATTGGATGATGAATAAATTACTCAGAATCTATCTTAGATGATTTAGTTTAATCTATCAAAGTATAGAGTATAGTTAAGGGCTGAGTGTACAATTGCAATCCCCTTCGTTTTAGACTGTCCGTTCAATATTTTCACTGACATGAAACGATGAAGGTTGGCCTGTAGGCCTATTCTCCTTTAAGGTCATCACTTCTGGAAAAAATCGTACTAGACAATTGTATCAGAAGGACTGATAATTCCAGCCAACCCTCACTAGTATCTAACTTGTAATCTATTTATTTATTGCATATTTAGAATTCGGCAAGTAGCATAATCATTGATTTAGGTAGGTCTGTCATAGACATATTATTCAATACCTATAGTATTGGCGGAGATTATGTCTTTTACGAAGCAAGATGGATAGCTAGATTGGGCATATCCAAATCACAAGTTAAATACTTTGTCTTCGAAATGAGTTTTCTATAATAAAATTGTATATTATTATCCAACAAACTACAACGTTTATCTTTGCGGCTGATGGCGTCTCAACAAGACTAGAGTATTTAGTCTCTGTCTAAGACCGGTTATAATAATGAAATCTCTCGAATTCCGATTAACATAGTTAAGCAATATATTATAAATATATGAATCATAGTTGTAGTCTGAATTATTAATTTGATCTATATATTTAGAATCTCATTTGATGGAGTTTTTGTCGCTATACAATTTGAGCATGGACATCTCCGCTATATAATTAAAAATTCTAGAACACTTGTTGGCAACGACTGAATATGAATGAATCCGATCATGTCCACTATTGTAATGAGTGTAATCATTGGTATTTATGTAAACAAGCTGAATTTAGATGTGAACTAAATTCAAATTCCGTAACTAATCATCAGAAACATATTACGTCAATGGCAAAATTTATTAAGCCGTTATTTTGGAAGGATTAATTATCTATTCCTTTCGAATAGAAATAATCGAATAATAGCTTTACAGGAGTGCAGAAATTGTAGTCGATATGTTGTTATCCATTTCAGTAAGATCTGCATACTACATTTACTAGTAATATTGTTTACATATTTTCTGCCATTCTTAGGTCCGGCATCATTCACAAAAAATTGCTGATCAGATAATTTAATGTACTTCAAGTGATCATAATCGTTTCCATGTCTTAGTAGCGTACCAGACTTATCAAGATCCGGTCTATGGTAAAAGGTATAATATTTATCGAACTGGAAAATAATACTGTGATAAGAGTCTCATTGTTGTTTTTCTGTCTATTTCTAGGTATGATTCAAAAATATTGGAGAACACTGTAACACGTACTAACACATTGTCTTCTCGTATCACATCTTTAGACAATTTGACAACATAAGATTTTATGCACTTGAATGTAGGTATTGAGATTTTAAACTGATGACCACTTATCTATTCATGAGTTGGATAGATTAGAAGCCAAAAAAAAGAATATACTGATATGAATGCTAGTCTGTCGATCGCTAAGCTTGAAAATGTGGTTACTGAAAGGTGATTTCTTTGTGCTTTTCTCTACTGTCTATACAAGAGACTTCAATATATGTGCCAGTATTTCAAAAGGTGATAAATTCATCGCTGACCCTTGCATACAACACATTTCAACAGACGAAATATATATTAGTTTATGAAAAAGGAAGCATATGTTGAGAAGCCCTTTTGTAGGTAGTTACTCAATCGAGGTTATTATCATTATAAATTATTTGTGTTATGACTAGGAATAATCGATAGCTGTTTAGAATCTGTGTAATTGCAGATTCTATACTTATTATATTATATATTTTTGAATTTATTACTCTGTCCAAACAATGTTAATGTTATCAAGGTTATTTAACCATGAAGATACAAATAGATATTGTTCTGATGTGATACTAAAAAGCTTCTATGCCCTTGCTTCGTTTATCTATAACAGTCAAACAACGCATTCAAATAAGACTTATATAATATAATAGTGTACCAACTAATTGGATATCAAATGATACTTGATGACATGGCTCAGCTTAATAGCGAAAATCATATAGGACATAATATTATCCAAGCTTCAAAGACGATTCAACATGCATTTGATTTAGAATTACGTAATAACGTTGGTATAACTATGGCACAATGGAGAGCCATAAATGCCCTAGCAACACAAACTGGAATTACCCAGAGAGAAATTTCTGATAAATTGGGTTTAGATTCTTCCTCTCTTATACCTTTAGTTGATAGACTAGAGTCAAAGAAATTGGTCATAAGGATGCCAGATCATAATGATAGACGAATCAACAGATTATATCTTACGAAAAGGGCCGAAGCATTACTGGGGCAGATGCACTCGTGTGCACATCTATTTAAAAGGCATTTAACTGAAGGAATTAATAAGGATCAGCTGAAAATAACACGACTAGTTTTGGAGAGAATAAATCAGAATCTTGAGACTCATTATGCCTTAAACTCCGAGATTCGTAAAATGGTTGTCGAATCTCAAATAGCTAATCTAAATTCAAAGACTAGAGCTACCTAGATGCTTCAAGTGAATCAATATGAAGAATGTTAAAATTAATAATATAAATAACGATAAAAATGATCGGCATCCAGACTTAAGTAATGCCAGAAATAGTTACTTACCATCACACAGATCCATTGCATTATCAGAGCATACAGGAAAATCGGAAAAAATTTCCTCCGCCGCCTGGAAAGTAGTAGCGATTCTCAGTTTAATTGCAACGATGGTGACTTATGCTGAAACTATGCTAATACCCGCAATTCCTGATCTCATCCGAGACTTTCATGTTTCATATAATGCCTCATCTTGGCTAATGACTATGTACTTAGTAGCTGGGGCAGTTATGACTCCTATTGCCGGGAAATTATCAGACATATATGGCAGGAAGAAAATTTTGTTGATGATAATGGTTATTTATACATTAGGCGTTACAGTAGCCGCATCTTCAAGCACCTTCTACACTATGTTAATTGCTAGATCTTTTCAAGGAGTAGGAATGGGAATGTTTCCTATTGCCTATACTATGATCAGATCTCAGTTTCCACGTAATAAAATTTCGATAGGGCAAGGGATTATTACATCGATGTACGCTAGTGGTTCTGTAATAGGATTAGTAGTCGGTGGCGGCATAATCCAATATTATGGCTGGCATGCAACATTCATTTCTGTGATACCAATTTCCATATTCCTTTTGATCATTATTTGGAAATTTGTTAATGTTAAAGATCATAGAGACGACTGTGCTAGTAACAATTACGGTGACAAGGATAGCATTAGTGGGAGTACGAACGATTTGACGAGTAAGAACAATAATAAAAACGGTTCTAGACAAAGACCAAGACAAAAACAAATACAAAAATACAATAAACTTATGGATGATGACCTAAATGAGGTCAAAAATGACAATAACGTCGGGATCGATCCCAATAAAATTAAAAGGCAACATTTAGATATAAAAGGCGCAGTTACACTTGCAGTCGCAATAGTTTCTATTTTACTCGTATTTACGTTCTTACAACCACCTGGACAAAATTTGTCTGCTTCGTCGTCAGCATCATTTGTTAATAATAGAAATTATTCTAGTATGATAACTATCTCGTTCGCAATACTAGGAACATCCTCATTTATCGGATTTATTTTAGTAGAAAGACGGGCACAGTCACCACTGTTAGATCTTAAACTTATGGCAAACAAAGTAATCCTACCAGGGAACTTGGTTATGCTAGTAATTGGAATGACAATGTTTATGGTGATGCAAACTATACCAATTCTTGCCAGATCTCCTAATCCTCTAGGATTTGGTGATAGTGTGATCGAAGCTACAAAGATTCAGATTCCTTATTCAATTATATTACTTGTATCTGGCCCTACCTCTGGTTTTATAGTATCTAAGATGGGATCAAGAACACCCATGATTGCGGGAACTATTATTACTACGATTGGATTCTTCGCTATCTATGCGTTGCATTCAACTCAATTATTTGTATCCATAGGTCTGGCAGTTGTAAGTGTAGGATTATCATTTGCTGCGGTGGGGGTAATGAACATTATAATATTGGCAACTCCCGCACAGTCTATGGGTATTTCTACTGGAATGACTAGCTTAATTAGGATCATAGGTAGTGCGCTTGGTCCTGCAATTGCCGGAATGCTTATGCAATCGCAACAACAGATACTGAAAATGAATGGATCTACTACTGCGGCAACATTTCCTTCGAGCGAAGCATACAACATGATCTTTCTCACTGCCACGATATTATCAGTTTTTTCTATTGCCTTTGCGATTATGGCAGGAAAAAAAAGAGGTGTCGGTAAGGCTGCACCATTATCAATCCCTAAAGAAAGACCATAGTGTTATTCAGATCTAATTGGCTTCGGATTTAAGCCGAAAAACAACAAAATTTTTTAAATCGTAACAACATGACTACGTCACTAAATTGCTTTATTACTGATAAGTTATAATGACTTTTTATGAAGCTACTGAAGCATTAGCTCAAAAGATTATAGCTAATGGTAAATAAGACGATTTCATGAACAAATAATAACATAATTTTTTATTCCAAAAAAAAGAAAAAGGTGGCTACATTGTCAGCGTAGCCTATATTGATTATACTCTAGCCTACTAGGGTCGTTTTTCTAGTGGTGGTGATGGTGATGGAAGAAGTGGTGATGGTGATGGAAGAAGTGGTGATGGTGATGGTGGTCTGAATGTGCAAATGCATTGTTGGTTAGAGCAGGCGCTGTGGCTACGAGAGCTAATGCAGCTATCATTGCAAGTACGCCTATAATTGTAGTGGTTCGAGTTTTCAAGTTACTACAGTATTAGATTTTGTTATATTTTAGGTTAAGGTAACAAAGTAAACTGAAGCAGTTACCAAATATTAGTATATTCGACTAATGTACTGCCGGTGACAAATCCGGCAATGAGTATCGTATTTCGTTTCTTTAATCCAATCTCAATAAGGTTCGCTCCAAGTTAAATTATCATTCGCATTTATGATGGAATATCTTATACCTGCTGTCACTACTCTTATAAGTCTACTAATAGAATAATTCACTGTCAAATACTCCTAAGGATATCCGTCAACCTACGTATAAGCAAACTACCGTATAGAACATAAGGTATTCCGAGAACCAATAGAGAGGGCAAAATGCATGTTTTCACAAGACTGAATCAGCTCTAAACTCAACAGTTTGGACCATATAAAACACTACCTACAATGGTTACTTAGCTAGAAATTGTAGGCGACCGTTGTAGAATTCAGCCGTCTTAGGGGATGATACTCACCTACCTATGATATCTAGGCTGGATTCGATTTAACGATCGGCTGCTGATTGACAGTCAATATTATAGAGATGGGGTTGGTATTATACATTAGATAACATTGTTAAATTTAGATAAATAACATCTTCATCACAATTATATTTTGGCCGTTGGCAAATTGCGATCAAGGTTTCCACGTGGTGGTGGTACTTGATTGCAAGATCCAACGGCCACTTCAATTGTTAATTTAAAATTATAAAGAATATTCATAGATTACTAAATTTGTACAAACTAACGAACCTATGATTTTCAATACTTAGGCTACCTCCAAATTATCAAAATGCCGCCAAAATTCATCCAAATGCAAAGGAAAGGTGATGCTGAATCAAAATCTGTCACATGTAAGTCTTATCTAGAGATAGCATAATCAACATACTTGTGAAACACATGACAGCAGTAAAAGATTCTGCTGCACCATCCAGAGTATGAGAGTTTACCTATGAAGGCAGCTAGTATAAATTGAATTTAGAATCTAACAAAAGTTAAACTTAGCCGAAATATTGAAATGGTTTTTATAGTTTATAAGATGCACTTCTGACGGCGTTGAAAAAAGATCTAATATTATCAGACAGAGTTGATAGTTCCTTGATAGGTTTATCCTCATGTGGAATAAAATATGGAACCGTCGGACCTGAGAAGTTCTGAATATAAATTAATGGCGGATCAGATATAGCGGGACTATTTGAAATCTTAATCTACAAACACAATAATTATACATCAGAAAACTCGTGACTATTCATACTTGAATATGGACTATATAGAGCATCTTCGTAATTCAGACCATCGCCTGGCTAAAATTATCGCTGTGATTGGATCATATTCTCTAAAGAAAAAGAAGGATTCCTTTCAAGCATTGATAGAATCTATAATCTATCAGCAACTAAATGGACGTGCTGCTGACACCATTTGCAGAAGATTATATGCGTATTATGAAAATACGATCCCAACACCAAAACAAATTATCTCAAGCTCAGACAATGAACTAAGAACTCAAGTAGGCCTATCAAGAATGAAAATAATTTATCTAAAGGATCTTGCGACTCATATTCTGGACAATAGGCTGAACTTGTTTGACCTATCTAGAATGGAAGATGAAGAAATAATTAGTAGGCTAACAGGAGTAAAAGGTATAGGAAGATGGACAGCAGAGATGTATTTGATGTTCTTTCTAGGTAGGGAAGATGTATTACCTGTAACTGACCTAGGTTTGAGAAACGCCATGCAACGAATTTATTCGTTGGACAAACTTCCTATACCTATGAAGATGATTGAGATAGCCAACCCCTGGAGACCATATAGGAGTGTTGCCACGTGGTATTTGTGGAAGTCCTTATCTAATTTTAATAGTATTGGTTAAAGTTAAGGTGATTCGAGATGGAATTAAGGGTTATTTCTAAATATAGCCAAACTACTAAAGCTTCAAATTCCCCGATATTGACTTGATTTCTATCATAATTTTTCTGTTGTATGGAAGTGACTAGTGTGGCCTGCAATTGCAAGTACAAATTGAATTCTATTGATATAAAGGCCCTGAGCTCATCGTCATGTCTACATTGCTCAGCACGTATAAATAATAGTACTAATCTCACGCTGAGACAAATCTTAGGGTACAAACAATCATGTAAAGAAACATATTTTTAAAATCAACATGGGCTTTGTATCGGTATTATCTAATTTAAAGCAAGTGGTGGTAAATAAATAAAATCATATTTGTACTAGTACTATCAAATATTATTATTATTATAATGTTAGAATGGTTAGTTACCATTGTTAATTAATAAATAAATAGTTATTACAATACTGAAGGCACTAGAAAAACAATGAATAGATTAACAACAATCTCATTTGTTGCAGTTATTGCACTTGCAGCAATACTCTTAACATCGTCCATGGCACATGTTAGCCCAGTGGTCGCAAAGAAAAGTAGCACCGGCAAAAGTGGCAGCAGTGGAAGTAGCGGTGGCAGCAGTGGAAGTAGCGGTGGCAGCAGTGGAAGTAGCGGTGGCAGCAGTGGAAGTAGTAGTAGTAGCAGCAGCTCATCTAAAAGCGACTATGATAAATTTCAGAAATGCCTCTCGGATGCCGCTTCAAGTGGGGGGTCTGCAACCAAATCACAAATAAAGGCTTGCTATGGCTCAACCTATGGAACAGGTGGCAGCAGTGGAAGTAGCGGTGGCAGCAGTGGAAGTAGCGGTGGCAGCAGTGGAAGTAGCGGTGGCAGCAGTGGCTCTGGAGCCTAGTGACAATACAATATAATACAATAGCAATAGCAATCCAATAACAATAGATAGCAAGATTTAGATCACAACCATAGTTTTGCTATCTACACCTTTTTTGATTTCTAATTATATGGCCTAATAGGTAGTTTGAACGCTCTCGAGCTAATCATGTTTGTAGTTCGAAGAATAATTCAAAATACAGAACACTCCCAGGCTAAAACAAAATTAAGGTAAACTGATATTGGTAAGATCATTGCTTGGGATATGTACAATAAGAAACTCTTAATGTCATAAATGTTAAGAAAATGATTATAAGGATTTGACAACGAGAGTGGGCATAACCCAGACAGTTTACTATATAACGCCAACGATGATTAATGCTAATCTCAGACTATCAAGTTACGTAATATCTGGATTTGTGAATAATTAAATGGAAATAGACTTTACGGCCCTTCATCTAATAGTAATCATGCTGAAGCATGAATAATGTGGAATGTGATATGGATTGGGATATGCTATTTATCTTGTCTTACTGCAAAAAATCGACAAAATAAAAAACGAAAATATTTTTATGTGGAAACTGAAAAGTACAATGCAGTACCAAAGAAATGATGACTGACGACGACATACTTGAAATGCTGCCTCGACGACATGCAGACTTGCCGATCAAAGACATTACAAATAGAATGGATAATTTGATAATAAGAAGAAAGGTACGAATTGTATTGGATGATTTTGATGAACCTTGGTATTTTCGAAATGAAGAGAGAGAAAGGAAATGAACTGTCCTATTTGCGTACAAACGAAATTCAGTATGGCTGATGCTCAATAGCTGGGATTGATATGAGGTGATTTCTGACTCTTACACGACTGAATATGAATGAAAGTATATCAAGTGATAACTCATGACGAAGAACAACAGACAATCGGCGTATTTTCAACAATAGACCTAGCCAAACAAGCCATAGAACATAGATGGAATTTACTAATGAAATCCCATAGCTACGTTAATTCTTTTGATGCTTTAATGAGTATCGAGGACTTAGAAATAAATAATCCAGAATACGAAACATCAAATGTGATTTATTTTGATTATGGCTATGACCACGGATTGATTGAACGCAATAATGCTGCACTATTGGCAAGAAAAAGAGAGAAATCTAAATCATGATCAGTTTACAGATTATTTGTTCCACAACTAATTCTATGTAAAATGAAGCCTTATATCAATAAGGGACATATATTCATCAGTGTTGGATGTGGCTTTAGATTATTTCTTCATATCTATAAAGTGATCAAGTTAGAAATAAGCAAATATTCTAAAGATGGACAAGGGAACTTCGTTAGCGCCGCAGCTGAGTAACAATGTATATCATGATGTCTAAACTAGAATTATCACTACCGATGGCTGTATTCACTACTATGCATATTTATTGCATATTTATTCCAATATCTAAGCTGTTTGAATAAGCATTGGATAACTATTGAATTGACAATTGTAATATTCATGGTGTTTATGTGTCGCCACTCTCAAGTTGTATTGTGTAATCCATCTATGTTATTCTTATGAGATAGAAATTTATTATCTCTCACAAGCTTCAATAGCATTATAAAATTCACCATTTTCTATCTCCATATCATTGAGCATCTATTGTATCCTGAAGAGGTATCTTTTTAACAACACTTTTCGTGGCCACAATACACAATATATGGAAGTAATTGTAACGTAGTACTATGTAATTCATTTCGAAGACTTTGGCACCTACTGGAATTATGTACCAGCTTTAACATTGTCTTAACTAGAAATCCTATCGAAAACTATGCTAATCAAGTTTTAATTATCAGAAAACATCTATAATCCCACTTGTGAGACTAGGCTTACGTAATCTATAATACGCGCCTAGATAATATAGTTCCGATGAGTTCCTCAGAAGCGGATCCTAAGGAGGGAGAGATAAGGGTATTTCAGGAAGATTGTGCAGAAGATAGACTAAAGAATGGAATTCTTACCCTAACTAATCAAAGAATCATCTTTGAGAAGACAGAAGGTAGGATGGCTACTTTGTCAAAGAAGGTTGAAGGAGTCCTTCTGGATCTGCCTCTAGACAAGATATCTTCTGTCAAATCAGAAGGATTTATAATCAAAAAAGTAGTGATAACCACAATAGATGGTAAGGCATTCAAATTCGGGGTCTTTAATATCCATAAGTGGGTAAAGCTGATCGAAGAACAGAAGGAAATATATCTAAAAGGAAATAATAACCCAAATGAGCGGTCAGACCACAGTCACATGTGAATATTAATCTCGGCTATCTCCAGGCGACTTCGACTGTGTCTAATCTCCATGATTGTTGAATAGCTGCTTGTTCTACTTCGATTCTGTTTCCAGTTGAAAGGTGGTCGATTGCACCAGTCCAGGCAATCTGAGCACCATTATCTCCAGCATAATGAATGGGACAAATGAATAGGCTACTTGATAACCTCTTACAGGCGCCCAGTAGCATCTGTCCGAGTCTTTTATTGGCAGCTACTCCCCCCACAACTAAAACCTCCGTTTTGTTACTAAATGAAAGCGCTCTTTCTACAGCCTCTGTTAGGATCGCAAACGAAGTCTCCTGCAACGAGTAACATACATCAGTCAAAAGGGTATTCTTTTCTTTTCCACGTTCTATGGCTGCAGTAAGTAATCCAGAGAGTGAAACGTCGTTTCCCTTTATAATGTAGGGCAAGGGGAGGTACCGCATCGATGACTCATTTGCAAGCTGCTCTATCACCGAGCCACATGGCGAGGCAAACCCCATTGCTCTACCAAATTGGTCGAGTAGCTGTCCAATAGTGATATCAAGTGTCTCACCAAATACTCTCCATTTTTTGTTGTTAAATCCAAGAATCATTGTGTGTCCTCCTGAGACGAGCAGAACCAACGGATCTAACGAATTGGTTAGCATTATACCCAATTCTATATGTCCTAGGGCGTGATTCACCGGAACAAGCGGTTTATGATGAAAGGCTGCCAGGGTACGCGCAAGAACTGCACCGACCCTGAGACATGGTCCCAAACCTGGACCTGCTGAATATGCAATCATATCTAGGTCAACAGCCCTGATTCCTGACTCACTGAGGGATTTTTTTATTATATATGGGGCTTTCTCGCAATGATGTCGAGAGGCTTCGCGAGGATGGATTCCAGATCCGGTTGGAGCTTTGTATACCGCACGAACATCAGATAGAATCTTACATCTGTCGTCGGATTCTAAATTCTTTGTATTGACTTTAATCACTGAACATCCAATTGTATGAGCAGTACTCTCTATACCAAGCGAATACATAAAACGTTACCTTCTACTTGCAGTAGAGACCAATTTTATTACGTCTCTATGTTTGAGTACATACTCAGCACCTAACCGTTGTTTAGTTCGTGCATTAAGGGCGTAAAGAAAACTTTTCGCAAGATCTGCATGTATCTTCATCGCCAAGTCTTTTGGCGTCGATCCATCTGGTAGTAAATAAGTATCTGGCAAAACATTTCCCTTCTTGTCAGTTAACTTGAATTCGTCTTCAACAGGAAATACTGCAATTAGTTTTAATGATTCAAAGCACAGCTTATTTAGGACATCCTGTACACCGGTAGAACCATATTTTTTGAATAGTACGTTAATGGTATTCAGGGCCTTTATCTGTTGTTCATTTAAATTAGTATTCGGTCTTATTTCAAATGAACGATCACCTGGAAGGTAATGCAAGACTTTATTCTTTGCTGCTCGTCTCAGCACTACTTCAGCTTCTGCTGCGCAGGGGATAATATTATCATGTCCTTTTTCTTTCATAATCATAATGTTTGTTTCAGTAGAAGAGATATCTATTTTATTTGCAGCAATTATAGTTGGTTTGGATAAAATTCGCACAATTTTGCTGAGATTCAAAATGTCCCTTTCGTCCCACAGAATTGGCTTCTTGTTGTCTAAATTAGACTGATGAATCGCTCTTGCTATTTGCATATCGTTAATGGCCAGGCCTGATAGTCTTTTTGCAAGTAAAACATCAATCTTTTGCCCCTTATTTTCAGACTCCCTTGCAAACTTGTTCCATTCTTTTCCTACGATGGAACAAAGCCATCGATCAAACTCCTCCTCTACAAATTTAATATCATATAGGGGATCTGCAGTCCCGGGGCCGACCGGCCTACCTTCACTATCTGTAGATCCAGAAGCATCTACTACGTGAATCAACCCATCTGCTTGACGGGAATCATCCAAGAACTTATTCCCCACGCCCTTGCCAAGGTGAGCACCTGGAACTAAACCTGCAATATCTATGACTTTTACTGGGACAAATCTGACACCATCAATGCAAACCGAGTGGACCGGGTTGTCTTGGACTTCAAATTCTTTACAAACACATTCAATCCTAACATATGCAACGCCTACATTTGGTTCTATCGTAGTGAAGGGGTAATTAGCAGTCTGGACACTAAGATCTGTCACAGCATTGAAAAAAGTGGATTTACCAACATTGGATTTACCAATTATACCTATAATCACGTCTATGATCGATAATCGATTCTTAATAAATCTAGTCGATTTAGAGGTCAAAAGATTGTGAATAATGCATACAAAAACTAAAACGAAAACGTAGTATTCTGATGTAGTCGACCTTTCGCGAAAACGCTTTAGGTTGCTTAATTTTGATATGATTGTTTCCTACCCCCTACATCATTCCAAAGCGTTACTTAGGAATTGATATTATTGCAAAATAAACATTGTTGGATCTATGGGGTGTACTGCAATATAATCAGTCTATTAATCCAGACGTCTGTTATAGATTCAACTCACATAACAGAAATTCAAGCTGAACAACTGTATCACGACCTAACTAATTGATTAAATTAATTCTCTATCATCATATTTTAAATGTCCTCTTCATCAGCTCGACAGTTTTGGGATTCGACTTTAGACTAGAAATTATTCCTTTTGCACTAATCCTCCTAAAGAAATAACCCATTCCTCCAGGTTTACTTTCTTCTAGAGACTTATTTTCTGAGTATAATTCGAAGAGCGCGTCTGTAACTTCAGCAATCGCATTTCGCGGTACAAAACGAAGGTATTGTTCATTTGCCTCTTGATCAATAAGTGGAACTCCTTGATGCTTCCCATCTTCAGTTCCCATTAGAATTAACTGGTAGAGGTTAAAGCCAGTACCTACCCAACCTATTGTCTTTGTTGCTGGTCTATAACACTGCTTCTCGCAACCTGTAACGCCTATGGATTCATTTAATTCTCCCCACCTTTCTTCTAATGCATCAATTAGATAGGGCTCGAATTTTTCCGAGTCAGTATATGTCAATCTACATGTGTCTCTTCCGACACACGCTCCTGACAACATCCTTAGCGTCGAATATGGCCTTGGACCTTTATTTTCAAGTGAGTTAGTAAAACCCTTGCGAAGACCATAACCGAATAACTTCATATCACTTTCAAATTCGTCTTTCTCATTGTCAACAATATTTGAAAAGAGTAAATGTTGGTTGGGAGTTGTGAAAAGCTGAGTTGTTGTATACTTATTTAGTAAATACTTGATCATACCCTTTAAATCGCCGTTTGGTCCGCCATCTATTAATCTCCCATTTTCTATAAAAGCACCGTACCACCATTTGGATTTGCTGTCATAACATGCAGGTTCATATTGCTTTATCCATCCTAGATGTAAATTTCTTTTTCCATAATCATGATCCAATATTGGAGCATCAAAAATAGTGCCAGCAATATTTCTTACTTGCTCTCTAAACCATTCAACTCCCTTGACTCTTACTACATATTTCAATCTCCCCCAATGCCTGTTTTGTCTGTCTCCCCATTCTTTGTGGACTCTTACGATAGCGTCTAGGCCCTTGAGAAGGTTTTCTTCGGTAAATATTCCAAACGGTTCACTGAGAGCCGCGATAGTAGGTTTTCCTGACTGCTGACCTTGACCACCACCTATGTAAACCTGAAACCGATCTACGCTGCGGCAACCATCTTCACAATCATTAATGACCGGAGCGACTCCTATGTCATTGGTTCTTAGCTCGACACAATTGTCTGGAACATATTTCTTGCCTTCTCCTCTGTGGATAGCCGAGAAAGCGATTTTGAACTTTCGGTTTAATTGATTAGGACCATAATCAAATCCAGTTATTCCAGGATGCCTTTCGTATAACCCCGCCTCTCTCAAATAGTTTGGATCTATCTCAAATATTTCAACATATGCAGATGGAGGGAGTGCAAAGTATTTTCCTATTTTTTGCGCCCATTTATTAGAATCAAAGATGCCTGAAGATTTAGCTAATGGACAACCAACTACATTTCTAGTATTGTCCCCACAGCCATTAATCGTAAAAAATCCAGATTTTGCTATTTCGCTTATTGTATTGACAACATCCTTTTTCTTAATCCAATGGAGCTGGATATTTTGTCGAGTTGTTATTCTTAGACTCGACGCAGCCGCGGATTTGGAATCTATTGAGTGTGCAGAGTACAAATCAGCTACTCTATCCAGTATATTCCATTGTCTATGATTTATTGGTCCTCCACCAGGTATACTTATACGTATCATGTACATCCAGTCTTTCTCGCGCCCAGTATTTGCTCTGTTGTATTCCAAGTAAATCCCGTGGGATTTTGCAATTTGTTCAGATTCCCATGATATATTTTCAGTATCACGGTTCCTGAACTCGGTGGATAGATTTCCCCTTAGATTATTAGAATTGATTTTCGCAATTTCTACTCTGGAATAGTCTTTTGGATCAGTTCTAAAATTCGGATCTATATCAATTAGCATATCTAACCTTTTGCATACCAGTAAATGTAATGGTCACCCTATTTAAAACGTAATTCTTAGTTTATGATGACTCAGATAGAAGTCCATATCAGAATCATAATATCTGTTAGTAGGTCGAGATTTAGGTGCTAGAAAAATAGCTGAGATTAATTGCTCTAACTAAAGGTCTGCATCATCATTTAAGGATATATATAAATCATTAATATTTCTGGAAGACTGAACTAGTCAGTATACTGAAGCTAGTGACATGACAACTTTTTTGTTCATTAACTAATAGAATTGTGTAATACCTGATCCCGCTATTCGTAAGCTTGTACGTATTTTTAAAGTACATCCATTTGCATATATTTCTTAAGGAATGACATGCCGTTTGGAAAGAATGAAAGATAAAGTGAAGATATTGGGACATCCAACCTGCCTTTTTCTTTTACAAATCTCAACTCCATGATTTACGGCGCGGTATATGTGAGGGCCTTACCTACTGAATGTTTTTATTCTGGCTTTCGAAGTTTTGAATAAGGATCCAGTCTTGGCCGGAATAATCGGAGTAGCTAGTATAGATGCAAAATCAAATGCAAAAGTTGTGTATGTTCTGGCACATTCAATGCGCATGCTTCAGCATAGAGGTAAAGCCTACTGGAAGATTTCCTCAAATGATAAATTTATTGATGGTCAAGGTTCGCTGCCTGCAGATGACCATCTTTTGAAGTTTGTTGGACTCGAAAAATTGTCTGGTAGTGTTGGATTAGGGTATTTATCCAAACGATATCCACAATTTCAAAGTATGAATTTTATCAGTGCAGCTCTTGACGGTTTCTTTGTGGATACGGAAAAGTTACATTTACATCCGTACATTGGTACAGCTAGAGAGTATGATTCGCTTTTTAAAATCTATTACATATTTACTGATCTGTTACTACAAAAGAAGCGACCTGACCGCGCAGTAGACTTTCTAGATAGACATCTACGAGGTAATCTGTTGTTAATGACAAAAAACACTATATATGCATTCAGAAATAGTACTGGCTTTAAACCGCTTGTGATGGCTACAAACAAGAGGAAGAGCATGTACCTTCTGGCGTCAGAAAATTCTCTCCAAAGTTCGTTAATCGATTTAAAATTCAAAGATGTATTACCAGGTCAGCTGATAAAACTGAGTGATGCAGACGGGGTAGAAATTATTGAGACATTACACTATTCAAACCTAATGATGGATCCATTTGAATTTGTACGGGAATCAAATGTCGCAGCAACAATCAACGGCAAAAGCATTTATCAAGTCAGGAAAAACATTGGCAAGGAACAAGCCAACTTTGTGTCCAAATGGTTAGATATTGATTCTGCACACGCCGAACCTGATTATACACGTCCTATGACCCTAGGATTCAGTAATGAATACCATAAACACCATGAGAATTTTGATATTTCGGAGGGTGTAATTAAAGACAGATATGATGACTCTGACCATATGATAGATTTTTCAGAAGAGGTAAGCAAAAATAAGTTGCTTTCCACAGGCAGATCTCTAAAATTTGTGGTAAAAGAACTAATTGAAAACAAGAGAATTGCAATTATCCAAGGGACCATTCAGACCGGAAGTACAGTCAGGGAAACAATGTACTACTTGCGAGATGCAGGTGTCAAAAAAATATCTGTCATTGTAACATATCCACCGACGATTGATGGGAGACAAGTAGGGTTATATACACAAAATAGAGATCTGATCGCAAATAAATATGTAGGCCAAGTATCAACAATTGATCAGATTAATGAGAAAATCGGAAAGCAGATCGGTGCGGATACTGTTTATTATAATTCACCAGCTATTCTAGCCAAGGGGATTGGTTTGCCTGAAAACAATCTATGGTTTCCGGAATGGGTTCGGTTTTTGGATTATCGGAATTGATTATGAAAAAGATAAGCGATGTAGAAAATGGCAGGATCAAAACTGAGGCATATAGATCTGCTGTAGTATTGTCAAACGGTAATATTGACAATCAAGGGTATTTGATAAGACATATAGAATTAAGAGAATACATTGAGAATTTCGACCCTAAGCGAGGTCGATATTGCCTTGTAACGGTCTTGGTACAAACTGACAACGAGATCATCGAGATGAAGTATGATGAAGGATACATAGATGATCTTGGATTTGAATTATTAGTCACATCACTTACAAAGTATACTGGTCTATCAGCTTTGATAAACAGGGCTCTTTTAGAATTAAAGAGTCAACGATATCTTATGTAGTCAAAGTCCATGAATTTATTCGCTATTTATAAATACATTGAGAATAAAACACCCAGACTACTTGACTGCCGAATAATCATGAAATAGTAAGGTATATAGTTGAAAACAACAACACTATTTTGTAGACCGGGCTTATGAAGGTAGACCTGAGAAGGATTAAAATAACACGAGAGCGCCTTTTTTTCATAGCCTTAATTGGATCCACTTTGTTGATTGTCTTGTTGGCCCCGCTTATGGTAAAATAATCAAATGTTGGAATCAAATAAGTCTCTGATCGATCATCAATAGTAGCCTAGATTCTGTCGAGTCAAACTTGTAAGAAAATTAGCTATGTAAATAATTTAGAAATTGATGTCATATATTGGATCGAATATAATGGCACGGATAAGTCTTTTAGTAGATTGTATTGGAATAATATGGTAATAGCCGGTAGAATACATGGAAGGTATATTATGATATTGGATCGAAACCAAGAATCCTGCTTAAATCACTAACTATTCACAGAGTTTGCTAGGAATAATCTAGTCATTTCAACTGAATCCACAATTTATTAGATAGATGCTACAAAATAGGAGAAATGAAGTTGTGTGAGCCTACACTAGACCAGGAAGACCTATGCAGTTATTCATGTTAATGGGATTGATAGTAAATGCATTAGTGGGATATCAAAAAAAAGCTATACGCATTAGACGCGCCTTAGAGGTATTAGTATAGGGATGACTTGATCTAGATATAGCATTGGAAAGGGACGTCTACGAGGAATAAAGGGATAAAGTATGTATAAGAATTTCCTCTGACGAGGACGAAAAGCCTATATCGACTCTATCAACCCACATTCTAATTCCATTTTCAGAATTTTAGCAAAATTATATCGTCAAGCTATAGTTATATAGACTATATGGTGAAAATTATAAGAAAAAAAGATGCTTAATACAACACATATTGAACCCCATATTAAAGAGAGTAGCTATATTAGAGATCTAGTATTTGGTTTTGGAGACGGTGTTAATACATCTCTGGGCATAGTAGCTGGTGTAGGTGGCGCTGCGATATCGGCTGACGTGGTAATTTTGGCTGCTCTTGTTGGGATGTTTACTGGCGCGAAGGCGATGGCGGTCCAAAATTACCTGGCGGTGAAATCACAACGCGAGATTCTGGAATCAGAGATCAAAAGAGAGGAGTTTGAAATCGAGTCTGTCCCGGAAAAAGAGAGGGCCGAGATAGAGGACATTTACAAAGCGAAGGGATTTCAAGGAGAGGTACTTAAAACTGTCGTAAACACTATTACTTCAAATAAAAAAGTCTGGCTAAAGACTATGCTAACCGAGGAACTCGGTGTAAATTTAGAGATAGTTGGCAACCCTTTAAGAGGAGCTCTGGTAATGTTTGGTGCATTTTTGCTAGGTGGGATACTACCTATCTTGCCATATTTCATTGTTAAAGCGGGGCTAATATCCTCTGGGAGTGCAATTGCAACGGCTATTGGAATTAGTGTAGTATCATCATTTACTGTGGGAGCAATAAAATCTAGAATGGCAAAAAAGAGTTGGCTAAAAGGGGGACTTGAAATGGCCGGGTTGGGAACTGGCATTGCTCTAATTGGGTATGGGATCGGATCAGAACTTATTAAGGAAGGGATAGTGAATTCTAGAACATGAACTTATGAGAATCCAACCTCTACATCTCAATCTCTTTTATAGTTCCATTTAAGGGCTATATTCATACAGTTATACGTCACTTTATGATCTGTTTGAGTTACGTATATTATATCGAAGCTGTGACTAATATCAATACTGAATAGATTCTGGTCGACAATTCTATTTACTGTCCTAACTACATTGCATCTAAACCATCAGTTTTAATTGCTCTAGATCAAGGGATAGTATATTACATTTGTCACCCATCGAGGATCAAGATAAAGGTTAAACACAATTATTATCCTATCTTTTTTCATGTATTAGATTAATCTTGCCATGTTTTCTATGCGTATGCAAGTCCTGATGGAGGAACTCTGACATGCCTATGCGCACTATAATGACAATCACTGCCGGGTACAAATAGTGAGTATCAGCTTTGCAAAGCCGATTCAAAGATTGTTAATGGTCTGCTACTCTTTCAAGTTCTTGTATATGCTGCCAGTTTCCTGGACAACTTCGTTAATATTGTGTATAATGCCGTTTTGCTTTGATGAAAGTAACACAAGCCTTAATTCATCAATTAGACTCTTTAGGGAATTAATAAGCTCCTTAATTATTATGGGCATCTCACCCACTCCATTCTGATCGCCCATTGAATCTATAGCATTCTTTGCTGATTTGATAGCCGACGAAGCCTGGTCGATTACTCCGGTTGCTTTCATTTCGATTACCATTTTTTCAACTCTGGCTGATGTTTCTTCGATCGACTCGGCCATAAGTCTTATATTTTCAATATTTTTTACCATTTCTGGTTCTCGCAAATTGGCCAATATATTCTGGGCAGTCAAGGCAGTTTCTTTTATTTTATCAAGGGATTTGTGAAGCTCAGGACTTCCAAGCTCTCTTATAATTTCAGCGGCATCTGATGTAGTTTCTTTAATGTCTCGTAATTTATCAGCCACTATCCATAGTATGAAAGACTTGAATAATTACACTCAGTACTATTTGTACATAGCAATCATATAGAAGACTTTTATACGCTACGTGATTTGCCCTGCGCGATATAATAGTTATAATGTTCGCAGGCTGAAAGGGTTAAAATAAAAGAGTAGAATCAGGAGTATAATCCACTTATCTTGACTTTCACGCGCAGGTTTAAAATTCTACTTGTTTATATTCCTGATCTATATTTTTCTATGAATATCCCATTGTAGGTACTATCTTATTCAAAGCAGATATGACTTGATTTAGGCTCTTTCCTGAACTTGTCAAAACTAACATTGCTTGATTCTTATCTCCTCCGGTTGTTCCGCCACCTCCACGCAAACTTTTGAATGGATACTGATTGTCAATTCCAAAACCCTGATTTTTCAAATCTGAACTTATTTTATCAAGTATCTTTGCTGGTACAATAATTGTACTTACAGTATCAATATTATTAGATGTTGCTGGTGTAGACGATGTAGTATTAAATGAATTACTAAGCGGTTGATTGATAACTATTAGGGTTCCATTCATTTTATAGTTTGGAACTGCTTTATCATTACTTGGGCCAGAGTAAGCAAAAGCACCAGTATTATTAAACTTAATTGGTTTTGAAGCGGCAAAGTTGTCGAAGAGACCGCTTTCATATACAACGGTTTGAGTTTTATTATTTAACAACGTTATTTGATGTTTATGACCAGCATCTGCGTTAAACCAAGTTACTGTAGTACCAGTATTTACAATTGCATTCCGAGGAAGGTAAGGCTGATTGACAACTCTCAATTCCTTTGGTTGTGTGGGATCCTCGTGACCTTCATTTGGAATTTCTATTATGAGATTCTTAATATTCTTCCCAAGTGCCATAGTAT
>Ga0207665_10000494_pt1 | contig 26650 bp, 23 predicted proteins | sample LARL112metaG_FD_184351 | JGI IMG/M metagenome (GOLD analysis project Ga0207665, IMG submission 184351) | Corn, switchgrass and miscanthus rhizosphere microbial communities from Kellogg Biological Station, Michigan, USA - LAR L11-2 metaG... | ecosystem: Host-associated > Plants > Roots >... | reverse complement strand
TGCGCGGTTGCGACGCTCGCCGCGCTTCGCGGCGAGGACGTCGGCGCGCTGCCCGGGCTCGTCGAGCGCGCGCTCGAGCACCGCGAGCCGGTCAGCTCGCACGACCGTTTTCTCGTCGCCGGGGCAGGCCGCGACTGGCCGACGGCACAGGAGGCCGTGCTGAAGCTCCGAGAGGGCGCGTGGATCGCCGCCGAGGCGTACGAGACCGAACAGCTCCTGCACGGCCACCTCGCGGCGGTCGACGAATCCGTCCGGGCCTTCGTGCTCGAAGGCGATGGCCGTGCGGCCGAGCGCGCGGCGGAAGCGGTCGCGGCGCTGCGCGAGCTCGGCTGCGAAACCACGCTCGTGCCGACCGAGCACCCGGTCGCCGACATCGTCCGCTTCCAGCTGCTCACGCTCGACCTGGCCGAGGCGCGCGGGATCGACCCCGACCCGATCCGGCGCGACCAGCCGCGCTGGGAGCGGGCGGCAGCCGCCTACGAGTGAGCGGCCGCCAGTAGCTGGGCCTCGCGCTCCGGCGTGAGGCCGACGCCGTCGACCATGTCCGCGAGCTCGAGCGTCTCGCGCACCGTGTCCGTCAGAGGGCGGAAGGTGAGGCCGGCCTCGATCGCGAGTGAGACGTCGGCGTCGAGCATCCCGGCCAAGCCCGGGTCGTTCAGCCAGAGCGGCAGCTCCATCCACTCGCCGACCTCGTGCTCGGCGAGCAGGGCGTCCGGCACCCAGGTGAACGTCGCGTCGCTGTCGGCAACCTCGCGGCAGGTGTCGAGCAGCTCCTCGAAGGCGAGGCCCGGCCGTGTCGCGTTGAAGGCGCCGGTCGTGCGCTGTTCCATCAGCTCGACGAACCAGTCGCCGAGGTCGCGGACGTCGACGAACTGCACCTGCCGACCCGGCGGCGCGGGCGCGAGCACTTCGCCGCCGCGCGCGACGCGGTGCGGCCAGTACGTGAAACGGCCGGTCGGGTCGTGCGCTCCGACGATGAGGCCGGGGCGGACGACGGCGCAGCGCTCGCCGTAGACCTCGCGCGCGGCCCGCTCGCAGAGCGCCTTCAGCGCCCCGTAGTTCGAGAAGTCCTCCGTCAGCCGGTCGTCCGGCTCATCGCCGAGCTCGGCGAGCGGGCTCTCCTCGTCGTTGCAGCGTCCCTGGTCGGCGTAGACCGAGACGCTCGAGACGAACAGGTAGTACGAGGTTGCGTCGGCGAGTGCCTCGGCCGAGGCGCGTACCACTGCCGGGACGTAGCCGGCCGAGTCGAGCACCGCGTCCCACTCGCGGCCGTTCAGGACGGAGAGGTCCTCCGTCCGGTCTCCGCGCAGCTTCTCGGCCTCCGGGAAGAGCTCCGCGTTGGTCTCGCCGCGGTTGAAGAGCGTCACCTCGTGCCCGCGCTCGAGCGCCGACTCGACCGTGGCGCGGCCGAGGAACTTTGTTCCGCCGAGGACGAGCAGCTTCATCCGCGAGGTCCTACCAGCGGGCTGAACCGATGCGCAACCGCGGCTTCACCACTGCTCAACGCGGCTGCCCTAGCTTGTGGCAGGTGCGACGATCTGTGCGCCTCGCCGCCGTCGCCGCGGTCGTCCTGGTCACCGGCGTCGTCGCCGTGCCCGACCGCGACGCCAAACGCGCCGGGGCCGCGCCGCTTCAGGGCATCCACAAGATCCGGCACGTCGTCGTCGTCATGCAGGAGAACCGCTCCTTCGACTCCTACTTCGGGACGTTTCCGGGCGCGGACGGCATTCCGCCGGGCACATGCGTGCCGAGCCCTTCGGGACCCTGCGTCCGGCCGTTCCACGACACGAGCAACCGGGACTGGGGCGGACCGCACGACTACGTCGCCGCTTCGGCCGACGTCGACGGCGGGAAGATGGACGGCTTCGTCGCCGAGCAGGGCCAGGGGCTCGCGGTTGCGTGCCGAACGAAGCCCGGCAGCGGCCCCTGCCGCGTCGACGCCGCGCGTCCCGACGCGATGGGCTACCACGACTGGCACGAGATTCCGAACTACTGGGCGTACGCGCGGAACTTCGTGCTCCAGGACCACATGTTCGAGCCGGTCGCCGACTGGAGCCTGCCCTCGCACCTGTTCATGGTCTCCGAGTGGGCGGCGCGCTGTCCCGTTCGCGGCGACCCGATGAGCTGCGTCTCGTCGGCCGGCGCCAGACCGGTGCCGCGGAAGCCGCACGTCGCGCCCGACTACGCCTGGACCGACCTGACCTACCTCCTGCACGCGCACCACGTCTCCTGGCGCTACTACGTCTTCAAGGGCGCGAAGCCGGACTGCGACGACGGCCAGGTCGTCTGTCCGCCCGTGCCGCAGAACTCGCGCACGCCGTCGAGCATGAACCCGCTGCCGCGCTTCGACACCGTCCTCGAGGACGGCCAGCTTCGCAACGTCACCTCGATCTCGCACTTCTACGCCGACGCGCGCGCCGGCACGCTGCCGTCGGTCTCGTGGGTCGAGCCGAACGACCGCGTGAGCGAGCACCCGCCGAACCCGATCACCGCCGGTCAGGCGTTCGTGACGAACGCGATCGACACGATCATGCGGGGGCCGGACTGGAGCTCGACCGCGATCTTCCTCGCCTGGGACGACTGGGGCGGCTTCTACGACCACGTCGTGCCGCCGCGCGTCGACTCAGCCGGCTTCGGCTTGCGCGTGCCCGCGCTCGTGATCTCGCCGTACGCGCGCCGCGGCTTCGTCGACCACCAGGTCGCGAGCTTCGACGCCTACGCGAAGTTCATCGAGGACGACTTCCTCGACGGACAGCGGCTCGACCCGGCCACGGACGGCCGGCCGGATCCCCGCCCCGACGTGCGCGAGAGCGTCCCGCAGGCGGGCGATCTGACCCGCGACTTCGACTTCACGCAGGCGCCACGGCCGCCGCTGATCCTGCCGCTCCGGCCGCCGTTCAGCTAGCGAGCGCGGCGAGCTCCGAGAGCAGCCGGTCGACCTCGTCGGCGGTGTTGTAGTGCAGGAACCCCGCGCGCACCGCGCCGTCGGGAAGGCCGAGCCGCTTCATCACTTCGACCGCGTAGTAGTTCCCGTGCCAGACCGCCATCTCGCGCTCGCCGAGCCGCGTCGCGACGTCCTCCGAGCTCGTCCCGTCGACGTCGAAGCAGAAGGTCGGCACGCGGCCGTCCATGCTCGGCAGCCCGTGGAGCCGGCAGCCCTCGGGCAGGCCGGCGAGGAAGCGCTCGCCGAGGTCGGTCTCGTGCGCGACGATCGCGTCGAAGCCGATCGAGTCGACGTAGCGCACCGCCGCGACGAACCCCGCCAGGAGCTCGTGCGGCAGCGTCCCGGTCTCGAAGCGATGGCCGAGCGGCTCCTCTGCCGCCGGGCGCACCTTGTACGGCCGCCAACGCTCGAGCAGCTCGGCCCGCGCGAACCCGAGGCCGAGATGAGGCCCGAAATACTTGTAGGGAGAGCACAGGAGGACGTCGATGCCGGCGGCCGCGACGTCGATCGGCCCGTGCGGCGCGTAGTGAACGGCGTCGACCCACGCGAGCGCGCCCGCCGCGTGCGCGAGCTCGGCGACGCGCGCCACGTCGACCAGCGTCCCGACGGCGTTCGAGGCCCACGGGTAGGCGACGACGCGCGTCCGCTCGCCGAGCTGGGCGCTGAGATCGTCGAGGTCGAGCGTCGTGTCCTCGCGGATCGCGGCGAAGCGGACGGTGAGGTCGAGGTCGCGCGCCAGCTCGAGCCACGGCGAGACGTTCCCGTCGTGGTCGAGCTGGGTGACGACGATCTCGTCCCCGGCCTGCAGCTCCCGCCCGATCGTGCGCGTGAGCGCGAAGTTCAGCGTCGTCATGTTCGCGCCGAACACGACCTCCTCCGGCGTGCAGCCGAGGAAGCCGGCGCCGGCCCGCCGTGACTCGTCGACGAGCTCCTCGGTTCGCCGGCTCGTCTCGTACGGACCGCTCACGTTGGCGTTCGACTCCCGCAGGTAGGTCGCGATCGCCTCGATCACCTCGTCGGGAACCTGCGACCCGCCGGGGCCGTCGAAGAAGACGAGCCTGCGGTCGAGCGCCGAGAATCGTGCCCTCACAGCCGCGACGTCGAAGGCCACCGCGCTCATGGACGTCACGCTACCCGACGCGCGGTTGCGACCGGCTACGGTAGGTGCGAAACTCGACGAGGACCGGGGGGTCGCAAACGGGGTCACCGACGAGGGGGAAATCGATGGAAGCCGCCGCTGTTCCTGCAGTTGACGTCGCCGAGCGAGCGCCGAGTGGAGTCGTGGCCGCACGCGAGATCACGCGCCGCTACGGCGAAGGCGACACGGCCGTGGCCGCTCTCTGTGGCGTCTCGATCGACGTCGAACAGGGCAAGCTGACCGCCGTGATGGGGCCGTCGGGCTCGGGAAAGTCGACCCTGATGCACATCCTCGCGGCGCTCGACCGGCCGACGTCGGGCTCGGTCTGGATCGCCGGCACGAAGCTCGGCGAGCTCAACGACACGGAGATCACGAAGCTCCGGCGCCAGCACATCGGCTTCGTCTTCCAGTTCTTCAACCTGCTGCCGATGCTGACGGCCGAGGAGAACGTCCTCCTGCCGCTCACGATCGCCGGGGAGAAGCCGGACCCGGCGTGGAGGGACCAGCTGCTCAAGACGGTCGGGCTCGATGACCGCCGCGAGCACCGCCCGGCCGAGCTCTCCGGCGGCCAGCAGCAGCGCGTCGCAATCGCCCGCGCCCTGATCTCGAAGCCGACCGTCGTCTTCGCGGACGAGCCGACCGGCAACCTCGACTCGAAGACGGGCGCCGAGATCCTCGAGCTGCTGCGTCAGTCGGTCGAGGAGATGGGGCAGACGACCGTGATGGTCACGCACGACCCGCGCGCGGCGGCGATCGCCGACCGCATCCTGTTCCTCGCCGACGGCCGGATCGTCCGCGAGCTTCCACGCTCCGAGCCCGCCGAGGTGCTCGCGGCGATGGAAGCGCTCACCGCCTGATGCTCACGGTCGCGCTCAAGGGCCTCGCCGGGCGGAAGGTCCGGGCCTCGCTCACCGCGATCGCGATCGTCCTCGGCGTCGCGATGATCAGCGGCACCTACATCCTGACGGACACGATCAACAACGGGTTCGACACGATCTTCACGCAGTCGTACGTGAACGCCGACGTCGTCATCACCGGCAAGGCCGCGTTCGACAGCGCGAACGGCAACTCGGTGGAGCCCCCGCCGATGCCGGAATCGCTGCTCGCGAAGGTGAAGAAGCTGCCCGGGACCGCGATTGCGGCCGGGGCGGTGAGCAGCAACAACGTCAAGTTGATCGGCAAGAACGGCAAGGTCATCTCGACCGGCGGCGCGCCGACGCTCGGCTTCTCGGTCACGCCGAAAGGGCAGATCTTCAACCCGACGAAGCTCAGCACGGGACGCTGGCCGCACGGCTCCAACGAAATCGTGATCGACAAGGGAACGGCGTCGAGCCAGGGGTTCCACGTCGGCGACACGATCAGGGTCCAGGGGTTCGGGCCGATCGAGCGCATGCGGATCACCGGGATCGCGTCTTTCCCGGGCGTGAGCATCGGCGGCGCGACGTTCGCGATCTTCGACCAGCCGACCGCGCAGGTGCTCTTCCACAAGCCCGGTCAGCTCGACGCAATTCGCGTCAAGTCGAAGTCGGGCGTCTCGAGCGCCGAGATGATCTCGCAGATCAAGCCGCTGCTCTCGCCGACCCAGGTCGTCCGCAGCGGCACGGAGCAGGCGAAGAAGGACCAGCACGACCAGGTCAGCGGCTTCCTCTCGTTCCTGCGCTACGCGCTGCTCGCCTTCGCCGGCATCGCGCTCTTCGTCGGCGCGTTCGTGATCGCGAACACCCTCTCGATCACGATCGCGCAGCGGACGCGCGAGTTCGCGACCCTGCGCACCCTCGGCGCTTCGCGCCGGCAGGTGCTGTGGTCGGTGGTGATCGAGGCCTTCGTGATCGGCGTGTTCGGATCCGTGGTCGGCCTGTTCCTCGGGCTGGCGCTCGCGAAGGGACTGAACTGGTTGTTCGTCCAGATCGGGATCGACCTGCCGACGGGCTCGACCGTCTTCGCGACGCGAACCATCGTGGTCGCGCTGCTCGTGGGCACGATCGTGACGCTGGTAGCGAGTATTCGGCCCGCGCGGCGGGCGACTCGCGTGCCGCCGATCGCTGCGGTGCGCGAAGGCTCGGTCATCCCGCCGTCCCGGTGGGCGAAGTACGGGGCCGTGACGTCGCTGGTGATTCTCGTCATCGCCATCGTGATGGTCTCCCTCGGTGCGCTCGCCAGCGGCATCGCGACCGGGCCGCGGCTGCTGCTGCTCGGCGTCGGCGTGCTCGTGCTCTTCATCGGCGTCTCGATGAACGCGCCGAAGGTCGTGCGCCCGCTGGCAGCCGTCCTCGGCGCGCCCGCCCAGACGATCGGCGGCGCCCCGGGCCTCCTGGCCCGCGACAACGCCACGCGCAACCCGAGCCGCACCGCCTCGACGGCCTCGGCGTTGATGATCGGGCTAGCGCTGGTGACCTTCGTCGCCATCTTCGGCGCGGGCATTCGCAGCTCGTTCGAGGGCGCGGTGAACAAGCTCTTCGTGGCGGACTACGCGCTCACCTCGACCAGCACCTTCAATCCGATCGAGGCACAGGCCGGCAAGGCGCTCGTCGGCAAGCCGGGCGTGCAAGACGTCAGCGCGATCCGCGCCGGCTCGGCGCGCTACCTCGGCGCGAACAATGACCTCACCGGCGTGCAGCCGAACCTGAACAAGACGCTCTCGATGGACTGGACGCAGGGCAGCAACGCCGTCCCGGGCGAGCTCGGGACGACCGGCTTCTTCTCGAGCAAGAACTACGTCAAGGATCATCACCTCAGCCTCGGCTCGCCGGTGACGATCCAGTTCCCGAGCGGCAAGAAGACGACGGTCCGGCTGAGGGGCGTCTGGGACGAGCCGAAGGGCGGCTCGCCGTTCGCCCACATCACGATCTCGACCGTTCTCTTCGACAAGTTCACGCCGCGACCGCAGGACGAGATGGTGCTGATGAACACCCCGCCGAACGGCGTCACCGACGCGAACACGGCGAAGCTCAACGTGTACGTGCGCGGGTTCGCCGACGCGAAGATCCAGACGCGCGACGAGTTCAAGTCGAACTTCGAAGCTCCGATCAACAAGCTCCTGAACCTGCTCTACGCGCTGCTCGCGCTGTCGGTGATCGTCAGCCTCGTCGGCATCGTCAACACGCTCGTGCTGACGGTGTTCGAGCGGACGCGCGAGCTCGGAATGCTGCGCGCGGTCGGAATGACCCGGCGCCAGGTGCGGATGATGATCCGCTACGAGAGCATCGTCACCTCGCTGATGGGCGCGGCGCTCGGGATGGTCGTCGGCATCTTCCTCGCGGCGCTGATCACGCACGCGCTCTCGAGCTCGGGGATCGTCTTCGCGGTGCCGTGGATCCAGATCGTCTACTTCGTGCTCGCGGCGATCATCGTCGGCATCCTGGCGGCCGTGATCCCGGCTCGCAGGGCGGCCCGGCTGAACGTTCTGCAGGCGCTTCAGTACGAGTAGACGCGGCGTTCTGTGCCGTCCGGGGCCGTACATAGGCTCCGGCCGTGCGACGGTTGCGTCCTCTGAGCGAGGAGGAGTGCTACCTCCGGTGCTACGGCGTCGACGAGACGACGGTGCGCGTGGTGCGGATCGAGCCGAGGCGCGTGGCGCGGGGCCTTGGAGGGATCACCGGTGAGGAGCTGCGACGGCTGTTCGAGGTGCGGCTCGACAAGCGCGAGGCGGAGCTCGCCGCGTGAGGGTGTGCGTGCAGTGGGGCGGGACGCGCCGTGTGATCGGGCTGCGGCGACCCCGGCCGCTCGGCTATGACAGGCGCTGCGCGCCGAAGAGGCGCTCCGCCGCCCGCTGCCGTTAGGAGGGCTCGACGAAATACCGACCAGCGCGCCCCAGCGGCGAGCGCTATTCCGCCGAACCCTCCTAGCGCGGTCCCGGACGTCCTCGCGCACGGGCTCGAGGTCGTCTTCTGCGGCATCAACCCGGGTTTCGTCTCGGCCGCGGCGGCGGCGCACTTCGCGAATCCGCGCAACGACTTCTGGCGGCTGCTGGATGCGGCCGGGTTCACTTCGCGTCTATACGAGCCCGCGGAGCAGTTCGAGGTGCTCGACGAGGGGATCGGCCTGACGAACGCCGCGCCGCGCACGACCCGCGGCTCAGGCGACCTACGGCGCCGCGACTTCGCGGGGGCGGCGGAGCGGCTCGAGCGGTTGGCCGACGACCTCCAGCCAGAGTGGATCGCGTTCGTCGGCAAGGAGGCCTACCGCGGCACGTTCAACGAGCGCCCGGAGCTCGGCGAGCAGGAACGGCGGCTCGGCGGGACGCGGCTGTTCGTGCTGCCGTCGACGTCGCCGGCGAACGCGGCCGTCCCGTGGGAGGAGCGGCTCCGCTGGTTCACGGAACTGCGCGAGAACGTGAAAGAACAGAGCCGAAAGACGCGCAAGGCCTAGCGCCGTCGCCCTCGCTCCGGCACGCTGGAAGCGAGGGCGGCGGGTTGCTACCCCGCCCAGTAGAGGGTGGGGGCTGTGCTGGATTCGCGCCCTAGCCCTGCCAGCGATTCGTGATCGGAGTCCGGCGGTCGCGGCCGAATGCCTTCGGCGTCAGGCGCACGCCTGGCGGCGCCTGCCGGCGCTTGTACTCGGCGCGGTCGATCAGCTCCACCGCCCGCTCGACGACGTCGGGGTCGAAGCCGTCGTGCGAGAGCTCCTCGCGCGAGCGGTCCTGCTCCACGTACGCCTCGAGCACCCGGTCGAGCGCCTCGTACGGCGGCAGCGAGTGCTCGTCCAGCTGGTCGGCCCGAAGTTCGGCGCTCGGCGCCCGGTCGATGGTCGACGCCGGGATCAGCTCACGCCCCGCCCGCTCGTTCAGGTGGCGTGCGAGCCGGAAGACGTCGGTCTTGAAGACATCCTTCAAGAGCGCGAAGCCCCCGGCCATGTCGCCGTACAGCGTCGCGTAGCCGACCGAGAGCTCCGACTTGTTGCCGGTCGCAACGACGAGCCAGCCGAACTTGTTGGACAGCGCCATCAGCAGCACCCCGCGGATGCGAGCCTGCAGGTTCTCCTCGGTCAGGTCGGGCTCGCGCCCCGCGAAGCTCTCGGCCAGCGTCGACTCGAACCCGGAGTAGACGTCGTCGATCGGGAGCTGGCGGAAGTCGGTGCCGAGCGACTCGGCGAGCAGCCCAGCATCGCGTCGCGTCTCCTCGGACGAGTAGCGCGACGGCATCGAGACGCAGTGCACGCTCCCCGCCCCGAGCGCCTCGACCGCCAGCGCCGCGGTCAGCGCCGAGTCGATGCCGCCCGAGACGCCGATCACGACGTCCTCGAAGCCGTTCTTGCGAACGTAGTCGCCGAGGCCGAGCTCCAGCCCGAGGCGCATCTGCTCGAGCTCGCCAAGCTGCTCGGCGATCTGCGGAGGTGCCTGCTCGCGCTGCTCGCGCGCCTCGCCGAGCGCGATCACCGGAGGGTCGGGCACCTGCTCCCGCTCGCGGGCGAGCGCGCGGCGGCGCACGTCGCGCAGCCGCCGGCCGACGGCGTCGGCCGGGTCGATGTCGACGACAAGCAGTTGCTCCTCGAAGCCGCGCGCGCGGGCGAGCACGTGGCCCTCCTCGTCCAGGACCAGCGAGTTTCCGTCGAAGAGCAGCTCGTCCTGGCCGCCGACCGCGTTGCAGAAGGCGACGAAGCAGGCGTTGTCGCGCGCGCGGGTGGCGAACATCGCCTCGCGCTCTCGGTCGCGGCAGACGTGGAACGGCGAGGCCGAGATGTTCGTCAGCAGCTGCGCACCGGCGAGCGCGAGGTCGGTCGCGGGCGGGCCCGGCTGCCACATGTCCTCGCAGATCGTCGGGCCGATCAGCGTGCCGCCCAGCTCGAGCAGCAGACAGTCGCGCGCGGGCGCGAAGTAGCGGTCCTCGTCGAAGACGCCGTAGTTCGGCAGGAACCGCTTGCGGTAGATCGCCTTGACCTCGCCGCCGGCGCAGACCGCGCAGGCGTTGTAGAGGTCGCGGTCGAGGTGGGGGAAGCCGACGAGCGCCGCGACGTCGGTGGCCTCCCGAGCGATCTCCTCGAGCGACTCGGCCGCCGCGCGCAGGAAGCCCGGACGGAGCAGGAGGTCCTCGGGCGGGTAGCCGGTGACGGCGAGCTCGGGCACGAGCAGCAGGTCGGCGCCGGCGCGCCGGGCCTCGGCGATCGCCTCGACGATCTGCTCGCGGTTGCCGTCGAGGTCCCCGACCGTGGTGTTGATCTGTGCGAGCGCGAGCCTCATGTCAAGGTTTTAGACTATCAGTCGAAAACTAGATGCCGTACTGCCGGAGGAAGTGGATCACGATCGCGCTGGCGCGTGCGCGGTAGGGCGCGATGTCGAGCATGTCCCAGCCATGGTCGCCGCCGGGGAAGAGCACCAGCTGCTTGTGCGCCGACCCCGCCCTCCGCACCAGCTCGCGCGCGTCCGAGGCGAGCGCGATGCCGTCCTGCCGCGAGTTGAGCGCGAGGAACGGCTCGTGGAGCTTCGGCACCGCGGCCAGCGCGTCGAGCTCGTCGTTCGGGCCCTCGGTGTTGCCGAGCTGAGCCTCGCCCGAGACGCTGATCACGCCGGCGATCTTCGAGCCGAGGCGGGAGCCGCCGACCATGCTCGTGATGCCGCCGAAACTGGCGCCCATCAGGAAGACCTTCTTGGCGCCTTCGCGCTTCAGCTCATCGACGGCAGCGGCCGTGTCGCGCGTGTAGTGGCCACTCTTCGCCGGGTCGGTCGGCGATTCGGACAGGCCGAAATGGCGGTGGTCGAAGACCAGCACGCGGAAGCCGGCCCGGCTGAGGACCCTCGCATAGGGAACCCAGCCGCACAGGTCGGCCGGCGACTCGTGCGCGAGGACGACGCCTGTCGGGCCGCGGCCGAGCGCGGCGCCGTCGAGGAGGACGCCGTCGGAGGCCCGGAACCAGCCGACCTTCGCGTCGACCCGCGTGTGGCAGCGGGCCGCGAGAGACGGCAGCGCCTTCCCCTTCACGCCGAGCGGCTGATGTGTGCTGCCGCATCCCGCCGAGGCGAGCGCGACGACGGCCGCCAGGGCGGCCAGCCGCATCAGCGGCGAAGCCGGATCGCGTTCAGGTCCTGCTCCTGGATCTCGTCCGCGCGGCGGATCAGATCCTCGATGTCGTCGTGCTCGGCGTGCAGGTAGCGGCCGGCCAGCGCGTCGGCGCGGCCCGATGCCAGCGCGTGCACGAGCTGCGGCGCCAGCTCCGGCGGCGTCCAGGGCGCATCGTCGGAGAAGTTGTCCTCGGTCATCTCCGTGCGGACAAGGCCGGGGCTGATCAGGAAGACGCGTACCGGCGTGTCCTCGAGCGCCTTCGCCAGCGTCTCGGCGAAGCGGTTCGCCGCCGCCTTGCTCGCCGTGTACGCCGTGTTGCTCGCGCCCGGCAGGTAGCCCGCGCCGCTGCCGGTGACGACGATGCGTCCGTGGCCGCGGCCGAGCATGCCGGGGACGATGGCGCGGATAGAGAGGAAGACGCCGAGCACGTTCACCTCGAAGACCCGCCACCAGTCGGACGGGTCGGCATCCCACGCGGGCCCGTCCGGGCCGCCGATGCCGGCGTTCGCGCAGAGGAGATCGATCGGGCCGAGCTCGCGCTCGGTCTCGGCGACGGCGCGCTCGACCGCCGCCTGGTCGGTCACGTCGAGCTCGAGTGCGAGGCCGCCGACCTCGCGGGCGACCTCCTCGACCTGATCCTTCGTGCGGGCCCCGACCGCGACGCGTGCGCCGGCTCCGGCGAGCTCCCGCGCGATCGAGGCGCCGATCCCGCGGCCGCCACCAGTGACGAGGGCGACCTGTCCGTCGAGACGGTCAGCTGGCTGCGACATGTTCGATTTCCTCCAGGGTCTCGGGGTTCTCCAGGGACGAGAGGTCGCCGGGATCCGTTCCGAGCGCCTTGGCGCGCACGGCTCGGCGGACGATCTTTGCGCTGCGCGTCTTCGGGAGCGCGGAGACGAACAGGACGCGCTCGGGCGCGAAGGCCTTGCCGAGCTCCTGCGCGGCGAGCGCACGCAGCTCGGCCGCGAGCTCCTCGGAGGGCTCGGCGCCCGGAACGAGGGCGCAGAACACCCAGGCGACCTCGCCCTTGATCTCGTGCGGCACGCCGACCGCGGCCGCCTCGGCGACCAGCGGGTGCGCAACCATGGCGGACTCGAGCTCCGCCGGCCCGAGCCGCTTCCCCGCGATGTTCAGCGTGTCGTCCGAGCGCCCGTGCAGGAACCAGTAGCCGTCCTGGTCGACGGACGCCCAGTCGCCGTGCACCCAGATCCCGGGCAGGCGCCGCCAGTAGGTGTCGAGGTAGCGCTCCGGGTCGCCCCAGAAGCCGCGCGTCATGCCGGGGAACGGCTTGCGGCAGACGAGCTCACCGACCTCGCCGCGCACCGAGCGTCCCTCCGGATCGACCACGTCCATCGCCATCCCGAGCGCCGGGCCGCCGAGCGAGCACGTCTTGATCGGCGCCGCGACGGTCGGCGAGAGGAAGCAGGCTCCGACCTCGGTGCCGCCGGAGCAGTTGATGATCGGGCAGCGGCCGCCGCCCACGTGCTCGAAGAGCCAGCGGTAGGGCTCCGGGTTCCACGGCTCGCCGGTCGTGACCAGCACGCGCAGCGACGAGAGCTCGTGCCGCTCGACGAGCTCGGCGCCGTGCGGGATCAGCGCGCGCACGAGCGTGGGCGAAAGGCCGAGGATCGTCACTCGTTCCTGTTCGACCAGCCCCCAGAGCCGGTCCGCCGCGGGCCAGTCCGGCGCGCCCTCGGCGAAGACGATCGTGCAGCCGAGCGCCATCCCGCCGACCACCTCCCACGGGCCCATGATCCAGCCCATGTCCGTGACGAAGTGGATCACGTCGCCCGGCCGTGCGTCCGCCTGGTAGGCGACCTCGCGCGTGATCGAGACGAGGAAGCCGCCCTGTACGTGGAGGACGCCCTTCGGTGGGCCGGTCGTGCCGGACGTGTACGTGAGCAGGTACGGATGCTCGGCGTCGACCTCGAGCGGCTCGAGCTTGCCCGGCTCGTCGACGACGGCTTCGTCCCACCAGACGTCGCGGCCGTCCTCCATCGACGCGCCGTTGTCGAGCCGCCGCCACACGACGACGTGCTCGACCGACGGCGACTCGGTCAGGGCCTCGTCGACGAGCGCCTTCATCGGCACCTCGCGCCCGCGGCGCAGCGAGCCGTCCGCGGTGATCACGACCTTCGCCTCCGAGTGTTGCAGCCGAGCGGCGATCGCGGGCGCCGCGAAGCCCGAGAACACCGGCACCTGGACGGCGCCGAGGTGCGCGCACGCGTGAGACGCGATGGCGACCTCGGGCGACATCGGCAGGAAGGTCGCGACCCGGTCGCCCGCCTCCACGCCCAGCTTCGCCAGGGCCTCCGCGAGCCGCGTCACCTCGCGCGAGACCTCGCGGTACGAGAGCGAGCGGCTTTGGCCATCCTCGCTCTGCCACACCGCCGCCGCCTCGTCTGCGCGGTCGCCGCGCGCCCAGCGGTGGACGCAGTTCCAGGCGATGTTGAGCTTGCCGCCGACGAACCACGTCGCCCACTCGGGCCCTCGCGACTCGTCGACGACGGCGTCCCAGGGCTGCGAGAACTCGAGGTCCATGTCCTCGATCGCGGCGGGCCAGAACGCCTCGGGGTCGTCCTGCGAGAACCGGACGAGCGAGGCGTAGTCGTCGAAACCGAGCTTCCGCGCGAAGCGCAGCGCGTTCGAGCGGTCTCGCACGTCCTGGCTCGGCGACCAGATCACTTCCACGCGGGCAAGCGTAACTTGACGGTCTAAGCTAGTGCCCGCTAACGTAGTGCGGACTAACTTCTTACGGGAGGAACCGTGCGCGCGAAGATCTTCGACGAGGCAAATCGCAAGTGGTGGACGCTGGGGTCGCTCTGCTTCGCCCTGTTCATGATCATGCTCGACAACACGGTCGTGAACGTGGCGCTGCCCGCGATCAAGGCCGACCTCGGGATCACGACCTCGGAGCTCGAGTGGACGGTCGCGGCTTACGCGCTCACCTTCGCCTCGCTGCTGCTCACGGGCGGCAAGCTCGGAGACCTCTTCGGCCGCCGCTTGATCTTCGTGATCGGGCTGGTAATCTTCACGCTCTCCCCGCTGGCCTGCGGCCTCTCCAGCGGCGCGACCGAGCTGATCGCCGCTCGCGCTGTCCAGGGCATCGGCGCGGCGCTGATGATGCCGGCGACGCTGTCGATCATCTCGGCCACGTTCGCCGTCCGCGAGCGCGGGACCGCCATCGGGATCTGGGCCGGTGTCTCCGCGATGGCGCTCGCGATCGGCCCGCTGCTCGGCGGGATCATCACCGAGCACATCTCCTGGAACTGGATCTTCTACGTGAACGTGCCGATCGGCGTGCTCGCTGTCCTCGCGGGCATCTTCGTCGTCCCGGAGTCGAAGGACACCTCTCGCGAGCAGCGGCTCGACCTGCCGGGCCTGCTCACGTCGGGCATCGGCCTGCTGGCGTTGGTCTACGCGCTGATCGAGGCGAACAACTACGGCTGGACGTCTACGCGCATCCTCGGGCTGTTCGTGGTCGCGGCCGTGTCACTGACGGCGTTCGTCCTGCTCGAGATGCACCAGCGGCTTCCGATGCTCGACCTCTCGCTCTTCAAGAACGGCACCTTCGCCGGGGCGAACGTGGTCGCGATCCTCGTCACGCTGGCGATGTTCGGGATCTTCGTCTTCTTCCCGATCTACATGCAGACGTTCCGCGGCTGGTCGCCGGTGCAGGCTGGCGCGGCGCTGCTGCCCTGGACGCTGATGATCGTGATCTTCGCGCCGATCGCCGGCAAGCTCTCCGACCGCGTCGGCTCGCGCTGGCTGATGGCCGGCGGGATGAGCGTCGTCGCGATCTGCTGCCTGCTGCTCTCGACGGTGACGCTGACCTCGAGCTTCTGGCACATGCTCCCGGCCTTCATCCTCGGCGGCCTCGGAATGTCGTTCGTGATGACGCCGATGTCCGCGGCCGCGATGGGCGCGGCGCCCGTCGCCAAGGCCGGGGTCGCGTCCGGCGTGCTGAACACGTTCCGTCAGGTCGGCGTCGCACTCGGTATCGGGATCATGGGCGCGATCATCACCAACCGCGCCGCCGCGCACGGCGGCCCGCCGCCGCAGGCGTTCGTCTACGGGCTGACTTTCGGGATGAAGGTCAGCGCCGGAATCTGCTTCGGCGCCGCCATCGCCGCCGCGACGCTCGTCCGGAAGTACCGGCACGCCGAGGCCGGTCAGCCGGTCGAGGTCGGCGCTTGAGCTCCCGCCTCTCGGGGCCGGAACGGCGTCAGGCGGTCGTCGAGACCGCCAGCCGGGTCTTCGCCAAGGGGAGCTACCACGGGTCGACGACGGCGCAGATCGCGCGTGAGAGCGGTGTGACCGAGCCGGTGCTCTACCGGCACTTCTCGTCCAAGCGCGAGCTCTACCTCGCCTGCCTCGACGCCGTCTGGACGCGGCTCCGCGAAGTGTGGGAGAAAGCGCTCGAGCGCGAGGAGGATCCGGCCGCCGCGGTCAGCGCGATCGGCAAGGCCTACCTCGAGGAGCGCGGCGCGGGGCGCGTCGTGCTCGTCGACCTCTGGGTGCAGGCACTGACGGTCGCCGCCGACGACCCTGAGATCCGCCGCGCCCTCCGCGCCCAGGTACGGGAGGTGCACGATTACGTTGCCGGCGTGATCCGCGACTCTCAGGAGGCGGGCGGCGTAATCGCCGAGCGCGACGCGGACGCCGAAGCCTGGATCTTCATCTCGCTCGGCCTCCTGACGACGATCGACCGCCGCCTCGCCAACCTGGTCGGCGACGAGTTCGAAGACATCTTCGCCAGCCGGCGAACCTGGATGACCGGTTCTTCGAGCTAGCAACCCCGTCCTCGAGAGCCGGAGCGAGCAGCGGAGGCCGAAGGCCGGAGTCTGCGCGGGCTGGAATGCCGTCTAGGTGACGTGCCGGTTCGGGCCGGCGACCCAAAAGAAAAGCCCCCGGCTGCGGCTCCGGGGGCTTCTGGTTTTTGCGGGCCTTCCTGAGAGGCGACGGCCCGGAGGCCTTGGCTCTGCGGCCCAGCCACAACCTCCGGGCCTTCCGTCGCCGACTCTGGCGCGCCCCTTGCGTCCCCGTAAGCCTGGCGTCCGGCTGGGTGCAAGGTGGACGGAATATAGACGCGCCTCCGGCCCGAGTCAAGTAGCTCGATCAAGTGATTTCACGACTCGCTACTTGACTCGGTTTTCGGCTAGACATGACCTTTTTGGGGGATCTTGCTCAAAGGACACTTGCGCCGAAGTCAAGCTTGCGTTTCACTTCGCCCTGCAGGTCTATGTCCCGCATGTCTGTCACCCATCAAGTCCGCACGGCCGCCCAGCCGGGCAGCGCCCGCCTCGGCGAGCGCGTCCGCCAGCTGCGCGTGGCCGCCGGGCTGACCCAGACCGACCTCGCCGGCGAGCGCTTCTCCAAGGAGTACGTCAGCCAGATCGAGCGTGGGAAGACCAGGCCCACGCGCGAGACGATCGAGTGGCTCGCCGCCAAGCTCGGCGTCGACGCCGGCTTCCTCGAGAAGGGCGTCTCCGCCGACGAGCGCAGCCGCGTCGAGGCCATGCTCGCGCGCGCAGAGGCGCTCGCGAACAACCACCAGTTCGACGAGGCGGTCGAGGAGCTCGAAAACTCGCGCACGGCCGTGATGGCCACCGGCGCCGTCGAGCTCGAGGCCCGCGCCACGCAGGCAGAGGCCTGGGCGCGGATGGAGCGCGGCGAGCTTCGGCCGGCGCTGCAGCTGCTCGAGCGCTGCCGGACGCTGACCGAGGGCCCCGGGTTCTCGGGCGTCGACCGCGCGCAGGTGCTCTTCCGCATGGGAGTCTGCCGCTACCACCTTTCGAGCATCGCCTCCGCAGTCGCGCTGTTCAGCGAGGCGCTCAAGCTCGCGGAGGCCGCGCAGCTTCCGTGCGACCTGCTGCGCTCCGAGATCCTCGGCTGGCGCTCGCGGTGTTACCGCCGCCAGCGCGACCTCGAGGCGGCGCGCGAGGACGTCGAGCGCGCGCTCGAGCTGGCGCAGTCGCTGGACGACCACCGCACGATGGCGAACGTCTACTTCCAGGCCTCGCTCGTCTCCGAGCGGATGGGCCACTGGGTCTTGGCGCGCAGCTACGCGGAGCGCGCAAAGGCCTACTACGAGCAGATCAACGACGAGCGCAACGTCGGCCGGCTGCTGAACAACCTCGGCGGCCTCAACTTCCAGCTCGGCAAGCCGGAGCGCGCGGTCGAGGATCTGAAGAGCGCGTACCGCGTCCTGCTCGAGAAGGGCAGCGACGTCGAGGCGGCCAACGTCGTCTCGTCGCTCGCGCACGTCCACCTGGCGACCGGCCAGGTCCAGGCGGCCGAGGAGGAGGCGCGCCACGCGCTGCAGCTCCTCTCGGACCGCGAAGACTTCCTGCTCGAGATCGCCTCGACCCAGCTGGTGCTGGGCCGGGCGCTCATGGAGCAGGATCGACTCGACGACGCGCAGGACATGCTGCGTACCGCCGAGGGCAACGCAGAGCAGATCGAATCCATCAGCCATCGCGCTGCGGCGTGGATGGCCCAAGGCGACCTCGCTGCCCGCCGCGGCGAGGACGCAACTGCGGCTCGCCTGTATCGACAGGCAGCCGAGGCACTCCAGGATGTCCGCTTCTAAGCCGAAGAAGGAGGTGAAGATGAACAAGGCACGCCTGATCTCCCTCATGGCCTCCCTGTCCCTGCTGGCCTTCTACCTCCAGGGATTTGGCCGCGGTCTCGGACTGATCCTCGGCCATCCGGGCACGTGGTTCGACGGCCACTAGGCCTTCGGACCGGCGTCCGGAGCGGGGTCCGCTAGGGCTCCGGGCGCTTCCCGGCACGCGTCGTCCGCGCTCCTGCTCGAGCGACCTCGACTCAGCCACGCCCAGCTAGAATCGCCCGTTGTGGGTCGGGTTCTCGCTGTCCTCGTGCTGACAGCGGCGCTCACCGCAGGGTGCGGCGGCTCGCGCGCATCAACGGGCTTGACGCTCGGCTCGATCCTCAAGCGGCCGGGGCCGAACATCGCCGTCACCGCCGGCGCGTCCGACTTTGCTGTCGGCGACGTCCGCTATCCGTTCCTCGTGATCGCGGAGAACGCCAAGCCGGTCGAGCGCCCGGCGGCGACGGTCTGGGTCGCCAAGAGCCGCGAGGACGCGCCCTTCGCGCGCGTGACGGCGAAGCTGGAGCCGATCGGGGTCCCGGGCCGTTCCGAGGCTGCGTTCGGCGGGGTGACGCGGATCTACGTGATGCACGTCCGCATCCCGAGGCCGGGCCGCTACTGGCTCGTGGCGGAGCCGAACGGCGCGAAGACCCAGGCGCTCGGCTACATCGACGTTGCCGCTCGGTCGCGAAGCGTGCCGCTCGGCGCCAAGGCTCCGCGCTCGGACACGCCGACGCTGGCCACCGCGCCTGCCGCGAAGATCACGACGAGCAGGCCGCCGGACCTGCCCCTCCTGCACACGTCCGTAGCCCAGGCGCTCGCCGCGCACCGACCCTTCGTCGTCACGTTCGCGACGCCGCGCTTCTGCACCAGCCGCACCTGCGGCCCGGTCGTGGACGTGATGGAAGCCGTGCGCCGGCAGTTCGCCTCCCGCGGAATCGACTTCATGCACGTCGAGGTCTACAAGGACAACGACCCGACGAAGGGCTACAACCGCTGGATGCGGCAGTGGGGACTCCTGAGCGAGCCGTGGGTCTTCCTCGTGGGCTCCGACGGTCGCGTGAAGGCGAAGTTCGAGGGCTCGGTCTCGGCGGCGGAGCTCTCGGCCGCCGTGCGGGCCCACCTCCTCTGAGGTTCGCCGCCAACTCTGTGTGGGATTCAGGAGGAGTCGTGGCGATCGGCACGAATCTGCGGCGGCGATCAAAGCTCCTCCTCTCCCCTAACGACGGCGGCCTTCGGGCCGCCGTCGTTTCGTTTCGGGAATACCGGTGAACCGCCGTTCGTAGATGGACGAAAGCCAGGACGACCCCTACTCTTCCGCGAAACCGATTTCAGGGAGACCGCCGCCGTGAACCTGAACACCGGAACCGTCAAGCTCACCGACCTCGCGTCCTGCGGCGGGTGCGCCGCGAAGTACTCGGCCGCCCGGCTCGAGCAGCTGCTCGCCGGCTTCGTGCCCGCCGAGGCCGAGGACCTGCTGGTCGGCCTCGCGCCGGCCGACGACGCGGCCGTCTACCGACTGGACGACGAGCGGGCGCTGATCTTCACGCTCGACTTCTTCCCGCCGGTCGTCGACGACCCGGGCGACTACGGCGCGATCGCGGCGACCAATGCGCTCAACGACGTCTTCGCGATGGGCGGCACGCCGCTGCTCGCGCTCTCGATCGCCGCCTTCCCGGAGGAGCTCCCGATGGAGATGCTCGCCGAGATCTTCGCGGCGGCCGACGCCCAGGTGCGGGCAGCCGGCGGCCTGCTCGCAGGCGGGCACACGATCCGCGACGCCGAGCCGAAGTACGGCCTTGCCGTGGTCGGCACGGTGCACCCGGAGGCGATCTGGCCGAAGAACGGCGCCAAGCCCGGCGACGTGCTCTTCCTGACGAAGCCGCTCGGCACCGGGCTGATCATGAGCGGCTACAAGGGCGGCCACGCCGGCTCGCAGCAGCTCGAGCGCGCGATCCGCTGGATGCGGACGCTGAACAACGAGTCGGCAGAGGTCCTCCGCGCGCTCGCGCCGAACGCGGTCACCGACGTCACCGGCTTCGGCCTCTTCGGCCACGCGCACGAGGTCGCCGACCGGAGCGGCGTCCGTGTCCGCCTTGAGTCCGAGCGCTTCCCCGCGATCGACGGCGCGCTCGACGTCGCCAGGCATGGCGTGCGCACGAGCGGCGACCCGCGCAACCGCGACTTCGCTGCCCGGCACGTCTCGCTCGAGGGCGACGTGTCGGAGACGCTCGTGGCGCTCGGCTACGACCCGCAGACGGCCGGGGGCCTGCTCGTCTCGATCGCCGCCGACCGGGCGCCGGCGCTCGAGGCCGAGTTCGACTCGCGCAAGCTCTTCATCCGCCGCGTCGGCCGTGTCGAGGAGGGCGCGGGAGTCGTCGTCGAGTGACCCGTGGGATGATCCACGGGCGGTTCCAGCCGTTCCACAACGGACACCTGGAGTACCTGCGCGGCGCGGCGGAGCGCTCGGACGAGGTCTTCGTCGGGATCACCAATCCCGACCCGTCCCACGTGAAGCCGGAGGCGTCCGACCCGCTCCGGCACCTGCCAGAATCGAACCCGTACACCTACGTCGAGCGGATGCTGATGGTGAAGGCCGCCGCCGCCGACGCGGGCCTGGCGGGCGAGCGGCTGCACGTGATCCCGTTCCCGGTGAACACGCCCGAGGTCTGGGATTCCTACGTCCCGCGCGACGTCGTGCAGTACATCCGGCTCTTCTCGGACTGGGGCGGCACGAAGCTCGACCGTCTCCGGAGCGCCGGCTTCCAAGTGGTCGTGCTCGACGAAGGTGCGGAGAAGGAGCTCTCGGGGGCCGACGTCCGCGCAGCGATCCGCGAGGGGCGTGACTGGGAGCAGCTCGTGCCGCCCGGCGTCGCCGCCGTGATCCACGGGCTCGAGCGCGTTCCCGTGTAAGGGACCTGTAAGGCGACGAAAAAGGTCTGTAAGGCAGCAGAACTTTTTCGCCGCGCGTGCGTTTGAATGGCACAAATGCCGCAACCAGGGGGTTCCCTCATGCGCACCGCTGTTCTCGCCGCCGTCGCCGCTCTGGCGCTTGCCGTCACGGGCGCGTCGCAGCCGGCGTCGCAGGCAACCAAGACCGTCACGATCAAGGCCACGGCCTTCTCGCCGACCAGTCGCACGATCGCGACCGGCGACGCGATCAAGTGGACGAACGCGGACACCAAGAACCACCAGGTGATCGCGAACAACGGCAGCTTCGCGTCGGGCACGATCGGCCCCGGCAAGAGCTACACGCACACGTTCAACTCCGCGGGCACGTTCAACTACCACGACGCTCTTCATCCCACACTCACGGGGAAGATCGTCGTGACCGGTCCGCCGCCCGCCGTCACGATTGCCACCACCGCTCCGCTGATCAACTACGGCCAGTCGACTTCGATCTCGGGCGCCGTCTCGAGCAAGAAGCCCGGCGAGACCGTGAGCATCTACGGACAGCCGTACGGGCAGGTGTCGCCGGTCAAGCTGGCCGACGTGCTCACCACCACGAACGGCGTCTGGGCATATCCCGTCAAGCCGACGCTGTTGACGTACTACACGGCTCACTGGAAGAACCTGGTCAGCCAGCAGGTCGGCGTGCAGATGCGGCCGGCGATCATGTGGTCGACCAACAAGCTCTTCGGCTCGGTCGTGGTCAAGAGCGACCGCTCGTTGACGGGCCGCAAGGTCTACCTGCAGAAGTTCACGCGCTTCGGGCAGTGGGTGAAGATCAAGGGCGTCATCCTCGGGCGCGCTTCGCACTCGTACTTCCGCCTGAAGCTGGCCCCCGGCCGCTACCAGCTGCGGATCTTCATGTCGTACAACCAGGTCGGCGCGGGCTACCTCGACGGCTTCAGCCGGACGGTCACCTACACGCGGAAGTAGCGAACTCGACACGGCGGCGCGGATACGCTCCGCGCCGCCGTGTATCCCATCGTCGTCTTCCTGCTCGACGGCCTCGCCGACCGGGCGCACGAGGTGCTCGGTGGGCGCACCGGCAACGAGGCCGCGGAGACGCCGAACCTCGACGCGTTGGCCTTCCGAGGCTCGTGCGGCCTGCTCTACGCCGTCGGCCCCGGCCGGGCGCCGTCGAGCGAGGTGGCGCACTGGTCGATGCTCGGTTACCGGGCCGACGAGTTTCCGGGCCGGGCGGTCTTCGAGGCGCTCGGGCGCGGCCAGGACGTGAGCGACGAGCACGTCTTCGCCTACGCGGCGCTGCGGCCCGCCGAACGGCGGGATGACGGCTGGTGGCTGACCGGCCGGCCCGACGCCGGCCGCGACGCCGAAGAAGCCGAGCGTCTGGTCGAGCGGTGCGACCGGATCGAGGTCGACGGGCTGACCTTCTCGCTCACGCACGTGTCGCGCGGCGAGGCCGTTCTTCGCATCTCGGGCGGGGCCGACGAGCGCGTCACCGACACCGACGCCTTCTTCCGCGCCTGGCATCCGCTGCTGCGGCCCTTGCCGCTCGTGCCCGAGGCCGAGCGCACGGCGCGAGCGTGCGAGGAGTGGACGCGAGAGGTCCTGCGCCGGCTCGAGGGCGAGCGCTTCAACGTGATCACGCTGAAGTGGTTCGGCCGGCGGCGGGCGGTGCCGAGCTTCCTCGAGCGGCACGGCGTGACCGGCGCTTTCGCCGCCGACTCGGCGTTCCTGCGCGGGCTCGGGACCACGCTCGGGCTCGCGCCGGTCGACGCTCCGGAGACAGACGACCCGGTGGGCGACCTGCGCGGGCGTGTGGAGCTGGCGCGGCAGCGGCTGGACGCCGGCGACACGTTCGTGTTCTGCCACCAGAAGACGACGGACGCCGCCGGCCATACGAAGGACCCTGCGGTCAAGCGCGACACGATCGCCGCTCTCGATGCAGCACTGACAGACCTCCCGACCGATCGCGCAATCGTCTGCATCACGGGCGACCACGCGACGCCCGCCTCGCCGGACGTGATCCACTCGGGCGACGCGGTGCCGCTGCTCGTGGCGGGGCCGGGCGTGCGCGCCGACGCGGTGACGGAGTTCGGCGAGCTGCCGTTCGCGGCCGGCATCCTCGGACAGCTCCGCGGTCCCGACCTGATGCCGGTGCTGCTGAACGCTGCCGACCGGCCGCTCTTCCTCGGCTCCCGACCGACGCCGTTCGAGGGCGCCGACGGGTACCCGGCCCTGCTCGAGCCGCTTCTCTAGGCTTCGCGACGATGCATGTCGAATCGACCGCGCGTGCCCGGATCCGTCGGTTCGAGCTCGCGCCCGCACGCTACTTCCAGCTGACGCTCGTCTCGCTCGGCGCCCTCTGGCTGATCGTGGTGACCGGCGCGGCCGTGCGCCTGACGAACTCCGGCCTGGGCTGCCGCCACTGGCCCGGCTGCGAGGCGGGGCACCCGTTGCCGGCGAAGAACTACCACGCCTACATCGAATTCGGGAACCGCGCCATGGGCGGCGTCGTGATCGTGCTCGTCCTGCTGACGGCGGTCGCAGCGTTCTTCGTACCCGGCCTCGGACGCGGCCGGCGGTTGGCAGTGGCGATCTTCGTCGGCACGCTCGCCCAGGCGCCGCTCGGCTACCTCGCCGTCCACAGCGACCTGCACTGGCCGGTCGTGGCGGCGCACCTCCTGCTCTCGATGGCGCTGCTCGCGGGGGCGGTCGTACTGGCGCTCGAGACGCTGGCCCTCCGCTCCGGCTCGGTCGAGCCGTTTGCACCGCGGGAGCTGCGCACCTGGTCGCTCGCCGTCGCCGCGGCAGCGGGCGTCCTGCTCGTCACGGGCACGCTCGCGACTGCGGGCGGCCCGCACTCCGGCGGCGGCGCGCAGCACGTCGACCGGCTGTGGCGCCTGCAGCCCTTGATCTACGTCCATGCGGCGTCTGTCGCCGTTTTCGCGGTCGCGCTCGTGTTCGTTCTCGGCTACCTCGCTTCCGGCCGCGCACGGTGGCCCCGGCTGTTCGCACTCGGAGGCGCGGTCTTCGCCGTGCTGCTCGTCCAGATGGGCCTCGGCGAGCTCCAGTACCGGACGCATCTACCGTGGGAGCTCGTGCTCGTGCACGTCGGGCTCGCCGCTGCCGTTTGGGGCCTACTGGTCGCCTTCGTGACGGTTCTGTGGCGTCCGCCGGCCGCTCTTGCGCCGACTCGCACGTAAACTGGCCGCGTGGCGGACGAGCTTCGCATCGACCACCGGCCGGAGCTCGATCGGCCGGTTCTCGTAGCCGCCTTTCGCGGCTGGAACGACGGGGCGCAAGCAGCGTCGCTCGCCGCGGGCTACCTCGCGAAGACGTGGGGCGCCGAACGCTTCGCAGAGGTCGAGCCGGAGGGGTTCTTCGACTTCCAGGCGACCCGGCCGCACGTCTCCCTCGAGGAGGGACTGACGCGGCGGATCGACTGGCCGGAGACGGTCTTCTACCACGCCCGTCCCGACGGTCTCGACCGCGACGTGGTGCTGCTGCTCGGGATCGAGCCGAACCTGCGCTGGCGCACCTTCACCGACCTCGTCGTCGGGCTGGCACGCGACCTCGAGATCGAGCTGCTGATCACGCTCGGCGCGCTGCTCGCCGACGTGCCTCACACGCGGCCGGCGCCGGTGACCGGCAGTGCAAGCGACAGCGACCTGGTCGAGCGGCTCGGGCTCTCCGCCTCGCGGTATGAAGGCCCGACCGGGATCGTCGGCGTGCTGCACGACGCGTGCGGCAAGAACGGGATCCCCTCCGCGAGCCTGTGGGCCGCCGTGCCGCATTACGTCTCGCTGACGCCGAGCCCGAAGGGCGCGCTTGCCCTCTGCGAACGCCTGGGCGCGCTGATCGGCGTCGACGTCGAGGCCGACGAGCTCGAGGAGGCGGCGCAGAACTACGAGGAGCAGGTCAGCGAGGCCGTCGCGACCGACGAGGAGACGGCCAGCTACGTGGACGAGCTCGAGCGGCGCGCGGATCAGCTCGAGGAGACGACCGATCTGCCGTCAGGAGACGCGCTGGCGGCGGAGCTGACGCGCTTCCTGCGCGAGCGCGAGCAGAACGGCGGCGGCGAGGATGCCGCCCGCGAGCAGTAAGAGCTAGCCGAACGTAAAGGCGTACGCCGAGATCCCCGGCGTGAAGCGCAGCTCGAGTGCGCCCTCGCTCAGGCCCGGGTAGCTGAGCAGCGTGTAGAGCCGGCTCAGTCCGGAGACGCTCACGGTCTTGACGTGACGGTCTCCGACGAGGACGTCGATCTTCCCGCGGCCGCTCAGCACGAGGTAGACGTTCTGCGCGAGGAAATGCAGCCGTAGCCTGGCGCCACGGCCGGCCTGGATCCGCTCGCGCTGCACGCGCCACTGCCCGGCGTAGGCCAGGTCGTTGAGCGGGATCTGGCGCGGGAAGGTGTAGTTCCAGTACTGGTCGGCCCGGAGCGGCGAGCCGACGTAGCGGTCGAGGCGCAGCCAGCCGAGGTACGACTCGGGCGTCGTCAGGTGCTGTGGAGTGCGGTCGCGGACGGACGCGAGCTGCGCGTTCGAAGGCTCGCCGAGCAAGGTCTGGATCGATCGCTCGGTCTCGTCGTACCGCCCCTCGCCCTTGTTGATCTCGCGCACGTGCCCGCGCTTGTCGATCAGGTACTCGGCCGGCCACGCGTCGTTCTGGTACGCGTCCCACGTCTTGTAGTCGTCGTCGATCGCGACGGGGTAGCGGACGCCGAGCTTGCGCGAGGCCTCGCGGACGTTCGAGACGACGTGCTCGAACGCGAACTCCGGCGTATGGACACCGACGATCACGAGCCCTGCCTTGCGGTAGCGCGCGTCCCAGGCCTCGAGGTGCGGCAGGGTACGCAGGCAGTTGATGCACGAGTAGGTCCAGAAGTCGACGAGCACGACCTTCCCGCGCAGCCGGCTCATGGTCAGCGGCTTCGAGTGCAACCAGGACGTGATGCCCGCGAAGTCCGGCGCCTGCCCGTAGTCCGGCAAGCCGCTCGCCGCCGCGGTGGCCTTGAACGGGCTCGGCCCGCGATGCTGCAGCGTCGCCAGCTCCTTGCGGGCGACCGAGGTCCGCTCGAGACCCTGCAGCGCGTGCGTGTAGTCCGGGAACCAGGTCTGGAGCTTCTGGTCGAGGTTGAAGACGAGCGCGAGCGCGGCCGCGGCCATCACGACGCCGAGCGCCGTGCGCAGGGCCGGCGCGTTCGCGCGGATGCGGCTCGTCGCACGCTGGCCGAGCGCCGCGACCGCCAGCATGGGAATCGCCGCGCCGAGGGCATAGGCGACCGTCACCGCGACGGTTCCGGCGCCGAAGCTCGCCCGGGCCGCGTTTGCCGAGACCGCGGCGATTACCGGCCCGCCGCAAGGGACGAAGACGAGGCCGAGGCTCGCGCCGAGCAGGAAGCCGCCGCCCAGGTCGTTGCCGGGCGCACGACGGCTGAGCGCGGCCAGCGGGCGCTCGAGCCAGACGCCGAACCGCGGGATGATCAGCGATGCGGCCACGACGAACAGCAGCGCGATCGAGAGGTTGCGCAGGAAGTCCTGCGGCAGGTGGAGCGCCCGCAGCAGCCAGGTCGCGATCAGCGTGAAGGTGGCGAAGCTGGCGACGAGGCCGGCGATGATCGCGTAGGGCCGGCGCCGGCTGCCTGTGCCGCCCCCCGCGAAGAGAATCGGCAGGACGGGAAAGACGCACGGCGAGACCGCGGTGACGATGCCCGCGGCGAAGGCGATCGTGAGCAGGATGACGAAACGCCCGTCCATGCGCTAGCTCTCAGTCTGGCTGAGGCTTGAGGCGTTACGCGTCGGCAGCCGGGGCGGTTTCTTCTTGCGCCTGGGGAGCGGCCTCCCGCGGCTGCTTCCCGTTCTGCTGCTGCTGCTGTTTCTGGTTCTGCTGCTGCTGGCCCTGCGCCTGGCCCTTCTTCTTGCGCTTGCGCCGCCGTCGGCGCGACCGGCCGCCGCCCGCCTTCGGCGCCGGGAGGTTGTCGGCCAGCGCGTTCGCGACCTCCTGGATCGAGCCGAGCCGCTCGCGGGCCGCGTCGATCAGCTGGTTCG
>Ga0207665_10000488_pt1 | contig 26765 bp, 32 predicted proteins | sample LARL112metaG_FD_184351 | JGI IMG/M metagenome (GOLD analysis project Ga0207665, IMG submission 184351) | Corn, switchgrass and miscanthus rhizosphere microbial communities from Kellogg Biological Station, Michigan, USA - LAR L11-2 metaG... | ecosystem: Host-associated > Plants > Roots >... | reverse complement strand
AATCAAAAGGTATAGAGACTGAAAAGGATGTAGAAGAGAGAAAACATTTACTGAGAAAGCTCGGCTACAAGATTTAACATGTCTTGTTGTTTTTTTGGCCAGATCGACTAATCTTTTTTCTATATTTTGATAGTTTTGCCTAATGTTAATAGATGTCATAGATATTAACAAACGTTACCAGCCAAGTGAAAGACCGAAGTTGATTATATAGCAGCGTTATTCATGCTTGATGGTTTATGCATACCCTTACACATTCTGAATATGATCATCATAGATATAAAAATGAAGTTGATATGGTCAATGTCTATATACAATTCAAATTACTATACAACGCTCTATATTCGTCGCGTATTAATTTTGGCGAATTAAAGTTAGATATGAGAGGTACAGAAGATAAATGAGGCACCAGATACACCACTGTAATAGCATCTTGATTAGACTATCTGGGATGTATTATGTATTATGATTCGCTACAAGCCGAATAAGAGATTAAGTAGCAAAAAACCTGTGACCTGTGCTTTGGATTGAGTTTTTCATTATGGTAATTGTTACTCAAAGATCAAAAGTACTCCTTTAGTCATTACCGTTTGACCCTTGACAACTTTAATTTCTTTGACCTTTTTCCATTAACTTGGCATAATAATTGGTATGACTGCATTTCTATTGAGACCGTATTCGACTCATGTGAAAGCTCGAGACGCATAAAATCAGAGAGATGCATAAAATTAGGAAGCCGTAAAATGTATAATAATAATTCAGAACCCTTCTACAGAACCTGGGCTGATACTGTCCTCATGGACTATTGTACAGTAGCCGTCATTCTTGGGGGCAGCCCATGTGCTATTATTTTGGATTAGTCCGTTTACGGCTTTAAGCGCACTTTAAGTCCTTCGTTAATTGAGGACACTCCTGCTCAAAATGCGGCTTCGAAAAGATAAGACAGGTCCTTATGATTCGGAGCTGGGCTAAGTTAAATCATGGTAATAGGCTAGACATTATTTGCTAATTCCTCCTGTTTCTCTTCTTCCCGTCTCGCAATTTCCTTACATATCAGGTCAGCGACGCGATAACAGTTTTCCATTCGTAATTCTTCTACCATGTTCTTTAATCCCTCAATCTCTTCTTGTTTAATTAGTAACTTGGTCATTTACTATCTAGCACTCAATCATTCACTCTACCCTCTCAGCGTCTGTCTGAATTATATGACAAGTCCTCAAGTGTCTTACCATTTCGTCTGTATTTACCAATGTACGACAGAGTCTGCAAATAAAGTAGTCCTCGCTATCTGCTGGGGATTGTATACCAGTACCTAACTTAATAACAGTACTCATATTATTTACTTCCCTCCATACCTTACTATAAATCAGTATCAGATAGGATCTAGGTGTACCGTGCCGTGCTCTGTTGTTCATTGCATTGGGACTTTGAGCTTCTGCTATAATTCTGATATGGATAAGGATAAGAACACATTAAATAGTTATAGTTACAATAATCAGGATTCAAATAAAGTCAGGTACGCTATACTATTCTTGAACAATAAGGCTGTTTCTGCCAGACTATTTGTGAGCCAAATTAGTCCAGCAAGAATGCAGCCCTACCTATGCTGCCTTCTAGTTCTCCATAGGTAACTATAGACTATACCGCAATCTATTTACAGATTATAATCAGCATAATACTTACAATGGTCTCGACCCCGTCCTCAAAGCCAAAACCAGAAGAAGGCAAGAGGGAGTACTGCGCACGGCACAACTTATTCTATTCAAGTAAGGACGATCGTTGTTTTATCTGCCAGCAGGAATACGAGGGCCAGAGGCGCAGTAGGAAGTAAACGCCGGAGCTAATGCAGTCAGCTGAACCATTCAGCCTAGACGATCTCGAGGGATCGCCTAAATCAGAAAGGATGTTATCCGCTTGATAGAAAATTACAAGATACTAATTGTTTTAATAATTTGTTGTAACTAATATAAATTCATGTATGAAGGACATACGATACAATGTTCATTGTGTGGCAAATTGTTTACTTCAAAAGAAAATGAGAGTGTTTGTAATGAGTGTTACAAAGAGATTGAGAACATAGCATAGTCTGTTTATTTACGATAACTCTATTGATATTCCTTTAATTAAACAATAGTAATTGTCATCTTCGGTTATATCGTAATCCTCATTGATACAGCCGCATAATCTTTACTCACTCCACGCCGTTCTGGTGTTTCAATATATTGTATGTGCTGTTTGTAGATGCTTTTCTGTTTCCCAAATGAGATCGGTCGATTTTGCAGAAATGCTACAAGAGGTATTAGAAGCTAAACTAAACAGGTGTAGAAGAGAAATGCTAGATACCTATATGCCTATAGAAGTAGAGAGCCTACAGGCTCAAATAATGGCGTTACAATAGGTTCAAGGGCGACTGCAGAGATTAGGCCCCACATCTATACTTCGTTTAATGAGAACAGGAATAGAATATATTAAAAGTCTGACTGCAGTGCAATGCACGAGAAAATCTGATTTAGTATAAATCAATGAGATCTATATTATCTCTTCGTATATCAATATGCAGGGTGACAAATGAAGCAGCAATAATCAATAGCAAAAAAGAAGATGGAAATATCTCTGCCAATTTGATTAGCAGGGAGGAGTTTTAGAGAGAATAATTCTGAAAAATACTGATTCTAATATCACTTGCAGAAATAGAAATTCATCATTAACAGCAATAATATAATTGCACTGTACTTCACCAGAATCCTAGTCTTTTTATACATGATTCATCAAGGACAATCAGCTTCTATTCACGTTGGAAACTGATTTAACTATGCATAAAATGAAGAAAATCTTGGTTGTAGATGATGAACCTGATATTTGTTTAACATTAGCAAATGTTTTAGAAGGCAACGGATTTGTAGTTGACACATTTGATGATCCTCTTTTGGCATTGCAGGATTTTAGAAAGGATTTGTATGATCTTTTAATTCTAGATATTAAAATGGGAAAGATGAATGGCTTTGAATTATACAAAGAAATCAGAATGATAGATGATAAAGTTAAGGTATGTTTTCTAACAGCCAATAAATCTATCTATCGAGAATTTATACATGTATCAAGTGAACTAAGGAAAAATCAATTAATTCAAATACCGATTCAGAATGAAGAGCTGATCAAAATAATAAATAAAATAACAAGTTAAAGCTATTAATTCCTAGTCAATGGGATAAAGCAATATCAGTTAGGCATCATTATCTGTACCTGTCCTATCACTTGCTTACTTGCTTATTTACATGGATTATCAGGCTTGAGTATGGCTGTTGTCGTTGGCTGCTGTGGTTGTTGTTGTTGCTGCTCTTCGTCTAGGCTGATTGTGATTTATCTACTAAGATTTATTGCTCAGACATTTTGTCTAAACTGTTTGAGTAGATCAAACATACCTTTTCTCATGCCTAGACAAGTTTCTTCAAATGTTATGTCGACTGTTGATCCGATTTCAAAAAGTATTATAATAAAACTGGCTTTATGTATTCTGCATCATCATTATGATTTTGAATGATAAAATACGACAAGCATTAACTGCTGGCCATCTTGCTCATCTTGTGACCCTGAACAATGATGGCAGTCCTCACGTCTCTATTGTCTGGGTTGGTCTTGATGGCGATGAAATTGTCTGTGCTCACCTGAATCTCTACAAGAAATTGAAGAATATTCAGCGCGACGCCCGGGTCGCACTCTCTATGGCGACTGGTGGGAAGACTAATGGATTGGATAATTATCTTGTAATCAATGGCCGTGCGAGAATCACCAAGGGGGGTGCCCCGGAATTGGTAAACCAACTGGCCCAGATTTATATCGCCCCAGACATAACGTTCGCTCCTGATGAAGCGCCACAGGGATATATTACCCACATTACTGCTGAAAGTATTTATGGAATTGGGCCATGGAGTGAATAATATATGCCTGTCGATGATTTTCTAACAAATAGATATCCAAAAACACTTGCTTACCATTGATATCCATTCATTCCTGCAGGCATGTACCGCTTCAGGATTTACTTTTATTAAAACGTCAATTTGCGGACGGAGAGCCGTTAGGTAAAGCACGATAAATGAAATGAATACATATTAAAACCGATTCGTGCAAGAACGAACCTCGTATGTCACGCTGCGTCAAATGTAACCGTAAACTTGTAATCTGCAGTAGATTGCATTTGTGTTAATATAATTCCATTGATGGTAGAATATAGATTAATAGGTAAAGGACAGGAGTTAGTAGATCAGTCATGCATTTACTGAACTGGATGAAGAAATAAGCAAACGCTAGTGTAAATAATGGGTATGTGTGAATAGATAGATATATTGTCTTCAGCAATAGATAAGGATCAGAATAACACCGTAACTAAGGAGAACAATGATGATGTTTTGCAAACATTTTCTAAAAGCTGTTCTATGATATATGGAAAAATAAGTAAAAAACAGTTCGAATATCTACAAGCTATTACAAACCTACAAGAAGATGTGCTGGGTTCTTGTAATAGTTTGGTAAAAAATCAGGTAGATCTCATTGAAGAGTATTCTAAATACGGTATAGTATCTAAGGAGCAAATTATGCCAGTAATGGAAGCAGCAAATAGAACTGTTGAATCATATTTGAATTATTTGTCATTTGAATATGATTTATTATTAGCACGAATGCTGTTCCACCATAAAATGCTTACTTTGATTAATGATTCCTCCCCCAAACTAACTCAGTTATACATGGAATGGATAAAGTTGTTAAAGAAATGACAGATGACGATCTGTCTACATTACTTATAAGCCGATAATCTGTAAACTCGCTGTATATTGATTGATGGCAGCCTAACATATTAGGAGGTTTTGGATCTGAAGACAAAAACAGATTTGGAAGCATTTTTCAATCAATAAAAAACGAATACCTAAGTTAGGGATATGACACATTTGGGACACATTTGGTTAGTACGCTGGTCCAATTTGAATCTGTTATGATCTAAAAAATATCTCTCTGTACAAACCGCACTGGGAATTCTCTTTCTTGTGATTTCATTGTGTAGATACTGGTCATACCGGGGAAGCATTTACTAAACGGAATTCTATGTTATTCTCATGTAGAAGATATTTTCAAAACCCTTTATGTGATTCAACACAATTAAGAAGTCTTGCATGTAGAACGTTGATTAGTTATCAAATCGATCTTCTCTTTATTCATATAGCAACTATAGATATCACTTTAATTTACACGCGCTGCTTAAAGAAAAAATATACTTTCGTATAGTCCTTGCTGTTATAAAAGGGCTAAATAACAGCACTGCAAGACTAGATGCAAAAATTAGCAAATAGTAGGTAGATGTAAAAGAGGCAATTGAAAGGGTAAATGAACCAAAGGTAGTAGTTGCAGATGGAAAAATCATACCAAAGATGTAATATGATGCACAAGTTGGACATGCAGTAAATAAACCAGCCGCATATGCAATGGAATTTAAGAATGTATGACGCTTAGATCCTAATTTTGTAGCTGTGACAGTGCATTTACTGTTAATAGTTACATTTGTAGTAACAATAGCAGATCTGAGCCTTAATGCAAAGGCTGAAAACATTATATTAAATCCTACCAATACCGAAACTACGATAAGAATGAGCAAATTCGCTGGGAATATGAATAAGCCTATGTGATCAGTAAGGTAGATTGATAAAGCTGGGGACATAACCTACCTGACCATAGGTTATTACTGTTACTGATGGTATATCATTTATACCGTACAACGTAAATAATGGTTGCAATCAAGAAGATTGTAAAGTATCGCTTATTCCCAAAAGCCAGTGGACTAGGAAGTAAAGATATCAAAATGTTCGTAGTGGATGCACTTATATTGACTATATTAGCGGAAGTCAATGCTCTTGTCGCGGTTTCATAATTAGTATTTGTTTGTAAATACATAACAACGAGAAATCTGTCAATAATTGGAAGATATAAAAATCTACCTTGAAATCCAAGTTCCTTGAGGGTGATCATAAGACGTGGAAATAATTGAGCTGGTTGTGGAATTATTATCAGCGTTATCAGGGTTAATATTAGTATTAGTATTATAATGTATTGTACTAATCATATCAGAAGCAAAATTGAAAGAGAGATAGCCTCTAGGGCCTGCATTAACTAAATACCATCTTGTAAGTTCACCTGGCTTGACTTTGAACACTTCTGCATTTTTATTAAGAAGTATTTTGCTAATAGTACCAAGAAATGGCATGTATTTGTATGCCATACCATTAGTTAATATTAAATCAGGTTTATTTGCTAGGAATTTGTTCATATCAAACGAACCTATTTCCTTTTTTACAGATGCAGAGGTAGCTGACATATTTGATGTATTTGAGAATAATCCACTATCAATCCCAGTACTATATATCTCTCCAAATACCATGTAGAATTCTTTCGCAATTGGTCTCTCATTTTTGGGATGTACTACAATTCCGCCATACATTCCACTAGCAATATGATCCCAGATACCATTCAAATTATCACCATCACAATGATAGATAAAAACTCCAGGATATTCAGCTTTAGCTTTCACTGTGCTATTCTCACCTGGCTTTATGACAGAAATCAAAGCATGACTTGGGCCTTGTATTCCATGCAAATCGAGACTATGAACAAGATCTCCTTTATTATATACTGTTATCTGAAATATATCTCCTTGATTGACTACAATAGCTGGACCTGGTATAGTACCATTATATGTCATGGCTTTATAGAAAATTCCACCGGGATGTAATGTATTATCAGGGGAGATTTTTACTATGTTTCTATCATCGGCAATTAAAGTAAATTTCTTTATAATTGAATGATCGTTGTGTATTATATGCTGCTGCGAAGATCTAACTATTACTGACGATGGCAGATTTGATTTCAGGTTGTATGAGGAAATGGCTAGGATTTGACTACCATTATTATATATTACGAGTAACGCTATTATTTGTAAAATAAGTATTAAAAATATTATTCTCAATCCTAGCTAGCTAACTAATTACATATTCGTACACTAAAAAGATTGTTATTAATTTATTTATCTCTCATTTTTCCCCAGCTCGCGTACCCTTGACTTAACTTTGACTTTACAAAACTGGCTTTCTATTTCATTTGTTTGTTATATAAACCATAAATAACTTAAATTATTCTTCATTTACATACTTGAACCAATTTTGCCATCTCCTTTTAAGTTAGTTTGATTTCGTTTCTAAGACCCATTATTGATTTATTAAAGATTTTTTCATCCATTTCCCTTATTGATCCTCTCATCGTAGGTTTGAAACTCATCTTTTGTATTACATCCTTCTCAACATCAATTCCAGGAGCGACCTCTTCAAGAGTCACTCCATCTTTAGTTAATCTAAAAACAGCTCTCTCAGTAACATATAGAATCTCTTGTCCGTATTTTGTAGCCTGCTGTCCACTAAATGCAACCACAAACACACTTTCGATAAATTTTGATATTGTACCTTCTCGCATTATATTCAGCTTATTATTCGTGATGCTAAATTCGGTTCTTCCTGCAGTGAATGTTCCACCGAAGTAAATTCTGGGTACTCCTCCAGCTATCACCGGAAATCCACCAGGTCCAAATATCCTTCCTGGTAGCATAAATGGATTTACATTTCCTTTCTTATCGACTTGAAGAAACCCAAGTGACGCAGCGTCAATTATACCACCCTCAAAGTTAGAGAATACATCAGGTATGGAAGAAAGTGCAGAGGGACTTACTGCTAATCCAAAGTCATTTCCAGATAGAGCAACACCTCCCCATGGACCAGATTCAAGCACTGATACGATTAGTTCTGTTACATTTTCCTGAGCCGCAACTAAAGAGATAAGTGCTGGAATTCCTATTCCGAGATTTACTAATACTGTATCTTGCTTATTTTGGAATAATCTTATTAACTCCAACAAAATCCTCCTGGCTATTATTTTTTCATCCACTTTCAAGGAAGTTTTAGCAATATCATTCAAGAGATTCTCATTAATTGGAGGTATTACATTATACGATATCCTAGGATCATACTCTATTGTGGCGCTCTGCCAATGATATTCTTTTGGTGCAATTACAATGTTATTTACTAATGGACCGGGGACATCTACATCTCTTGGGTTCATAGTACCGGCTTTTGTTATCCATCTAACCTGAGCAATCACCATACCCGGACCTGGTCTAGATTTGGCAGCTTGGGCTATACTAAGAACCGTACCTCGTGTTCCCTCATCCCGTAATGACAAATTACCTTTCTCATCAGATATAGAAGCTCTGATTAAAGCAAATTCAGGTTTCGGTGCTTGATAGAGAAGATAATCTGTTTTTTCTATATCAAGTACGCTCACTTTACATGAAAGTTTATTTTTTGCACGTTCATTTAATACTGCACCTTCTTTCCTGGGATCTAGAAATGTATCTACGCCTATCTTCGTCAATAGGCCTGGTCTTCCAGCTGATATCTCCCTAAACCAATATGCTGTAATACCTATTGGCCATCCGTAACTCTCTATTCTATTATCTATTACAAGCTTCTGTAGCCATGGTGAAAAGCCTAAGAAAGGCAACAAAATACCTCTAAGAAATTCCTGATTTGGTTCTTTGAACAAATTTTCTGCTATTTGGTCTAGCGCTCTTCCAGGACTGGCAGGAAGAGCGTCTGAAATTATAAATATATTTCTTGGGTGTCCTTCTTCAACATATCGTCTATAAAGCTCAAGAATCAAGTACTCTGGAGTAGTAGCCATATTAAATCCAGAAATTGCGACAATTGCGTTATCTTTTATTTCACAGAGAGAAGTCTTTACACCAACAATTTTAGGAGGCATTTATTGATACGCCTACTTAATTCTTATTATTAAATGCGTTTATGATCACATTTGAACATGTTTTTGGTTTTTGTTTTGCATAGAGTAATTGAGTATCATTTTTTACATGTTCAGATCCAAAGTAAGTATATCTGTGCAGTACGCATAACTATTAGTGCATGCAAAGTGGCATCATATAATATGTAGATGTATAGACACTTCCTCATAAATTAAACTATCGAAAACTTGTTGAATTTTGCGTGACAAAACTAGGAACTTGGTTTATATTTATATAATAAACAACTGAAATTGAGCCAATTTCCTTGATATCATATATGCTAAGTTGAATTCTGTCTAGTCCGTATCTGTAGATATAGCCTTGATAATACTAATCAATCCCAATAATAATACCATTATTTTAGTATAATTACTTCGAGAATAAATCACTATGGATTACATGAACTCTAGTCTCACAGATGTCCAAACTCGCATTCGATTTGGTCATTATTGACCTATATACATCAATCGGGGAAAGGGCCCTTATAATAGGCATCTAACAGCCAACCACCAAACTACAAAATCATATAACTAGCTCCCATACTTTCATATTGCGAGTAGAACTAGAATTTGTTGCCATATTGTAGGTATTGATTATGTTTCATTTTAAAAAGAAGAATCCGTGCATTCTTCAATACATGAATCATGGCACATCCAAGATTAACGTATCTTTATTCTTAAAGCTTTGACTCATTTGACTTAGTTTATACAAAACATAATTTCATTATGTCTGTTGCAAATGCTTCAAACAACAGACAGGGTTACACCTATGTATAATGTCATTGTAATGCACTGCAATCTGACTCCTCAAATAATCGTTAGGGAACTATTTTGCATTAGTTATGTTTGGGCTGTAGTATTGTTATCTACGTGAAGATAATATTGGAATAGGCTCTAAGTCGAAGTTTTTGGAACTATTTTTTTAATTGAAACCTGAAATAGAGAACATACTAGGAATTGCTGTTGTTAATACTAATAAGGTAGTTAAGAGATTGACAGAACACTGGTTTGACGAATAATCAAGAAGATTATTGCTATTGGAGTATTCCAACCGCCAATCTTATTCGACAGCTTAATAATACGACTGAAGAAAAAACTCAAGAATACCAAGAAGAAGGATTAACCTTTCCAGAAGCAAATCTTAGACTATCGAACTGTGGTAAAAACGTTATAAAACCAAAAAAGAAAGCAGATTTACTATCGTTATTAATCTCTCAGTTCAAAAGTCCAATAATAATTATTTTCATTTTTACTTCTATATTATCATTTTTCCTTGGTCAAACAGAGGATGCCTTAATTATTATTTCAATCGTAATTGTAAGCGGGCTACTCGGATTCTGGCAAGAAAAAGGAGCAACGGATGCCATTACTAAATTATTGGCAATTGTACAGTTAAAAATCACAGTGCTACGCGATAAAAAGCTTCAAGAAATCCCGTTTGAAGATATTGTTCCTGGCGATATAGTCATACTAAAGTCAGGAGACAGTATACCTGCTGATTGTATAATCATTGAATCAAAAGATCTTTTTGTGAATGAAGCTACACTAACTGGTGAAAGTTACCCTGTAGAGAAATCTGCAAGTATACTGTCGGAAAAAACGCCGCTTAGAGATAGAACGAACTCCCTTTTTATGGGCACTTTTGCAATAAGCGGTACTGCAAAGGCATTGGTAACTAGAACTGGTGCTAATACCGAGTTAGGCAAAATATCTGATAGATTAAGACATAAAGCACCAGAGACAGAATTTGAAAGAGGTGTAAGAAGATTTGGATATTTTCTTATGGAAATAACATTAACGCTAGTCATTTCCATTCTTGTAATTAATGTTTATTTTGGTCGGCCAGTTTTAGAATCATTTTTGTTCTCATTGGCATTGGCCATTGGACTTACACCTCAGCTTTTACCCGCAATTATCAGCGTTAACTTAGCTCATGGCGCAAAAAGGATGGCCAATGAGAAAGTAATTGTGAAACGTCTTGCTTCCATAGAAAACTTGGGAAGTATGAACGTACTATGTTCAGATAAAACAGGGACTTTGACAATTGGCGAAGTAAAACTGCGATCTGCAATGGACGTCAAAGGAAATGCTAATAATAACAACAAAGTTCTTCTCTATTCCTATCTCAATGCTATTTATGAAACTGGTTTTACAAATCCTATTGATAAAGCCATTAGAGACTTTTGTTCTGATCAATTTGATATATCTGGTTATAGCAAACTAGATGAAATTCCATATGACTTTATCAGAAAAAGACTAAGCATTTTCGTTTCATCTTCAGATAAAACATCGAAATCTTCTTTTATAGTAACTAAAGGCGCTCTGCACAATATACTGGAAGTATGTTCATACGCTGAGACTCCCGATGGAAAGATTATCAATATATCGATGGTTGAGCAAGAAATCCAGCGCAGATTTGAAGAGATAGGTAACAAAGGTTTCCGGATTTTGGGTGTATGTTATCGTAATATGGGTGATGGTAAGCATAACGGCGATAGTCCTCTGGGTTCTTCTATTACCAGAGATGACGAGATTAATATGACTTTCTTAGGATTTCTCATATTTTTCGATCCAATCAAATCCGACGTTATAGAATCAATATCTAATCTAAAAAGACTAGGTATCTCTCTTAAGATAATTAGTGGTGACAACAGACATGTTGTAGCCCATGCAGGGCAGCAGATTGGTCTATTGAACCCTCGGGTTCTTACAGGACCTGATCTGCATCATATGAGCACTGAGGCACTAATAAAACAAGCCGGTGAAGTAGATATTTTTGCAGAAATTGAGCCAAACCAAAAAGAAAGTATTATTTTAGCATTAAGACAATCAAGGAAAAATGTTGTTGGTTATATGGGAGACGGAATTAACGATGCTCCAGCACTTCACGCCGCTGATGCGGGAATTTCAGTTGATATAGCTGCAGATGTTGTAAAAGAAGCTGCTGATTTTGTATTACTTGAAAAAGATTTAGGAGTATTAGCTAGAGGTGTACAAGAGGGCAGAAGAACATTTGCCAATACACTGAAGTATGTCTTTATGGCCACCAGTGCGAATTTTGGAAATATGTTCAGTATGGCTGGTGCATCATTATTTTTACCATTTCTTCCATTGCTGCCAAAGCAGATTTTACTTATGAATTTGATGACAGATATGCCAGAGATGACAATATCTACTGATAATGTAGATACAGAACTCGTCGAAAAGCCTAGGCGATGGGATATAAAATTTATTAGGAAATTTATGATTGTATTTGGTCTATTAAGTACAATATTTGATTATGCTACATTTGGAATACTCGTGCTAGTATTGCATGCCGGCACAGATCAATTCAGAACAGGATGGTTTATGGAATCGGTTATCTCTGCATGTATGGTTGTACTTGTTATTAGAACCAGGAAGCCATTGTTCAAAAGTAAGCCCAGAAGGTACCTGTTAATAGCTACCCTGGCTGTTGTTGCCTTCACAGTTATTCTACCCTTCAGTCCACTTGCACAGATATTTGGATTTATAGGACTTACTTCTTTGTATCTGGTTGCAGTAGGAGTAATTGTGTTACTCTATATTATAGCAGCGGAAATAGTAAAGAGGATTTTTTACAAAAGGGTAAAATTTTAGGCAGCGATAATCGAATGAAGAGAAGTTTTTTTAACAAATTTATTCACTACTGTCGATGATGAGCGAACTTTTTTGTTTGAGTTGTGCTATATCGGTGGCCATTCAAAGACATTCTGATGAAAACAATGATCCCATTACTATCATGTACCAGAAGGACTAATCCTTACGGTAAGTATTTTTGCTTTAGATGGTCACATGATTCTCGTAACAACTAACAAAAAAAACATCATTTCTATAATATTCTCAAGAAAGGTTATTAGCCCTATCACAGACAACGACTACGAGTTACTCTGTTCTTTTCCCACGCTCTATTGCAGTATATGTGCTACAGATAAAGAGGGAAGTATAGGTTGCGCAATAACCTTGAACATTGTTAAAGATTTCAAAGGATCAGTTCTTCCAGTAAATCGCACCAAGGACTTCTAATATTTGAGAGACCATGATGAGACTCACGGATAAACGAGCTTGAGGATAGTCACTATAAAATCTCGAAATACAACATGTTCAGAAACATCAGGACAGACTTCCTAGGGAAATACTTGATTTGGAAAAGATTGATGCCATTACCGAGAAGGAGAAAAGATGACAGCTAGTAAAATAAAATGGCAAGAGGTACTTATATTATTCAAATCTTTATGTATTTGAATATATATCTTATTAAGATATGAGTAATAAAGATGCAGAAAAAGAAGAAATGAAAGACGAAACTCATGAAGTGGAAGACACTGAACAGGATGAACAGGATGCTGAAAATGATATTGATGCAGATTATCAACAAGAATGAGTACCACTTAAGTTGAACTATTTATCGAATGCTTCAAAGGATTGATTTCTATTATCATTCATTGGGTTACTTTAAATGAAGCGGCATGGATATCAATCACTACATTTCAGATGTTTCAAATCGTAAAGTAGTTTGTAGTACTTATGGTCAAGATGCCGAACTATTATTACACGAATAGTGAACTCTTAGAGGTCCAAAAAATATTATTTCTACAAGTTCACAAAACTGTTGATGGAATTATGGAAAAAGATTGCCAGTAGTATCGGATATGATTACAGTATATTGTATATGTCTGTACAAGTATAAGAACGGGTCTTTTCAGAAGTTGGTAGTAACACAAGGCAAACTGTTCATATATTTTTCTGTTTAGAGTCATTATAACAAATGTTCTTGCATTGTTACTAGTGGCACAGAGCACACGAGTTATATAATTTGCTAGCCTATTTTACTTAGGTGATCAGAAAGGTTGAGTTCATGGGACATGGAACCATATGATTGGTTTAAGAAAGTCTTCCCCTCTAGAAGGGGAGGATGGGGGCTTGGCTCCTTTGATGATGTCTTCAGAGGGTTGGAAGAAATGCAAAGAGAAATGGATAAAGAATTGGAAGATATGAAGAAAAATCTGCCAAAGGACCTAGTAAGGGAATACCAGACCCCTGAGGGCGGGAAAGTGCAAGAAGTAGGGCCATTAGTATATGGATATTCAATGACCATAGGTCCTGATGGTAAACCCAAAGTGAGAGAGTTTGGTAATGTTAAGAGACCTGCAGGATTTGGCTTTGGCTTCGGATCTTCGAAGCCTAAAATTGTGGGAGAAATTGAACCCCTGATAGATGTGGCGACAACAGATAAGGAAGTAAAAGTTACAGTGGAAATACCCGGCGTAGCCAAGGACAAGATCAAAATTGATGTGTACGACAGTACGGTAGAAGTAAAAAGTGAAGATCCTCAGCGCAAATACCACAAGATAATAGATTTACCTTTGGATGCTAACATAGAAACAGCGAAGTCAAAATACATTAACGGAATACTCGAAATAACATTTGACAAGAAAAAAGAAACCAAGCCCAAAGGAAAGCAAATAAAAATTGATTAATAACATCCAGGGGTTAGGATTGACTGAATGTCTTATTTTTTATTCTGCACAAACCAAGAACTAGCCTAATTTCCAGGTCCCAGAATCTCGTAGTTTTGAGGGTCAGTAATAACTAGACTCCCGACTCCAGAAGGAACTGTACTACTGAAAAGACCATGTAAATTCTGTTACAGGCAGATTTTTCTGCAATTACTTGCAGTTCATAATCTCAAATGGGTGAGCAGCTTGAAAAACTACGCATGACCTTGAAATGTTTACAAACCCAATCGCTTTTCGGTAACTTCACAGTCACCGAATCCTATGTAAAAAATTAGTTTAGCTCTTGTAGGAATATAGTAACGCCAATAATTATTGCTATCCTAGTTTTGATCATATATTATGTTCTCTACACAAGGAACTATAAAAACCGCATTCTACCATAACAATCTGGACTCACACGTTCAAATGGTTTAGCACTATCCTAACCTCTTTGTTGGTCGGATTGTCTCTTTCTTCGTAGTTCTTCGTTTAAAATCATTGCGTATATTTGCTGCATAGCTTCTTTCTCTGTTAGTCTATCTTCTACAATTCGCTTGTTGAACTTTTCTGGGTCTACCGACTTTTTCTTCTTTTGAATTTCCTGTAGATCATTTTCTTAACTTAGGCCAATGTTAGTTCCTTTGATTTTGGCTTTGGCAATTACGACATGCCAAGGAACAGCGATTTCTATAGGCTGTAGAATTGTAGGTAGAGGGAGTAGGTTGCTAATTGATTATTAATCAATAAGTCTAATGGGGTCACGTCGCTGCCGCGAAGTTAACTTTAATGTATCTTCCACTAGTGCAGCTTTTGAGAATCTTGATTTTTACAGTAATATTTTCTTAATTACTAGGACCATTACAAGGACTCCTTACACCTATTACACAAACCCCATTGGTGTACCGCTAGTCCCGCTGCCACTGAAATCATCACTAAACGTTTTTGCATTTATCATTATTGTCGAGACAGATAACATCATCAACTGATGACAGCAAGTACGAAGTGGAACCTTGGAGGAGATTACTTCGAAGGATGTAATTGTGATTCCATATGTCCTTGTATATTTAAAGCAGATCCCACCGTGGGTTTTTGTGATTTAACTGCTGCATGGCATATTCAAAAAGGTAGATATAACGATAAGATTAACTTTGATGAGCTGAATGTAGTAAGCTTTTTTTAGTCCTGGTAATATGCAAACAGGAACAACTTCAACTGGACCTGGTACATATGCTACACAATCTTTATCTGTTATATACCTGTGGAATACCTGATGCCTAAAGTTGCATATGCTATTAGTCTAGTAGTGGTACTTTGCATTGTTAGCTATAGTAACAGTTCCAGTTACAGTTAGAGCAGCAGACAGTGGTGGTTCTGATTCCGGTTCAAGCTCAGGTTCTGGTTCCAGTTCCGGTTCGGGTTCAAAAGACAATAGTGGTGGAGGAGGTAATAGCGGAGGAAGTAAAGGCAATAATGATAACAATAACAATAACAAACCGGACACCGGCAACGACAGGGGTACTCCATCAAATCAAGATCCCGACCATGACAATGATAATGATGTTCCTGGTAAAGTAGGAGACACAGATCATCCTCCTGCAAAGCCTAATCCTATAGGACCACCAGTCAATCACCCACTATCACCAGGTCATTTTCCACCATTCATAGTTCTTCCACCTCCAGTGAAAGATCATTGTCCAGCAGGAACGCATTTCAATGGTCATGGATGTGAAAATAACCATATTACAATAACAGTTCATCACACTGGTTCTAGTGGAAGTTCAGGCAGTAGTAATGGCCATTACTTGAGTGATTCATGTTATAGTACAATCAAAGCAGCATGGATAGCGAAAATAACGAGAAGCGATAATTCTAGAATGGATAATATAATAGATAATTGTATGGGGATCTAAATTAATTGGTTCCACTCATTAGTATCCCTTTCAATTCTTTCTTTTGAGCCAGACCATAATTTAATTACTTTATCTATAACATCTTTAATCAGCGGAGTATCATCAATCTGTCTTTTGGAAGGTTTTTGACTTGTTTGGTTTCTGTGGATATTCTTTGGTTGGGGGGTATGTTGATGGTCGTTGCATTCTACCTGTATTATCATCTCTATTCAGTACATCCCAAATGGTGAAATCCCATACGCCACGATCGATGCGAATGGTAATGCCTCATATATTCCGCAACCCATCATTGATTCAAAGACGGGCACAATATTATATTATCAAGTTAGCGCCGCATCTCAAATAGCGTCATCAATGCGAGTCATATATTACAAGTACTGGCTTCTTTATGGTATCAATAACCTTTCTGGTAGTACTGCCTATTCCTCTAATTGTTGAGGTTAGTCTGTGACTTGCCATTATAACTACATCAAATTGGTTCTGCTCAGCTACTTTGATGATTTCCTCAGCAGCGTTACCTGTACGAATCTCAAATGCAATATTGGCTACTACTCCTGCTTCTTTACAAAGGCTTACTTTATCCTCAATAATTCTTTTTAGCGCTCCTCCTATTCTAACTTGCAGATCTTTATTCGATATTTTGTCCCAGTCAGTGTCATGTCCAAATTCTGCTTTAATTGTGGTAGGCAACACGTCTTTTAGATCACTGTATTTTTCTACTATGTTAAGAATAAAGATATCAGAAACAGAAATTTTTGACAAATATATCGCATAGCTTAGAGCCTTATCAGACATTTTGGTTCCATCATATGGAACCAATATCTTGTGAAACTGTGGTATCTCAGAGAAAACCTCAGATTTGCTGTCAATTGTACTATTAGTTGATATTGACTTTTCTTCCTTCTGTGGACTTGCCATATTTTAATTTTAACAAGGCCTCCTTTATAATCCTTGGATATTTCGAGCAACTTTGATCCATTATATTCTACCTTCACTCTGCTTGTAGGTTATATCTTTAATTTAGTGAATAGATATTGTTGAATAGGTAAAAGATCTGTATTATACAATTGTTTTATCTGACAGTCGCGTTCTAGCTTCTTTAGTAGAGTTACTAAGCCTGCCTATTGGTAGATATCTTGGAGTGATCTTGGAGTGACTAAGGCAGCCTAAGGAGTTAACTAGCAAGAGGTAGGTGTGGAAATCGAACCTACGAAGACTTTGCTGGTTATGTCCTGCTTTTGCGTGCAAAACGTTGCATTATTGCCCTAAACAATAATAACTTCTAACATAGCTAAATATGATGATGACGATAACTAGTGATTCAGATCAGCTTACCAAACTCATCAGAGATCCTCTTATCGTAAGAATAGTTAGCGTATTAGATATTGCAAGTTTATCAATTCTAGAATTATTAGAATATAATTTGACTCGTAAGGACATCAACTATGCATTATTAAATGGAGTTATAGATGTTGATAAGTCTGCATCATCATCCACGTCACATGAAGATACACAGCCTATTCAGGACTTAAATATACTTGTTAGTGGAGATTTTTATTTTCACAATTTCCTAAGTAGTAAGGTAAAGTTGACTGATGTCGGACTATATATTTTGGACACTATAAAGGGAGGTGAGAAACTACCAAGAAATAATGTCCTTCCAAATGGAATAGAAAGACAAAAACTACAACAGCAAGGATTTCCCTCCCCATAATTTCAATCTGCTATATATTCTAATTACTGATTCGTTGTATGACTATTTTCTTCCTTCTCTTGACTTTGTGTTACTAAAATTCCTTGGTCTGGTTCTCAATTTATGCCTACAACATGGACAGCGTGTCAGAGGTCCAAATAAACTACAGTTTCTGGAGAAGGTGCAAAGGCCGCACAGATTGCAAAGGAAGGCGGAGTTCCTTCTATTACTTACGAAGATATCGGTCGCGTCAGAAATGAAATTGAAGAGTAAGGGAAATGATTGAGCTTCCATTAAGACATCCAGAGCTATTCAAAAGATTGGGTGTAGAAGCTCCTAAAGGAGTACTTCTTCATCGACCTCCAGGAACTGGAAAGACCCTTCTTGCAAAGGCTGTAGCTAATGAAACCAATGCTAATTTCTATACTATTGGTGGGCCTGAAATAATGAGTCAATACTATTGAGAATCTGAAGAAAGACTTAGAAATATCTTTGATCAGGCAGAGAAAATGCATCTTCAATTATATTTATTGATGAAATTGATTCTATTGCACCAAAGAGAGAGGAAGTATCAGGAGAGCTTGAAAGAAGGTAGTATTTCAGCTATTATCCGTGATGGATGGAATGTCTTCAACAGGTAAAGTAGTAGTAATTGGTGCTACAAATAGGATCAATGCAATTGATCCAGCACTAAGACGACCAGGTAGATTCGATAGAGAAATTAAGATCGGTGTACCGGATAGGAATGGTCGATTAGAAATTTTACAAATTCATACTAGGGGAATGCCAATAGCTAAGGATGTCAATCTAGAAAAACTCGCAGACATCTCACATGGTTTTGTGGGTGCCGATTTACAGGCCTTATCAAAGGAAGCGGCAATACGAGCTTTAAGGAAGGTTCTACCTGAAATTGATTTAGCATCCCAGAGCATTCCTGGTGAAATATTAAGGAAAATAGTAGTTACGATGTAGGATTTCACCGAAGTAATCAATGAAATGGAGCCATCGGCCATGAGAGAAGTATTCGTTGAGGTTCCTGACGTGAAATGGTCGGATATTGGCGGACTGGAGACTATAAAAAAGAGTTACAAGAAGCAGTAGAATGGCCTCTGAAATATCAAGGACTATTTATTCATGCTGATGCTACTCCCCCTAAGGGCATTTTTGCTTTATGGTCCGCCAGGAACAGGAAAGACCTTAATTGCTAAGGCAGCTGCGAATGAAAGTGAAGCCAATTTCATAAGCATAAAGGGTCCAGAGTTATTATCAAAGTGGGTTGGAGAACCAGAAAAAGGAGTTAGAGAGGTATTCAGAAAAGCCAGGCAGGCAGCTCCTTGTATCATTTTCTTTGACGAGATTGATGCAATAGCACCTATCAGAGGAGCAATTTTTGGTGATTCACATGTTACAGAACGAGTAATAAGCCAGTTGCTAACAGAATTAGATGGTCTTGAAATTCTAACTAATGTGATTGTAATAGCAGCAACTAATAGGCCTGATATCGTCGATCCAGCACTGCTAAGGCCTGGCAGATTTGACAGAATACTCTATGTACCTCCTCCAGACCGTGACTCAAGAATTCAGATTATCAAGATTCATACAAAGAAAAAACCATTGGCAGAGGATGTTAAATTTGAAGAATTAGCTGATCATACAGATGGCTATACTGGTGCGGATATTGCCTCACTTTCATCTGCTGCAGTTATGCTTGCATTGCATGAACATATAACAAAATATGAGTCCAGAAGAAGCTAAGAAAAACGTACAAGAATTAAAAATACATATGCGCCACTTTGAAGAGGCAATGAAAAAGATAAGACCACTATCGACTCAAGAGCTAAACATGTGCGAGAAAATATCAGATCAATTTGGAAAACCAGATATAGCAGGTAGACGGCGAAGTGATAGAGAGAGTGAATCTGGTCTTCCATCTTCTGCCGTAACCTAACCTAACAGAATAGATAATGATTGAAGCATTGGTAAGGTGTTAATTATATTCAACACGATATAATGGAACTATCGAATACAAAAATACATAGAAATTACAATAGCTAATTAATTAATCGATTTTAAATATCGATCTCTTATTGATGATCTATTCGATCAATCTTTCTTATGAAACTTTAGTTTTTATGTCATACCTAGTCATCTGTATATTCATTTGAGAGAATCAATGCAATTTTTTGTTGTTCATGAAGGGAAGGAAGCCCTAACTATAGATTATTTAATCTTCTTGATTTATAGTCGCTTGACCAATCGCAGCTTTAGTTTTAGAGAGATTCTATAAACCTTCCATCCCTTTCAGTTTGTATCTATTATTACACTTGTAGTAAGTCTTTCTGGATATACCATATCTCTTACAGATATTGCTTATGGTATCACCAGTCCATTCTCTTTCATGAATTAGATTAAACCTTGTTCTGATTTCTATATGGTTACACTTCCTCGCAACAGAAGTGTAACCCATCTGTGTAATCCATGTGAGCCATTTTAAGGATTTCCATTTTTCTTATTCTTAGTATAGATCACCTCTATTTACATACACATCCAATAGTTTTTTCGGATAGTGATCCATTCGAGGCTTGCCCTCACTACTGTCTTTATCCGTTTGTTAAGGAGATGCCACAGTTAGCTAATCGAGGCTTCATCCTCATACACAGAGTCGTGGTTAACACCTTAACTATAATAATAATAAATGAATTAATCATTATCATCCTAATCTTTCATACACTCGTCTTTCTTTCATAATCCAGTAAACTACCTTCAGTAATTTGGCTGCAGCAGCTACAGCTGCTTTAGAATTACCCTTCTTCTTTGATATTCGGTGGTAAAACTGTGATATGTTACTATTCTTTTCTGCGCGAATATGTGCGTGAACACACTCTAGCATTATCCATCGTAAGTATTTACTACCTGCTTTTGATATGCTGCTTCCATAATGAGTAACTCCACCAGAGCTATGTGTTGATGGTATCAATCCTGCATAAGAGCATAAGTGATAGGAATCAGGAAATCTATTGATATCTCCAACTTCATTGACTATTCGCAGAGCAGAATAATATCCAATGCCAGGAATCGTCATTAGTAATTTAGCCATTTCATCTTCTTTAGCAAGCAGTAGTATCCTCTTTGACACTGTATTAATTTCAGCATTTAACGAATTAATAACACGAAGACAACCATTAATCCTGTAGTCATCATGCTTTTCCAATTTATCCATGTCCATATCAGATGTAGATCGTACAAGTACTTTTACCAATATACTTCTTATTCTTACAAGTGTAGATCGATGTCTGACAATACCTTTGTACCCTTCATAAGTGTGATGCTATGTACCTTATCCCGTAGTCCCATTATTTTTTTGTTTGGAATGTAGCATTCATTCTAGTAGATTATATTGTTTGTAGTATACAAATAGTTTGTTATCTATGGTGGTAATATGGTAGATAAGGATGAACACATTATCAAGTGTAGCATTTGTGGACGAGGATTAATAGTTAAGGATACGGTTAATGATGGCATGGCTTTTCTGAGTCATCTGAAACTTGACCACGAAATCGTATATACATTTCAAAGAATGACTACAGAAGCGGTGAGAGTACCTAGTACTAGTAGTAAAACTGTACAAAATCAAAAATCAAAAATTTATGGCGATTGAATAATTACACATTCTAATAAATTTATGCACTTCTTATACCGCATCTGGATTTCTGTTGATGTTGATTAAAGATATATTTACATAGATATATCATAACAGAATCATTATCGAGTGATGTAACTAGTTTTGATAGAGAATGTGCAAAATTATTCCTTACTATAGCCTACGACACCAAATGTTTTATTGTAGAAACTACAGTGTTATCAAGGAATATTATTAAGGAATATCTACTTATATCTAACAGAATGTTTCCTCTATTCTGTATAATGCGGTATCAATATACGCGTTTGTAACCAGAGATGGTATTTTCAGCTGATGTTGTTTCGCAAGTATTGAATTTATGTGATACAAAATCTCCATCCTTTTGTCAATATTATATTCCTCGTTGCATTCTTCGGTGAGTTGTGCGATTATATTTTGGCGTTGATCCACAGCTTTCATTTTGCTTCTTTTCTCTAATAATATTATATGATTGTTAATATATTAACATTCGAAAAAGCGGCCGTCGATTATTTGTCAGTATTTAAACGATGAGAGAGTACTAATAGTAGAAGTTGACGTCGTAAGAGGGAAAAACGACCAACGAGCCCCCTTTGAGCATGCAGCGTCTTAGCAAAGTAATCTATTCTATAGCATTTGCATCATAAGAATTACGCCTTCTTGATACAACTTTGAGATGCTTTCACAACTCCAAACCTTGAAATCCAGACACTAATATCTAGCTGCGTACATGGATCAACTATATAGAAAATTTAAGTGTGGAGTTCTTGATTTTTATTATAGGAATGTAGCCGATTATTCCGGAAAGGAAAATCATAGGCAATGGGGAAAAACTGAAGCAATCCTGATAACTATCTATACTAAAGAGTGGAAAAATGCTAAAAGAAGAGTAAGATGGGATTGTCAAGAATATCCTAAAATCGTTGAAGGAATCTCTGCAAGACAAGTTGTGTGCTTAAACCAGTGTGAGTCAGATGATATGAAAAAATCAAATTCAATAAACAAAGGAATACTAGAAAATCAACAAGAAGCTTCGACTGATGTTGATCTGTCTTTACTACAAAGAGAAAGACTATCAACGGGTTCTGAGAATTTGAACGATCTCCTTAGTGGAGGATTGGAAACTGGAGGAATAACTCAAATATACGGCGAATCTAACTCTAAAAAAAGCCATCTGTGTCATTTGCTTTGTACTGTCTTGCCAGTACCCTATCAAGCTATTTATATTGACACTGAGGGAAAATTTCGCACAGAAAAAATTGAAACTATGGCTAAAGATCGAGGACTAGACCTGTTATCTACACTTGCTAATATTACAGTTAGACAACCGACAAATTGTAAACAGCAGGAAATAACAATAGACGAGTACTGTTCGATAGTTAGATCAAACCCAAGAATTAAATTAGTAATAGTTGATTCCATGATGTTTCATTACCGTGCAGAATATCCTGGACGTTCTAATCTGTCCGAAAGATCACATCGGCTAAATATCTACATGCACAAGTTACATTCTTTGGCACAAGCAAGGAATATCGCAATCATAATAACGAATCATAGTACAAAAAATCCACATGGCGATTCTATGTATAAGGATCCGCGGCCATATGGAGGCAATATTATTTCTAGTGTATGTACTTATATTGTCAATTTTATACGGAGCAATTTTAATAATATCGATACAACATTAATCAAAAGTCCCTTAAAAGGCCACAGTAATCATTATTTAACGATCGTTGATTCTGGATTCTTAGACCCAATAACTCATTACTTGTAGCCGCCAAATCACTAGCATCATAGACAGATATTAATTACGTAACTGGCGCTCAGCTTATCTTGATAGGCCAAAATTGTATTAATCCATGTACAGTCTTATAGTAGAATTTTATGTAGGGATTATCCGCTCAAAGTGGCGGATACCCCCTGCATTGTAATTTTTAAACAATATCTGGGTTATTCGTTAGTTATGTAAATCGAAAGCATAATTAGCGACTTTAGCCGTCACTTATTTTTCATTTTGATAAATTGTAGGGGTAACAACATCGATAATAGCAGCACAAGACGAGAAATTTGAGGGGACCGTTATTATTAATGACGAATATGAAAGTCTGGTTCCTAGTCTGTCTAAAGATGAATCAAATGGAAACCCCTGTTGTGGTTCCTTAAAGGTGACTCAACTAACACTTTGGATTATATGTCAGATGCTATCAATTCCAACAGACCGGAAAAAATAATGTATGAATGGGAACAACCAACTATTGATCCGAGCACGTCATATCTAGATTGACTGTGGAAAACCAGACGGTTCTTGATCCCATGATGGGTTCCGGAACTACTGGAGCTGCTGCGCTTAATCTCAAAAGAAAATTCATACGGCTAGAAATAGATGCTGACAAGTTTGAAATAACAAGAGCAAGATTGTCAAAAATAAATGAACAATCCAATATCGAATGTAGTTAATTAGATCTTTTCTCAATGTCAAACCTTTTATAATAAACAAATTAGTCAAGGCAAAATTTCTCGCCTAGGGTATTGCTCAATTCCTTTCACATACATTTAGAATGAATCATTTGTTGCAGAGTTCCGAACATTACTTATGGCCATAACTCCGGATTTTGTCTTTGTCCGAAAGGGCTTTTGCCATTCGTATTTAGCGTATCAAAGACCTCCAAGTCCTCATCATCAAACTGCCAAGATATCGTCTATTAATGTTAAATCAATTCGATTAACAGATTTGCGGGGATACCATTTACAAGTTGAATTTGATCCGCCACTTTTAGCGGATCGTACTGGAAGCAAATTATGGCCAAAATAATTGTTAATTGAAAGTTATGTTCGAGTTCGAGAGCCAAATAACAGTCTATTGCAATTCCTAAATAACACAGTCAATGGTTTCTGTTGCGATTTATTTATTGATACTCTAGTTCGAATTCAAACAATAGTAGCAGCAGAATTGCAACTCGCAGAAGGACCAGTGGAAGCTGAATGAAATAATTGTCTTGCAGAGAGAAAATTGTAACAAGTGTGAACAGCAGACCAATCAGTACAGTAGGCTTAAATTTTGAAATTATGCATTACCAAGATTGTTATATGCAATATTTATTTAGTGAGGGCAGTGTTTATGTATTGGGGAGTATTTTCATACTGTGTAGATCTTACATTCTGATCTTGTTGTGGAATTTTCCTATCTTTCTATCACTAGCTTCTCCATCATATTAAGAAATATAAAGTATAGTGAGATGAAAGTTCGATGAGATATAAATTAACTTTAGCCTATACTCTAAGAATTCAATTTCTGAAAAGTTCTGTCCTAAGCACTGTATTAGGTCATAGTGCATCAAAAACGCATTCCAAACCAAGATTTGTATCAATGATATATCAACAGTAACACCATGATCATGATAACAACGACAAGAAATAAGATATATGATTGTAATATCGATAATAACAACCCCTTATGTGAGAAAATGACGCCGTTAGTCATTATAGCTTATATATTTTTGTTTTAAATAATAATAAAGATAATAATAAAGATAAGATAAAGATTATGAAGAGAGTATCAGATACAAAACAACAAAAGGAATCAAGCTCTTGGACTAGACGATTCATTGCTACTGCTATATTACAGGGGGCAATTATTGTTGTAGTAACAGCCTTTTTAGTATTAAGTCAGATATCTTTTCTTAAGCCAGAAATATCGAGGGTTATAGCAACAGGTGGTGCTGGTACATGGTTTACTTTTGGCTATATCATATACATTGTAGTTGGAGTTATAAGTATAGCAGTATCAGCCTTGTTTTATTATTACATTGAAAGAGTACTAGGAAAACAATACAATGCTAGCAGAGTCACAAAAGTATTAGCATGGGGTCATCTCATTCTTATGAATGCTGGTACTACTGCGGCAACTGGTATGTTAATGTATGCTGGATATGTTAGTGGTGCAGCAATGTTGTCGGTAAGTATAGGTGGTAAAGGATTTAATCAAGGACAAGCACACGAAATACTATCACCTTTTGTTGAGCCTATTTCTGTTGCCATACTTATACTATTGCTAGGAGTATTGTTAGGAGGAATAGGCTTTCTATTAATATATAAATCAAAAAGAACTGGCAATAATGCCTAATGCTAAGGTGTAATGGTACGCAAGATCGTTTGCAGATCACGGTTGTGTGATGCCTCCTCAGAATATTAAATATTGTATTCCAATTGTTTTCTCTCTTACTGCTATACAGCTTAGATGGGTACTGCTGGAAGGGACACATCAGCAGCATATGATGGCAAGGATAACACTTCAGAACCAAACACTTCAACCTATAAGGAATTATTTTACTAGAAATAGGTCCGGAAACTTCTTAATTGGCGTAGGACAGCCTGATAATTGAGCATTTCATTAGTGAATATGTGCCAGGATTATCCCTGTGTATTTACTTTGCACACGAGCCTGAACAGGAATTTCTCTCTCTTTCAGTTACTAAATTGTAGACTCTCCACGCTCTTTAGAAGATAAATCTACTGCAATTGGCACGTCTGTTACAAATATCTTTCCTCCTAAAGCGTCACCACCTAATTCTTCGACCAGTCTGTTAATCAACCCTTCAACCTGATCATCTTTAATTATAACCTCAACCTTAGTCCTAGGAATGTACTCTGGAGTGTAATGAGCAGTGCCCCTGCCAATTGCAACAGATTCTGCTTTCACCTTTCCTCTTCCTTCAATTTTGTAATGGCTCATTCCGCCTGTATTGGCACTTTTCAAGATTTCACTAACAACATCTAATTTTCTATGTGGTATTATTATCTCAAATTTTTTCATGCAGAACTAATCCTCAACTCTGCAACGTATCGTATCTAACTTAAAAAGCTAATGAACACGCTGTGTCGTTAGATGCAGGGGCGTCAGTTCTGATGATTGACCATATGGAAAAAGATGGTAAAATAGAGAAATCTGGAGATTATAATGTCTACAGAACTGGTGAGTTAGCTGCCACGAGGAAAGGAGAAAGGGATATGTGATAATAATCCCTGTAGGCTCGGCAAGATCCCTCTACTCTATTCAAAAGTAAGTTCCTTTCACCTACCCTACGAGGTTTTCTGTGAACTAC